>Ga0210394_10004296_pt1 | contig 16787 bp, 14 predicted proteins | sample IncBWC12MmetaG_FD_160121 | JGI IMG/M metagenome (GOLD analysis project Ga0210394, IMG submission 160121) | Forest soil microbial communities from Barre Woods Harvard Forest LTER site, Petersham, Massachusetts, United States - Inc-BW-C-12-M | ecosystem: Environmental > Terrestrial > Soil >... | reverse complement strand
CCATCGCGCTGAACAATTATTTGCCGCATGTGTTTGCGTACCGCGGACGCCGCTTGGTGTACACCTACGGGATCGCGATACTCGCCGTGGCGACTGGTTTCTTGCTGATTCTTTTTGGCGGAGTGACGGACCGGTTGATTCCGCTCTATGCGGTGGGTGCGTTTCTGGCGTTCACGCTGTCGCAAGCCGGGATGGTGAGGCACTGGACCAAAAAGCGTGGGACGCATTGGGTGAGGAACGTTCTTATCAACGGGCTGGGAGCGTCCGTCACTGGGATTACCGTGCTGGTGGTGCTCGTGGCGAAATTCACGAGCGGCGCATGGATCACCGTGATTTTTATTCCCATGGTGATTTTCTTTTTTCGCGTGGTGCGGCGGCACTATCACGCCGTTACGCTGGCCACTTGGACCTGCTCGCCGGTTGAACCGGCAAACCAAAAGCCGCCGCCTATCACCGTCGTTCCCATTGACCGCTGGAGCAGCGTTACCAAGCAGGCGTTGGAGTTCGCCTCCAGGATTTCGTCGGAAATTATTGCGGTGCATGTGGAATCGTCCGACAACGGCGAAATGCTGCGGGACGTGTGGCCCCGTTACATCGAGACTCCATTCCAGGCAGCGGGCCAGCCGCCGCCGACACTGACCATACTTCCTTCGCCGTATCGCTTTGTGATCGTTCCGGTGGTGCAATATGTATTGAAACTATCGAAGGAAAATCCTCAGCGGCGGATTGTGGTGGTGATTCCGCAACTCGTCGAAAATGAGTGGTTCGAATATTTTCTGCATAATCAGCGCGGACGTTTGCTCGAATGGGCGCTGCTCGCGCAGGGCAATCAACACATCTTTACGCTGTCGTCGCCCTGCTATCTTTCGGAGCGGGGGTAAATGCCGGCGGTCAACGCGGCTTCGTGTCCGGCGCTGGCGTTGACTTGAGCTGGGCGCGGCCATAAGATGGCGCGCAGTCGGTTTCGTGACAGCCCTCCATGAAAGCGCCGCCACCTGAGAACGAATCGGCACGACTCGAAGCACTGCAGCGTTACGCCATCCTGGATACATTTCCGGAGCAGGAGTTCGACGACCTCTCACGCCTCGCCGCGATGATTTGTGGAACGCCGATCGCGCTGGTCAGTTTGGTGGATTCCCACCGGCAGTGGTTCAAATCAAGAATCGGGATTGAAGAAACGGAAACGTCGCGGGACGTAGCCTTCTGCGCGCACGCGATTCTGCAGCCGGACGTGATGGTGGTGCCGGATGCGCTGGAGGATGAGCGATTTCGCGCGAACCCGCTGGTTACGGAAAATCCCAGCGTTCGTTTTTACGCCGGCGCGCCTTTGATTTCGCAGGAAGGCTACGCGCTGGGGACGCTGTGCGTGATTGATCGCGTCCCGCGAGATTTATCGCTCGAGCAAAAAGAGGCACTGAAAGCGCTGAGCCGGCTGGTGGTGACGCAGATGGAGCTGCGGCGAAGCGTCTCGGATTTGTCGCGCGCGATTCGCGAGCGGCGCATGACGGAAGAAGAGCTCGACCAGCTTTTCACGGTTTCGCTGGATATGTTGTGCATCGCAGGGTTCGATGGATATTTCAAACGCATCAATCCGGCGTGGCAAAAGACGCTGGACGTGCCGATCGAGGAGCTGCTCGCCAAGCCTTTCATTGAATTCGTTCATCCCGACGATCGCGACAGAACGGCAGCGGAGGCCGAGCGGCTGGACGAAGGCGAACAAGTAATTTCGTTCGAGAACCGGTACCGCTGCGGCGACGGAAGCTATCGCTGGCTGCTGTGGAACGCGACGCCCAGCCTGGACAACAAATTGATTTTTGCGGTAGCGCGTGACGTCACGCAGCGCAAGGAAGCTGAGCGCCGGCTTTCGACCGGGTACGCGGTGACGCGAGTGCTGGCGGAAGCGGAATCGCTGGATGCCGCTGCACCGTTGATTCTGATGGCGATCTGCGAAGGGTTGAGCTGGGATTTGGGAGTTTTGTGGCGCGTGGACGAAGCGGCGGGAGTTTTGCGCTGCATGAATCTGTGGCATTCGCCGAGCCTGAGCTTTCCGCAATTCGTCAAGGCCACGCGGGAATCGGCTTATTCCAGGTCCGTGGGCGTTCCCGGGCAAGTGTGGGAAACCTCGCAACCCATGTGGCTGGCGGATCTGCCGCAGGTGGAAAACTTTCCGCGCGTGCCGTTTGCGATCGCCGAAGGACTGCACGCGTCGTTTGCATTTCCGATACGGGTGGGAGAGCACGTCGCGGGAGTGATCGAATTTTCCAGCCGGCAGATTCGCAAGCTGGAGCCTGACTTGATGGAGATGTTTGATTCCATCGGCAGCCAGATCGGGCAATTCATTGAGAGGCGCCGGGCGGAAATGGAGCTGAAGTTGTACGCCGATTATTTGGAGGCGGCGCGCAACGCGCAGCAAGCGGACGCGCGGCGACTGGCGCAGCTGGTGAAAGAGCTGGAAGCCGCGAAGGAGAAAGCCGAAGAGGCCACGCGCGCGAAGAGCGAGTTTCTGGCGAACATGAGCCACGAAATTCGCACGCCGATGAATGCCATCATCGGCATGACGGAGCTGGCGCTGGAAACGAAAATGTCCGCCGAGCAGCGGGGATTTCTGGGTACGGTGAAAAGCTCGGCGGCGTCGCTGCTGAATCTGATCAACGACATTCTGGATTTTTCGAAAGCGGAAGCGGGCAAGGAACAGCTGGAGTGCGTGGAGTTTCCGCTGCGCGAGACGATCGAGGAAACGCTGAAATCGCTGGCGCCGCGCGCCCAGGAGAAAGAGATCGAGCTGGCTTCGCGTTTTGCGCCGGATGTGCCGGACGCGTTAGTTGGGGATCCGGACCGGCTGCGGCGGATCGTGGTGAACCTGGTGGGGAACGCCATCAAGTTTACGGAGCAGGGGGAAGTGGTAGTGCGGGTGGACCAGGAAGCGCACGGCGAGCCCGATATTTTGCTGCATTTTTCGGTGAGTGACACGGGGATCGGAATTCCGCTGGAGAAGCAGCAGCATATATTCGAGGCCTTCGCGCAGGCCGATTCGTCCACCACACGCAAGTATGGCGGCACCGGACTGGGCCTGGCGATTTCCGCGCAACTTTGCGAATTGATGAACGGAGTAATGTGGGTGGAAAGCGAAGAGGGCCGCGGCAGCACGTTTCACTTCACTGCGCATTTTGGCCGACCGGAAACCTCCGCGAAAAAAGCGCCCGAATCCGAGCCAGTAAAACTGCGCGATTTGCCGGTGCTGGTGGTGGACGATAATTCAACGAACCGGAAAATTCTGGAGGAGATGATCGCGAATTGGCGGATGAAGCCCGTGGCCGCGCCGAACGGCCCGGCGGCGATTGAGGCGCTGCGGCGCGCCCATCAGAACGGAACTCCATTTCGCCTGGTGCTGCTCGACGGGCACATGCCGGAGATGGATGGTTTTGAGGTGGCGGCTCGTGTGAAACAGGATCCGCAGTTGCACGGCGCGCAGGTGATTCTGCTTACGTCCGCGGGGCGCAGCGAGGACGCAGCGCGCGCCAAGGCCGTGGGAGTGGCGGCGGCGCTGAGCAAGCCGGTAAAGCAGTCGGAATTGTGGGACGCGATCATCACCGTGCTGCATGTGCCGGGGCGGCAGAAGGTGCGGCCGTCGGCGGCGCGAACGCGCGCGCGTGCGGCACGGCAGCCGTTGCGCGTGCTATTGGCTGAAGACAATCCGGTGAATCAGCAAGTGGCTGTGCAGATGCTCGAGCGGCGCGGACATTCCGTGATTGTTGCGGAGAATGGGCGGCAGGCGCTGACGGCGATCGAGCGGCACAAATTCGATCTGGTGCTGATGGACGTGCAGATGCCGGAGATGGGCGGGCTGCAGGCCACGCAATTGATCCGCGAAAAGGAAAAGTCCACGGGCGGACATTTGCCAATCGTGGCGATGACCGCGCACGCCATGCAGGGAGACCGCGAACGCTGCATCGCAGCGGGAATGGACGGATATCTGGCGAAACCGATTGATCCCAAGTCGTTCCTGCAGACGGTGGAGGGAATTTCGCAAAGTGTGGCGGAAAGCGAGGCGGCGGGGCACGAACCGGAAGCGCGCGAAGGGAGCGCGGATGGCACCGGCGACGGCCGGCGTGCGCTGGACGTGACGGCTCTGCTGGAGTGGTTCAGCGGAAACCGCAAGCTGCTGCGGAGCATCGTGAAAACTTTTCGCGATGACTGCCCGCACATGATGGCGCGCATTCGCAGCGCGCTGGCGGCGAACGATGCCAACTTGCTGGCGGATGGCGCACACGCGCTGAAGGGTTCGGTGGGAAACTTCGGCCCCACGGCTGCGTTGGACACGATTCGAGAGATGGAAAAAATCGCGCGACAGGGTAAACTCGACGGCGCCTGGGAGCTTTACGCAACGCTGGAGGACGAGATCGCGTTGCTGCTGCCGGCGCTGCACGCTATCGGCGCGCAAAAAAGACCTCTGGGGCGGACGGGCCGCCCGCATCATGCACGGGGGAGAAAACGATGACGCGCATATTAGTCGCTGACGATGACCGCACCACCCGCTTGCTGCTCACCGAAACGCTCCGGGCACAAAAGTACACCGTGGTCGCGGCCGCTGACGGCGCGGACACCCTCAAAAAATTGAAGACGGGGAAATTCGACCTGGTGTTGCTGGACATATGGATGCCGAAAATGAACGGGCTGGAAGTGCTGGCAAAATTTCGCAAGGCGAAAAAGCGGCCGAAAATCATTGTGATGACTTCCGACGACACACCGCAAACGTTGCTCAGCGCGATTCGCGAAGAGGCCTACACCTACGTCGCCAAGCCGATTGACCCGCACGCTTTGGTGGTTCTGGTAAAGGAAACACTTTCGAAGAAACCTGGACAGCGGCCGATCGAGGTGATTTCCGCGAGTCCCAACTGGGTGGAGCTGTCCGTTTCGTGCTCGCTGGACGAGGCCGAACGCATTGAAGCTTTCATGGCCCATCTGAAGAGCGGGCTTTCCGACGAAGTGCGCCGCGCGGTGGGGCAGGCGTTTCACGAACTGCTGCTGAACGCGGTGGAATGGGGCGGCAAGCTCGATCCCAATCGCAAAGTGCGCATTTCGTATCTGCGGGCGCGGCGCATGCTGATGTATCGCATCGCGGATCCGGGACAGGGATTTCAATTTGCGGGACTCGATCACGCGGCGATCTCCCACACGCCGGATGAGCCGACCGCGCACGACCAGGTTCGCCAAAGTAAGGGATTGCGGCCGGGCGGATTCGGGCTGCTGATGACGCAGGCAAACGTGGATGAGCTGGTCTACAACGAAAAACAGAACGAAGTGGTGTTCGTGAAATACCTCGCAGAATGACCTCGCGTCGCCGGCCGCGCGTGCTTTTTGGGCGCTTTGCACTTTTGACACGCTTTTGCGCCGAATTCGGCGCGATGTGGTAGATTCGACCTGAACGAAGCTATGAAAAATCTACTGACTTTCGCGATGTTTGCGGCAGTCCTGGCGATCGTGATTCTATTCGGTCTGCCAAGATTTCCGCGGCAAGAGAGCGCGGCGCGGCGGCCGCAGGCGTCGCCGTGGAATTCCGGCGCGATTCAGAGCACGTTCGCGGGCGCCCAGGTGCAGGAAGCGGATGCGACGCACGCGACACTGGTGTTCTTCTACGATCTGGACAACAACACGGATGCGGATTACCGGCTCGCCAAAGGCGCGGGCACGATGGTGATGACCCGGCTGAAATCCAACGGGAGTTTGAGTTCGGAAGAACCGATCGAATTGAACAACTCCGTGTTTCTGCCGGCGCGAAACCGGACGCGCATCGCGGTGCAGGTGACGCGTCCTTTCAATTGGCCCACCGGCCTGGCGGCCGGGCAGATCGGTCCGGTGAATCAGCTGAAATTTCGGCAGCTAGTGGCGGATGAGGTGACGAACCTGAGCGGATTTGTAATGTTCGATACGGCTACGCATTTCCAGATCGAACTTCCCGGCGGTTGGCAGGAATTGCAGCCGTCCGCGAGCACGGCGGGAGCGAATTAGAAACACGAACTGAGGGTTGTTGCGAGCACCTTGGGCGCGACAAGCGCGATGCATGACTGACGAACCAGAACAGAATTCAGACTCGAGTCCCGTCTCGGTACCTGCGAGTGACCGCCGCGCGCACCAGCGCCAGCGCATCCGTTCGCTTGCTTATGTGCACCTGGGCGAAGGCAACGGCGGGATCGTGCTCAACATTAGTGAAGGCGGAATCGGCGTGCAGGCGGCCGAGGCGTTGGACGCCGGCGAGGGGCCGCTGGTAATGCGCATCGAAATTCCGCGTTCGCGCAAGCGCCTGGAGGTGACTGGAGAAATCGTCTGGATCGGCGAATCACGAAAAGAGGCGGGGTTGCGCTTCGTGGATCCTTCCGAGGCTGCGTTGCAGCGGATTCGCGCGTGGATGACGCGTGAAGAATCTCCGGGAAACGCGCCCGAGGAGAATGACGAGGAAGTCGAGGCGCCAGTTGTTCGGTCGGCGGAAGCTCGCGCTGAAACGGTTGGGGCCTCAGAAGCTTACGCGAGCCAGGAAGATCACGCTGGTGGTGCCGAGGAACTGGCGGTTCAGGACGACGAAGTGCTCGGCGAAATTGACGAGCCGGTAGAAGGCGGCGAAGAGCCGGTCGGGTTCGACGAAGAGCTTGCGGATGAATCTGTGGAGATGCCTGAAGAAGCGCCCGTGGAAGCGGCCGAGGATGCCGCCGTTGCGATAGAAACCTCGTCCCGCGCGGTGAACGAGCCCGTCGCGCCAGCAGCGGAGGCTCGCACGGAAGAAGACCGCGCGCCAACCATCGCGCCGCCAGTTCTGACCTTTGAGAGGAAACCGCAAACTCCGAGTTCGCGGTACACCCCGATCAGCGGCACGCATGGCGCGCCGGTGTTTGCTGTGGCTGCTGCGCCGTCCACCCCAACGCGCTATTCGACTGGCGATGCTGCATCGTCGTTGTTCCCGAACCCGCGCGTCTCACCCGAACCCGCTGCCGCTGACGATGGCTGGAAGAGTTTTCGCGTGCAGTTGCAAAGTGGCTGGTTTCTTGCCGCGCTCGTGTTGCTACTGGCGACGATTTCATTCATTGCCGGCATGGCCGTGCGTCGCGGAGCGTTGAACGGTGTGATCGGTGATGTTGACGACGCGGTCCAGCCCAAGAGCGCACCTGCGCCATCGACGGGAAATCTAGAGGCGAATCCGTACGGCAATGGTTCGGGCGCGGCGGCTTCGACTGCGCCGGCCAAGCCGCTGCAAATCGAGATCGTGGATTTGGAAAATCACCGATGGACGATTCCGGCGGCGAGCGGTTCGAACCGTGGCGATGCGAGCGCCGCACGTCAGACACCCGTGAACGAGACTGCGGGGCCTGAGGACGGCGCGTCGTCTGCAGCGAATTTGTCGAATCAAAATTCCGCGCGGGGCGCATCATCGAACGGCACGGCAGCGGCTGCAAAACCGGGCGCGCCGCTGATGTTGAGTTTGCCGGAAACACCGATCAGCGCTTCGGGTTCAATTGCGATTCGCGCGACGGCTATGGTCCCAATGCCGGCGGGCGATACGCAGTCCGCGCAGCACGCGCGCAATTTGCAGATCGGCGAGCTCATCAATTTGGTGGAGCCTGTTTATCCGCCCGATGCGCGGCAGGCGCGCCTGGAAGGCACTGTGAAATTGCATGTGGTGGTCGGCACGAACGGCGAAGTTGAGAGCTTCCACCCTGTCAGCGGGCCTGATTCCTTGACGCATGCCGCAATGATGGCGGTTCGCGAATGGCGCTACCGACCCACCTTGTTGAACGGAAAAGCAGTGGAGACGCAGGAAGACGTCACCTTCGTTTTTCGCTTGCCGAATTAGAAGCACACACGCTGTGCCCCCAGTTTCATTTTGCTTGCGCTGGACGGAGTACGATGCAACACGAAGCTCGTTTCACGCGTCAGGGTTGAGGTTACCAATCGCGTCACTGCGGTGATCCTGTATTGACGATGGCAGGGGCGGCGTATACGATTACGGCGCTTTTATCAGGAGGAAAAAATGGCGAAGAGCAGACTCACCAAAGTTGCGGAGAGCATCGGCGGAGCAATCGGCAAGGCCGATCGCACGGCGCACAAAGTTGCCAAGGCAGGCGTGCTGGCGAAGAAAGAGCTGGAGGCGCTCTCCAAGGAAGTGGATTCATTGAAGAAGCGCTTGCAGAAAACGACCAAGCGTTTGAAAAGCGCGCTATCGTAAATTCATTGCCCGCTGGCTGAGCGCGGAATCGCGGCGGCTTGCGGTCGTCGCGCGGTGAACGCGCGCAACTTGACGACCAGCGAGTGCGCGAGTCAGCGTGGTGTCGCTTCTGCCGCGGCGTCGAGGCGCCGCAGCGCTTCGTTCGTCGTAATTGTTGTCGCTCCCCGCGCCGCCAGCTCCTTCATCGTGCGGCTCGCTTCATCTTTGTTCAGAGTTTCGATGGCATCGCTGACCACGGCCACGCGCCGTCCCCGATCCAGCAGGCCCTTCGCGGCGAGCCGCACGCAGTATTCCGTTGCTACTCCAAACACTATAAATTCCGCGTCGCGTGGCAGGCGCTGCAGCAGCGCTTCCGCGTGACGGCTTTCGAAAATGTCGAGCGTCTGCTTTTCCAGGACGATCTGTTGGATTTGCGAAAGATCGGCGGGCAGCTGCGCCGTGGATTCGTTCGGGATGGTGACGAATTTTTCGGCCAACGCCTCGGGGACCAGTCTCGCGCCCGGCGTCTGGCGGATGCAATGCGGCGGGAACTGCGAAAATTCCGGGTCATCCTTCGTGTGAATGCAACCGTGCGAAACCAGAAAGACGCGGCCCTGGCGCGCCGCATCGCTCAGCCGCCTGATATTAGGAAGTAGCTTTTCCGCGCCGGGCACGTAGAGTTTGCCGCCCGGCTTCATGAAGTCTTCCTGAGCATCAACTTCCCAGAAAATTGTTTTCTTCGAGACCATTCGGGTTCCCGTGGCTGCGCAGCGAATCAACGAACTCGCCTCGCGCGCATCGCGCATACTTCTTGCGCCAAATTCAGTTATAGCCCGGTTCGCAACAGCGTGACAAGCCCACGACGCCGGTGCATTCGCGCGCGCGTTGGCTTGGCCAGATCGCCTTCCTTTGCCTGCGGATTGATGTTAGTTTTCAGATGAAATTCGCAAGACGATTCTGTGACGCCTATGCCCGAGCGATTTGTGTTTTCCGATCTCCGTGAGCTTTTTGCCAAGGCGAACGAGGAAAAGTCTGGCGATCAATTGGCTGGAATTGCCGCTGCGTCGGAACGCGAGCGCGTGGCCGCGAAACGCCGGCTCGCTGACTTGCCGCTCGACGACATTGTGCGGAATCCGCTGATTGATCCGGACCAAGATGATGTCAGCCGCCTGATTCTGGAATCCTTCGATCGAGAAAGCTTCCAGCCGCTGAAAAGCGTGACCGTCGGCGAATTCCGCGAGCGATTGCTCGACGACGCCACCACCGAAAGTGAAGTTAGGACGATGCAACGCGCCATCATTCCCGAAATCGCCGCGGCCGTGGCGAAAATTATGAGCAACAAGGACTTGGTGCTGGCCGCGGCGCGTATTCGCAACGTCACGCGTTGCCGCAATACCATGGGCGAGCGCGGCGTTCTGGGGATTCGTGTGCAACCGAATCATCCGGTGGACGATATCGGCGGCATCCTGCTCGCCGCGTTTGAAGGCTTGCTCTATGGGTGCGGCGACGCGGTGATCGGCGTGAATCCCGCGGCCGATTCGGTGGAAACGGTTGGCGCGATTTTGCATGCGCTCGATCGGCTGGTGACTGCTTGCAAAGTGCCGACGCAAACCTGCTGCCTCGCGCATCTCTCGACGCAACTTGCCGCGCTGGGCCGTGGCGCGCCGGTGGATCTGCTGTTCCAATCCATCAGCGGCACGGAGCCGGCCAACAAAAGTTTCGGCATCACGCTTGCGATGCTTCGTGCGGGGCGCGAGCAGGTGCTCGAACAGCACGGTCGGCGCAACGACGTTGCTTGGAAAGGGACGAACGTGATGTATTTCGAGACGGGGCAGGGCAGCGCGCTTTCGGCGGAGGCGCATTGCGGCGTGGACCAGCTCACTTTGGAAGCTCGCGCGTATGGAGTGGCGCGCGTTTTCGATCCGTTTCTGGTGAATAGCGTGGTGGGATTCATCGGCCCGGAATATCTTTACGACGAACGGCAAATTATTCGCGCGGGGCTGGAAGATCACTTTATGGGCAAGCTGCTAGGGCTGCCAATGGGCTGCGATGTTTGTTATACGAATCACGCGGAGGCCGATCAGAATTCCGCGGACAACCTTGTGCTGCTGCTCGGCGCGGCGGGATGCAATTACTTCATGGGCGTTCCGTGCGGCGATGATGTGATGTTGAACTATCAATCCACCAGCTATCACGATGCGATCGGCGTAAGAAAGATTTTCGGATTGCGACCAGCTCCGGAATTCTTGGCCTGGCTGGAAAGTGCCGGAATTTATCGCGACGGCGAACCGGTGCGGCTGGATGGGCCGGCGCGGCGTCAATTGTTGCGGGGATTGGAATCGTCGCTAGAGGGTATGGCTTGAATGGTCGAAGATCTCGGCAAAATTGCCGCCGATAAATTGGATGCGAATTCGGACTGGCCGCAACTGGTGCGTAAGATTCGCGCGCGCACGCCGGCGCGGATTCTGGTTGGGCGCGCAGGTCCGGCCTACCGCACGGAAACGCAGCTGCAGTTGCGAGAAGACCATGCGGCGGCGCGCGACGCGGTGCGCGCTGAACTGGACGTGACGGTGGCCTTCGGTGCGGAATTCGCGGGACGATGGAAGCTTTTCGAAGCGCGCACGCGCGCGTCCTCGAAGGATGAATACCTGCAGCATCCGTCGCTGGGCCGGGCGTTCAACGACGCCTCGCGCGCGGAGATTGTGCGACGCTGCACGGTGGAGTGCGATGTGCAGATCGCCATCGGTGATGGACTCTCTGTCCCGGCGATTGGCGCGCAGGTTCCGCGGCTGCTTCCGTTGCTGCTCGACGGAGCGCAGGCGCGGGGCTGGAGCATCGGCCAGGCATTCGTAATTCATCGTTGCCGCGTGGGGATCGTGAATGAGATCGGCGAACTGCTGAGGCCGCGGATCGTGCTGTTGCTGATTGGCGAGCGGCCGGGGTTGGCCACCGCGGAAAGCTTGTCGGCGTACATGGCGTACCAGCCGGATCGCAGCCATTCGGATGCGAATCGCAATCTCATCTCGAACATTCACAGCCGGGGATTGGGCGCTGAGGAAGCGGCCGCGCGCATTCTGAACCTGTGCGCGCAGATGATGCGGTTGCGCGTGAGCGGGGTGACGCTGAAAGAAAGCCGCGGTCACGAACCGGACAGCTTGCCTAAATAGAGGGCCATGCCGACGGCCGCGTGCATGTCCAGTTTTTCGAGCGCGCGAACTTCCCTGAGGCTGCGAATTCCGCCGGCCGCCGTGATGGGTTTTCTGGTGACTTGCCGAAGTTTGCGGAACCACACTAGGTCGGTTCCCTTCATCGTTCCTTCGTTGTCGACAAAGGTGCAAAGAAATCCGGAGCAATAGGGTTCGAGCTGCGAAATCACGTCTGCGGGGCGCAATTTCAAGCGCTGCCGCCAGCCGCGCACCACGATTTGGCCGCGTTCGGTGTCCAGCGCTAGAATCACGTTTTTGCGGCCCACGCGGGCACGCAATTGCCGCAGAAAAGCGTGCGCGATTTCCCCATCGCGAAACGCGGCGCTGCCGATGATGACTTTTTCGGCGCCCCAGGAAAGAATTTTCTCGGCGCGAGCTACGCTGCGGATTCCACCGCCCACGCGAATCTTCATTTTGGCGCGGCGGGACAACATCTTGATCCAGCGGCCGTTGGCGCCGGTGCCGATGGCGGCGTCCAGGTCAATCACATGCAGGATGGGATACTCGCGAAAGCGTTCGAGCAGACCGAGGACATCGTCAACGGAAAGCGCGAGCTTCCGGCCGCGAACCAATTGCACCGCTTTGCCGTCTTGTAAATCAATGCAGGGAATGATCATCGGGTCCTATGACCGCCGAGTCGCAGGGTCATCGGCTGAGGCGCACGGGCACGCCGCGTCCCGCCAAATATCCTTTCAGTGCGCCGATCGAGTGTTCCGCGGTGTGAAAAATCGAAGCGGCCAGCGCCGCGTCCGCGCGGCCTTTACCGAAAACCGCCAGAAAATCCTCGAACGTTTTCGCGCCCCCGGAAGCTATCACCGGAACCGAGACCTGCGCGGCGATCGCGGCTGTCAATCCGCAATCGAATCCGCCGCACGTGCCGTCGCGATCAATCGAGGTCAGCAGAATCTCGCCGGCCCCGCGGGCCACGCCTTCGCGCGCCCAGGCGGCGGCATCGCGTCCGCTGGATTCGGCGCCTCCTCGAATGAATACTTCCCAGCCTGCGTCCATTTTTTTGACATCCATCGAAAGCACCACGGCTTGCGAACCGAATTGCGCGGCGAGCTCTGAAAGCAATTCCGGGCGCTCGACTGCGGCGGTGTTCACCGTCACTTTATCGGCGCCGGCGCGCAGCACCGCGTTTCCATCTTCGAGGCGGCGAATTCCGCCGCCGGCTGTGAACGGAATATTCAACTGTTGCGCAACGCGGCGCACGGTTTCAAGAAAAGTGCCGCGGCCGTCGCGCGACGCGGTGATGTCCAGCAGGATCAGTTCGTCGGCTCCTTCGCGGTTGTAACGCGCGGCGAGCTCTTCCGGATCGCCCATGTCACGCAGGCCCGCGAATTCGACGCCCTTGACCACACGCCCGGCGTCCACATCCAGGCAGGGAATGATACGCCGAGCAAGCGTCATTGCGCCCACTCCAGGAAGTTGCGCAGCACGCGCGAGCCGGCCTCGCCGGATTTTTCGGGATGAAACTGCACGGCCATCATATTGTTTTTTTCCACTACCGCCGCGAATGGGAATCCGTGATCGCATGCGGCGGCGGTGTGGGGCTCGTTTGCGGCTGCGGCATAAGAATGCGCGAAATAAAAATAGGCGTCGCCCGGGATCTCGCGAAGCAGAATGCTTGTGCGCAGCCGCCGCAGCTGATTCCAGCCGATGTGCGGCGACTTCACATTGGCAGGTAGCGCTTGCACGTTTTCATGAATCAGGTCGAGGCCTCGCTCGCCGGGCGCTTCCGCGCTGGATGAAAACATCGCCTGGAGCCCGAGGCAGATTCCCAGCACCGGGATTCCGCCGGCGAGCGCTTCGCGAAGCGCAGTCGTTAGATTTCTTTCGCGCAGCCCGGTGACGAACGCGGAGAAATGTCCGACTCCCGGGAGAATCAGCGCGCTAGCCGCCGCGATTTGTTCGGGCCGGGCCACGCACGCTGTTTCGGCGCCGAGGCTGCGCAGCGCGCGTTCAACGGAAGGCAGGTTTCCCGCGCCGTAATCAACGATGCAAACCATCACAGCAGCCCCTTCGTGGTCGGCAGAACGCGGCGCAGCTGGCGATCGCGCGTGACGGCAAAGCGCAGCGCGCGCGCGAAAGCTTTGAACATCACTTCAATCTGATGGTGCGACGAGCGGCCGTACACGTGGCGCAAATGCACGTTGGCAGCAGCCGCTTGCGCGAACGCCTGGAAGAAATCCTCGAGCAGTTCGGTATGAAAATCGCCCACGCGACGGGCGAGCGGCCGCCATTTGCAGACGAAATGCGCGCGCCCGGAAAAATCGAGCGCACAGGCCGCGAGCGATTCGTCCATGGGCATCAGAAAGTAGCCCGCGCGCAGAATTCCGCGTTTCGAGCCGAGCGCTTGCTTCACTGCTTCGCCGAGCGCGATACCCACGTCTTCGACGGTGTGGTGCTGGTCCACGTCCAGATCACCGCGAGCGACCAGATCGAGGTCGAGCGCGCCGTGCCGCGCGATTTGTTCGAGCATGTGGTCGAAAAAGCGGATGCCGGTATCGATGCGCGCTTTTCCACGGCCATCGAGATTCAGCGTTAGTTTGACCCGGGTTTCGTTCGTGGTGCGGTGCACCGCGGCTTTTCTCATAGGATCTCTCTCAATTGCCGCAGCAGGCGGCGAGTTTGTGAGAGTGTTCCAAAGGTGATGCGCACGTAGCCGGCGCCGTCGAAATCGCTGGAGCGATCGCGGATCAAGGTGCCCAGACGAGCGAGTGACGCAACGACTTCTTTCGCGCGCGCTCCGAGAGACAGCAGAACGAAATTCGCGGCGCTGGGGAAGAAAGGGATGCCCAGATTTCTAAGCCCGCGCTCGAGTTCCTTGCGGCTGCGGCGAAATTCGCGGAGAGTGTTGCGCAGAAAGCTGCGATCGCGCATCGTGGCGCGCGCGGCCACCAGCGCCGCGACGTTCACAGGATAAGGTGATTGCGCTTTCCGAAAATGTACTGCGATCGAGCGGTGCGCAAAGATGCAGCCCAGGCGCAGGCCCGCTAGTGCAGCGGCCTTTGAAAATGTGCGCGTCACCACCAGATTGTTGTAGCGGCGAATCCACGGAAGGATGGTGATTCCCGAAAACTCGAAATAGGCTTCGTCCACAACTAGCAGCGTCTTGGTTGCGGCCTTTAGGATGCGGCGCAATTCTGCGGGCTGTAGGATGCTGCCGGTGGGATTGTTTGGATTGGCGAGAAAAAAGACGCGCGGGCTCTTGCGCAACGCGGTCAGTAGTGCGCTCATCGGAAATTGCATCGCGGCGTCATAGCGTAGCGCCTCAATGCGTGCTCCTGCGAGCTCGGAATAGAAGCGGTACATCGCGAACGTGGGTTCGACGAGCAGGACTGCGTCGTCCGGTTCGACAAACGTATCTACGATCAAGTGCAACGCCTCGTCGGTTCCATTTGTCAGCAGCAGTTCGTCGGAGTGCACTGCGAAAAACTTGGCCAGTTCGCGGCGCACGGTTTCCTGCTCCGGATACATGGAGACGGCCGCGGAAGTGAGACTTCCAATCGCCCGGCGCACCTGCGGCGAGCATCCGATCGTGTTCTCGTTGAAATCCAGACGCTGCTTACCGTCGCGGTTTTCTAGTGGCGGATGATACGGTCGCATGCGTGCGACGGCGCTGCGTACTGGAATCACGGGCTTCATTCGCGCACCTCGACCGCGCGTGCGTGCGCCAGCAACCCCTCTGCTTTCGCAAATTGTTTGACGACCGGCGCCAGGCGCGTGAGGCCCGCGCGAGTTACTTCCTGCACGCTGACGCATTTCACGAAGTCGGCGGTGGATAATCCGCCGCGCGCGCGAGCCACGCCGCCGGTGGGCAGCACGTGATTCGTGCCGGTTGCATAGTCGCCGAAAGATTGCGCGCTCCAGTCGCCCAGGAAAATACTTCCCGCCGAATCGAAGCGGTCCGTAAGCCGGCTGGCCGTACCGGGCAGACTTAAGTGTTCCGGAGCGAAGCGATTGACGAAGCGTACGGCAGCCGCAAGATTGGGCGTGACGAGCACCGCGCCATTTTTTGCGTGCGAGCGCCACGCGAGATTTGATTTCGGAAGTCGCGACAACTGGCGTCGGACCTCGGCAGCCACACTGCTGCCAAAACGCGCCGAGGTGGTGACAAAAAGCGCGACGGCGTCCGGATCGTGCTCTGCTTGCGCGAGCAGATCGGCCGCGATGAACACGGGATTACCGCGTTGCGCGAAGACCACGGCTTCGGTCGGGCCGGCGAGCAGATCAATCGCGCAGTCAGCGCTGACCAGCCGTTTGGCAGCGGTTACGTAGCGATTGCCCGGCCCAAATATTTTGTCCACGCGTGGGATCGATTGCGTGCCGTAGGCGAGAGCGGCGATCGCTTGCGCGCCTCCGACGCGCGCAATCTGCCGCAGGCCGAGCGATTCGGCCGCGGCGAGAAGTTCGTCGCCGGGCTGCGGACTCACAATCACAATGTGGGGCACGCCGGCTTCTTGCGCGGGGATTGCGGTCATCAAGAGCGTCGAGACCAGCGAAAATCTTCCGCCTGGGAGATAACATCCCACCGTTTCGATGGGACGCACCTGCTGGCTCACGCGCACGCCCGGCTCCACCTCCAGGGTCCACTCCTGCGGTTTCTGGCGGCGCGCTACGGCGCGAATATTGCGCGCGGCGTGATCCACGGCTTCCAGAAACGCGGCGGACACTCGACGCGACGCGCTGCGCATTTCATCGCGCGTAACCCACACGTTGTTGCGTTGCAAAGCCAGCGAGTCGAAGCGCTGCGTCCAGTAAAATAGCGCCGCATCACCGCGCCCTTGCACGTCTTGTACGATGCGTGCGGCAGCGCGTTCTGCCACGACGTCACGGCCGCGCCGCTGCGCCAGGATCTTTTCTTCGATTGCGCTGGTGAGCCGAAGTACGCGCATCAGTACACAATTTTGTTGAGCGGATACTCAACAATCCCTTCCGCACGCGCGGATTTGAGCTTCGGGATCAATTGCCGCACGGTGCGTTCTTCGACGATCGTGTTGATGGCCACCCAATCCGGATCGCTCAGCTGTGCGACCGTCGGATTTCGCAAAGCGGGCAGCGCGGCGAGCACATTTGGAAGATCTTCGCGGCGCACGTTGAGCATCAAGCCCACGCGGTTGTACGCCTTGATTGCGCCTTCCAGCAGCAGCACCATGTTCTGGATTTTTTCGCGCTTCCATTGGTCCTGCCAGGACGCGCGATGGGCGATAAACCAAGGCGCGGATTCCAGCAGCGTATCCACGACGCGCAAATGATTGGCGCGCAGGGAGGCGCCGGTCTCGGTGACCTCGACGATGGCGTCGGCCAGTTGCGGGACTTTCACTTCCGTGGCGCCCCAGGAAAATTCCACGCGCGCGCACACGCCGTGCCGCTGCAGATATTGC
>Ga0210394_10004295_pt1 | contig 16789 bp, 19 predicted proteins | sample IncBWC12MmetaG_FD_160121 | JGI IMG/M metagenome (GOLD analysis project Ga0210394, IMG submission 160121) | Forest soil microbial communities from Barre Woods Harvard Forest LTER site, Petersham, Massachusetts, United States - Inc-BW-C-12-M | ecosystem: Environmental > Terrestrial > Soil >... | reverse complement strand
TACGCAATTCTGGCAACCGTACCTCGACGGCAATTCCACATTTGACGACGCCATCGCCCGCATGGTCTCCGCGCTGTAAGACCTGCCGCCTGCATTTAATCTCAAAGTAATTTTAACAATTAGGTAAATCATCCCGAAATAGGCAAGTGGCTTGCTCATATCCGGTCTCGTGCCCATTGTGCAGACCGACATTGAGGCCGAGAAAATATCGCTGTGGAGCGGCACGTCCGGATCCGGCCGGCCTTTGCGCGGACTATGGCTGAAAAACACCAGCGCGCTCACTTTGGATGGCGGGAGTCTCAGCGTTCTGGATAAAGAGGTATTCGCCGGCGAAGGACTCACCGATCCCATCAAGCCGGGTGAACGCAGGCTCATTTCCTATGCGACCGACCTCGGGCTGCTGGTCGAAGCGGTAAAAAATGGTCAACCGCAGCATGTCTCGCAAGTAAAGATTTCACACGGCGTGCTGACGCACATCAGCGAACTGCGAGAACGTACCTGTATACCGCACGCAATCAGGGAGAGACCGCGCAACACTGGTGATCGAACACACCGCTCGCCCGGAATGGGGACTCCCGAAAGGTTCCAAGGAACCCGACGAAAAAGCACCTGGCGTATACCGGTTCCGTCTCGAGGTCCCACCCCAGGGCACCGCCTCTATGCCAGTCGAAGAGGTCAGAACTCTGGCCACTACTTATCAGCTGGCGAGTCTGGACGAAAATCAGATTGGCCTTTTTGTAAAACAAGGCACCATTACCCGTGAAATGGAGCAAGCTCTTGCCAAAATTACAGCGCAGAAGGCCGAGGTAGCGAGGTTGGAGGAAGACATGGAAAGCCGCCAGAAGGACATCGATCGCATCGTGGAAGATCAAGGCCGCCTGCGCGAAAACATGAAGGCGCTGCGAGGGACCGCCGAGAAAAAGGCGCTAGTCCAACGCTACACCAGACAATTAGATGAACAGGAAACCCAGTTGGAGTCGTTGCGAAAAAATATTCAGGCTACCGAAGCCCAACGCGATAAAGCCAACGACCAGCTGGAGAATATGATCCAGGAATTGCAAATTGAAGCCTCCCTCTAGAGGGAGTTCGCAATCCGTCTATTACTAGGGCGCGCGAAAAATCAACTCCCCATCGCGGACCACCTCAAGGACTTGGAAAATACACTTATGTCGCTGGTGGGATCGCCATCTAACGCCACAAGATCAGTGTTTCCTTCTAGTCGTAAGCTGAACCGTGAGCGACATGACCTCTGATGCGCCGACCAGAGCGGCCTTAAGCCGCAGCATCGCCGAGATACGTGGCTAAAAACCAGGTGTTGCCGAACGGATCTTTAACTGCGGCTGAACGCTCGCCGTAAGGCTTGGTTGCCGGAGCCTCAACCGACGCGGCTCCCGCGCCTGTTGCGTCTGCGTAACGCGCGTCTGTGTCCGGGACGTAAACGTGCAAATAGCAGGGAGCCGGTTGGAACTCGCCGTAAACTTCATCGATTTCAAACGTGGCATGGCCGATTCTTATCGTGGCGTGAAGTATTTGGCCCTCCGGCGACTTCGCCACGCCCAGAGCCTCCGCGCGGAAGGCCGCCTCCGCAAATGGAATCATCTTCTCTGCGCCACGAAGATGGAGATAGGGCTGCACACTGGGCGCTCGGTCGTGGCCAGGCCAGTCCTTTGCCTGCGCGATGTACCACACGTTGCCCCACTCATCTTTTGCGCAGCCCTGGCGGTCCCCCGAGACGTGTTCGCCCACCGGGTAAATCGATGTAGCGCCGGCCCGCAAGGCCCGCGCGTACGCGGCGTCGGCATCGTCAACATACAAGTGAGACGTGTTTGGCCGCGGCGGATGTTGCTCGCTGGCCTCAGCCAACTCAATCACCGAATTGCCGATGCCGATCTCGGCGTGCATCACCCCGCCATCGGGCCGCGGCACTCGCAAACGTTCCGTGCCTTGAAAAGACGTTTTAAGGAATTCAATAAACTTGCCGGCTCCATTTACTACCATGTAAGGGGCGATATTGTTAAAACCAGGTCGCACATAAGGCGGGAGTTTCGTCGAATTTTCTGAAGACTTCGCGGTTCCCTCGTTCATAGGTGTTCTCCTTCCACGATCGGGTGGGGAAACTAATCTCGTCGATTATGCGGCGTCAAGTTTCAAATCGCTGAAGGTGGCCTCGAAGCCGGGTCCCTCCGGCGCGGCACACATGATTCCCACGCGCACCTTTACCCCCGGCACAAAATATCCTTGGCGCACCGAAGTGAATTTCTGCACGGCAAGCGAGCACAGCGTCTCTATGGAATCTTTTTTACGCACGGCTCGCCACCAGATGGCAGTCGTGTCGGAGAGGTCCGGCATGGTAGACCAATCCGAGAAGTCGCGGGTGAAGACTACGTCCGCGTGGCGGCGTCCGTCGAAGAATTCCGTCCCGCACTTCATCCAGTTTTCAGCGTCCAGACGCACCATGAGGCCCGCCTGGTCATATAACGCAGCATATTGCCCATTCACCCGCGCCTGAAACGTAAAATCTCCGGTGGTCTCCAGATAGGACAAGTGTCCATTGTCCGTGATGTAACCGTAAAAAGTTTTTCGCCAAAAGTCCGTTTTTGGGCGGCTATGCACAACCATCGTTTCGCCCAGTCGCTGGTACGATGCGGGTTCATTCATCCAGCTCATCCGCGAAAAGAGATCTTCGTTTCCTTCCTCAGTGTTGAAAACTGCCGCCGACATCGCCGATCCTGTCATCAGCGCCCCCGCAACCGTCAGGCTCCGATTAACAAACGTACGCCGGTCAAAGCGCATTAGAAACCCCCATCTCAGTTCCCTTGCTGTCCACGTATAGGCATTCTGCTAAATGAGTCTGTCCATCCATAGCACAACGCCGGCTTCTCCGGCCGCTAATCTTGCTCCAGCTCCAGCAGTGAGGTCCACTTCGGACACCAACTCATCGGCTCCGACCCAGAAACAGGCTCCCTCGCAGGCCGCAGTGGCACAGAGCGCCCCTAAAGACACCGTGCAAATCAGCACCGCTGCTCAGACGGCTCTTCAGGAATCCAAGGAAAGTCAGGCGCAGACCGCCAAGGAGGCCGCTCACGGCGACCGCCAGGCAGTGAAATTGCTCGCGAAGGAAACTGCAAAGAAGTAATTGCGACCGACGGCTGTCGACAACTGGCTATTCGCACGCCACGGGGGATACGCTGGATGGGGCGGAAGGCTTCCAATTTTTCACCAGCCATCCAGCAATCTTCGCCTGGCCTCTCGAATTGCAATCATCTCGAGCGCACGCCCGTAGGGAATGTAATGCAGCCGCAAGGCTCACTTCATTTTTTCAGGATTTAAGTCGCGAGGGTCAACAATCCTTGGTGCCTCGAATCCGGTTTATTTTTGGTAGGCGAGACGCTGGCGCGCATACGTCGCCCACGAGCTATCAGGATCCAGCTCCAGATATTTTTGCCAGTGGCGGCGAGCTTCGGCATACGCGCCGAGTTTGTCGCACACAAATGCGAGGTTGTACTGCGCGTCGGCATGTTCCGGGTCGAGCTCTACGGCGCGCCGCAAATGCCGGCGGGCTTGGTCGTCGTGCCCGGTTTCTTCCAGCGCGCTCCCCAGATTGAAATGAGACAACATGTGCTCAGGATGAAGCCTTGCGGCGTGACGGAAAAGAGCTATGGCATCTTCGAGGTTGCCCTCTTCGTAAGAGAGCGTGCCCAGATTATTCAACGCATCCACGTTGTCCTGATCGGTTTCCAGTGCGGATCGATAAGCTTCCGCTGCCAAACGCGGTCCAGCCTCTGATGCATTTTGCTCTTCGTTTTTAACGCCCAGAGCCACCCAATCGTTCGCGCTGCGCTGTGGCATCATGCGGACTTTTTCGGTTAACTCGCGAGTTTCAAAATTGAGCATGATTTGGCCAGATATCGGTTCCAGCTGCACGCCGGCGCGTTCCACGATTACGTCCCGGCCGTTGGAACGAATGCGTAATTCGGTCAGCGGAGACTGCACTTCGGCGAGTTTTTGTTGCAGCGCCACGATGGAGCGCTGCAGCCGTTGCGCTGGGACCCCTTTTTCTATGAGTTGCTTGGCGGTTCGGAGGGTAATCAGGTCGCGGAAGTCGTAGAACTTCTCACCGCTTTTTCGCGGCTCTACCAGGCGCAATTTTTCCCAGTAATTTAATTGCTTCTCGGTCACATCGAGCATGCGTTGAAATTCAAGGCGCGAGAATCGGTCAGACGTTGCCATCAAATAAAAACTAGCCTACCGCCTTTTTACTCGACTTGCGACTCGATTGTGTTGCCTGTGACGCCGAAGAGCCCGAAGAAATGGAGCGTACCGGAGGTTTTTTGCTGGCGCTGGCAGCCGGTTTCGCATTGATGCTTTTGCGCAAAGCATCCATCAGGTCGATGACTGGTGCCCGCACCGGGTGAGTCGTCGCGGTAACTTCCTGGCCCTTTTGTTTGGCGGCGATCATCGCCTGCATGCTTTCCATGTATTCGTCGCGGTATTTTTCCGGCTCAAAAGTCGCTGCCAGGCTTTCGATCAATTGCATGGCCAGTTTCTTTTCCTGTTCCTTGGGTTCCACCTTATCCTGATGGGTGAATTCCGCAACCTCGCGTATTTCGCTCTGATAAAACATAGTGTGCAACGTCATGCCTTGCTCGCGCGCGCGGATCACCACGATGTGTTCGCGCTGGTGCATGGTCACCTTGGCGATGGCCGCGTAGCCGGAATCTTCCATGGCCTTCAACAACAGCGAATAGGCTTTCTTGCCTTCATCTTCCGGCGTCAAATAATACGAAGCGTCGTAATACAGCGGATCGATTTCATCCACTTTCACGAATTCGAGAATTTCCATCGCGCGCGCCGAGTCCGGCTCAATTTTGTCGAGATCGTCGTCGCTGAACAGCACGTACTGATCTTTCTCGTACTCGTAGCCCTTGATAATCTCCGAGCGCTCCACTTTGCGGTCGCAAGTGGGACAGAAGAGCGGCATCTTGATGCGCGTATGGCAGACTTCGTGGAGTTGATTGAGGCTGATGCGTTCGCCGCGCGCCGCGGTGAACAGACGAATAGGAATCGAAAGCAGCCCGAACGACAGATAACCTTTCCAGACCGAAGACGCCATGGTGACTCCTCACGGTTAGATATGTGCCTGCCACGGGATAGCAACCAAGGTTAGACGGCACTGCTAGTACGCGCAAGGCGAATCGAAAGCGAAAGTCATCAAAATCGCAACTGGGCGAGCGTTTTCTGTAAGACGGCAAAATAAAAGTAGCACTCAACGTTACTGGAGAACAGGGTCGGAGGCGCTGCCGACGGCGCCGCCATGGTCCGCGCCGTGCCATCCGCCCTCCGTGTCGCGGAAGAAAGAGCGCTTGCCAGTCCGGCCATAGGACGATGGGATGGCGGACAGTTGATATTTGGCTGGAGCGCCCAGCGTGTCGGCGCCCGCGATAATGATGCGAAATTCATAACCGTCTTTGTTGCCGTTGGCAAGCTCTTCGTCCACCAGTCCGGCGTGCTCACGAGTCGCGGTAAGGGTTTTTCCTTGAGTGATTTTTGCGGTAGCAACCGCAGGTGGTGGGCCCAGGCTGCCCAGTGATTCGGGCAACCGAAAATATGTTCTCCGGTAGGTCTCCACCGCGTCGGCAAGTCTCCGTAGATTTCCGAGTGCGGTGATTTCGTTCGCTTCGGCTTCCTCTGCATCCCACTCTATTTCCAGTGAAGGGAGATCCAGGAGCAGCACACCAATGGACAGCAGTCGCCATTGGCCATCTTCACGCACCAGGCCCATGCTGATGTGGCGTACGTTTGCTCCCGTCGAATCGGTAATGTCGCGCAACTCCATGGGCAGGAATGCCAGATTGTCGCGGGCGTCCGTTCCGCCGATGGACATCTCGGTGGTCAGGTCCGGCGTTTCGCAGCGAACGATCGGACGCCCTGCGGGATTCGCGGTGGTGCTGGCCTTGCCCGGCACGTTCAGCAGCACAAAGCGTTTCATCAGCGCGACGCGCGCCGCCGGTGTAAGCCGCTCGAAAGCTTCTTTGCTGCGCGCCGTAAGATATCGCGAAAACTCACTCGCGCTTTGGGTACAAGCGGCTTGCAAAACGTCGCGAAGCGCGGCGGCTGGGCTGTTTGCCGCAACCGGTGGCGTCGTCGTGCCGTCCGCATTTTTGACCGTGGGCATGCTAGGCAAACCGGCTGGGCTTTTCGGGGCGTCACCAGGCCGGGAAGAAGACTCCTGTGCTCCCGTGTCTGTCGCCAACGCCGTCATTACCAACACGAACGCGATGAAACCGAACGACAGCGGTAAGGTCTTCGCAAAAGATGTGCGCGAAAATTTCATTCAAGCCTTCGTTGGACTCAATATTTCGGCGAGGTTTTGGGTGAAGCTCGACCGCGGCATCACCTCGTCGCAACCCGCAATTTTGGCCTGTTCGGCCAATTCTCTTTGCACGTGAGAAAGAAACGCCACCACGCGAATGTCTTTCGATGCCGCGCGCAGTTTTACGATGGCGTCGATGGGCTGATTACGCGAGTTGAGATCTACGATTACCAGTTGTGGCCGCGGCTCCAGCAAACCCAGCAGCGCGTCAGTGGTGGTGGCCACCTTGAATTCAATACCTAGATGCTTGGCAGTCTCCGCAACTTTCATCTGAAAAAAAATGTCATCCATCAACGCCACGACGCGGCCCATAGACTCGATCCTCTGGCAACTATTATGCCTGCTTATTTGTCAGCCGACTCGCAGCCGGCAACCGCCAACGGGTATGATGCATGCATGCACCGAGGCAGCCACTAAATCGTGAGTGAATTGACTCCAAAACGAAAGGCCGATGCACCGGCACATTCACACTCTGGTCCAGACGTGACGTTGTATAGCAAGCCTGGTTGCCACCTGTGCGAGGAAGCCAAGGCAGCGATCGCTCCGCTATTGCGCGAATTCCGCGCGACGCTTCGCGAAATTGATATTGAGGGCGACGCCACGCTGATGGAGCGCTTCGGTTGCGACATTCCGGTAATTTATATCGGCCGCAAAAAAGCAGCCAAGCACCGCGTTAATCTGGAACAGTTCCGGCGCCAACTACAGGACGCATCCTGACCGATGGATCCCGTTCGAGCTTCAACTGTTCGTTTGGCGATATTTAGAAATTACGAGAGAACCGCGAGGATTAATGCCCTGTGTTCGGATTGTGCGCCCCTACGGTCTCATCCGGCACAGCGCCCGCGCGGCCTTTTACGCGGTCGTACACGCTCAGTTGGCTGACCGAACCAATCGCTTCGTTATAGAAAGTGGGCACGCCCAATGCTGTACGCAACTCTTCGTTAAATTTGCGCAGGCCTTCAAGATGGCTGGCCAGCGCGGGGAATTTTAATCCGTCGTCTGTTAGCAAAAATTTCTGGTAACCAGCGTCCCACAAGCGCGTGAATTTCCCATTCAGCATAATCGTGGGAATGATGGTGAGCCGGTATTGGCCGTCGGGGTCCTGACGAAACTCCGCTCCAGCGCCATATTTTTCCACCCGCACAACACCGCGGGTACTGCCCACCGCAAATCCCAGCGCCGCCAGTTGCTCTATGGCTTTGGGAGAAAATCGTTGTTCAATATTCCACATGATGACATTCAGATTACGACGCGAATGGCAAAGCTGTAAAGCCGGACGCACAGTGGGATGAAATTGCGACACAGAACACGAAAGATTTGTCTATCTTAGCGATGAGCAGCGCTATGCGGTTCGACCTCCGCATATGTTTGTGCCGAGCTTAAATAAGTCTTGGACAAGCGGTCATGCCACGTCAGTTGATCTTCGTCCCACACCGCCCACAAGAAACCGATCAAACCTATGCCGGCCGACAGCATATAGCCCGCACTGCGAAGCAGCAGCTGTCTGGGTGTGGGAGGTTCCCCGGAAAAGCTCATCACTTGCAATCCACGAAACATCATCCCAGGTGTGGTAGCGCCAAATACAGTGAACAGCGCGAAGTATTGAAAATACACTACGCTTAAAGCCGCCAGGTATACCGCCGCGTTCATTTTGCTCAACGTGAGTTGGCCGCCAAGTGAGCCGAACAATGCCACAAAGCCTCCAAACGCAAAAAGCAAACAGGCGGCGTCGATAATTCCTGCAAGTTGCCGGTCTCCCAGCGGAGCCACCGGATACAAACCCGCGTGAGCTCGTTCCGTTAATTCCCCTGCTTCCTCCCCCGCAGCATCGGCATCGGGTGAATTCGACACATCGATCATCATGCGTCCGTCCGCGCTGTGGGGCTTCGACGCAATGCGGCCAATGGCGATCGTGAATGCAAAATCATCGTCGCCAACGTGGGAAGAAGACGGGGAAGAAGACGGGGAAGAAGACTGGGAAGAAGAATCGTAAGCAATTGACTGCGGTTCCGGAATAGCCGGAATGGCAAGCTCCGCGACCGGGGTCGTTGTAGCGTGATTCGCCGCTACAGCGGTCGCCCGTTTGGCCACCACAGGCTCCGCGAACGGTAGCTGCGCCTGCGCTGCATTGGGAGATACTTTGCGGCGCCTCTGGCGATAAGCCTCCAGGCGATTCGCCAATTCACTCCGCCACGCATAAGTTTGATTGGGCTCAGAAGCGCTGACCTCCGAATCGTCCGGCGAGATGGAAATACTCCCGCCATTTGAACAGGTAGCGGCATCCGCGGCGCTCAGCTCCGCACCGTGCCGGGGAAGGACAGAAGCCCTCTCGGTGTCACCTCTGGGTTGAAATTGAGAATCACAGAAACGGCAAGCGGATATGCCCGACGGCAATATCGCGCCACACTGCAAGCAAGTTTTATTCACCGGTTGTTTTTGCGCTGCGGACGCATCCACTCCGGCGAGGAGAGGAACGTCACGAGAATATCACGGGGAATTTAATCGAGCCAAAAAAGAAGAGACGCTGTTTCGAATAAGACAGCAGCAAATTTCAGTGATTAGTTCCTGGAAGAAAAAAAACTACCCGGACATCTGTTCGGCGAACATATCCCGGTTGTGCGCGATACGGCGATCCAAGGCCACCGCCGCAAAATAAGCACATTGCGAACGTTCCGATTCGGTCCAGACGCGTAGCGCAGGAAGCAGCTTTCCCATGATCGTGCCGGCTGCACCGAGCAACCGGAAATACGCGCCGATGGCTTTTATCCCATTGCGGTCTTCACGCTGATCGGGACACAAATACAGATACTGCATGACGCGTTCAAAATCTTCGCCACTCGCGCTTCGCCTGATGCCAATCACGTCCTGAACATCGGACGACAGCGCGCGTCGTGCTGACGCGGCGATCAGCGACCGGCAATACGACACGAAGAATTGCATCAGCGCCGCGACCGAAAAAATAAAAATTATAGCGGCCATCATCGAGGCACCGCCGCGAGGCGTGAGGGCGCCAAGCGCGCTTCATCATCAAACCGCATGAAGGCGTAAATCCAGGCAACAGGAAGAAACATCCCGGCAGCCGGAGGCAGGAACGCCCAGACAAATCGGAGGTCAGGATACGCGTTACGGAGTGCGTAACTGGCGGCATTAATGCTGAAATACATACCCAGGGAGAGCACTATCTGAATTACACGCACGCGGCTCTCGCGCAGCTTAAGAAGCGCGGCCCACAGTACGTAGGTCAAAATCAAACCAACGAAGTATAGGTTTTGAGAAATTTCAATTACGTAGCGGGTGAGCATTCGCGACTCGGATTGGTGCACCACGCTATAGGAAAATAGCGTGGTCCCAATGAGTAGCAACATCATAAAAACTCGGAGCCGCATGGTGACTCCGAGTTCCTCGAATACAATCGCGTACAACCCCATCAGCGCGAAGTATAAACAAATGGTGAGAATCGCGTCCGAATAGTAATAGAAATAAACATATTCAGACGACGTCAAACCATGCCGGCTAAATTCCAAGTATCGGCCCGCACTCACCAGAACCGACATGACCATATAAAGATTCAGGGTGAAGTAGCGCCGCAACGGCGCGCGAATTAGAGAACACACCACGACCGCGGCCTCTAGCAGAGCGCCTAATAACCAGATCGTGTATCCGAATGGGCCAACCACGTTTTTCTTTCTAACGTCCTGGCCCTCATGCGGGTTTTATCCGCCTTGAAGTTACCTTACCAGGGCGTTGCTTGAATCTGTCGGCGGAAGCGGCGGCACTGGCGCCGTTCCGTTCTTTGCTACCGTCGGTGGAAGCGGCGGAACTGGTGCTGTTCCGTTCTTTGCTACCATCGGCGGAAGCGGTGGAACTGGTGCTGTTCCGTTCTTCAAAAATGCTGGCGGAAGCGGCGGAACTGGCGCCGTTCCGTTGGCAATCAACACGGAAAAATCTCCGTGGGTCGTAACAACTGTTTTTAGGCCCATTGCTCCAGTTAAAACGAGCATGGCCAGAAAGATTGCCGATGAAATGCGGGACATAGTGCCTCCGGGGGAATTGATTCCCAGAGCGCACTCTATCCGTTAATAAGGCAATGTCAAGGATTTAGTGTATCAACTCGACACACACCTCGACGGCCCCTCCTTTTGATAGGCCTTTGCCTACCCCGTAAGGAGCCAATGCCCTACACCTCGAAGGGTAGGGGGGTGGGGGTCTAGGGTCAACGGTACCTTGGTACTAGTTGTTATAGGACTAACCCCTGCGTTTACCTCAAGGACCGCCTCTGTAGGGAATCACACCACCTCGTTTGGCATGAGGCCGCGCTTGGCTTGACACCGCCGTGAAGGTATCCGTAGCATGATGGTCCTGTGCCGGCGTAGCTCAGTGGCAGAGCGAGGGTCTCATAATCCCTAGGTCGGGGGTTCGATTCCCCCCGCCGGCACTAATGATCTTAAAGAACTTAGGCCCAGTTTTTTCGTCCCGCGTAACCGCCGCGTATCTTTTTGGTTTTTCGGTCACCGATTTTTAACCTAGTAGACTTGCTGAAAGCCGACGTTGACTACGTCGCGAAATTTCGGGGTTCCGGGCGGAAGCTTTGACAGATCCAGAAAATCCGTGTCGAATGCATAATTTCTGGTAGGCGGCGAATACACAGTACCGCAGCACTTGAACACTCCGGTGGCGTATTGTGAATAAAACAAGCTGACCATCGAACCTCGGTAGTTCAGAGTTGAAACACTCCAATTTTCCAGATATCGCAGGAAATTGTGAACACCGCCATCGGTGCCGAAGTCTTGCGGCACGCCGGCGAACGTAGGCTGAGGGAAGTTCATATTTTTGCCAGTCGCAATCGCCACGCGGTAGTAGGTTGTGGTCGCGACGCGGCCTGCGACACTCGCTGGGCTGGTAAAACTGTTTATATCTTTCCAGCTGTTAGACAGCAGCGTAACCGTATCGCCCATTACCGCCGACTCTGCGTGTGGGTCAGCAAAGCCCGAGTTGTCCGCATTGTAATTCCCCAAAATATATGCGGGTTCTTCAACCGCTAGAGTAAAGCCGCCCAAACTATTGTCGGGGCGAACCGGCACATTGCCGAGAGCTCCGTTCACCAGCCGCGCTCCGTGTCGTGGACCAGAAACCCAATTTGCCCGGGCTTTCAAACAGCTTACGGTGGCGTTCGGAAGCGTTCCCGGCTGCAGCACACCAAATCCCAATCCCAGAAAATTCGAGGAATAGGTGTCCAGCAGATTATTCCCGTTCACATCTTCCCCGACGTTTAAAATTTGGTCAGGTTTCCCAGTGACGCTTCCGGGATTGATGACGTCCTCGTAACCATACTCGCCATTTTTAACGCCCGCAGTGGGGCTGGCGATCATGCCGCGCCGGTCTGATAGGTAGAGAATGTAACCATTTTGGGAGACGTACTCGGTGGTGCTTCCGGAGCTGCCAATATTTCCAGCAAGCCAGCGTTTGAGGTTGTTTACGTCAATCTCCACCAGATTCAAAACGCCGCCAATGCTGCAATTGGTGGTCACACGCTGGTTTTCGCGAAACTCGCCTTCTCGGGTTTCATACATATTAATGGGATACCAATTGTTGCGTGTCGCCGGGCCGATAATGACGCTGTTTGTGGTTGAGTCTTTAATCAACTCCACATTCGAAGCGGTACCGTCGCCATTGCGATCGGCTTGCATCTGCAAGAGCAGAATAGCGCTGGGATGCACGGTGTTCGGTAAGCCGGTGGATGGAGGGTTCACGCCACGGGCGAAACCGAGCTCCAGCCATTCTTTTGTTACGCCGACAAGACTTCCGCTACTCTGACGGATTTCGACGCGGAGATAACCGTCCAGCAAATTCCAAGGCTGTGTAACGGTGGTCACGCCACCGCTATTGGAGCTCGTGGCAGGAAGAAGAGGAGCCGTTGCGGGAACCATGGTGGCCTCCGCCGGAGGAGGAGTTAGAGGAATAGTGGTCCAATTGTTTTCACCGCCGGGACCAATCCTTGGTGCACCGTTGTCGGTAATGCGCACACCTTCCGCGAAAAATGTATTGCCAAGGCCGATAACGGGCACGCCGTTGCTATAATCCGGCGCCGCGCCGCTGGTTTGTAGGTTGGCGAGCCGGATATTTTGCGCGTCGCCAGCGCCGCCAGGGAGTTCGGCAGGGTCGTCACTGAGCAACACGCGAATCTGCGCCTGATTGTAAAGACGGGATTCGCCGACGAGCGAGGTAAGAGCTTCGCCCGGGAGCGGGCGTCGGACAATTTCAACGGGGCCAACGCCTGGCTGCACGAAAGACAAAGTAAGAGGCTTGGCTCCCGTGGTGCCACTCAGGATCATGCCTCCGTACGTGTTGGTAGAAAGCGAACTCCACGCGGGATTTACCGTGCCAGTTCCGGTAGGAGAGTACGCGGGCGTGGGCCCACCGATGGAACTGCCTTCGTTCGGATTAACAGTAAGATTACGGCACGCGGGTTGTCCCGCATCGCAGCCGTTCGGTGCTGTCGGGATCAAGACATTCCCAGTGCGGCCTTGCGCAGTCGTGCTCGCGCCGTTTGCCAGTTGATCGCGCACCACGTCGCCCGCGGCGCGTATCGGGCCGTGGAATTTCAGGGTGGCGCCGGCGCCCTCCGCCAGGAAGAGGTTGCCATTGGTTTGCACTCTGCCCGTGAAATCAAAGTCCGGTCCGGGAAAATAACTAAGATCGCTTTGCGAGAAAACGCCAAATTGAAAAACGGGAATCTCAGCAACTTCCACGTTGCGGATCAGCCGCGCTTCATCCCCGACATTGCTATCGGCGGTAACCTGAAGAGTCATGCGTACGATGCCGGCCTCCAATCCACTGTTGGGACCGCTGCTGATGGTTTGAACGTTCGTTGGCGGCGCAACGCAACCGCCGCCTCCTGCCGTGGGCACGTTGAAAATATATTCAGGGTAAGTGCTGCCGACAACGTTTTGCGGTGGCGGAAAGTCTTGCAGCTTAACGATGTCGCAATTGGTTGGAGAGGCTTCCTGGGTGTAAAGAAGCGAAAGATCCGCGATCATTTTCTCCATGCCTGCTTCAGCACCGTAGTACGCAACGGTATTGCCGGAGTCAGCGGCCTGCAGACGTTGCTCGTGGTTGACCTTGTAGACGAGAGCGACAGCCATCGCGGACATGAGGCTTAGAAGGATCAGGACGCTGATAAGGGCTACGCCGCGCTGTGACTCCAGTAGCTTGTGGGGTGAAAAAATCGTTTTCATAACGCACTCCTTGCTGGGCCCGAAATAATCAGTTGTAACGGTCGCGAAAGCTCAAATTTCTTGGACCGATCGAGGTTGTTAAATTAACCCGCTGGAAATCGCCGCCCTTCTCGGTACGGACAGCTTTGGCGGTAAGGTTGATATTAATTTTCCGAATCTGCCCGGGCTGAGACGAAGGAGGATTGCCGGTGACAGCGTCAGGTGAATTGGCTGTTAGTGCGTTGCTGGTTGGATCGACCACGTCGTATGTGAATTTGAGGTCCTCGATGTGCTCCGCAATGGGTACAGGCGGATGCGAACCTAACTGCCGCGCCAAGCGCGAGTCCGGTCCATTGGGTCCCACGACAGCCTGGATGAAATAGGTGACCATCACGAGGCGAGAAACTTGAGTCGGCGGATAGGTCACAGGATTCGACCCCGGTGTTGCCAAGGACTTGATGTTTCCTGACGGCGCGCCCAGCTGGTTGATGTTGATAGGATCAAGACCAAAAGTGATGGTGTTGCCGGCGACGGCGGTAGCGACTCCTATGGCAGAGCCGTGGGTATTCTGCAGCAGGATGACATCGCCTGGCGTGATCCCGACGGCCGGATCCGTAACAGCCGGGATGGTCGCCACCGGCATGGTAAGGCTGCTCCCGTCCGGTGCGATGGTGGCCGCTTGAAATGCTGACCAATTCAGCTCTGGGTCTACGTAAACTATTTTTATCGCATCGGTGAGTTCGGAAGTTTGCGGGCCAATATTATTTCCGGGGGTTACTTTGTATAGCAATCCTTGCGTGTAAGAACCGTTCGCCCCGGTGTAGCACTGCGATGCATCGCACGCGAAATTGGGATTAGCCCCGCCTCTGGTCACGGAGGGTATCGGAATGCCATTCAACGGCACGCCGGTGCCTGCTTGAGAGAAATCTCTGCTCATCTGGCTAAGTGCGGCACGAGCCTCGGTTTGTACTTCGGAATAGCGCAGGGTGCGACTGGAGGTTTCCGAGGAGCTGGAAAACAACATGACCGCGCCGCCAACCACCACGATGGTGACGGCCATAGCCACCAGAAGTTCGATCATGGTGAAGCCTTGCAGCGATTGCCTGCCCGAGCGGTGCATGGCTATCTCCCTATTGAAAACGCGATATGTATCCGGTAACGGAGTAATTCCGGGAGCCGCGGGGGACAGAAGAAACTTGTACAGTGACAGTGATTTGCCTGATGTCTGGGCTGATATTGCCAGTGGAATCCACGAGAGGCTGAATGAGAATCTGCCTTCGGAAATTACTTAGCGGGATGATCACATCGTCCGCCGTGCCCAGGATGCCGTCTTTTCCTGGAAGAATCTGGCGATCCAGGACACTGGACTGGCCCACGGTACCCACGATCCCATTGGGTCCGGGCAGAAACAAAGGCTGAAATCCACTCAGAAAAATTCCGCCGTTGTTGTTGTTTTGAATTCCGGCGAATCCCACAGTTGCATCGTTGCGCGCGCTATACACGCTTTCCAGAGCTTCCCGGGCTTTTTGTTTAGCAATCAGATCTTCCCTCGTATAAACAAGGAAGGTAAGCGACTGAGCGAACAGACCCGCGAGCGCAGCCAGTCCGACAACAAGTATTGCGGAGGCGATGACAGCTTCGATCAGACCGAAGCCCGATTGCTTGCGAATACTTCGGCAGTAAGACCGCGAGGACATTCTCATTGGCTCCAACCGTGCACCCCGCCGACTTTGGTCAGGAACCAGGACTTCACGCGGCCTGTTGCCCCGTAGAGAGACACTGCCCTGCTGGAAAAGAGGTTGTTGGGCTGGGCGATGTAGATGACGCCATTGTTCAATCTATTGGCGCTGTCGAGCGCGCGGCCGTCGGGCTGGAAGTAAACTTGTGTCCCGCCGCCACCATTCGAGATATCCAAATCTATGGCTTTATTTCCACTGCCAAATCCGTCTGGCGTGGTTTGAGTCGTAGTCGGAATGCCCGGAACCGCGACAAATTGAACCCCTGGCGGAAGGATCATCGGAGGTTGCATTTGAGTGAAGGCTGGAGTAGTTCCCGAGATCGTCGCGGCGATATTTGCTACCTGTCCAACGTCAACCTGAATTGTTTGAGGCGTCACGAACGTAACGCGATAAATGCGTCGCTCGTCAACCGCTCGTTCGTGGGCTCGTCTTAGCTCGCCGAGAACCAGCTCCATACCGGTGTTCGATCTTGCGGTGTTGAGAGCAGGAGTGAGATTAAAAACGGCAGCGCCACACACTGCCAAAATAATTCCCAAGACAACTACTACTTCTAGAAACGAGAACCCGGTTTCGTTCCGCCGGCTGAGTCTGTGCTGCACGAAGGGATCGAACATTGGATTGTACCCTCTGACCTAACCAACACTGTTTCCCTATTTGTGTGATAAGTATCACGGCGATTCGCGATTGGTAACTGCGCGAAGGTACAGTTTGTGAGCATCGGGAAAAACCTGTTCGCGATAACTAAAGGGTCAGTTTCTGGTGCCGAACGTTAATTTTAAAGGACGAGCCGAACTTCGCCTCGGTCGCACTATGGCCCAGGTTTACGTGTTCAATATGGCCCGTTGGTTCGATTCCCCCCGCCGGCACCACTGGTTTTAGTGTCCGGCCCGGACACATAGGTAACAGAGCGTACCGGCTACATAGGTAACACTTTTGGTCCAAACGGATTTTCGATCGGCTCCTGTTACCCATCTGTCAGGCCGCTCATAAAACTTCCACGTTGGGTCAAACTCATATCTTCGCCTCGGACGGAAATGCTGATCCGACAATTCCATCTGCTATGAGGCTTACCAGTGAATGAAATTGGTAATCCAATGATGTATTGGCTTTTTCGCGGACTTTTCGTTCTGGTGAGCAGTTCTTAACCAATCTTCCAAATAGGTTGCGGGCTACCTCGAAGGCGGAGCAAACTTCGCCACCGTGCTAGCGAATGCAAAGTCAACTTGCAAGTGAGTCTTGTACTCACGAGAACCCACCGCTCACATTGGTTCGCATTGCTAATACTTGTCTGGGTCTGCCGTTCCGTCCGACCATCTGCTCACGGGAATCATGAAGACATCGATTGGTTCCGGATCGCCATGGAACTGTGGGTTCAGCATGACGGGAGAGTGGTGCAGATCTGCACCCCAAACGGCGCTGTCCATGAGTGGAGTGTAAATCATCACGTGAGCCATCCAGTGGTG
>Ga0210394_10004294_pt1 | contig 16791 bp, 16 predicted proteins | sample IncBWC12MmetaG_FD_160121 | JGI IMG/M metagenome (GOLD analysis project Ga0210394, IMG submission 160121) | Forest soil microbial communities from Barre Woods Harvard Forest LTER site, Petersham, Massachusetts, United States - Inc-BW-C-12-M | ecosystem: Environmental > Terrestrial > Soil >... | reverse complement strand
GTTGCGCAGGGCGGCGCGTTCAACGGCTGGAGCCTCTACACCAAGGACGGCAAACTCAAGTATTGCTACAACCTCCTCGGGATCAAGCAGTTCTACGTCGACTCAGACAAGGCGATTCCTGCGGGTCAGCACCAGGTTCGGATGGAGTTCAAATACGATGGCGGGGGTCTCGCCAAGGGCGGCAATGCATTGCTTTACTTGGATGGTAAGAAGGTCGGTGAAGGCCGGGTGGAAATCACAGTGCCGATGATCTTCTCGGCAGACGAAACCTGCGATGTCGGCAAAGGAACCGGTTCGGCTGTTTCACCGGATTATGACCCAAAACACAACGAGTTTAGCGGCGAGGTGAACTGGGTGCAGATCGATTTGGAGAAGGACAGTCACGATCATCTGATCTCACCGGAAGAGCGATTTAAAGTGGCCATGGCGCGCCAGTAACGCGGCCGCTGCAATCAAACGATCCCCGGTGGGGTGCAACTATCCCACCCAGACTGCGGCGTGCTTTCCGGCCCAGCCATTCGCTAGTTCCAGCTCATACGCCAGCGCGTAGAGCAGGCCCTCGTTGCCTTTGGCGGCCGCGAACTGGCTACCGATTGGCAGCCCGTTCTTGCCCCAACCCAGCGGCACCGACATCGCGGGTGTTCCGGCCACATTGTGGATCGGCGTATAGGCGACATAGCTGGTGATACGCTCGTACAGCGTGTCGAATGGAACGGTCGGCGCCTGCTCGCCGAGCCGCGGCGGCGTGCTCGACAGCACGGGAGTGAGCCAGGCGTCGTATTGCGCCATGAACGCGTCCATCGCGGTTTCCACTTTCTTGAAATAGGCGAGGCTCTTTGCCAACGCATCCTTGGGCTGCTTTGCGAAAAATGCCGCGAGCCCCACAGTCCACGGCTCGAGAACTTCTTCGGGCTTCAGCTTGAGGCTTATCGCAAGCTGAACCAGCTGCGCCGGCACGGATGCCCACACGGTAAGAAAGGCGTCGACGAATTCCTGGCCGCTGACGGGATTCTTTACCTCGATGATCTCGTGGCCCAATCCCTTGCAGAGTTTCGCCGTGGCCTCGATGCTGGCCTTCACATCGTCATGCGGCTGCTTGCCGTTGTAGCTCAAGGTCGAGAACGCGATCTTCAGCCGTTGCTTTGCAGGACCACGCACAAAACCCGTCGGCTTGAACTGCGCGTGCGCAGAGGTGTCCTCCGACAGCGAAAACACCATCGCGCTATCGCGCACGCTGCGGCTCACGCAGTTTTCCACCGCGATGTCGCCCGGCATCTTTTCCTTTTCGCCGAAATTCATGCGGCCGCGCGACGGCTTCATGCCGAACACGCCGCAGCAGGAGGCCGGAATACGAATCGAGCCGCCGCCGTCGGATGCGTGCGCGACCGGCAGCATGCCTGATGCGACCGCTGCCGCCGCGCCGCCTGAGGATCCGCCGGTCGAGTAAGCGGGATTCCACGGGTTGTGGCATGCACCGAGCAGCATGCTTTCGGTCGACGCCATCAGACCGAATTCCGGCGTATTGGTCTTGCCGAGGACGATCATGCCGGCATCGATTGCCTTCTGCGCCAACAGGCTGTTTTCCGTGCCGATATGTTTTGCCATCAAACGCGAGCCGGACGTCGCTATCTCGCCGTTGATGTCGTTCAGATCCTTGATGAGGTAGGGCATGCCGGAGAGCGGGCCTGCGGGCAGCGCGGTTTTGGCCTGCTTGCGTGCCTTGTCGAAATACTCGGCAACCACCGCGTTGATCTTCGGGTTGGCGGATTCAATGCGGGCGATGGCGGCATCGACCAACTCCAGCGAGGTGATTTTTTTGTCGCGAACCAGCGCCGCTTGTCCGACCGCGTCGATGCCCGAAAAAGCATCCTTGGCAAATGCAAATCTCGACTTCATCAGTCCGGCCGTGACGGCAGTCGCTAGCACCGAGCCCACAAAGGCGCGGCGCTTGATCGGCATGTTCATGGTGTCCCCCAAAGCTAATTTTATATGCCGAGCATAATGCAATCAGGCGCAAGGCAGGGCAGTAATATGCAAGTCGCAGCACTCAATCTTCCGATGCTATGATTGTGTCCGCATAGCCGCTTCGCGAAATAACGATAGGGGGGACGAATGAAAATCGTCCAAATGTCTATGCTGACGCTCACCGCTGCGGCCGGCATGTTTTCCATGCCGGTGCTCGGGCATCATTCGTTCGCGGCGGAATTCGACCACAACAAACCCGTGACGCTGGAAGGCGTCGTGACCAAGGTGGAATGGTACAACCCGCATACGCGGTTATACATGGATGTCACGGATCCATCAGGCAATGTGGTCAAGTGGGAACTGGAGATGGCCAGCCCCAACAGTCTCATGCGCCTGGGCTGGTCGCGCCACACGCTACAAGGCGGCGAGAAGGTCACGGTAAAAGGCTTTCTGGCGAAAGACGGTTCCAATCTGGCGAACGCCGCCAGCGTGGTTCTCGCCGACGGAAAATCGGTTCTTTCAGCGGGTTCCTCGGCCGGCGACAACCCAACCTACTAGGCGTGCGGCACGCGAGTTTCTACTTCCGCGCAGCCTTGAAGTTTCCCTCGACGGTTTGAAAAATGACGTGCGTAACCGCTCCGGAGTCGCTTTTGATGAATTTGTAATTAAAGCCGTCGGGCGTTGCGAACTCGGTGTCAGACAAGGAAACAAGCTGCATGCTCTCTCCTATCCCACTGAAGACCAATTGGTCCCCGCTCACGCTGAAGGTCCAGTGCTGGATTCTGCCGGTGGTCGGACTCTTGAATTCATAGGTGCCCACGTACTTTGCAAGAACCTCGGGGGCCACTTTGACGCTCTTGACATCGGAAGCCTTGCCCACGAGGTGCACGCGATCTTTTTCATTCTCGTTGCACACGTATTCGAGCAGTTCATGGTCGGGGTCCAGCTCGAGTTTTACCGGCACGGTCCACGGCTCCAGCAGAGCGCCCGGATCGACAAATGTTCTCGTAATCTGCATATGACCGTAATCCGTACGGTGCAAGCGTTCCGTGACGCGCAGCGCCTCGGTGTGAGGGCGGCCGATTTGGTCCAACCATGTCCGGTCGTTGAATCCCGCGGTTACGATTACCAGGGTGTCTCCCTCCCAGTGGCCCACCGAATAACCCATCCAGTCCGGGTTGGGGTCGACGGGAAGATCCCTGCCATCCATGAAGATTTCGCGGTACAGCGTTCCCTCCCACAGCATCAACAGCAGATCGCGCGTCTGCACCACTCTGCCGACCCCCATATCGACCATGGGGCCGGGCGGCAGACAGAGCGTGCTGGGGGAGTCCCGGCCGAGAGTTTCCTTGTGCTGTGCGGTCAATGCCTCAGCCCAGGGCTGAAGCTTCACGGTATCTTGTGCTTTGCCCGTTTCGGTGAATCCCGCGGCATCAAATCGCCATATACCGGAAAGGTCCGGCCTGCCGTCGGCCATTTTGGGGGCGGGAGCCGAGAGATCAGGTTTGCCATCGGCGGTGCGCGGGATGCCGGGCGTTTTATAGTTCAGCCACTGCGCTGCAGCGGGCGCCGCCAGGGTAAATGCGATTGCGGCTGAGGCGGCAACGGCGATCAACCGGCGGATATTGATTGCCTGCGCGATTTCAGGGCTCATCCGAAGGTCCCCTTCCTGTTATGACTGAGCACTGTCGCTCCCGCCAGTGATACAGGCCAAGAGATTATAGTATGGTGGTAACAATTCGCACAGCAGCCGTGACCGATGCGATACTTCCAGCCTGAGCACTCTTAAGGTTTTGCATGGTCAAGGTTACCTTCATCGACTTCGCAGGGGGAGCACACCCGGTCGAAGTGCCCGCCGGCACCACGTTGATGCGAGCGGCCACGGACAATCGAGTTCCCGGCATCGACGGGGATTGCGGCGGCAATTGCGCCTGTGCCACCTGCCACGTCTATGTTGATCCGGAATGGTCGCACCGCGTCGGAGCACGTACTGCGATGGAAGAAGAGATGCTCAACCTGGTGGCGGAACCACACGAAAACTCGCGCCTCGCCTGCCAGATAACGCTGACGGATGCGTTGAATGGTCTAGTGGTCAACACGCCGGAGGCTCAGCATTGAATCGCCCGCGCTGAATTAGGAGATGCATCGTGAACGCCATTGCCTTCCGTGAATCAGCCGATATGCGCACGGCAGCACGCGCGCGCGTGGCTGCGCTACCGCTAGAGGAACTGAATCCATCCGACCCGCAGGAGTTCGTCGACGATACCGTCGGCTACATGTTCGAGCGTCTGCGCCGCGAGGATCCCGTTCACCGCTCGCACAGTCCGATACCGGGCATCGACACTTACTGGTCGGTCACACGCTACCGCGACATCATGCAGGTCGATACGAACCACGGCATCTATTCGTCCGAGAACGGCATCACGCTCATGGATTTCCCGCCGGACGATGAACAGAAACTAAAGATGTTCATTGCCATGGACCCGCCGAAGCATGACGAACAGCGCAAGACGGTCAACTCGATCGTTGCGCCTGCGAACCTCAACAACTGGCAGGATCTGATACGTGAGCGCACCGCAAAAGTGCTCGACAGTCTGCCCCGCAATGAAACCTTCAACTGGGTAGACCTGGTCTCCATCGAACTCACCACTTACATGCTTGCGACGCTGTTTGATTTCCCTTTGGCAGACCGCCGCCTGCTGACACACTGGTCCGACATGGCGACCGCCAACAAGCTGACCAATCCGGACGCGCCCGAACCCGAGGTGCGCATGGCCGAATTGCGCAAGATGCTGGAGTATTTCACGCGCTTGTGGAATGAGCGCATCAACGCGCCGCCGCGTACCGATCTGGTATCGATGTTGGCCCACGGATCCGCGACCAGAAACATGGGACCCATGGAATTTATGGGCAACCTGGTATTGCTGATCGTCGGGGGCAACGACACGACACGCAATTCGATGACGGGTGGTCTCCTGGCCTTGTACGAGAATCCGCAGGAGATGGCCAAGCTGCGCGCCAATCCCGCGTTGGTCGAGAGCCTGGTTCCCGAAATCATCCGCTGGCAGACGCCGTTGGCCTACATGCGGCGAACCGCGCTTGTGGATACGGAATTGGCCGGCAAGCAGATCAAGAAGGGCGACAAGTTGGCGATGTGGTACCTGTCGGGCAACCGCGACGAAACGGCTATCCCGCAGCCAAACCGTTTCATCGTTGACCGTGAACGGCCGCGTCAGCATCTATCCTTTGGCTTCGGCATCCACCGCTGCGTCGGCAACCGGCTGGCCGAACTGCAATTGAAGATTCTTTGGGAGGAAATCCTGCGCCGCTTTGAGGTCATCGAGGTCGTGGGCGCGCCCACGCGCATTCGATCCGCCTTTGTGCGGGGTTTCAGCCATCTTCCGGTGCGGATTCCCGGCTGACTCGCGACCTCAGGACGGGTGCCCCTCTGGGCGCGGCACCGTTCGCGGCGGCGGCGGCGAAATCTTGTGAGTCTGCTTAGTCTCTTGCGGCGCAGATTGCTGTTCCGCCGGTGCTTGCGCAGCGTGCGCCTGTGGCTGAGGCGCGCTTGGCTGGTTCTGCGGGTGAGCGGCTGCGGGGGTCGGCGCTGCAGGCGCAGCCTTGTGCGGGACTTCAGTCCTTACGCTTCGTGAGGGCTGCGGAAAAGAGGAATGCGTGATGCTCAGGGTCCCGGCATGTTGAGCGCGGGGCAGCGAATCACTGGATATCTCCCCGGGCCGCGGCGTCGCCCCGAGCGGCGGTTGGCCGTTGTTCAAGCTGGCGCGCATCGCAGGATTGTCGTGAGCTGCATGAAAGTGCTGCAGTTGCGCCGCCGTTGGAGGAATGTGGTATTCGGCCGCTGCGGCAAGTTCCGCTGCATTTGGTTGAGCGCCGCCGCCGGCGTAGCTCACCCGAGGGCCCGCGGATGCATTGTTAGCGACTGGCTGGTTGTAGGCGTTGCTCGATTGAAATTTGCCTACGTGGGTGACGGCACTGTTGTACAGCATGCGGCCGTCTCGCCATGAGCCGCCGACATATCCGCGGCCGAAATAGCCGTAGCCGTAATTGATGCCTCCATAAAAACCTACATGCGGACCCCAATATCCCGCCCGCCAAGCGTACACACCGCGCCTTACGACCCACCAATAGCCCGGAGTCCACAGATACCCGACGATGGGTGCGGCGACCCAGGTCCCGGGTACCCAATAATAATCGCTGACATCCTCGTTCCATCCCCAGTAGCCGGGTGTCCAGATGAGGTTCTCTTCAGGCGGCGGCGGTTGCTCGTACTCTGGAAATTCCGGCGGTGCGATCGTCGCTGATCCAGCGTCGAGGATTCGCGGAGGGGCCGTTGCGAAAATACCAATGCATTGTTCTGTCATCGTCGCGATCAGCCAGTTGTGGCCGACGAAGGTCTGCTGCGTTTGTTGACCGCCCGGGGGAAGGGTTTGGTACAACACGCGTCGCCCTTGAAAGTTCAGCCAATAGACCTTGACCGGCTGGCCGCCGCGATTGACGAGAATGATGCCCGTGGATTCCCGCGACGGTTGCGACGCATAGCTGTTCTCCGCATCGCAGGAGCGCGGCGGGGTTTCGCCGCAGGTTCGAAATCCCGTTGAATCCTGGATCGAGCAGGCAACCTCATATCCGGCGGGCCCCTCCACGAGTGAAGCGGGCTGCTGCGCATGCAAGCGCGCGACCGGTAGGGTGAGCGCGGCGGCCGCGATCACGATGGATTTCCTTGAAAGTCTCCACAAGTGCGCATTCAGCATGGGGTACGGGCTCCACCTAGGGCCTAGCCGGATCGTCCAACCCGTACCCTACGACAATCCTTATGAAACTCGTATCGAATCGCCGCGGATTTGCCGATCAGCGCACAGATGATGGCGCCTGCACGCGATCAATCCAGGAGTCTCCCGTATACATGCGCATCGGTCGACCATTCTCCTCAACGAATCGCACCACCTCGCCCACCACTCCCCCTCCCGTGGGCGCGACGACGCGAAAGCGTCCGCTGCCAAGCGGCTCAAGCGTGACGGGGGAGTCCAAAGTTGGACCGTTGGGGGTGATGAGGACCAACCTCTTGTTGAGCAGCACGACCTGCTCGTCGCCCCCGCGCCCGCGGTAAAGGCCCACGAAGCGCTCCCATGCCGGATCCCACGCCACGAGTACTGGCTTCACCATCGCCGCCTTCGCCGTCGCTTGACCCACAGTGGCCATCAACTGCTGCGCAATGTCGGAGGGGTTTGAATCGGTGGTGTTCGTGAGCACAATGACGCCCACCTTGTCGTCGAGCTGGATGAGCGTCTGGGTGGTATTGCCGGGATAGCCGCCGCCATGACCTATGTAGGTCCGATCTTTAACGCGCTTCACATCGAAACCAAGCCCTGTACCTGAACTCCAGTTCTCCTCCACCGAACGTACCCGCAGCATCTCGCGCCAAGATCCACTGCTGACGACTTGCGCTCCGCCACGCGGGCCGCGGCGGAACTGCGCCGAAATGAACTTAGCCATATCCTCGACGTCCGAGGTGACCCCGGTGGCCGCCGCCATACCTTGCGCGTCGACGAAAGGGAGCACCTCGCGAGTACCGTCCGGCATGCGGCGGCCGTACGGAACCGCGAGACCCGGAACGTTTTTATCGACACTAGAGCCAGTCATACCGAGCGGCATGAAAATGTTGTGGGCAACGTAGTCAGCCCAGCGTTCTCCGCTGACTTTCTCGACGACCAGGCCCGCAACGGCATACGCAAGATTGGAGTACTTCCAGCGGACCGCCGGGGCAAACGCAGCCTGTCGGTCGGCGTACAAGCGCTGAAGTTCATCGGCGGTCGGGAACTTGTACGACACCCAGTGATCTCCCGCCTCGCGCTGCAGGCCGGAGCTGTGCGACAGCAGCTGTTCGATGGTAATCGGACCATCGTCATCCCCGGCAGGTTTGGCCTTGAACCACGGCAAATACTTCACCACTGGGTCGTCCAGCCCCAGTTTGCCCTCCTCGCGCAGCTGCATGATGGCGATGGCAGTAAATAGCTTGCTGTTGGACGCCATGCGAAACTTCGTGGTCGCCGTCATCGGTACTTTCGCCTTGATGTCTGCGAAGCCAAAGCCCTTGGACCAGACCAGATCCTGATCACTCACTACGCCAACGGCAACTCCCGGAATTCCCCGATACGCGATCTGTCCTTCAATCCAAGCTGAAAATAGTCGCTCCGCACCGAGGACATCAGGATCACTGGCAACACTCGCGGCGTGAAGCGGCCGGGCCACTATGCCGATGAGAATCGAAAGCCCGGCGAGGCGGACGAGCGCAGCAATACTCAGCATAAAGCGATCTCCTGATGACGAGGTGTTCTATCCCGGCATACTAATCGATAGCGCCGAAGCGAATTGCCTGAATCCGGCCGCGCCGCGCAGCGGCAACGAGCAAGATGGCCGTCACCAACAAGGCCCAGAGCAGGGCAACGACCGACGCCTCGACACCAAACTCGCCCCCGCTTAAGAAAATCGGACCGGTGACGCGTGTCGCGAGCAGCCCCGAATCGGGATGGCCGGACATGGTGGCGCCAAACAGCGCGGATTCCGCAACATCCCAACCAAAATGCAGCCCGATGGCGAACCACAAGTTGCGCGTCAGGATATAAGCGGAACATAGCAGCAAGCCCGATTCGAGCGTAATGGCCACTGTGCTGGCAAGTCCGGCACCTGGGCTTACAAGATGCAGGATGCCGAAAATTGCCGCCGAAATGCCCACAGCCGGCCACGTTCCCAGGCTGCGTTCCGTGAGGCGAAACAGCAGCCCGCGGAACACCAGCTCTTCGGAAACTGCTGCAGATAGGGAAATGCCCACCGATCCGATAGCCGCGATACCCGCTCCCTTGGTCACTGTGACGCCGGCGAAGGCGGCGACCGTGCCTAGAGTCACGCAGAACATCAGCAGACCGAGGAGCACACCGCCAATCGCGTGCATCCCCGCTCGCTGGATGGATAGTTCCGTGGCTGCACGCCCTTCAAAGTACCGCGTGTACGCCATATAGGCGGCGAGCGCGGTAGGCACGCTCGCCGCATAGGTGAGGAATACCCAGGCGGGCGCGCGCCTAATGCCAAATCGTGCGCCCAGCCAGGCGAGCAGAAGCTGCACGACCACGGTCGCGGCGACAACCGCGGCACCACCAACGATCAGGCGCACCAAGGAGTATTTCGCCCATGATGGCGTCGAATGCAGCACTGTTCGGTTCTCCCCGAATTATGTTTTGGGCGAGTATGACACGACACCGGAATGTGATTTACCACACATGCGGCGTGGGGAATATGCCGTTGGCGCTGACCGCGCTGTGATAGCCTTGGCTGCGATCGAAAAGCACAAGGAACTTTAGGTCTATGGAAAACATTTCAGGGAGCGAAATGCCATCGCGGGCTGCTTCGGCGCGCCCGCCGGAACAACTGAGTTTCAGCGGCAGGGGTGCCGAATATTTTGGAATCTGGATCGTCAATTTGCTGCTGACGATCGTCACCCTGGGCATCTATTCGGCGTGGGCCAAGGTACGGCGGCTGAAGTACTTTTATCGGCATACCGAACTGGCCGGGTCGAGCTTCGACTTTCACGGCAGTCCGACCAGGATCTTGATCGGACGCGTGATAGCGCTGGTGATGCTGCTCGCCTACAACTATTCCGTGCGCCTGCAATCGCGTATGACACTCGTAGTTTTGCTTGCACTGGCGCTCGTCATGCCTTGGCTGCTGCGCAATTCCTTCCGGTTTCGGCTCTACAACACCAGTTGGCGCGGCACGCGTTTTCATTTTCGCGGCAGTGTGGGCGGCTCCTATCGCGTTTTCCTATTGAATGGGTTTCTCACGTTGATCACCCTGTACGTGATGGCGCCGTTCACGCATCAGCGGCTAAAGGCCTATCAGCATGACAACAGTTGGTTCGGACGCACGCAGTGCTCCTTTCACGCCCGAGCCGGTCAGTTCTATCTGATCTATCTGCTGTTGCTGGCGGCGCTGGTGGGGTTCTTTTTTGTGATGGGCGCGGCCGGAGTCGGCCATGTGTTGGTCATGTTTGCGCAAATGCAGAAGCAGGGCGGACACGTTGATCCAAACTTGGTGTTCAGGACTCTGTTCATCGTCTACGGCGTGCTCATCTTGATGAGTCTATTGATTGGACCGGTATTCCACGCACTCGTTACCAACCTAATTTGGAGTAACACGCGCGTTGGCGAGCATCGCATCGTTTGCAACATGTCCCCGTTGGCGATGATCTGGATTACCGTGAGTAATTTTGTGCTGGTGGTGCTGACCCTGGGTTTGTTCATCCCATGGGCGGCGGTGCGACTGGCGAAATTTCAGTTGGAATCCGTTCGGCTTATTCCGGCCAGCGACCTGCAGGAATTCGAGGCAGCGGAACCGGAAGCCATCGGCGCAGTCGGCGAAGAGGCGGCGACGGTATTCGATTTCGACATCTCGCTGTAGGCCCCAGAACGAGTCGTATGGTTTGCGCGCATTATTTCGATGGACGTTCGACGCGCGTTCGCGAAGTGAACTTGTCGATTGCGGGCGCCGATCTCGTCATTGCCGGCGAGGGCATCGATCTTCGCGTGCCCTTCGCCGACGTGGCAGTGGATGAACGGCTGGGACGGGCGCCGCGGCGGCTGCGATTGAAGGACGGCACATTCTGCGAAGTACGCGATTTGGATGCGCTCGATGCCTTGTTATCTTCGACGGCCCATCGCGATGGCCGGGTCGACCGCATGCAGCGGCATCTGCAGTTCGTGATATTCGCATGTGTGGCGTGTGTGGTGCTCGCAGGCGCTGCGTACAAATGGGGCCTGCCATGGGCCGCAGCGCTTGCCGCACATCGCTTGCCGCCCGCCATAGATAAGACTCTGTCCCAACAGACGCTGAAATTATTGGACGGCGCGATTCTCTTGCCGAGCAAAATCGCGGCGGATCGCCAGCGGACGCTGAGCGCAGAATTTCGCGCTCTGCGCCTGCCGGAGGGAGGCACTCCGGATTCGGATTTGTTGTTTCGTCGATCGCCTCGATTTGGAGCGAATGCTTTCACATTGCCCGACGGCACGATCATCTTACTCGACGATCTGATCACCACGCTGGGCGACGATCGGCAATGTTTGGCGGTATTGGCCCACGAGCTGGGTCACGTGCACGGACGTGACGGCTTGCAGATGTTGTTGCGAAGTTCCGCAGTAGGGGCGTTCTTGACCTTTTACATCGGCGATATCAGTGCGCTGCTCGCCGCTGCGCCAGCAGCCGTGCTGGAGGCGAAGTATTCGCAAGACCTTGAACAGCAAGCCGACGATTATGGCGCCGCGCTGCTGCTGCACAATGGCATGTCGCCGGCGTTACTTGCCGAGGCACTGAACAAGTTGGCGGTAGCGCATTCCGGCCCACCCAGCGGGTACCTGTCGAGCCATCCGTCGACGGATGAGCGCATGCGCCACCTGCGGTGGCTCGCGGCAGCGGCTAAGTAGTTGCCACGACCTCACGTGAGTTGTTGATAAATCGAAAATAGCCATCGCGAGATCTCTTGCCACCGACCACCGTGCGGCTGGCTCATGAACTTAATTAGCAATACGAGCGCCAATGGCATACGGTTCCAATTGCATCGTGTTTGCAGGAAGCACCATACGATGGCCGGCAACCTGGACGAATTTAAGATTACGGTCCGCGACGAAGGCGAGTTCCTTCGCGTGACGCTAATTGGACCGGGTTCGCTTCCCAATCTATTCGCCGCGCTGCAGCGGATCATCGCCGAGACAAAGTCGCGGGACATTTGGCGCGTGCTCGTCGATGCGACGGGGGTTCCACCGCCGCTGGGGACTTCTGAAAAATATGATCTCGGCCTCGAGACGGCGCGCGTAGCGGATCCGCGGATGAAGTCGGCAGTCGTGGCTCGATCCGAGAATGTCGATCACTTCTTCGAAACCGTCGCCCGAAACCGCGGCGTCAGCGTTATGGTGTTTTTGCAGGAGAACGCCGCGATCAGCTGGCTGCTTGACAGGGCGAGCCGTTGATAATAGTGGGAATATCCAAAAACTAGGTGAATTCCCCCCGCCGTGGTATTTTTTACACTCGATGTTCCTCGCCGACTTGTAGATTGGCGGTGGGCATCAGTGGGATCGCCGCCCGGCCTCGGGGCTTGCCTGAATGGAGTTCTAATAATATGAATAAATCTCCCAGAAGTATTCCGTATTGCATGTTGCTTACAATTGTTGCCGGTGCCGCGGCGATTGGCGCGGCTGCCAATGCGGCGGACGCCCCGCCTCAGATTCCCACCTGCGACAAGAAGATTGGCACGCTCGCGGTTACCGAGCCGCAAAATCAGTGGTGGGTCGCGCTGAATTTGGAATCGCCAGCCGCACTGATCAAGGTATTCGTGTCCGAGTCGAAGTGCTTTACCCTGGTCGACCGCGGCAAGGGTCTGCAGGCGGCGCAGGCCGAGCGGGCATTGGCAGCCAGCGGCGAAGAACGCGCGGGATCGAACATCGGCAAGGGTCAGATGAAGGCGGCCGACTACGTGCTGGTGCCTGATGTCGTCAATCAAAATCGCAATTCAGGCGGCACCAATGTTGGCAGCATCATCGGCGGCCTGCTGCCGCACGGTGTTGGCGCTCTGGTCGGCGGGGTTAGCTTAAAGAGCAAGACCGCAGACGTGGTGTTGACGCTGACCGATGTGCGATCCACGGAGCAGGTGGCGCTGGAGCAGGGCCACGCAAAGAAAACCGATTTGGGATGGATGGGCGGCGGCGGCGCGGGGTTCTTCGGCGGTTTTGCCGCCGGCGGCGCCAGCGGCTACGCCAATACGGAAATCGGACAAGTGGTCACGATGGCTTACCTCGACGCGTACACCAAAATGGTCGGCGACTTGAAGAATGCGGCTCCCGATGCCAAAGCAGACAATGTGCAGCAGGCAGTCAGGATGTCCAAGCCCGGCAAGATGTATGTGGATTCCAACTTGAAATCCGCGGTCGTGCGAGACCTGGACCCCGGCATGATGCTCTATCCGACCGGCGACAAAATGGGTGTGTGGTGGAAGGTCACCGATGAGCTCGGCAACGCGGGATGGGTGGTGTCGACGAATTTTCAGCTGGCTCACTAGCGGGTAGACGAATCTCAGTCGCCGCCGGGCGAATTTCGCATGTTGTTGCCAAAGTTGCGCAAAGCATTGCGGCAGGCGGGTGATCCGCGCAGGGCGCCCGCAATGCAGGCGTATATGAAGTCTGCGATGCCGTTTCACGGCGTGTCGGCGCCATTGCTGCGCCAAGTTTGCAAGGCGACGTTCGCAGAAGTGCAGTTCGCTGCGGCGTCGCATTGGCAGGCACAAGTGTTGAAAATATGGCGCGGCGCGCGTTTCCGCGAAGAGCGCTACGCGGCCCTGTATCTCGCGGGCGACAAACGCGCGCGGCCTTTTCAGTCACCAACCGCGATGAAAATGTACGAGGAGATGATCGTCAGCGGGGCGTGGTGGGATTATGTGGACGACATCGCATCGCATCGCATCGGACCGATACTGCACGCGTATCGCGAGCCAATGCGACGCAAGATGCTGTCGTGGAGTAAGTCGAACAATCTGTGGAAACGTCGCAGCGCGATCATATGCCAGCTGGGATTCAAGACGGAAACGGATCTTGAGCTGCTGTACGCGTGCATAGAACCCTCGCTCGAATCGCGGGAATTCTTTCTGCAGAAGGCGATAGGCTGGGCGCTGCGCCAGTACGCCTGGACTGACGGCGCTGAAATCCGGAAATATGTGCACCTCAACCGCAGCCGCTTGAGTACATTAAGTCGCCGGGAGGCGCTCAAGAATATTGAACCTCATGCGCGAACATAGGCCCAAGCTTGCGCGCCGGACTTTAGCGTTACCCGGGCGCGGGTGTAGTCCGAGACTTCGTATCGGTCGGCAGCCGCGAGTTCTTGCGCGCTGATGGTGAATACGGTGCCTGGCACTTCGTCTCCGGGATTCGAGCTGCGCTGCGCGATCTGGTGATGGGTTTTCCCGCTCAACGCCACGACGGCCGGATCATCGATCGCGACCGGCCATAGTCTGTAGCCGGGCAGCGAGTCAGCGACACCAGCGAGTTCGCGCCCAAAGTTAGCCATTTGAACCGCTCGGTCTTGCAATGTTCCGTAAGCAAAGAGCCGCTCGGCATTTGTGGAATCATGCATTGCGTACGATCAACGAGTACCCGCGCCCCGGCCAGTTCACTCAGTCTTGCTTGTAGATTACACCCTGCTTCATCACGAAGTGAACATCCTCGAGCAATCGCACATCAGTGAGCGGGTTGCCGCGGACCGCGATCAAGTCGGCTAACTTGCCCGTTTTAATTGAGCCTACTTTGTCAGCTATGCCAAGCAGATCAGCACCGGCGACTGTAGCCGACTGGATCGCCTGCATCGGGGTCATGCCGTTCTGTACCATGAAATTGAACTCGCGGGCGTTCTGGCCGAATGGGCAGACGCCGATGTCGGTGCCGAAAGCGATCTTTACGCCGGCGTTAACCGCCTTGCGAAAGTTTTGCAGCTGGACCGTCATGATCTGATTGGCCTTGGCGACGAACTCGGGCGGGTAGTTGCCGCCGACGCACTCACGGACCTCCAGCGTGGGCACGAGGTAGGTGCCGTGCTGCTTCATCAGCGACCGCCCCTCATCGTCCATCAGCGTGCCGTGCTCGATCGAGGCCGCACCGGCGCGCACGGCGGCTTTGATACCCTCCGCGCCATGCGCATGCACGGCTACCTTGAGGCCAAAATTGCTGGCTTCATCGACTGCTGCCATCAACTCCTCCGGCGTCGCCTCCCGCCCGGAGGGATTGCTGTTGTGGGTGAGTACCGCGCCGGTTGCAAAAACCTTGATCACATCCACCCGCTGTCCTGCGAGTGCCCGGATTCGTTCGCGCACTTCATTCGCCGAATTGGCGTTGCCGAAGCGCAAGTCCCACGGCAGCGTGACATCCGGGGCAAACCCGGTCACGGCGCCGGCTCCTCCCGTTATCGTCACGTACGCTCCGGCGACATACATGCGCGGTCCGACGACATCGCCTCGATTGATCGCATCACGTAGAGCGACGTCGACCAGCGCGCGATACGAGCCGACGTCCCGGACAGTGGTGAACCCGGCGAGCAGCACGGCGCGGGCATTCGGCAGCGACCCCAATGCACGTTCGGCGGCGGTGTGTTCGAGCTCACCGAGTGGGTCCTGACTTCTTATGTCGATGGTCAGGTGCGTATGCGCGTCGATCAGCCCCGGCAGAACTGTGTAGCCGCTCAGGTCCACGACGCGTGCACCGGAGGGTACATCAATGGTCGGGCCAATCTCGGCAATGACCCCGTCCCTCACGAGTATGGTCTGTGAATCAAGTACGCGCCCGGCCTCAGTATCGATGAGGTGCCCCGCCCGAATTACCGTGACCGGGCCGTCGGCATACGCGGCACTAGAACCGGCCGCAGCGACGATGAGACAGCCGATGATAGTGCACAGTTTCATCCTTCCCCCTATTCAAGGCACTGCCGGTCAGCACGATTCTGGACGCAAATATGCAGCGGCGCCAGCGGTGCGCTTGCGTCAATGAGGATGAGCGGGAATTCGCCGTCGCTGTAAACAGGCCGAGCGGCCCGCTACGATTAATTCACATGACCGGTATGGCGGCCAACCGTTTTCGCAATGTCCCAAAGCGACACGACAATCACCAGCAGCCACGTGACGAGCTTGATCCAGCGGAGCGGCGTATCCCAAGACAAAAATTGATACAAATCGTCGTGCATGGTCGCGCGCGATCCGGTGAATCTCGACGCCAAAGATCTGTCGCGCTTTCTACGGTCCGCATGCTTGAGCATGTCTATCTTTGCCCCCACGCTGGTCTTCTTTTGCCGTGTTCCCGCCACTGTCGGATTGTCTGCTCAAAAATTCGCAGAAGTAACTAGTAGATCACCCCAGATGATTTGTCATATTGACCTACGCGGCAATATACGCTGTGCTAAGGTGCTTGCTGCCATGTGCCGAATCCAAATCGCGCGCTCGTCCCAGCTGATATTGATAGCCGCTGTATTGCTCGGCGCTTTGCCGACGATTGCGTCGTCGCAAGAACTCGACGAGGTTACCGCTGAGGGGCAGAAGGCCATCCTCGCCCAGCCCGGAATCGAAATCACCGGCGCCCGCGACGCCGATGTAACGATCGTCGAATACTTCGACTACAACTGCCCGTTTTGTAAACGGATCGTTCCCACATTTAAACAGCTCTTGGCCAGTGATCATAAGATCGCCGTTGTGTACAAGGATTGGCCAATACTGGGAGAAATCTCGGTATATGCGGCGCGCTGTGCGCTGGCAGCGCGTTGGCAAGGCAAGTACCTCATTGCGCACGATGCGCTGCTCACCGGGCCTCACTTGTCGCTGGACAGTCAAGTAGAGGCGATCTTGGGACGCGGCGGCGTCGATGTCGTTAGGCTGAAAAAAGACTTGACAACGCATGCCCAAGAAATCACTGCCCTGCTTGCGCGCAACGCCTCCGAAGCACGCGCGCTGCAACTCGACGGCACTCCAGGAATTCTTGTCGGCAGGCAATTGATGCCCGGCGGCGCCGAATTGGACTTCTTTCAGAAATTGATCGCCGCAGCGCGGCAAGAAAAAGTAAGTGCGAGGCGCTAGCGCACCCGGCTAATTTTTTTCGGTCCGCAGGCAACCCTTCACCACAAAGCGGGTACTTACGGTGAAGTCTGACCCAATAGGACCGATCACATGAACAACGCACAGCGATTTCGCCACGTATTGCGAGGGGCACTCTTGGCGACGGGATTGGGGTTTTGGGC
>Ga0210394_10004293_pt1 | contig 16793 bp, 16 predicted proteins | sample IncBWC12MmetaG_FD_160121 | JGI IMG/M metagenome (GOLD analysis project Ga0210394, IMG submission 160121) | Forest soil microbial communities from Barre Woods Harvard Forest LTER site, Petersham, Massachusetts, United States - Inc-BW-C-12-M | ecosystem: Environmental > Terrestrial > Soil >... | reverse complement strand
GTAGCTGGCGCGGTCCTTGAGCGTGACGGCGCCCTTGGGCGCCGAATCGGCCGCCACGCGGAACGGGCCGTAGAGCGTCGAGTGAAATTTGACCGCATAGCTCATCAGAATCGTGCGCTCGAGGCCAGCGGCATCGAGTTGCCTGCGAATGGCGGCGATGCGGCCATCCATCATGTCGCTCGGTGCCACGCAGTCTGCGCCCGCCTGGGCATAACTGAGTGCTGCCTGCTCGAGCTCGGCGACGCTCGCCTGGTTGTCGAGATGATCGCCCTCGGGATTGAGTACGCCGCAGTGTCCGTGTGGCGTCGAGGAGCACAGGCAGACATCGGTGGCGAGCCAAATATCATGACCGAAGCGCTGCTTGAGCGCCCGGATCTGCCCTGAGGTGAAGGACCAGTCGATGTCGCGCTCGCTGCGGGCACGGGGTACGCCAAACAGCAGGAATTTATGCACACCGGCCGAGAGATCCTGCTCGACCTGACGCAGCAGCGACTCGGTGCTTTCCTGGTGCACACCGGTCAGCCCCGGCACCGGTTCGCGGGCTGTCAGGCCCTCGGCCACGAACAGCGGCTGAATCAGCTGCTCGAGCCGTACGTGGGTCTCGCGCGTCAGGGAGCGAATGTGCTCGTTCTGTCGCAGGCGGCGCAGGTTCAGCGAACTCATAAGCGATTCATCATGCCGTGAAACGGGCGCGGAGAGGTCACGCAATGTCACGCCGGGTGTGCCGCGCGTCACGCTTGGACTACCATCCTACCCATGGATTATCTGCCAGTATTCCTCGACTTACGCGAGCGGCTGACGGTCGTGGTGGGCGGCGGGGCGGTGGCGTTGCGCAAGGTCGAGCTGCTGCTTCGGGCCGGCGCGCGCGTGCGGGTCGTGGCCCTGGAACTGCATCCGGAGCTCACTCTGTATCGCGATGCGGGCCGCATCGAGGTGCGCATCCTGGCGTTCGAGTCGTCTCACCTGGACGGGGCGGCGCTGGTCATCGCTGCGACCGACCAGACGGACGTCAATCACGCCGTGGCCGCCGCCGGCCGCGTGCGCGGCATATTTGTCAATGTCGTCGATGACGGCACCGCTTCCTCCTGCATCATGCCGGCGATCGTCGACCGCTCGCCGCTCATCGTCGCGGTGGGCAGCTCCGGGCAATCGCCGACGCTGGTGCGGCGCGTGCGTACACAGCTCGAGGCGCTGCTGCCCTCGCGACTCGGCGACCTGGCGCGGCTGGCGGGGCGTGCGCGTGCGCGCGTGCAGCGGGCTCTGCCGGACATCGAGCGGCGTCGCCGTTTCTGGGACCGGCTGTTCGCGGGCAGCATCGCCTCGAAAGTCTATGCGGGCGACGAGGCCGGGGCGGAAGCCCTGCTCGATGCGCAGTTGGCCACCGCCGCGGCCCCGCCGCGTGGAGAGGTCTACCTGATCGGCGCCGGGCCGGGCGACCCGGATCTGCTGACCCTGCGCGCGCTGCAGCTGTTGCAGCAGTCCGACGTCGTGCTCTACGACCGGCTGGTCAGCGAGGCGGTGCTCGATCGCGTGCGGCGCGATGCCGAGTGCGTCTACGTCGGCAAGGAGTCCGGCAGGCATCGCGTCACTCAGCAGCGTATTCACGCGCTGCTGCTGGAGTACGCGGCGCGCGGCCTGCGCGTGGCGCGTCTGAAAGGCGGCGATCCGTTCATTTTCGGCCGCGGCGGCGAAGAGATCGATGCGCTGGCGGCCGCCGGCATTCCGGTGATCGTCGTTCCCGGCATCACAGCCGCGCTCGGCGCGGCCGCGTCCGCCGGATTGCCGCTGACACAGCGCGGACTTGCCCAGTCGGTGACCTTTGTGACCGCGCAGGGTGAGGGCGCGGAGCAGTTGGACTGGCGCTCGCTCGCGGCGCCAGGGCAGACTGTGGTCTTCTATATGGGGATCTCGCAACTGCCGCGCATCGTCGGGCACCTGCTCGCGCACGGTGCGCCAGGCTCACGCCCGGTGGCTATCATCGAACGCGCGACGCTGCCCGAGCAGCGCGTGCTGGCCGGTACGCTGCACGACATCATCGAGCGGGCGCGGGCGGAAGGCGCTGCCGCTCCGGCGCTGCTCATGGTCGGTGAAGTCGCCGGCCGTGCCGCGAGCGCTGCGGCTCAGAGTGCTTCCACGGGGACCAGCAACGCATGAGTATCGTTCAGGATTTTGTCGACGCCATCGGCCGCACGCCGCTGATTCGATTGCGCCGGGCAAGCGAGGAGACCGGCTGTGAGGTCTACGGCAAGGCCGAGTTCATGAATCCGGGCGGCTCGGTCAAGGACCGCGCCGCGCGCGCGATCGTGCTCGACGCCGAGCGACGCGGGATTCTCAAACCTGGCGGCACCGTGGTCGAAGGCACGGCGGGTAACACCGGAATCGGCCTGGTTCATGTCTGCAACTCGCGCGGCTACCGCTGCGTGATCGTGATGCCCGACAATCAGTCGCCTGAAAAGTACGCGCTGATCGAGGCGCTCGGCGCGGAAGTGCGACGCGTGAAGGCCGTGCCGTACAGCGATCCGAACCACTATCAGAAAGTCGCGGGCCGGCTGGCCGAGGAATCGCCGGATGCGATCTGGGCCAATCAATTCGACAACACGGCCAATCGTCGCGCCCACCTCGAGACCACCGGTCCCGAGATCTGGCAGCAGACCGAGGGCCGCATCGATGCCTTCGTGGCCGCGAGCGGTACCGGCGGCACGGTCGCGGGCGTGTCGGATTATCTCAAGTCGCGTTCGTCGAGGGTCCGCACGGTGCTGGCCGATCCGCCGGGCAGCGCGCTGTATGAGTACATCCGCAACGGCGTGGTGAAAGCGACTGGCAGCGGTTCGATTACCGAGGGTATCGGAATCGGGCGGGTGACGGCCAACATGCAGGATGCGCCGATCGACGATGCCGTGCACGTCGAGGATGCGGAGACGGTGCGCTACGTCTATCGGCTGCTGCGGGAGGAAGGCCTGTTCGTCGGCAGCACCAGCGGCATCAACGTCGCGGCGGCCGTGCGCGTGGCGCGCGAGCTCGGCCCCGGGCATACCGTCGTGACGGTGCTCTGCGACAACGGTTCGAGGTACCTGTCGCGGCTGTTCAACCGTGACTGGCTGGCGCAGAAGGGCCTGCTCGAAGCCGCGGGCTTCGCCGGCAAATGAGCGCATTCGCTCGCGCGCTGTTGCTGATCTGTGCGCTGGGAGCGGGCCCGGCGCAGGCTGCGTGGCTGTCGCGCAGCGTCGACGGCATCATGGGCACGCGCATCTACGTCGAGCTCTGGGCGGAGGACAACGACAAGCAGCGCGGCGAGCAGGCCATCGATGCGGTCATGGATGAGATGCGGCACATCGATGAGAGCATGAGCGTCTACAAGCCGACCAGCGAAGTCTCGAGAGTCAATGCGCTGGCGGCGCAGCAGCCGGTGAAGATCAGCGCGGAGCTGTTCAAGCTTCTGACCACGGCACTGGAATACTCGCGCATCACCGAGGGCGCATTTGACATCACCTACGCCAGTGTCGGCTACATGTACGATTTTCGCGAGCGCAAAAGGCCGACCGAGCAGCAGATCCAGTCCGCGTTGCCGGCCGTGAACTTCCGGCACGTGCTGCTCGATCCGGCAACCAGTACGGTGCGTTTCTCGCAGCCCGGCGTTCGCATCGATCTCGGCGGCATTGCCAAGGGTTATTCAGTCGACTGCGGCATCGATATTCTCAAGGCGCGCGGATTCACACACGCGCTGGTGAATGCCGGCGGCGACAGCCGCGTCATTGGCGACCGCTTCGGCAAACCCTGGGTGATCGGCATCCGCCACCCGGATCATCCTGACCAGGTGATCACGCGTGTGCCGTTGACCGACAGCGCATTCTCGACTTCGGGCGACTACGAGCGCTACTTCGACGAGGGCGGTGTGCGCTACCACCACATCATCGATCCGCGCACCGGTCATTCGGCCAGCAGGGTGCGCAGTGCCACGGTGATCGCGCCGACCGCGACACGCACCGATGGATTATCGAAGACCGCCTTCGTGCTCGGCCCGGATGAGGCCATGCGCATCTACAACGGCCTGCCGGATGTCGATGCCATTCTGGTGGCGCTCGACGGGCGCATTCTCTACACCAAGGGTCTCGAGCCGGCGGGCGCGGACGCCGCCGCGCCGCCGGCCGCGCATTAGTTTCAGGACGCGAGCATGCGTCCGAACAGCCAGCGCAACGCCGCAGCGGCCAGCAATGTCGCCGCGACGCTCGCGATCCACAGTCCCGCGAACCAGAGCAGCCGTTGCGTGCGAGTTGGAGACGCCGTCGGCACGCGCGATTCGCCTCAGTGATAGCCTTCGGTGCCGACCTTGCCGCGGAACACCCAATAGGCGTGCGCGGTGTAGGCGATGATGATCGGAATCAGAATCACCGTACCGACCAGCATGAACCGCTGACTCGAGGCGGGCGAAGCGGCATCGGCGATCGTGACGGAATCGGGGACGAGGTACGGAAAGACGCTGATACCGAGCCCGAGATAGCTGAGCGCAAACAAAGCGAGCGTCAAGAGGAACGGTGCGCGCTCCCAGCGATGTTTGAGCGCTCGAAAGAACAGCACGGCTGCGATCAACACCAGCAGCGGCACCTGCGCGCTGAGCAGCACACTCGGCCACTTAAACCAGCGCTGTGCGTACTGCGAGTGCAGCGCAGGCGTCGCCAGACTCACGGCGGCGATACCGACGATCAGCGCCGCGCCGCAGCGGCGTGCGATCCGGTATGCGCGCTGCTGCAGCTCGCCCTCGGTCTTGAGAATGATCCAGCTTGCGCCGAGCGTGGCATAGCCTGCCATGAGCGACAGTCCGGTCAGGATGCTGAACAGGGACAGCCAATCCCACCAGCCGCCCGCGTAATGTCGACCCTCGACACGAATGCCCTGCAGAATGGCGCCCAGCGCCACTCCTTGCATGAAGGCCGCCAATGTCGAGCCCGCAAAGAAGGCGCCGTCCCAGAATCGGCGGCCGCGCTGCGTACGCCAGCGGAATTCGAACGCCACGCCGCGAAAGATCAGTCCGAGCAGCATGGCGATCACCGGCGTGTAGAGCGCCGGCATCAGAATGGCGTAGGCCAGCGGAAAGGCCGCCATGAGGCCGCCGCCGCCCAGTATCAGCCAGGTCTCATTGCCGTCCCAGACCGGCGCGATGCTGTTCATGACGGTGCCGCGCTCGCGCTCGCCATGAAACAGCGGGAACAGAATCCCGAGACCCAGATCGAATCCATCCATGACGATGTACGCGAACACCGCCAGTGCCACGATCAGGGCCCAGACATAGCTCAGTGCCGCGTCGGGAACCATCAGACCAGGCCCCGCGGCACGATGCCGGCGCTTCGCTGCGGCCCCGGTTCGGGTGTCGGCGATTCGCCGGCGTGCGGCGGCGAACTCATCAGGCGCAGGATATAGAACGCACCGGCGCCGAATACCGTGAAGTAGACCACCGCGAAGGCCGCCAGCGAGGCCGCCACGGCCGGCATTGCCAGCGGCGAGGCGGATTCGACCGTACGCAGTACGTGATAAACCGTGAAGGGCTGCCGTCCAACTTCGGTGGTGAACCAGCCGGCGATCACGGCCAGGATTCCTGCGGGACCGAGCAGCAACGCGGCACGGTGCAGCAGGCGATTCTCGTAGAGCGAGCCCCGCGCGCGCGCGATTAGACTCGCGACCCCGAGCGCGAAGATCGCGACTCCCAAGGCCACCATGACCCGAAAGGTCCAGAAGATGATCGCCACCGGCGGCCACTCTGCGCGGGGCACCGTATCGAGTCCAGCCAACGGTGCGTGCCAGTCGTGCTTGAGCACCAGCGAGGAGAGCCCGGGGATCTCGATGGCGCCGAGCACGCGTCCGGCATCCTGATCTGGCAGCCCGAACAAAACCAACGGTGCACCGTCGGTGCTGCTCTCAAAGTGGCCTTCGATGGCCATGATCTTTGCCGGCTGATGCTCGAGCGTATTGAGACCATGCATGTCACCGGCGAAGATCTGGATCGGCGCCACGAGTGCCGCCATCCACATCGCCATCGAGAACATGCGCCGCACCTCGGGCGTGTCGTGCCGGTGCAGCAGATGCCAGGCCGCCACTCCACCCACGACCAATGCCGTGCTCAGGTAGGCCGCCAGCACCATGTGCACCAGCCGGTAGGGGAACGAGGGATTGAAGATGATCTGCAGCCAGGAGGCCGGGAGCAGCTGACCGGAGGCGCTGATGGTGAAACCAGCCGGTGTCTGCATCCAGCTGTTGGCCGCGAGAATCCAGAAGGCCGAGGCGAGCGTGCCGCCCGCGACCGCGAGCGTTGCGACGTAATGCAGCGCCTTGCCGACGCGCGTCAGGCCGAAGAGCATGATGCCGAGAAAGCCCGCTTCGAGGAAGAAGGCGGTGAGTACCTCGTAGGCCATCAGCGGCCCGATGATCGGGCCGGCCCGATCGGCGAAGGTCGACCAGTTGCTGCCGAACTGATATGACATCACCAGTCCCGACACCACCCCCATGCCGAAAACCACCGAGAAGATCTTGAGCCAGTACTTGTAGAGATTGAGGTAGGCCTCACGTCCGCTCGTGAGCCAGAGCCCTTCGAGAACTGCGAGGTAACTGGCGAGTCCAATGGAAATCGCCGGAAACACGATGTGAAAGGCCATCGTGAAGGCGAACTGGGCGCGGGCAAGCAGTATGGCACTGGCGGTCACGATGCGCTCCGGCAGTTATGATATCAGGAATGTACTTACGGAGATCACCATGCGAACACACCGCAATCGTCGCTGGCTTGCCGGGGCTCTGGTCACTTCAGCGTGGCTGCTGTTCGGGGTCGGCTCGAGCGCGCAGGCGGCGACGAGCTGGGAGCAGGGCGTCAATTATTTTCTGATCGAGCCGCCGCAGGCCACGATGGTGGCTCCGGGCAAGATCGAAGTCACCGAAGTGTTCTCGTACGCCTGCCCGGCCTGTAATCTGTTTTATCCCGTGGCCGATCAGCTCCGACTAAGCCTGCCGCCGAATGCCGAGCTCGACTTTGTTCCGGCTGGATTCCGCCCTGACGAGGATTGGCCGATGTTCCAGCGCGCGTACTATGCGGCGCAGGTTCTCGGTATCGACAAGCGAGCGCACGATGCCATGTTCGACGCGGTTTGGAAATCCGGCGAGCTGGCCATTGCCGATCCACGCACCAATCGGCTCAAGGTTCCGCCGCCCAGCATCCAGGATGCAGCCGCGTTCTACGCGCGGGTCGCGGGCATCAAGCCGGAAGCGTTCGTCTCGGCCGCCAATTCGTTTGGCGTCGATACCAAGGTGCGGCAGGCCGATCAGATCATCAAAGGCTATCGGGTCGAGAGCACGCCGACCATCGTCGTCAACGGCAAGTATCGCCTGGATGTGCAATCCGCCGGGGGCACCGCTCAACTGATCGAGCTGGTGAAATGGCTGGTGGCGAAAGAGAGCGGCGGCGCCCAACCCAAGTCCGCGGCGCACTGAGGGCGCGACACGCGCGGCGGCCACTGGCTGAGGCGCGCGTCAGCGCGGCGATGGCGCCGGGCCGCCCCGGTCGACGCCGAAATGGCGATCGGCAATCAGGCACAGGATCTCGAACATCATCGTGGCGCCGACCAGCGCGGTATTGCCGGTCTGATCGTAGGCCGGCGCCACCTCCACCACGTCGCCGCCGATCAGGTTCAGGCCGCGCAGGCCGTGCAGCAGCCGCTGCGCCTCGAGCGTGGTGATGCCGCCGATCTCGGGCGTGCCCGTGCCGGGTGCGTAGACCGGGTCGAGTCCATCGACGTCGAATGAGATATAGGTGGAGCCGTCGCCGACCACCGCGCGCGCTTCCTGGATGACGCGTTCGACACCGAGTGCCGTGAATTCCTCGATGAATATCACGCGCATGCCGTGCGACAGCGAGAACTCGATGCCGTCCATGAAATTCTGGCCGCCGCGGATGCCGATCTGCACGGTGCGTTTCGGATCGAGTACGCCGGCTTCGACGGCGAGCCTGAAGGGTGCCCCGTGGGTGAACTTCGAACCGTAGAATTCGCCCCAGGTGTCGCAGTGCGCGTCGATGTGCACCATGCCGATCGGCTCATCGGCTGCGATCGCCTTGAAGATGGGGTAGGTGATCGAGTGATCGCCACCGGCACTGATCGGCAGCACGCCGGCGGCGTGGATCTGCCGGAAGAACGCCTCGATGTCCTCGTTCTGCTTCTCCAGATCGAAGCGATTGGACATGCGCACATCGCCGAGGTCCGCGATGCGGCACAGTTCGTAGGGATTGATGCCCAGTGCCAGATTGAACGCGCGCATCAGGCTCGATGAATTGCGTATCTCTCGCGGACCGTGACGCGCCCCGGGCCGGTTGGTGACGCCCAGATCGGTCGGCACGCCGATCAATCCGATGTCGACCGCCTCGAGCGAGCTCGCCAGTGGCGCCCGCATGAAGGTTGCGATTTCGGTGAAGCGAGGTTGCTTCATCGGATCGTAGCGGTCCGCGGAAACCAGATCCGGCCGCGTGTAGCTGTCATCGTTCATGCGTTGACCCTCGATCCTTCAGCCGTGCACAGGCTCACCAGCACATACACCACGAGGCTGCCGCCCAGCCCGAAGTAGATGGGCCAATCGGAGTCGATACCCTTGGCGGCCAGCAATACGCACACGAGGATACAGCCCACCGCCGTCGAAGCAAGCGCACCGGCCGTGGTGCCGCGCCGCCAGAGCATGGCGCCGACCACCGCGACCAGCAGTCCCCCGACCAGCAGATCGTATGCCACGGTCAGCGCGGCGATCACGTCGTGCATAAGGCAGGAGAGTACGATCATGATCGCGCCGAGCAGCAGTGTCACGGTGCGGCTCTGCCGGACCGCGCCCCTGCCGCGCGCTCCGCGCAGCGGCAGGTAGACGTCTTCGAGCAGCACGGTCGAGGCCGCGAGCAGGCAGGCGCTCGCGGTCGACATGATCGCCGCAAGCGCGGCCGCAAGCACCAGGCCGCGCAGTCCAACGGGCAGCACGGCGTTTACGATCTCGGCGAAGGCGGCGTCGGCGTTGCCGAGCGGTGGCAGGAACACTCGCCCCGCGGCGCCAATCATCGCGCCGGCGAGCGCGTAGCACAGGCAGTAACAGCCGACGCCGATGCCGCCATAGCGCGCGACCTGGACGCTGCGGGCCGTGAACACGCGTTGCCAGACATCCTGTCCGATGATGATGCCGAAGAAATACAGAATGAAGTACGACAGGATCTTGCCGGTGCCGATGTGGGTCAGTGAAAAGAACTCGGGCGGGAGGTGCGTGTGCATCGCGGGCAGGCCGCCGGCGTGCCAGATCGCGCCCGGCAGCAGGATGAAGAAGATGCCGACGGTCTTGATGACGAACTGAATGATATCGGTCAGCGTCAGCGACCACATGCCGCCGAGCACCGAGTACAGCACCATGACCGCGCTGCTGAGCAGAATCGCCGGCGTGCTCGGAATGCCGACGATCACCTGCATGACCGAACCGACCGCGATCGTCGCCGTCACGCTGACCATGAGATCGTAGGCCACCATGACGACGCCGCCCGCGATGCGGGCGATGCGGCTGTAACGCCGCGCGAGCAGCTCGGGTACGGTGTAGAGCTTGAGACCGAGGAGGCGGCCGACGAATACGATGCTCAGCGTCAGGATTCCGAGGCCGAACATGAACACCATCCACATGCCCGAGATGCCGTACTGGTAGCCGAGCTTGACACCGCCGACCGTCGAAGCGCCGCCGAGTACGATCGCAGCCAGCGTGCCGGAGTAGAGCCAGGGGCCGACCGAGCGGCCGGCAACCAGGAATTGCTCCTGCGTCGTGGCCCGCCGTTGCGCCCAGAAACCGGCGGCAACGATCACACCCATGTAGACCATGACTACCAGCAGGTCGAGCCGTGCCACGATTCAGCCGTCACTCGACATGGATGCCACCGGCGATCAGCAGCGCCCGCAGCTCTGCGAGCTGCAGTTCGTAGTGCCGCCACTGCGAGACCGAGGAATCGTACAACGGCCGCCGCACTTGCGCGGCGCTGGCCGTGGTGCTGGCCTCGGGATTGCGGTGGAACTCGGCGCACGCCGGCTCCCAGTCCAGACCGCAGAACTGCAGCAATCGGCGGCTCTCGCCGAACTGGTCGGTGATCAACGCCTCGTAGCTCAAGGACAGAATGGCTTCGGGCATGATGCGCTGCCAGTGCTCCATGAGACGCCGGTAGCCGAGATAGTAGCGGCCAATGTCGGTCAGATCATAAGAAAACGGATAAGCGTCTTCGAACAGTGTCTTATATATGGCGTAGCACGCGGCCATCGGCCGGCGGTGCACGTGCACGATGCGGGCATTGGGCAGACTGCTGCGGATCCAGCCGCAATAGAGGTAGTTCAGCGGCATTTTATCGATGAAGTGATCGCCTTCGGCGCACGCCAGTCGCGCGCGCTCGAGGTAATCGGCGCCCAGCGCCGCAAAGTCCAGCTGCGCGGCGGCGGCGATCAGCTCGCGACGTGCTGCACCCGCACGCCCGCTCCGGCGCTGCGCGGCATCGACGATCGCCAACGCCAGCGATCTCAGTTCGCCGGCCGAGCGCACGCGCGAATGACTGCTCAGGATGCGCTCGACCAGCGTGCTGCCCGATCGAGGCAGGCCGAGTATGAAGATGGGCGCATCGGCTGCGCTGCCTGCCGGCGGCGTCGGCATCGATTGAAACGCCTCGATGATCCACTCGACCGTGGCGACATCGTTGGCGACGTCATAGCGCATGTGCTCACGTCGTGCACGCGCGCCGCGCTGCAGACATTGAAATGCCTGCGGATACTGCGCCAGATCCTCGTATTCCTTGGCGAGCGCGTATTGCAGCTGTACGGTGGCGCGCCAATCGGCGGCCGATTGCGCGGCCAGCTGTTCGAGCGCGGCCACGTGGTTGCGCTCCGGAGTCTGGCTGCGCAGCTCCGATCGGTTGCGCCAGGCCTCGTAGTCGCTCGGCCGCCGCGCGATCACACGATCGTAGTCGGCTTCAGCCTGCGCCAGTTGTCCCAGAAAGCGGTGCACCGTGGCGCGATTGAACAGGAACCGCGGCTGGTCCGGCGCGAGGGTCAGTGCCCGATCGTAGGCGGCGAGTGCGCGCACCTGATCGTTCGCGCGACTGAACACCGTTCCGATCGCATCCCACAGCTTTGAATCCTTGCCCGCCCGTAGCTGGGCCGCCGCGGCCGCATCGCGCGCTTGCCGCAGCCGGTCCTGCGCCAGCGCGATCTGTCCGGCGGCCAGCCAGCCGGCGGCATTCTCGGGCTGCTCGGCATTGATCAGCCGGCACGCCTGCGCGGCCGCGGGCCAGTTGCGCGCCTGCATCAGACGCAGCACCTGCTGCAGGCTGGACGGACTCGGCACGCGGTGCGGCCCCGGGCGCTACCGTGACGGCGCGGCGTCAGCGCCGCTTGCGGCGCGGCGCTGCGATCGGCGGCGGGTATTGCTCACGGTTCGAATCATGGGCGCTGCTCCGCGGAGGGTGGGTCGGCGGACCTATGATCGCGCATCGGGCAATTCGCAGAAACTAGTGATTTGCTGCGCCCTGCTTCCGAATTTCAGAAGCACTGAGGACGCCCATGCGACTCACAAAATCGGGGCAGGGCGCTCAGATCAGGCGGTCGAGCAGCGCCGTCATCATCGCATCGCAGCGCTGCAGCTGCTCGGTGGCGATGAATTCGTCTGGCTTGTGGGCCTGGTCGATCGACCCCGGGCCGCACACCACCGTGGGAATGCCGAGCTGGCCGCTGAACAGGCCGCCCTCGGTGCCGAATCCGACCTTGATGCGCTCGCGATTGCCGGTGAGCTGTGCCGCGAGTTCGACCACTTCGGCATCCGCGGCCGTTTCGAGGGCCGGGTATTCATGGCCGATGTCGAACGCGATGCCGGTGTCCGCGTGCGCTCCAGCCGACCGCACGACCTGGGCGGCGTCGCCGCGCAGCGCATCGACCAGCGCGCGCGGATCGTCGGCGGGCAGGTTGCGGATCTCGAACTCGATTTCGCAATGTTCCGGCACGATGTTGAGTACGGTGCCGCCCTGGATGACGCCGACGTGCAGCGTCGTGTACGGCACGTCGTAGGCGGGGTCGCGCGTCCCGGAGTGGGCGATGTCCGTCTGGCGCTCGCGGATTCGCGCGATCAGATCACTGGCGAGATAGATGGCGTTGACGCCGAGATCGGGACAGGCGGAGTGTGCGGCACGGCCGTGGCAGGCAGCCTTCAAGGCGGTCTTGCCCTTGTGGCCGACCGCCGAGCGCAGCATGGTCGGCTCGCCGACGATGCAGAAGCGCGGTCGATGGCTCCAGGTCGACATGTCCGCGATCAGCGAACGCACGCCCAGGCACCCGACCTCTTCGTCGTAGGAAAAGGCCAGCTGCAGCGGCATGCGCAGCGGCTGCCGCGTGGCGCGCTGCGCGGCGTGCAGCGCGCAGGCCAGAAAGCCCTTCATATCCGCCGCGCCGCGCGCGTACAGACGCTCGCCGCGCTGCTTCAATTGAAACGGTGACGACGACCATGTCTGACCGTCGACCGGCACCACGTCGGTATGGCCCGAGAGCAGCATGCCGGGCTGTTCCGTCGGCCCGATGCTGGCGAACAGATTGGCCTTGCGGCCGGTAGCATCGTGGTAGAGCTTCGAAGCAACGCCGCACTGCGCCAGAAAGTCACGCACGAACTCGATCAGCGACAGATTGGAATCGCGGCTGACGGTTGGAAAGCTGATGAGGCGATCGAGGATCTCGGCGCTGTTCATGTCCTCACGGGCGGGCGCGACGCTGCGGGCGGGCGCGCATTTCTCGTTGATCGAATACGCAACGGTAACGCCAATCGTGCGCGGCGTCGAGACGATGGAGAAAATCGACGTGATCGAGATCCTGCAGGCGCAGGTTCACGAACAGCGGCGTGAGCCCTTCACTGTTGAGACCGCGGATGATCAAAGTCGAGACGGTCGTGAGTCGTTGTGCGCGGATGCCATCACGCAGACGTATCTCGGTAAATTGATCTTTTAAAATTCACTGCTTCCGAAAAACAGAAGCAAGAGCTAATTTTCAATTTTTTTGCACGGCGCTGGGGCGCTGCGCGGAAATTTGCGCCATAACGGTACCAGCCGAGGTGCGCTGGGAGGAGCGGCCTGGAGTGCCTCGTGTAGCATTGGGGCGTGACCATGGATGCAATCGCGAAGTTGCGGACCGACCTGGCGGCGCTGTTCCGCATTGCGGCGCGGCTCGACTGGCCCGAGGCGGTTGCCAACCATTGCAGCGTCGCGCCCTCCGCCGACGGCCGGCATTTCCTGATCAATCCCCGCTGGCGCTATTTCGGCAGCCTGCATGCCTCCGATCTGCTGCTGCTGGACGCGCGGGCGCCGCCCGAGTCGCTGCCGCCCGACCTCGACCTGACGGCGTGGGCGATTCACGGCACCATTCACGCGCATCTGCCGCAGGCGCGTTGCATCCTGCACGTGCACGCCCCGTACGCGACCGCTCTGTCCTGTCTCGCCGACCGCGAGATCAAGCCGATCGATCAGACCAGCGCGCGCTTTTACCGGCGTATCGCCATCGACACGCAGTATGGCGGCATGGCCGACAATGCTGCGGAGGGCATGCGCCTGACACGCGCGCTGGGCGACAAGCAGGCACTCATGCTGGGGAACCACGGCGTGCTGGTGGTGGGTGACAGCATCGCGCAGGCGTTCGATGCGCTCTACCACCTCGAGCGCGCCTGCCGGACATTGTTGCTGGCGTATTCGAGCGGACAGCCACTGTCGCTACTGTCGCCCGAGATCGCCGAGAAGACGGCGCGCTCATGGGAGGATGGCGGTGAGTTCGCGCGGGCGCACTTCGAGCAAATGAAGCGGCTGCTGGAAGCCGACGGCGTCCGCTACGCGGATTGAACCGGGGGGGCGACTATCGGCCGACCGGCCCGTACAGCTCCGGGCGCCGATCGCCACGGTAAGGATAGATTTTGGAGGCGGCGACCTGCGTGTGCCGGTCGATCTCGGCAATCAGCAGTGCCTCGCCGACACCTGCCGCCGCCACGCTGGCGCCGTCCGGCCCCACGAGGCAGGAGCCGCCCAGGAAGCGCATGCCGTTTTCGACTCCGGCATGATTGCAGTAGGCGACAAAGATCTGATTTTCCACGGCCCGCGCCGGTACCAGCAGCGACGGCACCGAGTGGTACTCGTCGGTCAGCGCGGTCGGAACCAGCAGCACCTCGGCGCCCGCAAGCGCGAGACTTCGGGCCGCCTCCGGAAACTCGATGTCGTAACAGATCAGTACTCCGAGCCTGAATCCGCCGAAACTGAACGGTGCAGTAAACCGCTCGCCCGGCTCATAGGCGGCGCGTTCGGCAGGTCCGAACAGATGCGTCTTGCGGTAATGCGCCAGCTGCGAGCCGTCGGCGCCGAGCACTTGGACGGAATTGAAAATGCGCGCGCTGCGAGTATCGCGTTCGGGATAGCCATAGGCAATCGCGATGGCATGTCGTTGCGCGAGGGCGGCGATGCGCTGCGCCGAGGGTCCGTCGAAGGGTTCCGCGAGTTCCGCCACCGCCGCACCGATGTTATAGCCGCTGAGCCAGCACTCCGGGCAAAGCAGCAGGGATGCGCCCGCGGTCGCGGCGGCCTGTGCGGTGGCGTCGAGCGCGGCGAGGTTGGCCGCCACGTCGGCCGTGTTCCCCACGGTCTGCCACAGTGCGATTTTCATGGCGTCAGCCATATTCACTTCCGAAATTGCGCGATGTGCCCGGCCGCCTCATAGTTGCCGTGCAGAACTACTCTAACCGGAAGCCAGACGCGTCATGGACGGCGGCATCTAAGGCGCGCCAGCGGCGCGTCTGTGCGCGGAAGTCGCGCGATCGAATCAGCTGGCGCTTTTGGCTTTGTACGCTTTGAGTTCGGTATTGAACTTGTCAGCCAGCTGCTGCACTTTTTCCACTTGGGCGTTGTTGAGCTCGGCGTAGTGCTTCTGCAGCTTGACCTTGTCTCCACCGGCTTCGAGTTTCTGCTGCTGTTCCTGCTGCAGGCAGTCGGTGTACGTCTTGACCGCGGCATCGTATGCCTGCACCGCTTTTTGCGCCGCGATCATCTCTTCGCGGGTCGCGACCGAGCCATCCGGAACCTGAACATTGTCGTCGGGAATGGTGCAATCGGCGAATACGGGGCCCGCGGACAGTACGGCCAGCGCGGCGAGGGGCAGCAAGAATTTCATTGTTTATTCCTCGGCTGTAGAACCGCTATGATGGGCTCTCGCGGAATAAAACTCAAAGTCCGCGCGCCCTCGCCAGATAGGCGCGCCAGCCGCCGCAGTCGGTGATATCAAGGGCCCCTTGCACAGCGTGGGCCTCGCACCGGAAGCCCGAGGCCGCCTCGCCGTTGGCCAACAGCACCTTGCCGATGGCAAGCGGTGCCGGAACTTGCGCCACGAAGCAGCGCAGGGCAGCGGCGGGCACCGACCGGAGCTCGACCTCGATCGCAGCGCCGTTCTGCTCGACCCGAACGAGGCCCGGGCGCTGCGGCGGTCCGCCGAGCAGCGCGTATAAGCGATAGCGGGCGGCCGAATTCGCCGATGCCTATCCACAGCAACTCTCGGGCGGCATGAAGCAGCGCGTGGCGAACGTGCGCGCGCTCGCCAGCCGTTCGGTGCGCTCGATGCGCAGACGCGCTGTCGCATGCAGGCGCACCTGCTCGAGAGGAATATCCGGTACTGGCGCGCATGACGAATGTCTCCGACAATGTCGAGCCATGAGCGTACGGCGTGTGTTGCGCATGGGGGATCCGCAGCTGTTGCGAATCAGCGAGCCGGTGCAGGAGTTCAACAGCCCGCGGTTGCGCGAACTGCTGGCCGACATGCGCGACACGATGGCGGCGCTGAGCGGCGCGGGTCTCGCGGCTCCTCAGATCGGCGTACCCTTGCGGGTCGTGATCTTCGGCACCGGTGCGCCCAATCCGCGTTATCCCGAGGCCGAGGTGGTACCGGCAACGGTGCTGGTCAACCCCGAGATCGCGCCGCTCGGTCCAGACGTGGAGCAGGGCTGGGAGGGTTGCCTGTCAGTGCCCGGCATGCGCGGCCTGGTACCACGCTATCGCGAGCTGCACTATCGCGGCGTCGATGAACAGGGGCGCGCCATGAATCGCCGCGTCAGCGGTTTTCACGCCCGGGTAGTGCAGCACGAGGTCGATCATCTCGACGGCATCCTCTACCCGATGCGCATGACCGACATGAGCCGCTTCGGCTTCAACGAGGAGCTGTTCCCGGGACAGACGCTGGAAGACGATTGAGGATTCAATCGCCGCGACGCGCGCTCAGGTGCGCCAGCGCGCCCGCATCGTCCACTTCAATGCTCATTTCGATCGGCTGACAGCATACCTGGCAGTCCTCGATGTAACTGGCCGAACCCGCCGACAGATCCACTTGCGTTTCGAAGTGCTCGCCGCAGAACGGACACTGGACGCTCACGAACTGCGTGCCCTGTCCCTGGGCTTCGGCGCCATCGGCAGCGGGTTCATAGATCGGCTCGAGTCCGTAGAGCGCATCGATGTCTGCGCTGGCACGATCGTGGATGCGCGGCTTGCCGGGACGCCTTGAGCTCATGCGCACACCCTAACAAAGCCCGCGCTCGATCGCGTAAGATCTCGAATATGGTGGATGCCGAGAGTGATTCGCTGCAGCGGTCGCTGACGCGGTTGCGCGCCGAACTGGCGCGTGCGCACCGGCTGGATGAAAAGTCCAGGCAGATGCTGCGCGCGGCGCTCACCGACATCGAAATCCGCCTGCGGGAAAAAAGCGCGGCAG
>Ga0210394_10004291_pt1 | contig 16806 bp, 15 predicted proteins | sample IncBWC12MmetaG_FD_160121 | JGI IMG/M metagenome (GOLD analysis project Ga0210394, IMG submission 160121) | Forest soil microbial communities from Barre Woods Harvard Forest LTER site, Petersham, Massachusetts, United States - Inc-BW-C-12-M | ecosystem: Environmental > Terrestrial > Soil >... | reverse complement strand
AGGACCTTCATTGTCTGGCGCAAAACGGCGAAGCGGCGGATGGTGGCGAAGCTCCATGCCCTGAAAGCAGAGTTGAGCCGCCGGAAGCACGACCCGTCAGCGCAAGTCGGTGAGTGGCTCAAGAAGGTTGTTCAGGGTTACTTCCAATACCATGCCGTTCCGGGTAACATGAGTCAGCTCAGTGTCTTTAGACATCGGGTGTGCAGGCTCTGGCGAGTGATACTGACTCGCCGCAGTCAACGCAGTCAGATGTCTTGGCAGCGGTTAAATCGGCTGCTTGAACGCTGGATTCCTTTCCCTCGGGTTCTGCATCCTTACCCTCAGGCTCGCTTTGCCGTTAGACATCCAAGGTAAGAGCCGTATGCGTCAACGCGCCTGTACGGATCTGTGCGGGGGGCGATCAGTGATGGTCGTCCCTACCGCGACATCGAACCCGCTGGATGCCAGTCTAGTTGGGTTCAATTGGGTCTAAGTAGTTGTGTTTTCAGTTCAGCTCAGTTCGACGTTATCCTTAATAAGCACGTATGGAGGGCTGACGTGCTGCCCTGGTGCTGCCCTGACGTCAGTTTTCGCTGGCCCGCCAGTGCGATCAATTCCCCGCCCCCCAGGAACCAAAATGTGTAAAATATGGCGCTCCTATTGGTTATAAGCCAAGCTTGGTTTAGTTGGCGGACGGTTTCTCAACATGTTCGATGGTGAGGTACTCCGACGGACCTTTTTGCGATTCCAGTTTTAGCCCAAGCTTCCGCACCGCTGCAAAGACAGATTGACCGAGTTCGCTCGGCGCGTTTTCCTCCCGTGGCCCTTTGCTGAGATTCGACGCGTACTCCACCTTGAAATCGTAGCTTCCCTCGAGGCCTGTTTTGTCGACCACTGTGCGGCCTGTCTCGCCCCTCAACAACATCGCCAAACGAGCGATCGGCATGTTCTCGAAGATCCTCTCTCCAGGTGTGCTGCCGACGCGGATGACTGGAAGCGTCCCGTCGTCGGCGTGCGGCACGAGGTTTGGCGAGGGCTTTTCCAGGATTAGTGCATAAACAGGCTGTTCTCTGGTTTCCCTACGGATTCTTAGTTGGAATCGGTCGGCAAGCAGCGTTTGCAGCATGAGGTTAATCTGCTCATAGCTGGTTGGATTCTCCGCCTTTGCATCGATATCGAATCCGTCCGACTCGACCCACCCCGGGCCGCCGGTGATCTGCGAGTCTGGGAGGTTGTACGCCAGCATGACGAGAATCTTCAACCGGGCGCTCGTCGCCTTAAATCCCCTGAAGCCTTTGCCGCCTGGGACAGCGCCGATAAACCCGCGCGTGTCGAGCTGATTCAGTTTTACCGACGCGACTTCGAATGCCGGCGTGATGGGGGGCTGGCCAAATAAGCCAAGTGCGATCCCGTTAAGACCCAGGAAAGTTAAGATTCGCATGTCCGTGCCTCACTGAGTATTCTTTTCGACCGTCCGCATGGTTCCACAAAACGAGATGGCATGCGGCATTCGAGAACCAGATTTGAAAGTCGCCAGGATCCAGCGCTCATGAAGTCCATTTTAGGCTCATGGTTCCAATACTTCCAAGCGGACGTTAATGTGAGTTATCAAGGCGTCGAATTCGGATCAGATCTGTTCTCACAACCGGACGTCCGACCCGCCACGACAGCCAACTTCCGAGGGGCGCGTCATACGGGAGTGGGCGCGTGTGTCGTGGCTCCTGAACCAGGAATCGGGGCCGTCCCGCTGGCACCAAGAAATTCGATGCGGCAAATCGTCATCCGTGCCCAACAGGGTAGAATTGACCCATGAATCGTCTGCGTGTCCTCGTCTTATCTGCGGGGGTCGCATTTGCCCTCATGTGCTTCGCGGCCGTGACGACTTTTGAGATCGTTCCACTCGAAGCTGTTTCTGAGACATCTTCCAACGCCAGCATTGGTGATCTCAACGGAGATGGCCACCCCGATATCGTCCTGGTCAAAGGCCGGCACTGGCAACTTACAAGCAAGGTATTTTTAGGCGATGGAAAGGGCCACTTCGCTCCCGGCCCTCCGCTGCCAAGCAACGCCACAAAGAGCTATTCCGGTTCGCTCGCCGACATGACGAAGAGCGGACATTTGGATATTGTTCTGAGCAATGACGCTCCCGATCCGAAACTGGTCTTAGTCAATGACGGAATGGGCCACTTCACGGTTGGCGGAACCTACGGCGATCCGAAATGGCCAACAAGGAATGCGGCAGTTGGAGATCTCAACGGCGACGGCTACCCGGATATCGCTGTCGCGAATCGTGGTACGACGTCCTATGTTTGCTACAACGACGGAAAGCTGCATTTCAAGTGCAACCCGCTGCGCGATACGCCGAGCGCGGCGAGCATCTTAATCGCGGACATTGACGGCGACGGCTTAAACGACGTCATATTCCCATGCCGCGATGATTGCCAGAGCCGCGTGTTCTTCAACCGGAATTTGGCGGGCGAGGGCCGGCCTTGGGGGCCGGCTAAGGCATCGATCCGCGCAATCGCGGTGGCCGATCTCAACGGCGATGGTCATCCCGACATCGCCGCTTGCCCCGAGAGGCTCGGCTGCTTTGTTTACTTCAATGACGGCAAAGGCCATTTCGGGTCCGGCATTCAGTTCCAGAAACCGGACGCGCTGCCGTACTCAATGATATCCGCGGATCTCAATGGAGATGGCCGCCCGGATCTCATCGTCGGCTATGTCAATGCCCCTGGCGTAATTTATTACAACGACGGAACCGGCAGGAACTTCGACGCGCATCCGTTCGGCGATGGCAAAGGCGCAATCTATGGAATGGCCAGCGGCGATCTCGATGGAGACGGGCGACTCGACTTAGTGGCCGCGCGGAGTAATGCACCTTCTTTTATCCTTTTCAACCGAGGGTCGAAGTAAAAGATCCAGGATCTGGAACTCCATGCTTCAATGTCGGGCAGGTTTTTTCATCCTGATCGATAACGAATACCTCGACGGGGTTTGAGACCTGGTTGCGTCTGCATAGTCGACTCAACCGGAAGTTGGCCGGAAAGGGCGTTCTAGGAAAAGGCGATAATGCGACGCAATGGGCTTCAATTGCTGGCCTCGTTAGGGCTTAAATCAAACGCCTTCGAGCTCATCGAACAAGTCGCTGGCAATATGTCCAGAGAATTGGTTGTGGGAAACGGGACAGAAGAGTCCGTTGAGCATTGGCTGGTCTCCAATTACGTCCGTCGATTGCAAGTCTGAACGCTCGACGAGCGGGACTTCATGAACCGCGCACACAAGCACGCCGTCTACCATCTGAGCATCGCAAGGATGATCCCCTTTGGTCATTCGGATACCTCCTCGATAACGCTCAGAATAACACTCTGAAATCGATCGGCCTCGGTGAGTCAGAACAAGCTGAGGGCAGATAGACGATTTACGGCTGGGCGACACCATAGAGCGACCGATATTGACCGACATTGAGTCGAAAGATTTGCCGGCTCATCAATTTCCCTCGACCGGACGTGGGGAGAGCAAAATTCAACGCGGCGTGGACATGGACGGCATTCGATCACACGTCTGAAAACTGATAAAGATAGAGTTGAGCGTCGTCACAGCCCACAACAAGGCGACTCCCATCGGGGCTGAAAGCAACTGCAGCGATGCAATCGGGATGGGCCAGGGTTTGGAGCAGCTCGCCGGTCTCGAGTTGCCAAAGGCAAACCGTATTGTCACCGGAGCCGGACGCCAGAATTTTCCCACTCGGAGAGACGGCAACCCGCCAAATGATGTCATCGTGACCAAAGAGAACGCGTTTGCATTTACCGCCTTGCAAGTCCCAGATGCGCAGCGTTTTGTCGCTGGACGCAGAGACCAAGAATTTCTCGTCTGGAGTAATTACGGCCGAATTCACTGCTCCAGTGTGGCCAGCAAACACCTGAGTACACTTGGCGTTCTCTACTTCGAAGATACGAATTGTCCGATCCTCTGATACTGACGCCACGGTCTTGCAATCCCGCATGCAGAACACCTTCAGAATCGGTTCGTCGTGGACCCTAAAACGGCCGACCATCAAATAATCATGAGACTCCCAGAAGGCTAAGTCGCCGTCGGCACCTCCGGTCACGATTGCTTGATCGTTTGCCTGCCACGACACCTTCGCGTCCAGTGCGCCATGCCGGAAGTCAGCTTGGCGGCTTCCGGTGATGATGCTCCAGATGATCACACGTCCGTCTGCCGCCCCGCTCGCTACTAACAATCCGTTCGGTGAAATTGCAACCGAGCAAACGAACGCGTCGTGCCCGTTCAAAACAGCAAGCTGAGAACCAGTGGCGGCGTCCCAGATCCTAATACTCCGGTCATTAGACGCAGATACCACTTTACGCCCGTCTGGCGTGACAGCGACGTCCCATACAAAATTGGTATGGCCCGCAAGCTTACGTTCGAGCGTCGCGATTACGCGAGACGGTTGTCCTGCGATGTCCCTGAGCGCCGCTCTTTCTGCCTGCTCCTTCCATCCGCGCAAGACGACCACAGAGTATGCCGATTCGTCTCTGTCTATGAGCGCACCGCAGTCTCGACAAGCCCAAATTCCATTTTCTATAGATGTACGTTGTTCCTTAGTCAAGGTGGCGTCGTAGCGTGCCCCCCCGGGCGAGGCGGCGGTTATATGTGCCCCTACACCGATGTTGATTACGCCGAATGAATTCGAAGGTTGAGGTCCACTTGTTGGTTTTCTGCACGACGGATTAGAACAACGATTGCCGGAGCGGCGCGCAAGGGCAGAAATCGTAGCCGGTGAAAAATCGTCGCGCGCCATGTACAGATCACAATTCTAATCCCCTATCTCCCGTTCCGTCTCGATGCGTCTCCTCGCTCGTCGCCAGCCCTTCTCAGACATCTTTCCACCGGCGGTCCCGAGATACGGCGAGGAAGTCGCCGTTAATGACCCACAACGGGGCGGAAAATCAACTTCCGGATGCGCCGTGATTCAGGAGTTACACGAGAGCGGATGGCAGCACTCGCGCTCGACACCGGGGCAAAATCAACGTAAGGACTGTGGCCGTAAAAGGCATTCGATCGTCAGTCCCGGTTGATTCTCATGCCTACCTGTGCCAAGATGTGCGTCAGCACAACGCCGCAAGGCGAAAAACATTTGGAGGAATCCATGCGGAATCACTTCGGTAAAGCAGCTGTCAGCTGCGCCCTCGCAGTCGTTTATCTGGCGAATGCGGCCAGTGCGCAGACTCCCCCGCCCGGTGCTCAGGCTGCGCCGGCTGAAGCGGTTAGCATTGTGGTCGCCAATCCGACCTATATTTCCATTCCTCTGGAAATCACCATTAACCGGCCTGCGGCCGAAGTCTGGAAGCGTGTCGGCAAGTTCTGCGATATCGGCGAATGGCTGCGGATCCCGTGCACGATCACCTCGGGAAAGGACGGTGAATTCGGTGCGGTGCGGTCCGTTGCGGGCGAGGTGCTCGTCGCGAAAACCGAACTTTCCTATACCTACACCCAGACCGTGAGGGCCGGCCGGCCGTACAATCTCTACCACGGCACGCTTGAGGCGAGGCCGGTGAGCGCGACTACGTCGAAGCTCGTTTACACGCTGTTGTTCGATAACTCGATGCTGGCGGATGACGCCGCCCGTGAGAAGGACAAAGCGCAAAAGACCGCGACGTTTACGCGGGCACTCGAGAACATGAAAATCCTTGCAGAAGGTGGCACGCTACCGCCCGCCCCGCCTCGCGCCGGCCGGTGAAGCCCAGGGCGAGCTGGACATCGCCACCCCGCGAGTGGTCGACAAACCCTCCACTACTTCTTGCAGATGGTCCCTGACCGATTACTTCCGGATGCGCCGTCATTCGGGACTTATCGGCTTGTTGGGCTGAATCTTCCTTGTGGGCTGGCTCGATTTGAGGCTCGAAGCGAAATGCTGAAGTCATTTGAACCAGCCCAAACGTTGGTAAATTCAGGTGGGTTGCTGACTCATGGTCGTCCTTTCGAATTCCCTAGCGCCATACTCTAGTTGAAGAAGTCTGGAAGCCGGGTGTGAGTGCGGGTCAGAAAGATGCCACCCGCGACGATGGCGCTGGGGGTCTGCTGGGCGTCCACAATTGCGGTGGCGACAAGCTGCCCTCCAATCACAGTTGCCGAGGTGATGACGAAATCATCCACCTGGTTCGTCGAGACTCCATTCGACGTGACCACGCGAATGAACTGGCCCGTGCCGTTGCAGTTCACGGTGTACGTTCCCGCCTGTGTAGCGGTGGTGATCGTTCTGGCTCCTGTTGTCGATCCAGCCGTGGGTTCGTTAATCACGGCGGTTCCCGCCAGATTGCCGTTTCCATCTAACGACCTGATCCCAAGGGCGATTGCCACGTTCGATCCATAGTTGCCGACAATGGCATAGTTGCCCTGAAGGCTCGCCACCGTGTAGCATTTCGGGACCTGGCCATTGACGGTCTGGGCATGAGCGGCGAAGCTCGTGAAAATCAATACTGCCGGGAAAAACAAGCTTTTCCTGCTGAACATTTTTTCTCTCCTTCAATTTAGTGCCGCCTGGCGATGAGGCCCGACACTATGTACATTCGGAAAGGTCGACCAAACGGCTAGCCATGTGGTCAATTTGTGGGAGAATTTTTCTGATGCCAGGATCTCCGTCCGTCTCCGCGTTGCTGATCGCATGGGGACGGGGCGAGCCGGCGGCGCTCGACCAGCTCACCCCACAGGTTTACGGAGAGTTGCACAAGCTCGCCCGCGCTTATCTGCGGCGAGGCGGCCCCACCCAATCGCTGCAGCCAACAGCGCTCATCAACGAAGCCTACTTGAGATTGCTCGATCAAACGCCGCCGGTCGAATGGAAGAACCGGGCGCACTTTTTCGGCATCGCGTCCCGGCTGATGCGCATGATACTGGTGGACCACGCGCGCGCCCGTCATGCCCAGAAGCGGGGCAGCGCGGCCGCTGCCGTCACGCTGGAGGATGCGATGGCGGTTTCTCCCGACCGGGCGCCCGATGTGCTGGAGGTCGACCAGGCTCTCGACCGGCTGGCGGAGGTAGATGAAAGGAAGGCCAAGGTGATCGAGATGCGGTACTTCGGCGGCATGGACCGGGAAGAGGTCGCGACCGCGCTCGGCTTGACGGTTTCCACGGTGAAGCGCGATCTGCGGCTCGGTGAGGCCTGGCTGCGGCGGTTTCTGGCGGGAGAAAACGACGCTGGAAACACCCCTTAAACAGAGATACACTTTGTTAGGGCCGTTCCTCCAAACATGAGCGATAACCGCTGGCGGCGCGTCGAGGAGTTCTTCCACCGGGCCGTCGATCTCGCACCGGAGGCACGATCCGCCTTTCTCGGCGAGGTCTGCGGTGCTGACGAATCGTTGCGCCGCGAAGTGGAGTCGCTGCTGGCCCACGAATCTGAAAACGGCAATACGTTCGCTGGTGGGGTGGAGGAGGATGTGCCGCGCGCTATCGCGCACTATCGCATCTCGGGCAAGCTCGGCCAGGGCGGAATGGGCGCGGTCTACAGGGCTACGGATACTAAGCTGGAGCGCGAGGTGGCGATCAAGATCCTGCCCCGCTCTTTCGCCGAGGACGCCGGCCGGATGGCGCGCTTCACCCGCGAGGCGAAAGTTCTAGCGTCGTTAAATCACCCCAATATCGCGCAGATCTATGGCGTGGAAGAACGCGCGCTGGTGATGGAGCTGGTTCCGGGCGAGGCGCTCAAAGGGCCTCTGCCGCTGGAGAGCGCTCTGAACCACGCGAAGCAGATTGCGGAGGCGCTCGAAGCCGCGCACGAAAAAGGGATCGTGCATCGGGACCTGAAGCCGGCCAACATCGTGGTGACGCCCGAGGGTAAAGTCAAGTTGCTGGACTTCGGACTGGCGGCGGTCGCATCTTCCTCCGACGGAGATCCGATGAAATCGCCGCCGATCACGATTCAGACGACATCGGGAATTATCATGGGCACCGCTGCGTATATGAGTCCCGAACAGGCGGCCGGAAAGGCGATGGACAAGCGCTCCGACATCTGGTCATTCGGCGTGGTGCTGTGGGAGATGCTGACCGGCCATCGATTGTTCGCAGGCGAGACCATCTCGCTGACGCTGGCCGAGGTGCTTCGCGGGCCAATCGAGTTCGACGAATTGCCGCGCGCGACGCCGCCGGCAATCCGCAACCTGCTGCACCGCTGCCTGGATCGCGACGTGAAAAAACGGCTGCGCGACATCGGCGAAGCCCGCATTCTGCTGGACGAGCCTTCGCCTGTACCGCCCGCGCCCGTTCGACGCTGGATCCCATGGATCGTAGCCGGAGTGCTCGGCATCGCGCTGCTCGCTTCCATCACCGCGTGGCTGCGACCAGGGGCTGCCAATTCAAATGCGGGTGCGGCGCACTTCTTCCTGCCACTGCCTCCCGGCACCAGCGCCACCGCCCACATAATGTCCACGCAGGTCGTCCCCTCACCGGATGGCCATTTCCTGGCACTCATCGCACGGGATCGTTCGTCGGGTAGATCGAATCTCTGGGTCCGTCCGCTACGCTCCACCTTGGCACAGCGCCTGGACAACACGGTAGGAGCGGCTTTGCCATTCTGGTCGCCGGATTCGCGTGAGATCGCCTTCTTCACCGATGGCAAGCTCAAACGGCTTCCGGTGTCCGGCGGGAGCGTACAGACGATCTGCGATGCCCCCGGCGACAGCGATGGCGGAACCTGGAACCAGGAGGGCGTCATCGTGTTTGCGCACTACGGCCCTGGCTCGGTGCTGATGCGCGTGCCCGCGGCCGGCGGCGTGCCCATGGCGGTCGCCGCGCTGGAGAAGGACGAAAGTTGGCACAGTTGGCCGCAGTTCCTGCCCGACGGCCGCCACCTGCTCTATTTCGCGGTCCACCAGGAAGCGGCGGAGGGCGCGATCTATATACAGGAGCTTGGCTCCACCAAGCGAGTCCTGGTATTGAAGAACTCGACGCGAGGTGTGTTCGCCCCTCCCGGCGATTTGCTCTTTGTCCGCGAAAGAACGCTGTTGGCGCAGAGCATAGACAAGAAGACGTTCCAATTGGTGGGCGAGCCCGTCGCGGTAGCGCAGGATGTGGCCTTCAATGAGAAGAATGGCCGAAACGCAATTGCCGTATCCGGGAATGGGGTTCTGGCCTATCGCGGTGCGGCGCACAGCATGCGACAGCTCACCTGGTATGACCGCCAGGGGAGACCCCTCGGCACGGTGGGCACACCCGGCGAATTTATTAACCCCTCTCTTTCGCCGGATGAAAAAAGCGTCGCCGTGGTGATGGGGACTTCGGGGAACCTGGATGCCTGGGTCATGGATCTGACCAGCGGGGTGATCACCCGTATGACGCGCGATTCCAAGGTATCGATTCCTTCGACGCCGTTATGGTCCCCGGACTCACGCCGGCTGGCCATCACCCAGGTCAACTTCAAAGTCCAGGACGTTGATTTGCCATCGGGAAAGATCGCTCCGCTAGCGAAAGATTGCGGAGCTCAAGATTGGTTGCCCGATGGCAGCGGGATACTGTGCACCGCCTCTGGCTCTGGAGGAGAAAAGCTGCTGCTGACGGGCGGGGTAAGTTCCCTCGCCTTTCCGGTAACAGCCTATGGCAGGGGCGATTTCCGCTTCTCTCCGGATGGACAGTATGTCGCATACTTCTCCGATGAATCGGGCCAGGACGAAATCTACGTGGCCTCATTTCCCACGTTTGCACCCAAACGCAGGATATCCTCCAGTGGCGGGCGCCATCCGCTGTGGGCCAAGGGCGGCAAGGAGATCGTCTACGTAACTGGGGACGGAACTCTGATGAGCGCGGAGATCCGGACGGTATCGAACTTGGTGGCAGGCACGCCCAAGGTCCTTTTCAAGTCCACGGGATTCGACTTTGGGCGGTTTGCTGTCACGGCGGACGGCAAGCGTTTCCTGATCAACGAACTGGTTCAGAAAACCGAGGGCGAAAATCCAGACATCACCGTGGTCCTCAACTGGGCCGCCGGAATCCGGTAAAATGCGCCTCATTAGTGCGCATCCCGCTAGCACGCCGTAACCCGCACTGTCCGCCCGTGGTGGCGACGGAAGTCGCTAATAACAGTTTCACTTTTAGAGGGTCGGCGGGATAGCTCCTGGATTGTCGGCTATCTGGAAGTTGGAAGCGTGCCGACGGACTGTGGCCGATAATCCTTGTTGTCGGCCCGAGAAAGAGCAACGCCTTTGTCCTAGGAGTTAGCCGCTGCGGAGGTGAATTCTCGTTCGGAACGTTCTCGCCACAAAGCGGACTCCGCGAGTATGGAGTTGCTCGTACGTGCCAGCGCTGGTGCTGACAGTGATGATCTATACGGAAACGTCTCGTTGGGCCATTGTGCTTTGCGCGACTGTGGATACACGATGATCCGAAGGCTTGGGCTCGACCACAACCACGCCCTTAATCGTGATCTGCGTCCCATTGTTCAACATAATGTACACGACCTCCGAATCGACGAGTACGTCCTGGATCAGCTGGTCCCGCAGCAAATCAACCATAAAGCTCATGAGTGTATATCGGCCGGATAAACGGAAACGATAGATAGGGCGGGACTCGCGGTCAGCCTGCGTGCATCACAGCGCCGGCAGAAAACTCGTGGACAATAATGGGAAACATCTGACACTCTGCGGCAAGGAGCTCACCGCAGCGTTTTTACCTCTTGTAAGCACCCAGACAAGCTGGATATTAAGTGAACAGGAGTAGTCGCGACAAACGACGAAAAATGCGTTTGGCCGGAGAATGGACCTCGGCCGCCTGTGCTCGCCGAACGACCGATAGCGCGAACCAAACAAGGGACGCGCCTAGCCAAACGAACGATGAAGGGACCGACGCCTTCCCAACAAGAATCACAGAGCCAAGTAAGGCGAGCGACGCCGATACGAGATTAACCCTAGCCAATGTCATAGAACAACCAGCTTCATTTTATCCTGTATCGTCAACGAAGCCAATGGCGCAGTTGCCGTTAACACCACACATCAGGCGAGCGCAAGGCTATCCAGATCTACTTGCTCCAATCGGACGTCGGGACCCCCGACGCTGGGAATAATTTCCGAGCAGTGCGCCGTTAACCGTCCGCAATCTGGCGGAAGGCGCAACTGAGGCCGACGCCCATCCTGGCGTTTATCGAGTCCGTGCGGATCGCAGTGGAACATGAGAAAGAAAGGCGAGCGTTTGCGGCACATGTTTGGACGTATAATCGTGTGTCCGGGCTCGAACTCCGTTCGCGAGGAGCTTTGATATGTCGCTCAAACAGAAACATGCCTTGGTCACCGGAGGCTCGCGCGGTATCGGTCGAGGGATCGCGCTGAAGCTCGCAGAAAACGGCGTCAAGGTAGCCGTCCATTACTATCGAAACGAATCAGCAGCCAAGGACACGTTGGAAGAGGTCCGAAAGCGCGGTTCTGATGGGTTCGTGGTGCAGGCCAACGTCTGCCGGGCAGACGAAATCACGCGAATGTTCGGCGAGGTCAAAACGCAATTCGGAGAACTCGAAATCCTGGTCAGCAACGCTCGACCCGAGGCGGCGGAATTCTTCCAGGGACCCATGGATATTACATTGCAACAGTGGGATGCTGCTTTCGATTCCCAAGCCAAAGCGTTCCTCATTGCAGTGCGTGAGGCCAGCGCCCTGATGCCCGCGGGAGGGAGAATTTTCGCCATCACATACGCGCAAGGGAGCCGCACTGGCGGCCTGCTGCCCTGGGCCGGTATGGGCTCGGCAAAGGCCGCGTTAGAGTCTATGGTTCGCTACTTCGCAGTGGCACTTGCCAAACGCGGCATTACCGTCAATGCCATCAGTCCCGGGTGGACGGAAAACAGCGTATTAAACAGCTTTCCAGACCAGGTTCAGGATCTCATCAGGAATTGGCACAAGAGTGGCTGGACGCCGATGGGACGCCTGGGAACGCCCGAAGACATCGGCGACGTGGTGACACTGTTCTGCTCTGAGCAGGCCCGTTGGATTACGGGACAGGTCATCTACGCTGACGGCGGCGCGTCACTCATGACGCCGGAAGTACCGCCGGAAATACAGTTCGGGTAGGCGCCAAGAGCATTTCTCACACCTGCTTCCCGCATGGACGCCATCCCTTCGAAGATCGGCGTATTGCCTCGATCGTCGTCCACCCGGAAGTTGGCCAGATAATGCCGTTCTGGGAGGTGGTCGATAATGACCGGTATCAGGTGACTTCTCCGTAGGAGTGCTAGGAACGGTTTGCAGAGGACCCGTCCCGAGCAGGCGTGGTTCGCGTCTGCGGCCAAAGCGGTGGCGCTAACCGGAAACCAGCTTACGATCACCAACGCCGTCCAACTCAGGCGCGGCTCGGCACGTGTGACAATTGAGCCCGATTTTCATTCCTGAACAACGATCCGGTCGTACTTGCTGAATGCCGACATGTCGCTCAGGATGATTCGGTCGCCGGGAGCGAGCCCGCGGCGGATCTGAATCGCATTCACCGACTGCCGTCCGTACTGCACTTTGACGCGAATCGCCTGGTGGCCGTCGGGGTCGAGCTTGAAAAGCGCACCTTCGGAGTTGGCTGCGCTGAAAAGGGGCCGGCCAACGTAAGACACATTCGGGAGAATCTCGATGTGGATGATCGCATCGAGTTCCGTGCCAGCCTGCATGGACTCGGGGAGCTCGGGGACCTCCAGATCGACAGCGACCTTTCCGTTCACGACTTGCCGATCGATGCTTGCGACTCGGCCGCTGACGAGCCCTTGCGGGTTGCGAAAATCAAGGACGGCTTGCTGACCCAAGCGGACATCGTGGACTTGCGTTTCGGGCATCATCAGCCGGCCGCTGGTCCGGCTGGTGAGAGTTCCCAGGCAACGCACGGAGATCTGCAAATCGCCTTGCTTGACGGTATCGATCCAGACCGCGTCGCGGCTGATGGCGGGCTGGGCGGCAGGTTTCGGCGGCTCCTGCGCGTTGGCGACGGCAAAAATGCTGAGAATAATGAGAAGGCTCGCGATGGAGGCCGCGCCTAATCCGGGCAACGCGTGCGAATCGCATTCCGATGGAGCGAGCAAACGCCGAATGCGGTCGACCAAAGAGCCTCCGTTGGCGGCGACAGCGAGGCTCGCGTGTGCCGGGCGGAGCGATTCGAGCTCGGCCAGAGCACGCGCGTAAGTGAGCACATCACCGCTCGCGGCAACCGCCAGATCATCGCAGCACAGCTCGCGCTCGATGCGGATTTGCTTCGAGACCCACCACAGCGCGGGATGGTAGAACAGCAGCGCTTCTGCGGTCCTTTGCAGTATGTTGACCAGGAAATCGTGGCGGCGGATGTGGGCCAGCTCGTGCGCAAGCAGAGCTTCGAGATATTCCGCGGGAAATCCGGCGAACGCGGCGACCGGAGTGAGGATCGCGGGACGAAGCCAGCCGACCACTGCCGGTGTTTCCACGCTGTCGGAAAGCAGCAGGCGCACGGGACGCGAGACGCCGATGCGCTGCGCGAGCCGTTCGAGGGTTTGCTGCCATTCGGGCGGAGCTGCGGACGCGGTGGTGAGCCGCAGGCGAGTGGCGGCGAACCAGCCTCCGATTAATCGGATGGAGAAGACGATCACGCCGGCAAACCAGCTCGCGACCAGCCAGGGAAAGATGCGCTCCCAGGAGCCAAGCGCCGGCAGATAAGTTTGAAACACTGCTGGCGGGGCCGGATTGAGATCAGGAGCGGCCGGGCCGGCAGGATAGACGGAAGTCGAGCCGGCGATCCCAAATGTGACGAACGGCGCAGCGACCATCGCAACGAGCGCGATGCAGGCGAGCGCGTAACGCGTTCCGGGCTTACGCGCGAAAAGACGTGCGATCGCGAATAGCGCCGTGATCAAAGCACCCTGCCACAGGAAGTGAAGCAGCGTCCAGCCCAGACGGTCCACCCAGGGCTGCGCGAACAGAAGCCTAAACGTGTTCATTTTGTCCCCTTTCGTTTTTCAAATTCGTCGAGCATGCGGCGAATTTCGTCGAGATCTTTGTGTGAGGCGGCCTTTGATTCGAGCGCGCCGAGCACGAGGCTCTTCGCGGAGCCGTCGAAGGCGCGTCGCAGCAGGTCGCCCGCGATGCAGCGCTGCGTGTGCTCCTTCGGGGCGGCTGGCTGGTAAACGTGGGATTGAAAACGTTCGCTGCGGAGGAGCAGACCCTTTTCGGTCATCAACTGCATCTGCTTGAGCGTGGTGGTGTAGCCGTTGCCTTTGTCGAGCGCCTCGTGAACGTCCCGGACCGTGGCCGGTCCGAGACGCCAGAGGACGGCGAGAATATCGAGTTCGGCATCGGTCGGTAGCAGTTTCGGGGCCGAACGAGGTTGAATCCTGGAAGCCATATACTAACGCTACTACGAATATACTCGTATGTCAACGATAAACATCGTACTGTAAGCGTGTCCGGATTGAGCAAACGTTCGTGCGGACGACGACAGGCCTTCCGCAATAGGGGAATGGTGCTGAGCGATCGTCCGGTCCGCGCGACCGAATACAGGTGGCAACCGATAATGGTGGATATCACGTAGCCGCGGACCTCTGGACTGACCCACGGCGCCGGCGCTCTTTTGGTGACCAATCGACGAAGACGACAGGGGGTGCCTCCAGCGGTCGTTGCTGTCCGAACCGCAATGGTTGGCGCGATCCGTTGTTTGGGTTCAGATCCGGCGGCCACTTTCGCTGCACGAGGGATCGTTTGCGCTAAATTGGAAAGGGGCATGTAGCACTTAGAATAGCGAGGCTGATGACTTCTCAAGACACAAAAAAGAAATTCGCGCCATACTCAATCGCCGATGCCTGATTTGCGGCGAATACTTCAAGATTACTCTCTACAAAGACGGTACCTACAGTGGCGGGGAATACGTTTGCAAAGTGCCGGAGTATGCAATGCGTAAGCGACCCGGAGGTATATCGCCCAGTGTGGCGGAAGAAATTTGGCGGCACTCGGACGAGTGGTGGGAGTGCCCATCATGTTTGCGGGAAGGTGGAAGTTGGACATAAAGGAAAGCAAACTCCTCTGAGCCTGAGATTTGATCAAAGACAACCTTTCCGGTGACGTCCGAAATCCTCAAATTTGTGGTGTTCCCGGTTAGCGGGACATGAAAGCATGCTGTAAGAATCTCAGCTGCGCCTCGAAGAGGCGAGTCCGCTTGTGCCGCAATCGCCGCAACGTGCTCGACCACGCCGAAACCCGTGCGGGCCTATTCCGGCAGCGAAATCATTGCCGAGCCCGGACTTCCCACCGCCACCGACATGGACGCCACAGACTGGCGGCAACTGTGCGCCACGCTATGCGACTCAGTGGGTGGACACCCGCTCGCCGATGTGGGCCCTACGATAATGTCGCTTAACAGGAGATGTCGCCGAAGTCGAACTCGCGACCGAATCAGCGGACACACAAGCCGACTTCGGGGGACTGATCGGGGGCAAGGGCATGTCTGGGGATGCGTTGTCGAAAGAATTTGGCTTCGATTCGATTGCTCGCCAATCCCCAGATTGGATTTGGCTGTGGAGTTGGCAGCGTTTTTCGCACTATCCGGGAACGACTTCCCGCGTACCCTGGGAATCTTCGATGGATACTCAGCCCTTTTTTGCTAGCACATCGCGGGCAAGCAAGATTTGGCGTGGCGAGAATTGCCTCTTACGCTCATTCCAAAAGTACACCTTCGCTACCAAGTGAGCCGCGTCTGGAGGGTGGTCACGAGTGCAAATCCAGTGGACGGTGGAAAGCAGTTCCAATCCGAAGGGTGTCTCGAAACCGTCCACCAGTTCGCCCACCCTTCCGAAGCGAGCTCGGGCCGTGGGGTGATCGAGGAGAAATCTGTCCGCATCTGCAATTGAACCGGGTACTAAGGTCAATTCCTTATTGGGAGCATCTCCGCTATCAGCGTAACCCGAGACGAAGTATCCATCGATTTGACTAAGCACATGACGCAGATTCTCTGCATAAGGGCCATGGGGATAGGGAGCTGCGACGTACCTCAACCTGAGCGGCTCCCCCGCCTCTGGCATGAAGTACATAAGATTGTGAACTTCAACAAGGGTTAGAGAAGGGTCGAGTAACCCGGCAAGATAGCGACTCATCAACCCGACCAGCGCAGCCCGTCCGGCGGTCATATCGAGAACCTTGAACGGGGGGCATCACGTCAAGCGCGCACGTCAAGCGCGCAGTGTCGAAGTTGGCCGCGCGTCTCACTTTCTAGCGACGTCAGTCTTCGACTGGCGTCAGGGGCGAGTTCGATTGGACCTTTAACGCCGGGAGTAGACGATTAACCTCCCGAACGCCGAACTCGTGGCCCAATCACCTCCTGGAGTTGGCGGCGGGAATTCCACCACAAACACTTTGCCATCGGCAATCGTGGGTGGACTTTGCTTAGCGAACCATAGGACGGAGTCGGTTTGATTCTGTTCGCTCGTCCATAGCTCGGCGAGTTGTCCGTTTGGCTGCGGTACGGCGGCGAAAGCCTGAATGTACCCGCGAACAGTCTTGTTTATGCCGTTGCAAGGTGCGTTATTCGGCGTCAGATCCCTGGACATCTGGTACATGCAACTGGACAGGGTTTGTGTTTGCCAGTCATTGCCCTGCTGGGAATAAAAAGAATCCCAGACGTTCCCTGTGTTGTCGATCCAGACGAAGTGCTGTTGATCGAAAAAGTCGGAGACGAAGATGCTGCTGACGGGCGTGTGGCCGCTCGTCTGGATCTGCTGAAAGCGCCAATTCTGACCCTTCACATAGAAGGAATCCCAGACGTTCTTCGCGGCGTCGGTGTAGACAAAGTGTTGCTGTGCGGCGGAAGCGAACACCGAAATGAAGAGATTGCCGGCCGCCGGGTGGCCGTTAGT
>Ga0210394_10004290_pt1 | contig 16815 bp, 19 predicted proteins | sample IncBWC12MmetaG_FD_160121 | JGI IMG/M metagenome (GOLD analysis project Ga0210394, IMG submission 160121) | Forest soil microbial communities from Barre Woods Harvard Forest LTER site, Petersham, Massachusetts, United States - Inc-BW-C-12-M | ecosystem: Environmental > Terrestrial > Soil >... | reverse complement strand
GGAGCAAGGCAAGGTAGTGCTCGACGGCACCGCGGATGAGCTGCGCGACAATGAGGACGTCAAGGAATTCTATCTCGGCGGTGCCGGCGACCAGCGCAAGAGTTTTAAAAATCTGAAGAGTTTTAAACGACGGAAGCGCTGGCTGTGAGCGTGGACCACTACGACGCGCTCGAAACCCGCGATCCATCGCTACGCGAGGCCGAGCTGTTTTCGCGGCTGCCGGACGTGCTGCGCAAGGCGCTTGCTGCGCCCGGCTATGCCGAGCACTTGGGACGCATCGACCCCGCACGCATCAACTCTCGCGCGGCGCTGGCCACCTTGCCGGTGCTGCGGAAATCCGATCTGCCCGCACGCCACAAGGCCGCCCCACCCTTCGGCGGCTTCGTCCCTCGTCTTCCCGGCGCGTTTGCGCGGCTCTACACCTCGCCCGGGCCGATTTTCGAGCCGGAGGCTACGCATGCCGATCCGTGGCGCGGCGCGCGGGCGCTGTTCGCGGCAGGCTTTCGCCTGGGCGACGTGGTGCTCAACACCTTCAGCTATCACCTCACCCCCGGCGGCTTCATTTTCGACACGGCGGCGCGCGCGCTTGGTTGCGCCGTGATCCCGGCCGGGCCCGGCAATACCGAGGCGCAATTCGAGCTGATCGAGGCCTACCGTCCGATCGGCTATTGCGGCACGCCCGACTTTCTGAAAATCCTGATCGATGCGGCCATCGCCGCCGACCGCGATGTATCCTCGATCAAGCGTGCGGTAGTTTCCGGCGCGGCGTTTCCGCCGTCGCTGCAGAAGGAGATCAAATCGCATGGCATCGACGCCCATCAGGCCTTCGGCACCGCCGACCTCGGCTTGATCGCCTATGAGACTTCCGCGCGTGACGGCCTGGTGGTGAACGAAGACCTTATTCTCGAAATCGTGCGGCCGGGCACCGGCGATCCGGTCGCTGCGGGCGATGTCGGGGAAATCGTCGTTACCTCGCTCGATCCCGCTCACCCCTGGATACGGCTTGCGATCGGCGACCTCACCGCCAACCTACCCGGCGCGAGCCCTTGCGGCCGCACCAACATGCGCATCAAGGGATGGATGGGACGCGCCGACCAGACGACCAAGGTCAAGGGGATGTTCGTCCGGCCCGAGCAGATCGCCGAAATCGCCAAACGTCATCCCGAGCTGGGACGACTGCGCCTCGTTGTCGGGCGCGACAACGAGCAGGACGTGATGACGCTTCGGTGCGAATGTGCTGCACCCAGCGAGACACTTCGCGACGCCGTTGTCTCGACGCTACGCGCGGTGACCAAGCTTAACGGCGCCGTCGAATTGACTGAACCTGGAAGCCTGCCAAATGATGGCAAGGTCATTGCGGATGGGCGGGGCTAGCCGTTTGAGTATGTCATTGAAATAACGTAGATAAAATTGAGTGCTCGAATTGCGGATCTACTCTACTTTAAGTAGCTTTAAAATGAGATACAACTTTCGTAATAGAATCTTATCGCAAATTTGCGTCGCGAGAACGCGCGCCGTTCGTAACGGTCTATGGCACCCTCGAAGGGGACTGCCGATGTCGCAGTTGGGTCCTTAGCGGACCTCTCGCCCTCGAATTTCGATGTCCGCTCTTTCGCCCGCGGCAGACATCATCCCCGGCAACGTATTGCGGTTCCGAAAAAAACGAAAGCCGCCGCCGGGTCGAGACATCGGCGACGGCTTGGGCTGATATGCTGCCCAAGCGGAGTGTCGTCGTATCGCGTGAACGAACCGTTAGCGATCAAGGCTTGCGGTGCAAAGCCTTCATCATGCCGATGTGCGCCAGCATCATCGGGCCGCCGCGCGCATCAATGCCTACATTGCCGCTTGCCACTCCGACGCAGAGTGTTCGACCTTCGGAAGCCGCGTTACATAGTCGCCCGCATCTTTGAGCGTAACCAGTTGGCGACTTCGACCACGCGGCCTGCGCGGCGGGACTGTGATCGGCCCATCGAATTTGCGGGACCACCCTGACTTCATTCGGTGTGCTCAGTTCTCACCCGGTTGGCAACTCGTCCCTTTCCAACGCATGCCTTGCACCGTTCAGGATAAATCCTGACGCCCGGCCTGGTCGGTTGCTTCATGATGGCAAAGCCAGTGCCCTTACATTCCGGGCATTCACGCTCCGATGGACTGATGACGGTTTTTTTCATCTGAGTCTTTCAGGGCAGCGCCGTTCGCGGCCTGACCCGTCTTTTGGATCTTTTCGTAGGGAGTGCTGCACGCGCCGCAAATTCAAAGGCCACTGGGACGTACAACGCCGCCCGAGCGGAATATAATCGCTAGGCGACGTTGGGTTTAGTCACCGGGCACGTAAAATCCCCCAGCCAAATGTAAGTCTAGGCAGGTCGTCGTTAGGTTCACTGGGCACGGCCGGCCAGGTTGGGGGCTGTGGGGGTCCGGCCGACCGTGCAGGTCGTGACATGCGGCTGTCAGCGACCCAACGAACACAATCGCATCGCTTGAGGTCGAGTTCCCGCGACCGCTGAATTCCTTCACGAGGTCTTGAGGTTCGGAACCATCGTGGTTGCCGAACCGCCGAGCTTTCGAAAGCGACACACGTTCGGGCTGATTTCTTGGAGGGTAATAATGGCCGCTATCGTGAGCGATTTCGCACACATGGTCTGAGACCAAGGCTGATATCGATATCCTAAAGGCCGTAGCGATGTTTTGCGCGGCGGGCCTGCTGGTCTGCATCCTCTGCGCTACTTACGGCTTGGACTTGAGCCCCGGGTTTTTCTAGATAACCGGCGGCATTAAGAAATCCCGCCGGTTATATCGCCGGCGAGATTGAACCAATCACCTAACCAACCCTTAGATTTTCCGCGGATGTTTTTCCCCGGTTCTCCTTTCTTCGTAGCTCACCTTGGCACCCTCATTGAGGCTGCTCAGGCCGGCCTTTTCGACAGCTGAGATATGCACGAATACATCTTTGCCGCCATTATCGGGCTGAATAAATCCAAATCCTTTGGTCGCATTGAACCACTTTACGGTACCTGTCGCCACTTCATCACTCCCTTTTACAACCGCGCGACGGCAGTTTAGGGCTGTCCGGCACGGCCTCGCAAGCAAAAGCCGCCGCTGGGTTGAGATCAGCGACGGCTCTTAGCGCTTTGTGACCACCAAAAAGGTCACTGACGAAGATGGGCTGCGGGCGGTTAATCTCGAGTTACCGCCTCGGCCTTCTGGCATGTGCTGCAAAGCCCTGCTTCCTGCATCACGTCTATGAATGCAGGAAATGCCGAAGCACGCAGGAGTTTTGTCACGGCAACATAGGCCAGGCTCAATTAGCGTCTTGCCCACCTGACCAATCGATGATCTCGAAAATCATTCCGCGACTGAGCATTTCGGCTTCAAGATCGGCGGCGTGGGCTTTCCACTCTGGCGTCTCTCGTATCCGAAATCTGGGTTCATCGCCTTGCTCTTTGAGCGCGTTGTCGGCCGCCAGAGCGCCGCGGACCCCCTCGTACATCATGGTCAGGCTGTCGTTCGTGAACGCTTGATAGTTCATTGGACCGCCCTATGAAAAAGCCGTCGCTGGGTTGAGATCAGCGACGGCTTTTCGCACTCAAAAGTGACCACCAGAAAGTCACCTTGATCATGCGCCCGAGCGGTTAATTACCTATTGAAAGAGGCGCGGATCTGAGCCGGCGCCCCCAAGGGGCATTCGAAGCAGCCGAGTGCAGCAATTTATTAACCATGATTGCTTCTGATTGGATTATCGCACATCGCACGAATCGAATCGCAATATGCAGCTCGTGGCCTCGCGTCGTTACCCCGCTATTGATGCGCAAACGCCGACCGAATACTTCGCGCGCGATGCCCTCTTTCGAATCGCGGACGGATCCTATTGCCTGTACATGGAATCAAAGGGTCAGGCCGAAAGCGAAGAGCGAATTCTCTTTCTCGGTTGCCGCGACGCGCTGCTGTGGCTCAACGAGACGGCTGACGCAGTCGGGTCACATTGGCATTTCGCCGCAAGCGAGAATCAGCGCTATCTTCCGCAAAACGGCACGTAGCTGAAGCCTTCGAAGAAAGGGCGCGCATGGAGAATGTTGACAGTCCGAGAGGGGTCTCGATCCGTCGATATAGCAACAGTTCGGAATGCGATGTGATCGTCGCAATTCGTCACCGCGAAATGGTCGTGCGGCTGCCCGACTACAGCCGAGCGGTGAAATGGGCTCAAATGGAGTCGAAGGCTTACAAGTCGCCGTTCACGTATGAAAGCGAAGAAGGGGAGCATGAGTAAGCCGGATCCGGAATTCGACGTCGATCGCTATCGAAAATTGCTCGCTGAGGCGACAGACGAGAAGAAGAGACTGGCGCTGATCGAATTGTTGATTGAAGAGCAGGCCAAGGAACGACTAATGAGGCATGATCCCGTTGAAAGGGTGAAGGCAGAGTGAGGTTCGGGCTGAAGGTGAAGAAATGAGGGCAGCAAGACTGCAAGAGCTGCAGGAAATGGCGGAAAAGCTGTTAGCGACTGCTTGCGAGCTGCCATCGGGACAAGACCGTCACAACGCCCTTCGGGAGATCGAAAGATTTCGTGCGCGGATCAGTGGTCTGCGACGCTCTGATTTGCGGTCGGCACACCGAACGCTGAAGGCGAAGGGGAAATGACCGGGCCACGTCCAGCGGGTCGCCCTTGGACGCTTACTGACGACGATATGCTGCGCAAGCTGTTGGCTTCGGGAATGAAGCCGCGGCTGATCGCTCAAAAGATAAAACGCTCCATCGGGGCCATTCAAACGCGAATTTACCATTTTAAAAAGCCCCGGAAGCGGTCAGGACCTAAAGCCTGATTTGCGCCAAGCTCTCACGGACGGCTTTCGCGCGCTTAGTTTTCTAATTCCCCGACTCAGCAAACGTTGGCATTCTGCGCGAGGGGTAGGTCAAAGCGAGTACCCGCGATGACCCGCAAAACAATCACTTTGAAATTCGTCGTTCCCACGGCGGTTGCCGCCGCACTCGCGATCACGCTCTCGGTCGTCGCCGTCTATTTGACGGACAAATATCTTGGCCCAATGGAACAGGCGGAAGCCCATGGTTTGCCTTAAACCGAGGGCGCGTGGGCCAATCACAGAACCCGAGCATTTCGCTTCTCGACCATGGACGCGGGCTGAAGATCTTAAGCTGCGGAGGTTGGCGCTCACGGGACTCAGCTCAAGAGTGATCGGCATCCAGATGAACCGGACCGAAACAGCCGTCCGTTCACGTGCCAGACAGATGCAGGTAATTTTAAGAAAAATTAGGCCGAGACAATTGCAGATGGGCTGAAGGCGAAGGCTCGATGAAATCCCGCGATGATTGCCCGCCATTGTGTGAATTGGGGCGCATCTTCCGGCAAGCGAATCAGCCTAATGTTGTGATGCCGTCTGAGACGGCAACCTCCCTAGACTTGGCGCCCGTCGCGAATGGCGGGCCTCTTTTGCAAGGCCCACCCAGGGCGGCTTGCGCGCGTGCCGCTCCGCGCGCTTCTCCGGCTACGCTGGAACCTCCTTCGACACAGTTAACTTTTTATTAACCATGCATATCCACCTTGCCTGCGGGGCTGGGGCTCGATGGAGCAACAGCATGTCGGGGAATGAGGAGCAAGCCGATGCAAACCTGCTATCGGCGTTCGCGTTGACGATTGGTGGTGCGGTTGGCATCGCCCTTCCTTTGACCATAGTGATCATCTGGATTTGTTCCTGACAGCGCTTCGACATTGGTGCGCTGCCGCCTTGGTGCCTTTCGCAGTGACAGGCCTTGCCCACTGCGCCGATATCGTCGGGAACGCCAGCATCATCGACGGCGACCACATGCGGCAGGATGCTGGCAGCGACAGCGCGGCTAGGCAGCTTTATTGCCGGTGAAACGCCAACGTGCGCAGATCGATGCGCTCCCGCGGCGGCGCATCCTTGGGCGTCCCGCGCAGGCCGGCCAAGGCCTAAATGTCTCAATCCGTTCGTTAGCTGGTATTATGCTAGCGTCTGTATTCAGCGACGTGCCGCCGATGCTTCGCGAAGCGTGTATGCCGGGGGTGCGCCAGCCGTGGTGACCAGGATCGATTGGTTCGAAAATCCATGTCCTCGCCGCTCGTCCTGACCGGCCCGCGATTGAGCACCGCTCCGTTTCCAAAGTCCGCGCTACTGCCAATCGGGGCGGGCTGCGCCAATGCGAGGGAACTTGTCATGGCGACCGCGGTCGCCAGAACGATGGTTTTCAGTTTCATTGTTCGTTTCCTTCTGTTGCGAGTAAGAACAACGAAGACGGGCGAGGTTGGTTGCCATTGTGATTTGGCGCCATCCGTTACCGACTCCTAAGCAGGGTCGCGCCCAGCCAACGTGGCTGGGGTGGGCGGCGACCGTGCAAGCCGCGCGTTGTTGCGCAGCTCGCAGCGACAGCGCGGCCAGGGAGCTTTATTGCCGGTGAAACACCAGCGTGCGCAGTTCGATGCTCTCGCGCGGCGGCGCATCCTTGGGCGTCGTGGGATCGACGAAGGCGGTGTGCGGGGCAAACCGGGCGCGACCGTCGATCGCCGAATCGTAGCATTTCAAAAGCAGGGCCTCGTCCGCCGCCATCTCCGGGAAATAAAACCAGCGATGATCCGGATTGAATTTCACCGAATAGGTTTCGCCGTTGCGGTTAGGATAAATCAGGTCGGAAGCAACGAGATCGTCCGCGGCAACGCTGGCTGCATCGCAAACCGCCAGCGGGCTGTCGCGCAACGGGCCGCGGATGGGACGCCACAGGTTGATCACCTGCACCCGGCCTTTCAGGAGTTCGTCTGCTTCGAGAGGCAGGTGCTCGCGTACACGATTGGCGCCGGACGCATGGGTCTGGTCGACATGGACCCGCGTCGCCGGCTGTCGCGGGCCGGCGCCGCGGATATCGGCGGCGCCTTCAACCCGCCTGCGCACGGTGTGATCAAAGATGACGACGCGGTCCGCACGTAACGTCGCCGTGAGGAAGGCCTCCGCCGCGGGGTAGTAGATCTTCCGTATCTCTTGATCGTTGTAGAAGTCGCGCACAGCCGTTGGATGCCGGACAAGCGCAAAACCCTCGCGATCGAGCGAAAAGCTATCCGAGATCGAGCGGCCGTCGAATACCGGCACCTGGCGCGGTTCGGGCAACGCGGTCGATTTGGGCTCCCCGGGCGGCCGATCGAACGCGTAGGTGCGCGGTTTTCCGTCGGTTGGCGCGAGGTAGTTCAGCTCTGCAAGGACGAAGGGCAGCGATTCGATCTTTCTCTCGACCAGGCTCATGCGGTTCTCCGGCGATTTTGCATTTTCAGAAAATCTGGCCCGCTGCCCGCGACGCGACAAGCGCGCCGTCAAAATAGCAATGCAACAACTCCCCCAGGCGACGCCGGTAGAAAATCTTTTTGCGGAAGCCGGCGCCTTCAGGCGGCCGTTCCCCCAGGATCCTAGAGCGCGACCCAGCGCCGCGCGGCAGCATTTTGGCGAGGTGCATCCAGCCGACTGCCTGCGATTGCAGGTTACAGCGGGATGCGCCTTCGCTAGATTGCAGCGGCGGCCATCGTTGTCGAAGGTAACGTCAAATGAAAGCTGTCTCTGCAACCATCATCATTTCCCTGAGCCTGATTGGCATTGCCAACGCTCGCGATGGAGCCCGCGATACGGCCCTGATCGAGCAGGTCTCCCCTGCGAATTCATATGACTACGCAGTTCACGTTCGAAACACCCATGCCATTGGCTATAATCCCGAAGTGCGGGAAGACCGCCAGCGCATGGCGCTGAAAGCGTTGAGGGGTCAGTGCCGAACGGCTCGGGTCGTCGGCGAAAACAAGATAAAGCGAGAGATTTGGGGAATAACGAGCACCCTGCCCGACTACGTTGTCCTGGTGAAGTGTTCTTAAGGCGGTCAGCGAAACCCTACGGCCGTGCGAAATGCGAGCTCTAATTTAAAATCATAGCCGGGGCGCCCCTCTCCGCTCACCCTGGAGCAGGTAAATCCAGCCGAAGTCCGACCAGCTTGTATTGGTTACACTGCCCTTATTCGCGTTGAGGTTGCGAGCACTCGGATTGGCGGCTAGTAGACAATTACAACTTTGTGAAAGGCTCGGGCAGACTGAAACCGCTATTGGGGTTATCTAGTTCGGTAAGCAAGTCGACGAGGAAAGCTCCCATGAAAATAACGATACTCCTGGCCACGATGGCCGTGGCGATGACGGCAGGGGCGGCAATAGCAAGGCCCGGCCCAGTCTCCTATGGCCAGAGCATCTACTGTGCAACCCGGGAAGCCGGAAATCCCTTCAGCAAATACTGCGATTACCTTGCCTGGAGCGGCTGGCGGCGGCGCGGCGGCTGGGACTCCACGCTGGACAACGCCTGCCTGATGAACCCTCGTTACAAACCCTGGGGCTGCTAGCCGTCGGGTTCTCGCAGCGAGCGAGGGTAACCTATCTGTCGCATGGCGCTTCGGGCGGCGCGCGGCTATCTAGTCTCGCATGCAAACCAACTACGTGGCCCTGGCGATCGTCATTGCCTACATGGCCGCTCTCGGACTGCTCACGAGCATCGTCCAGCGCTCCGTGACCAACACGACGACGTTCACCTCGGGGACGACCGGCTCCGGCGTCCCCGCCGTTCTCGTCGGGCTGATGCTGATGTCCGAATTCATCGGCACCTCGGCCAGCGTCGGAACGGCCCAGGAAGCCTATGTTTCCGGGATCTCGGCGGCGTGGAATATCATCGCGCTAAGTGCGGGCTTTCTGTTCTATGCCTATTTCCTCGCCGGAAAATACAAGGCGTCCGGGCACAATACGATTTCGGGGGTATTTGCCGAGGTCTATGGCCCGTCGACGAAAATAGCGACGTCGCTGGTGATGATCTTTGCGCTTCAGATCGTCGCGGTCGCGCTTTACGCCGGCGGCGGCGCGATCCTGAGCTCGCTGCTCGCGGTGGATCCGACCCTGGCAATCATCATTTGCGCCGTGGTCGCCGTTCTCTACGTCTTTGTGGGCGGGATGCGATCGGTGGTCTACACCAACGTGATCCACTCGCTCATGAAGTATGTCGGCGTCGGAATCGCCTTGTATTTCGCCCTGACCAGGGTGGGTGGATTGCAGGAATTGCAGGCCCGTCTTCCGGAGGCGATGTTTTCCTGGACGAATGTGGGCTTTGGTCAGATCTTCGCCTGGTTCATCGCCGGCATTGGCGCCACCTTCTCCACCCAATACGTCATTCAGGCGGTCAACACCGTCGATACGCAGCAAAAGGCGCAAGCCGCGAGCCTCTACGCGGCCCTGCTCTTGGTGCCGTTTGGCATTGCGACCGCGCTGATCGGGATGTGCTCGCTGGCACTCTTTCCCGGCATCAAATCGATCAATGCGCTCTCGGCACTGATCGCCGACATGAACGGGGTGATGGCAGGTCTGGTCGCGGCGGGACTGGCGGCCTCGCTGTTCGGCACCATTGCCGCGATCAGCGTTTCGACCGCAACGCTGCTGTACAAGGATTTCTATACAAGGTTTGTGGCGACGGAGCACGACGAAGACCGCTCGCTGCACTTTGTGCGGGTCACGACCGTCGTCGTCGGCCTGATCCCGATCGTGCTTGCGCTTTACACACCGAACGTTTTGCAGATGACGTTCCTTGCCAAGGCGGTTCGGGCGTCGTTGTCGGTCCTGGTGTTGCTCGTCTTCTACGCGCCGTGGTTTGGCACCAAAGGCGGCGCGCTGTTCAGCATTATCGGTTCGATGGTTGCAACCATCGCGTGGTTTCTGATGGGCAACCCGTTCGGGATCGACAACGCCTATGTGGCGCTGGTGCTGCCGTTGATCGTGATGGGGGCGAGTTCGGTCGTTGCGCGGGCCCAGTCGGGCAAGGTAGAGGCAGCAAAGCCGGACCGCTTGGAGATGTCATAGACCCCTGCGCTTTCGCCCGTAGTTCTCCGGGCTAGAACAAAGTTCCCAGTGCTTAGGTCATTGCGGCGTCACGTAAACCGGTGACCCTGACGAAGTAGCCGAGCGCTATCGCTCTCTGGGGTAGGTTAAAAAGGGCGGCGCCCGGCTACTCGGCCGCGCGGCGGTGCGGCCTTTTTATAACATCATCAATGCTTTAAAATTTCGTCTTCATCCGACATGGCAGGCGGCGATTTAGCACCCCTAAAATTGTTGTGCGGGCCGTGCCTGGCTCGGGTTTTTCAAGCCGCGCAAAAGCAAAACGGCCCCGAAACCTTTCGGTTCGGGGCCGGCTTTATTCGATAGCAACTATCAGATCTTGATGCGAAGGCCGGTCATGAACGAAGTCGTGTCGACGCTGGTGTTCGTTCCGGCGAAGCCGAACTTGGCGCCAGGCGTGCCCGGGAAACCAGAAGCCAGACCATTGCTCGCCCGGCCATAGGTGATGCCAGCATAGACGTCCATATGCTTGTTCAACCAGTAGTCCGCGACGAACGACACCTGGTCGAAGATGCCGGCGCAGTCGGTCTTGCTCGCGCCTCCCAAAGTACAGGCTGCACCATCCGCGATGTATTGATTCTGGGTCACATGGTAATAGGCGCCGGTGAGGTTCAATCCCCAGGCAAACTCATACTTCGCGCCGGCCCAATAAATCTGGAGGATTTTGGCGGTCGTGAAGGCGTTGTTATCCGGCAAGGTCGCGGAGCTTGTCAGCGGGAAACCTCCGGCGGCATCACCGAAGAGCACGGGCGCAACCGGATTGGCTTGGCTGATGTTGGTGTAACCGGCATAGATCGAGAACTTGTCTCCCACCGGTGGAGGCGCTGCCTTAACGGCCGCCTTGGTGGGATAGGGATAAGCAGGCGCAGCCGGCCTTCCGAGCTCCCACGTGTACTTGCCCATGATCGACCATTCGGTGTTGTCGGAGATGTTGGCCGCGAGCGTGGTGCTACCCACGACGTCATTCACCGCGGTTTGCAGATTCACCGCGCCGTGCTCCTTGGTCCAGACGGCTTCCGCCGAGAAGCCGCCAACGTGCCCGCCGAACATGAAGCCGTAGGCATTGTTAAAGAAGCCGGCGCCCGAATCACCACCGGCATACATTGCACCAGCCGTGATCGGTCCAAAGTCATAAACATACTTGGCCGAGTTATCCCAGCGCGCCGCTTGCGTGCTGCCCGAACCGCCGTCGGTACCGGAATAGCCGAGCAGCGAGAACGCGTAGGAAAGCGACAACGGGTCGTACGCCGCGATACCGTCGAGCTGGAAGGAGTTTTGCCGGCCGAATGTCAGCGTGCCGTACTGCGCGTTGCTGATACCGCCCCAGAGCACACCATTGAGGGGTTGACCGCAGCGACCGCTGTCGGCGTTGGAGTTCTGCTGCGTGTAAACGAGGCCGGCGTTCTGAAGAAATGAGTTACAGCCGTTGGAAAGGTTCCCGGTCAAGGGGTCAAAACCGGTATCGGCGCGGGCGACCGCCTTCCAGCCGGCACCGAGCGGCTCTACAACCGTCACGCCGATAAAGGATTGTTGGAGACCGCTGTGGGCGATCGTCGAAATGGCCTGCCCGGTGTAGTTCCGGGTGGTCGTGAAAGGAATGAACTCCAGACCGGAAACGACATTGCCAAGCGGCCGGCCGTTGGTCTGATAGGCGTAGCCAAGATCGAGCGCGCCGATGGGCGTGATGCCGTACCAGGTCAGGTTGTCGGGAATCGGATCCGGGACTTTCGGCGGGACCCAGTCTCCCGCGTATGCTTGACCCGCAAGGCCCGCCACCGCAAGCCCAACTACCAGCGCCTTTTTCATTTTGATTTCCCCAAGGATTGGCCGCCCCAACGGACCGGACATCGGATCCGGCCGCTTTCGGTATATCCGGGCGGACACAACGAATCCCGCTCGTTTTCCGATGTATATCAACGGATATAGCGTACCCGGAACCGGCCGCAAAAGTGCAATTGGGCAACAGTGGACGACTAAATTCGATCGGTCTTGGCTATCGGCAGATTGGCGATCTCAAACATCGAGGCCCGCGGAGGGGTTTTTACCGACCGGGCGTGATGGGATGGATGGCCAAGCGGCCGGCGGATCAGCCCTTCCGGCCGGCGCCGATATCCGCCCGCAGCGCCTGAAGCTCCTTGCGGGCCGCGCTCTCGGCCGAGCGCTCGATTTTCCGGTAGCGAGCCACAAGCGACATGCCAAACGGCGTCAGCATGGCGCCGCCGCCATTCTTGCCGCCCGCTTGCCGTTCGACGGCCGCGCGCTGGCAGATGCGATTGATTTCATCCACCAGGTCCCACGCGCGCTTGTAGGACATCTTCATGGCCCGCCCGGCCGCGGAGATCGATCCGCAGCTTTCGATATTCTCGAGCAGCCGGATTTTGCCCGGACCGATCCGCCCTTCCCGGTCCAGATCGATCCGAACACTCAAGGAAGGCAGCAATCTCGGCGATGACTTGGTCAGCGATGACTTGCGCACATCAAGGCTCGCTCATCTCCAAAGGCGCAACCGACAAAGCCGATCCCGCGAGGCATCGCGGCTATTGAGCCGCGATTATTGGCGTCAATAGCAGCTGCGCGGGTCGACCTGAACGTACTGGCCGGACGGGTACTTATAGTAGCAATTGCCTTGCGCCAAATAATAGCCGGGACGCGCGGCCGCTTGCGCTCCTGCAATCGCACCAATGGTGCCGCCGGTAATGGCGCCCACAGCCGCGCCCGTCGCCCGGCCCGTGATCAGGCCGCCCAGGATTCCGCCGACCACGGCACCGCCGACGGCGCCTGCCGCCGGATCGGGCGGTGGAGGCGGCGGTGGCGGCGCATAGGCTCCAGGCGGCGGGGCGTAGGCGCCGGGTGGCGGCGGATAACCTCCGGCAACCGGCGGGCCGTCCGGGCCCGCGCCCATATCGTCATCGGCAACCTCGACATCCGAGACATAGGCTGGCGGGCCGTCCATCTGCTGCGGGTAGAAATACCAGACGCCGCCGACGTCCCACCAATAGCCATAGCGGCCGTTATGCATCTCGTGGCGCCAGCGTCCGCCCTCCCAGGCGAGGCGGCCGTGATAGGGGTGGCCGCCAAAATTTCGCTCCGGCAGACGTCCGCGCGCAAAGCGGCCATCCTGCGATCCACCTTGCGGCCCGCGCATCTGCCCAGTGCGTGCCGGCGGCGTGCCGGTGCGCGGCGATTGGACCGCCGGCTTGGCCTGCCCCTCCTTCGGATGCGGTTTATTGGTTTCCTGCGCCTGCGCCGAAAACGCAAAAAAGGTCATGATGGATATCAAGGGAACTGCGATCCGGGAGTGCATGAAGGCACGCATGGTCTTGTCATCTCCACTGCGACGATTACCGGCATTATGGATCAAGCGCATTGCGAAATCCACGCTTGGCCAAAACGATTGGCGCCAAGCCGACCGCTTGCCCTGCCGTAGGCAACCCATGATTGCCGTTTATTAGGACGGAATTGCGGTGAGCTTCGTTTCTTCGTGTTGCAACTCTCGTCGGCCGCTTTATAGACCTAATGTGGCGCCGCTCGCCCGGTCGCCGGGCTCACATTGGGTTCGAGGCCAAAGAGGACAGGACATGAAGAAATTACTTGCGTTGATCGTCGTCTTCTATGCAACGGCCGCCCTGGCCCAGCAAGACGACACGCCGCCCCCGGCGCCTTCGGGAAAGCCGCCGGCGCATGCCAAGTCGAAGGCGCCAAAGGGGCCGCAGGGGCCACCGAAGTCGCTCGCCGAGAAACTGTTGGCTTGCCTTGACATCGAGGACGAAAGCAAGGAGCGGCTCGACTGCTACGATGCGGCTATCCCTCCCAAGCCGAGGCCGAAATCGGTGCCGGCAAACGGAGTGATGGGCTGCCGCTACGTCAAGGAGGAAGACGAGCGGTTGAAGTGCTTCAACGGCTTTGCGGAGAAAATCCCGAAGTTCTCCTCGCGCTAATGGTCCGAGCCGCAAGCCGGTTCCCTGTGCGCTTGGTCCTGTTGATAAGCCTGCGCCCGCTGTTTTCGGTCTGATAGCGAGGACTGCAGCATGTTATCGACATTGCGAACCTATCACTGACGGAAGAAGACACCATGCGGATCACGCTCGTCGGCTCCCGCCATTTCGGCGTGACCACCCTGGAAATGCTGCGCCAGCGTGGCGTCGACGTGGTCAGGGTTGTCGTTGCGGATGCCGAAGACAGGCTTGCCGCCGCGTCCCACGCTGCCGATATCGAGGTGGTCGTGCAGGCCAATCCGAAGCTCGTGGTTGCCTCCGAGATCGCTGATCGCACCGATCTGATCGTCACCGCGCACAGCCACGCCCGCATCGCCAGGGAAGCGCTGGCCAAGGCACGCCTCGGCGGGATCGGCTACCACCCTTCGCTGCTACCCCGGCATCGCGGGATCGCCGCCGTGGAATGGACCATCCGCGAGAAAGATCCGATCGCTGGAGGCACCGTGTACCACCTTGCCGATCGCATGGATGCCGGCGCGATCGCGGCGCAGGACTGGTGCTTTGTCGGGAAAGATGAAACCGCCCGGCAGTTATGGGAACGCGCGTTGGCGCCGATGGGGCAGAGATTGCTGGGCGAGGTCATCGACTACGCCAAAATTCACGATGCACTTCCCGCAAGACCGCAGGACGAGCAATTCGCTACCAAAGCACCGGCCCTTGAGAGCTAACCGCGGGATCTTATGGCCGGGCGCGTCAGTTCCGGGCTGCGGCTCATTTTTCAGACTCGATCACCGCCATAAATATCTGCTCTAACGGCATTTTGCCAACTTTGGTGCAGCGCATCAAAGTTTCACCACATTGTTCCCAAATATCCAGCCCCATCACACACATTATGGGGATATGATTCATGCGCAATCGTTGCGTTACGAAAACATGTTTTGGTTTGTTGGTCGCGGCGCTTGCGGGCTTGGGCGCGCATCCCGCGGCGGCTCAGACTCCGTATGACGGGCTTTGGAATGTCACCATTATTACCAAGGCCGGCTCATGCGAGCCGACGGTGCGCTCGACGCTCACGGTGGCCGACGGCAGGATTTCCGCTCCCGGCTCAGATGTCGCAGGCACGATCGGTCGCGAGGGGCTTGTGCGGGTATCGATCAATGGTGCATATGCGAACGGTCAACTCAATGGCAATGCCGGATCGGGGAAGTGGAATGGAGCATCTGCGGGAGTACCGTGCAGCGGCCGATGGGAAGCTTCGCGACAATAGTGCAAACAAGCAGTCCCTTGGCATCACCCTCACGCGGCGCCTGATCTTCGCGCTTGCGACTGTGCTGGTGGCCTCGGCCTGGGGTAATACCGGCCACGCGCAATCTGCGGGTCCGTTCGCGGGCATGGCCGGGGTCTGGAGCGGCGGAGGTACCGTGACGCTGGATGATGGCTCAACCGAGCGCATCCGCTGCCGCGCCACCTATGCCGTCGGAGCCGGCGGCAACGGTCTGCAGCAGACGCTGACCTGCGCCAGCGACAGCTATAAATTCAACCTGACGAGCAATGTCACGGCGCAAGGATCCGCCGTTTCCGGCAGCTGGTCAGAGACCAGCCGCAACATCAACGGCAGCATCGAAGGACGCTCCGGCGGCGGTGTGGTTCAGGTGGTCGCAAGCGCGCCGGGGTTCTCCGCCAACATCGCGCTGACCACGCGCGGCAACAAGCAGTCGGTGGTGATCAGGGCCGAGAGCCAGTTCAGGGGCGCCTCGATTTCGCTGACCCGCGGCTAGCAAGGGTCACATTCGCGGCCAAAAAAGCCGGCGGACGCCAAGGTAGGCGCCGCCGGCTTTTTCGTGCGGCAGGTACTTTTTACGGCAAGCGGCCGGGGCCCTCGATCGCAACGCCGTGGGAGAAGCCGCGCGGTTCGGACCAGTCGGGCGGCTGCAGGATGCGCGTGAAAATTCCATCCGCGGATGTTGAGCGCGATCATCTCATCGCTTGACGCATTATAGCACCAGCGTCTTTGCACGTTGCAAACGATCGGAAGCTCGCCGATACCGGCGTCCGAAGCAAATCAGTAGGGTTGCCTGCTCTGATGGACCGAACACCTTCAAAACCGAGAGCCGCGCTGTGGATGGCGGGCTGGCTCAGCCTGATGCTGGTCGTAGCCGTCGCCGGCCGCGAGGCGATGCGCGAGCTCAACGTCTTTCAGCTCATGGAAATCCGGTCGGGGCTCGGCCTCGTGATGCTGTATCCCTTAATCCGCCTCGCCGGCGGCTTCGCCGCGCTGCGGACCTCGCGGCTTGGCATGCACGCAACCCGCGGCCTGCTTCACTACGCCGCCCAGCTCGGCTGGTTCTTTGCGTTGACGCTGATTCCGCTCGGACAGGTGGTATCGCTCGAATTCACCATGCCGATCTGGACCGCAATCCTGGCGGCAAGCTTTCTCGGCGAGCGCATGACGGTCTGGAAGATTTCCGCCATTGCGCTTGGTTTGATCGGCGTCTTCGTCATCGTGCGCCCGACGACCGGCGCGATCAATCCGGGCCAGCTGATCGCGCTTGCCGCGGCAGTCGGCTTTGGCACTTCGGTGGCGATGATGAAATCGCTGACCCGCACGGAGGCGAGCGTCGCGATCGTGTTCTGGATGCTCGTGGTTCAGGTCGTGGCCGGCGCGCTTCCAACTCTCTACGTCTGGGTATGGCCGTCACCCTATGTCTGGGCTTGCGCGATCGCGGTCGCCATCAGCGGCACCTATTCCCATTTCTGCATGGCGCGCGCGATGCTCTATGCCGATGCCACGATCGTGCTGCCGATGGATTTCCTTCGCGTCCCGTTGACGGCCGCCGCCGGCTGGCTGATCTACGCCGAGCGGTTGGACGCTTTTACGGTGCTCGGCGCGATGCTCATCCTCACCGGCAATCTGTTGAACCTGAAGCCGCCGGCGCCCCGGGCCGCGCAAGTCGA
>Ga0210394_10004289_pt1 | contig 16823 bp, 13 predicted proteins | sample IncBWC12MmetaG_FD_160121 | JGI IMG/M metagenome (GOLD analysis project Ga0210394, IMG submission 160121) | Forest soil microbial communities from Barre Woods Harvard Forest LTER site, Petersham, Massachusetts, United States - Inc-BW-C-12-M | ecosystem: Environmental > Terrestrial > Soil >... | reverse complement strand
TGGTTCCGGATCCGCAAGATCCCGATCGTCGACGAGCAGATGCAGGCCGATACCTACCTCGCCTGCGGCCTGTTGTCCGAGGCCCTGAGCCACATGGTGGACACGTTCTATGGCCCGTATCTGATCGAGCAGCTTCAGTCGATGGTCGAGCACCGGATCGTCACGGGGTACTACCCGCGGCTGACGCTGGCCGAGAACCAGCATTTCGCCTCGAAGGGCGGCTATCTGGTGCAGTTCGAAGGCGCCGAAGGCGCGCACATCGCGGCCGACGGCGACTGGATCGTGCCCTGAGCCTCGCGCCGCGTGCACGGGGTGCGGCGTGGGACTTCTACTCCATCGGCCGTGAAGAGTCTGCCCATTCGTTGGAAATCGCGATCATTGGGACAAACAATCACGTATATTTGGGACTACGAATCACCCACTCGATAACCGAAATAGGATAGGTGATTTACCTTGTCATGGGATGGTGCCGTGGCGGGGCGCAATTCTCAAGGCCTCAAGGAGCGGTTCGATGAAGCTAATCAAGGTGCTTACGTTGTTCGGTATGGCAATCGTGCCGCATCTGGCGTTCGCCGATGTAGTGCAGCCGTCAGGCCTTGGCCAGACCAAGGCAATCTACGATTACTGTTCGCAGATCGATCCGACGGACGCCGCGACCTTCGGCAAGATGTGGATTGACGCGGCCAATGGCACGGCGGGCATGACGCCCACCTCCGACTTCCATACGATCTACAACGCCACGATCTCCAATTTGAAAGCGCTTCCGAGGTCGACCATGGTGAGCGGATGTCATGACGGCGCCTCGCAGTGGGGCAAAGTCGCGCAAGTTCGGCCAACGAACGGCAAGCTGGTAAATCGCCCCTCCAGCCGCGAGTAATCGTTCTACGGTCTTTATCGAGGGCGGCACCGGCGCGCACATCGCCTAAGCCGAACTTTGCCAGCAAGGTCAGCGTAACTGCTTGACTCGGTTCACCTCCGGGGCCAAGCAGGACAGGTTGGCCAGGGTGCGCTTCTTGACCTTGCCATCCTCGCGATACGACTCGCGCAGCAGGATGGCCGGAGGCGAGTCGCGGTTGGGAATCGCCTCGATATACATGGCTTCCAATATCTGCGATCTCCGCGGCCAACGAAAGCACAATATTGCTCATTTACATGGACACGTTTCAGACCAAAGAAAAAGCCGAAACCGCCTCCAGGCAACGGTTTCGGCTACATCAGGACTTCAAAGTTCGGACTAAGGCTGGAAGCGCAGGATACCCCCGTTGAGTACATCTCCGGTCCAGAAACCACAGTTGTGGTTAGCTGACCATTGGGCAAGCGTAAACGCCGACAGACTGGGTACGTTCTCCGACAAGACGGCCGGCGCGTTGGACGCCTCGGTATATTGCGGCCAAGGCGAGTTTCCAGTCCCATTCGGATTGCCGGTGCTGGCGAAGTTGGTCCAGGCTGCGACGAGCTGGTCGGAGAGCGCCGTCTCTTGCGGAGTCAAACTGGCCGGGTGGTTGACTCCCAGAACGCCGCCGTGCCAGTTCGGGAACAGGAACTGGATGTCGATCGTGTGCGCTGCCAGGGGCTTGAACTGGGGCAGGATCGGGAAGTAATACGGCGCACTCTGGTCATTGAATTCATACTCGTAGACAGGCACCCATTTGGCCCACAATCGATCGACCTGGACGTTGCGGCACGCTCCCGGATGCGTGCCGACCAAGTCGAAGACCTGTTGCGGACTGAGGCCCATCAGGTTGGGCGGGTATTGCGCCAGAACCTGGTCGACCGTGCCTGCGGGGTAAGTCGGGCCGCCCGAATATTCGGTGCCACTGTAGGCAGCGGTAACGTTGGCCACGTACTGCGCTGCCGTTATCGGCGCTTGCGGACTGGCGAAATATTCCGTGATGCTGATGCCGAAATTCCCCTCATCTTGAACGTTCCCGCCCATGATGGGCATCTTGTTGAACCGGCCGGTGGTCCAGGCCGTGATCGGCGTGATGGGCATGACGGTACCGTCCAGCATCGGGCCGGTCACGTATGGACCGGTGACATTCGGCGTTCCTTCAAGCTGCAGAATCTCCGCGGTTGACAGCGCACGCAGACACGCGGCCGCTTCGGCAGAAGCGTCGGTCGGGCAGCCGGCGGCGGTCGCGAAGGCCATGCCGCGGGTCAATCCGATCGACCGGATCGTTATCCCCGACAAGGGCGAGCTTTCGTAGATCGCCCGGTTGAACAGCCCCGCGCTCAGCGGCGAGATCTGATTGACGCCGGTGTCTTGCGCACCCGCGGATTGGCCGCCCAGCGCGACCCGGGTGGGATCACCGCCAAAGGCGGCAGCATTGCGCTGTACCCAGTGCAGCACGGCCTGCTGGTCCATGATGCCGTAGTTGTCGAACAGATGGCCCTCTGCATCCAGCGCCGGATGCGCCAGGAAACCGAATAGGCCCAGGCGGTAGTTGATGGTGATGACCACCGTCGGCGTCCCCAGGGGTCCGCCCGTGGCGAGCTTGGTCCCGTCGTAGTCGTTGGATTCGCCGTCCACATTTCCGCCGCCGTGAATCCAGACCAGGACTGCGTTGGCCTTGCCGCCGCCTCCAAGGCGCGTCGTGAAGACGTTCAAATAGAGGCAGTCCTCGTTAATGTTCGGCGGGCCCGCGAACACCCCGAGTTCGGTAACCTGCGCGCAGGTGTTCGCAAATTTGGTCGCATCCAGCGGTTGGTGCCAAGGGGCGACGGGTTGCGGTGGCATCCAGCGCAGCGGGCCGACCGGGGGAGCTGCGTACGGGATGCCCAGGAATTCGTATACCCCGTCGTGTACGAATCCACGCACCGGACCCTCGGCAGTCCGAACGACCGGTCCATCATCTTCCTCGGCCATCACCGGAGTCGAAAGCGCGCCTACCGCCAGCAATGAACCGAGCAGCAGCAGCGCTCGGCTCGTGACTTGTCGTCGTGCCATAGTGTCACCTCTTACCGTAATTGAGTTTCGTTGTTTAGATCGCTGTCCAGCTAAGGTTGAGGCATTACCACTTCCATGCCGGACTCGTGACCCGGCATGCAAGCTCAATCGCGGCACTGGCTTTTTTTGATTGCGTGTCGCGCAGATCTGCTCTTATAGGCGTACGCCAGCTTGGGTCTATTGAAATAGTCCGAAACTTGGTGGATTAGTACACTTGTACGAGTTTGCGTTCGCCCAGAGGCGTTCGCCACGCAATCACGTGAGTGCTCATAAGCGACATGGAGGAAGCATCGACCATGCAGGCATCTACCGTGAAGGGCGCCGATCTGATGGTCCGGGCGCTGGAGAATGAGGGCGTCGAAACCATCTTCGGCGTGCCGGGCGAGGAGAATTTGGATTTCCTCGAAGCGCTCCGCACCTCTTCCATCAGGGTCGTCGTCACGCGGCACGAACAGGTCGCCGGGTTCATGGCCGCCACCTATGGCCGCCTGACCGGCCGTCCCGGCGTGTGCTTCAGCACGCTGGGGCCGGGGGCCACCAACCTCGTCACCGCGGCCGCCTTCGCGCTGCTCGGTGGCATGCCCATGGTGATCATCACCGGACAGAAGCCGATTCTGCACAGCCGGCAGGCGCGCTTCCAGATCATCGATGCGGTGTCGCTGATGCGTCCACTCACCAAGGCGGCGAAGCAGGTTCTGGACGCAAGAAACATCCCGACTCTGGTGCGCGATGCCTTTCGCAACGCGCTGGCGGAACGTCCCGGCCCGGTACACCTCGAATTGCCCGAGGACATAGCGGCCCAGACGGCCGACCAGGTCCGTGTCGTCCCGGTGACCCCGGCCCAGCGTCCGGTCGCGCCCAAACAGGCGGTCACCGCCGCCGCCGAGCTGGTGACCGAAGCGCGACACCCGCTGGTGATGATCGGCGGCGGCGCCAACCGGCCAGGTTTGGCACCGGCACTTTCGGTCGCGGTGCGGCGGCTGGGGATCCCGTTCTTCAACACGCAGATGGGCAAGGGCGCCATCGATGGCAATTCCGACCTGTTCATCGGCACGGCCGCTCTGTCCGAGAACGATTACGTCCATTCGGCGATCGGCCGAGCCGACCTGATTCTCGCCATCGGCCACGACACGGTCGAGAAACCGCCCTTCATCATGCGGGAGGACGGCCCCAAGGTCGTTCATGTCGACTTCAACAGTGCCGATATCGATCAGATCTACTTCCCGCATGTCGAGGTCATCGGCGATATCGCCGACAGCGTTGGCCGCCTCGCCGACCATCTGCACGGCAAGCTGTCGCACGATCCGAGCTATTTCATGAAGATCCGCGACTGCGTGCTCGCCCATACCACCGAGGGTTCAGACGATCCCCGCTTTCCCTTGGCCCCGCAACGGATCGTCGCCGATGTCAGGCGGGTGATGCCGGATGACGGCATCCTTTGCCTCGACAATGGCATGTACAAGATCTGGTTCGCGCGCAATTACCGCACCCATATCGCCAACACCATCCTGCTCGACAACGCGCTGGCCACGATGGGTGCTGGACTGCCTTCGGCGATGATGGCGGCGATGCTCTATCCCGAGCGCAGAGTCATGGCGGTGTGCGGCGATGGCGGGTTCATGATGAACTCCCAGGATCTGGAGACCGCGATCCGGTTTGGTCTGAATTTGGTCGTGCTGATCATCGAGGATCATGGCTACGGCATGATCCGCTGGAAACAGGCGGCCATGGGCTTTGAGGATTTCGGCCTGTCCTTCGCCAATCCAGACTTCGTCAGATATGCGCAGGCGTACGGCGCCCAAGGGGCACGCGTCGCGGCGGCGGATCGGCTCATCGGCACCCTCGAGGCGGCGTTCAGCGCCGGGGGGGTGCATCTGGTTGTCGTGCCGATTGATTACTCCGAAAACAAGCGGGTGCTGATCGACGAGCTCGCCCAGAAGCTGGCCGAATTCAAGTAGCGGCCCGCGCGATAGCTTTTCAACAGCCTGGTTGAGGAGGGCGACGATGTTGGTCACGCAAGCCTTCGATGGGGCTCCGATCCAGGAGATTGCCCTCGATGATCCGGCGAGCTTGGCGCGCAAGCTTGAGCAAGCGAGGCGGTGCTTCGCCGACCGACCTCACTGGCTGCCTGCCTACCAGCGCATCGAGATCCTGCGCCGCTTGGCACGCCTGATGGAGCGGGAATTCGACCCCTTGGCCATGCTCATCGCCCGGGAAGGAGGCAAGCCGCTGACCGACGCGCGGATCGAGACGGCGCGCGCGATCAATGGGGTCGAGGGGGCCGCTGGCGAGCTGGAGCATCTGGCAGGGCGCGAGATCCCGATGGGCTTGACGCCGGCGAGCCGGGACCGGTGGGCGTTCACCACCAAGGAGCCGATCGGTATCGTGGCCGCCATTTCGGCCTTCAATCATCCGCTGAACCTGATCGTGCATCAGGCCGTTCCGGCGATCGCCACGGGCTGCCCGATCATCATCAAGCCGGCCAACACCACGCCGCTCAGTTGCCGACGTTTCGTGGAGCTCGTCCTCGAGGCCGGGCTGCCGCCCGATTGGTGCCAGGCCCTGTTCGTCGACGACAACGCCTTGGCCGAGAGCCTGGCCACCCATCCGAGCATCGGGTTCCTGAGCTTCATCGGGTCGGCGAAAGTCGGGTGGCATCTTCGCTCCAAGCTGGCGCCGGGCGCCCGCTGCGCGCTCGAGCATGGTGGAGCCGCACCCGCCATCGTCGATCGCTCGGTGCAGATCGACGCGATCATCGAGCCGCTGGTGAAGGGCGGTTACTACCATGCCGGCCAGGTCTGCGTGTCGGTGCAACGTATCTTTGTGGACGCCGATATCATGCCGCGCTTCGTCGAGCGGCTGACCGAACGGGTGCGCGCCTTGCGCGTCGGCGACCCGACGCTGCCGGAGACCGAGATGGGACCGCTGATCCTGCCCAGGGAAGTCGATCGCGTGGCCGCATGGGTCCAGGAGGCTCGCGATGCCGGCGGCCACATCACGACAGGAGGTGCGCGCATCAGCGACCGGGTCTATGCGCCGACGGTGATCGTCGAACCGCCCGCCACCGTGCGTGTGTCGCGGGAAGAGGTTTTTGGACCGGTCACCTGCGTCTACGCCTATACCGACCTCGACGAGGCCATCGCGCGGGCGAACAGCCTGCCGTTCGCCTTCCAGGCGTCGGTCTTCGCCCGCGACGTCGACGTCGCACTCAGAGCCGCGCGCTCGCTCGACGCCTCCACGGTGCTGGTCAACGACCATACGGCGTTCCGGACCGACTGGATGCCTTTCGCCGGACGTCGCCAATCGGGCTACGGCGTCGGCGGCATCCCCTACACCATGCACGACATGACTCAGGAGAAGATGATCGTGTTCCGGTACTGAGGGCTGTCGCCGGCCCACGGATCCATGGTCGTAGGACCCATGGAGCTAGGACAGATAGGCCGTTCTTAGAGGCCAAAGAGCACCTGGGGGATACTACGTGATCGAGGCGCGCGATCTGGCCGAGGCGGTCCGATGGCTTCCGGGATACCGGGAGCCAGGATCGGCTGTGTCGAGGTGCGGCCGATCGCCGAGGACGAGCGGACGCTGCAAGCGCTCGGTGGGCGACTCGCAGTCGTAGTTGACTTACCTGGGGGAAGAACAATGCAGAAACTGATCGCTTTCAATAACACCACCGTGGATGGCTACTTTGCCGGCGCGAACGGCGACCTGAGCTGGGCCAAGGACAACAAGGACCCGGAGTTCCGAAAATTCGTCGAGGCCAACGCAAGGGCCGGAGGCGTGTTGCTGTTCGGCCGGGTGACGTACGAGATGATGGCCCGCTACTGGCCGACACCGGTTGCGATGCAGAACGATCCCGTGGTGGCCGAACGGATGAATCGTCTGCCAAAGATCGTTTTCTCGAGGACGCTGGAGCATGCCTCGTGGACAAATACGAGGCTGGTGAAAGGCGGCCTGGCCGACGAGATTCGAAAGATGAAGAGGGAGCCCGGCGAGGGCATGACGATTCTGGGCAGCGGCAGCATTGTCTCGCAGTTGTCGCAAGACGGTTTGATCGACGAATACCAGATCATGCTCAATCCAGTCGCCGTCGGCAGCGGCCGCACGATGTTTGACGGCGTCAAGGGCAGGCTGATGTTGAAGCTGACGAAGACGCACGCCTTCGGCAACGGGAACGTTCTGTTGTGCTACGAGCCGATCAGGTGAAGCCGAGCGCGTGTTGCCTGGCGCGAGACGACGCGCGCGCCTGACGTTTGTGTCCCGACCAAGCAGGATGGTTCAACATCCCGCATACCGCAAAGTTGAGAGTTGGCGGACAGTCAAATTCGCGGCGAGGGTTCCTCTCGGACAATTCCTTGCTGCGATGAACCATTTCACGATGGCATGGCACTCACGCTGGAGATTTTCACTTACCTCCAGGGAGAGCAGCCATGCAATTGGATCGTGCAGTACACGGAAGGATCGCAGGTGTCGTGTTGGCCATCTCGATGGCCGGATGCGGCGGTGGTGGCAGCGGTGGCGGCGGCAGTGCGGTGGTGGCCCAGATGGCGGCCGCATTGACGGATACGGCCTTGGTGTCGGACGGCGTGATCGCTGCCGCTCACACGGACAGTAATCTGCTGAACGCCTGGGGCCTGGCAGCCGCTCCCGGCGGCCCCTTCTGGATCGCCGACAACAACAGCAACAAATCGACCCTCTACGACGGCACCGGCGCGCCGCAGTCGCTGGTGGTCAGCATTCCGGCGGGTATCAACGGCCCGGCCAATCCGACCGGCCAGATCTTCAACGGCACGACCGACTTCGTCATCACCACCAGCGCCGGTTCGGCGCCGGCGCAGTTCATCTTTTCGGGCGAGGGCGGAACGATCACCGGCTGGGCTCAAAACGTGAGCGGTTCGACCGCCACCATCGCCTACGACGACGGAGCCGGTGGAGCGGTATACAAGGGGCTGGCGCTCGGCAACAACGGCACCGCGAATCACCTGTATGCGACCGACCTGCATAACGCCAAGATCGACGTGTTCGATACGCAGTTCCACAAGGTGACCCTGGCCGGAACGTTCGCTGACCCGATGATTCCGGCCGGCTTTGCTCCGTTCGGCATCCAGCCGATCAACAACCAGCTCTATGTCACGTACGCCAAGCAGGACGCAACGGCGCACGACGAGACCCTGGGTGCCGGACTCGGTTACGTGAATGTGTTCGACCTGAACGGCAACCTGCTCAAGCACTTTGCCTCGGCAGGCGTACTGAATGCTCCCTGGGGAATCGCGCTCGCACCGGCCGGATTCGGCTCGGTCGCGGGGCAATTGCTGATCGGCAATTTTGGAGATGGGGCCATCAACACGTTCGATCCAGCCAGCGGAAACGCTCTGGGCCCCGTCAGCCTGGCCAGCGGCAAGCAGCTGGTGGTTCCGGGCTTGTGGGCGCTGGCGTTTGGCAACGGCGCGGCCAATCAGCCTGCGACCGCCTTGTTCTACACCGCCGGTCCTAACAATCAGGTGGACGGAGTGTTCGGTCGTGTGGATGCCGTGATGATGACGACGAGCAGTGCGCCGCCGCCGTGCACCGGCTACGGCTGCTGATCGATCGCAGACAGCGCGCCGGCTCGATTTGACTTGACCGGTACGGTTCGATGCACAATCGGGGGCACTACCCGCAGCCAGGAGTGACCCCGATGCCTGCACGACAACCCGGCATTTCCGACAAGCGGCGCGCCTTCTTCGAGTTGCATCGGAGCGGATGCTTCGTCATTCCCAACCCGTGGGATGTGGGGAGCGCGCGCTACCTTCAATCGCTGGGCTTCAAGGCGCTGGCCACGACCAGTTCGGGCTTCGCCTGGTCGCAGGGCCGCCCCGATGGCGGCATCACCCGCGAGATGGCGTTGTCGCATTTGCGCGAGATCGTCGCGGCGACGGACGTTCCGGTCAGCGCCGACTTCCAGAACGGCTTCGGGCGTGAAGCGCGGGATGTGGCGGACAGCGTGCGCCTGGCGGTCGAGAGCGGCGTCGCGGGGCTGTCGATCGAAGACTCGACCGGCGAGGCGGCCAAGCCGCTGTATGACGTCGATACGGCGGTGGCGCGCGTGCGTGCGGCCCGAGACGCGATCGACAAGTCCGGTGGCGACGTGTTGCTGGTTGGCCGGGCCGAGTGCTTCCTGGTCGGCCGCCCCGATCTGGAGGAGACGCTGGCGAGGCTGAAAGCGTATGCGCAGGCCGGCGCCGATTGCCTGTTTGCGCCGGGCATCCGCTCGAGCGATCAGATCGCCGCCATCGTGGCCGGGGCCGCAGGCAAGCCCGTCAATCTGCTGGTCGGGTTTCCGAGCGAGCTCAGCGTCACGCAGATCGCGGCGCTCGGGGTGCGGCGCATCAGTGTCGGCGGCGCGCTGGCGCGCGCGGCCTGGGGTGGATTCATGCGGTCGGCCAGGATGATCGCGGATCAAGGGCGATTCGACGCCTTGGGCGATTCGACGCCAACCCACCAGCAGGTCGATTCGCTCTTTGGGTAGGTGGCGTTCAGCCCTGAATGAACTTCAGCACGGGCGGGACGCATTGCTCTTCCGGCGTCAGCAGCACGCGGCTGGCCAGCAGGAGCTGGCCGATGGTTGCGCGACTCGTCAGCACGGTCAGGGGTACTGCCAGCATCAGCGGCAGTCCGGTGGGCAACAGCAACAGGATGGCCTGTGGCTGCACCAACAGCCCCCAGCCGACCACGCCGGCCACGGCGCCGCCGATCAGACCGAAGCGGCGCACGGCGTCCCTCCAGCCGATGTCCTTCGCTTCGCGAGGGGGCGACTTCCAATCGAGCTTCAGGCCCGTCAGTGCGGCAAGGACGAACAGGGAATGGGCGATCATCCGCACCGGCGCCTGCAGCACTGAAAGCCCGCCCTCGAGCAGCGTGCCGCGGGCGAGCGCAGCGACGCCGCCGTAGGCCGGCTGCTCGCCCCGGATCACGATGGCCAGCGCGCCCATCAGCCGCGGCAGCGCCAGCATCAGCATCGTGACCAGCCACAGCGCGGCCAGTTCGCGTGGCACATCGCTCAGCGACGCGAAGGCAGGCGCGCTGCCGAAGACCCACAAACCGGCCCCGAGCAGCACGAAGGCCAGCCACAGCGGAGCCGACGCGTAGGCGAACGCGCCGGTCAGCAGCATGGCGCGGTGCACGCCGTGCAGCCCGGGCTCCGCGATCAGGCGTGCGTTCTGCAGGTTGCCCTGGCACCAGCGGCGGTCGCGCTGCAGCTCTTCCAACAGATTCGGCGGCTGCTGTTCGTAGCTGCCATGCAGGTCGTGCACCAGCCATACGTGGTAGCCAGCGCGTCGCATCAGAGCCGCCTCGACGAAATCGTGCGACAGGATTTCTCCGCTCAGACCCCCGCGGCCGGCCAGCGGTGCCAGCGCGCAGTGCCGCATGAACGGCTCGACGCGGATGATCGCGTTGTGCCCCCAGTAGTGCGATTCGCCCAGCTGCCAATACTGCATGCCGGCCGTGAACAGGCGCCCGGCCACACGGCTCGCAAACTGCTGTGAGCGCGCGTGCACGGTGGTCAGGCCGCAGGCGGCCGGCGCCGTTTGCAGAATGCCGATGCGCGGATCGGCTTCCATCAGGCGCACCAGCTGCACCAGGCAGTCGCCGCTCATCACGCTGTCGGCGTCCAGCACGATCATGTAGCGATAGTTGCGGCCCCAGCGACGGCAGAAGTCGGCCACGTTGCCGGCCTTGCGCTTCGTGCGGCGCCGGCGCCAGCGGTAGTAGATCGGTATGGCGGAGGCGAATTCGTCGCGCAACCGCGCCCAGGCGCCGACTTCCGCGGAGCGGATCGCCGGATCATGGGTGTCGGACAGCACGAAGACATCGAACAGCCGTGCTGCGCCGGTGGCGGCCAGCGAGTCGCAGGTGGCCCGCAGACCGGCCACGACCGCGGAGACCTGCTCGTTGCAGACCGGCATGATGATCGCCGTGCGCGCGCTCTCACCGATGGGTCGATCGCGGACCGATGCGGCCGACATCGCGTGCGGATCGCCGCGGCAGAGCACCCAGAAGCCCATCATCGCGGTGAAGAAGCCTGCCGACACCCATGCGAACAGCAGGCCGAACAGCCCGATCTGCGTCGATCGCAGCCACCCGCTGTCGTGCGGCGGCAGCCCGTGCGCCAGCAGTGCGGTGGCTCCGCTGGCCGACAGCGCCACCAGGACCAGCAACGCGGCGCGCCGGCGCGAGGCCGCGTGCTGCCAGGCAGGCTGGGCAGGGAGCGCGTCGGAGCGGCGGCGCCGCGCCCGCAGGCGCCTCAGCGCCGCCAACGAGGCCTCGCTGAGGCTGCGGGCTAAGCCCCGCCACGGTCTGGCCGCCATCGAGCCGCGGCGGATCGGCGGCGCGCTGCGCACGGCCCGCTGCGTCAGCGCTGCAGCACGTGCCATGGCGCTGGCCGCGTTCAACCGGGTGGAATGATCGTGGTCCATGTTTCGGTCAGTACGCTGTTGCCCCGCTGCAGAAACGCACGCAGCTCGGCTGGCGGTGAGGACTGGGCGCGGTCGACGCGCACCGTCATGCGCCAGGTGCCAGTGGCCGGGTTGCGGTAGGCGTTGCGCTCGACGATGACGGCGCTGGCGTTACCAGTGACCACGACGCTGACCGCTGCGTCGGCGGGCAGCCGGCGCAGCGCAGGTCCGTCAAAGTCGACGACGTACTGGACTTCGTGTTGGCCTTGCTTGCCGTTGACCAAGCCGTGACCGAGCCTCGATTGGACCGTCCACCCGTCCGGCGGGCGCTGTTGGCGGTCGCCCTGCCAGTGCATCCGGTAGGTCAGGTCCAACGGCTGGCCCGGCTCGGGAATTCGCTCGGGCACCCAGTAGGCGACGATGTTGTCGTTGGCCTCGTTGGACGTCGGCAACTGCACCAGTTCGACCCGGCCCGGTCCCCAGTGGCCCTGTACAGCGATCCAGCAACTGGGCCGAAGCTCGTAACGTGCCTCGGTATCCTGGTAGCCCGCGAAGTGGCGCTCGCGCTGCATCAGGCCGAAGCCCTTCACCTCGCCCGCCGCGAACGAGGTCACCCGCGGCTGCGCCGGGTTCAGCAGGGGCTGCCACAGCCACTCGGCCCGGCCCGCGCTATCCGTGGTGGCGATCATCAGGCCGTCGGAATCGTGCACCTCGGGGCGAAAGTCGCCGGCGCGCGGTTGATTGGCACCGTGCAGAAACATGCTGGTCAACGGCGCCAGTCCCAACGTACCCACGGCAGCGCGCAGATAAAGGCGCACCCTCACGTCGACCAGAGTGTCGTCACCCGGCTGAAAGGTGAACCGATAGGCGCCGGCCGCCCGGGGCGAATCGAGCAGCGCATGGATGACCAAGGATCGGGCGCCGGGCGCCGGGCGCTCGACCCAGAACTCGACGAAGTTTGGAAATTCCTCGCCCTGGCGGCCGATCGTATCGATCGCCAGGCCGCGCGCGGACAAGCCGTAACGCTGCCCACGGCCCAGCGCTCGAAAGTAGCTCGCATCCAGGAAGGCCACCAGCTCGTCCTTGTAGTCCGGCCGGTTCAGCGCGTAATGCACGCGAAAGCCGGCCAACCCGAGGTCGCCCCAAGCTTGCGGCGACAGACCCGTCCTGCTGTCGTAATCGAAATCGTGCGTATCGAACGCGATGCGCCGGATGCTGCCGCCGCTGACCTCGTGGATGGTCACCGGCTGCGTGTGCAGGTTGCCGCGGTGGAAGAACTGCAGTTCGAAGGGCAGCGCCCGGTCGTGCCATAGCGCCTTTCGCGGGTCGAATCGGATCCCGCGGTAGCCGTCGTAGCCGAGGTTTTTCAGCTCCAGCGGCAGCGGCGCGTCGATGGGGGCGTAAGGCTGGCTCGCCAGAGTACGGGCCCGCTCGGCGACGTCGTCGAATACGAAGGCGCGGGCGGCGTCCACCTGTCCGAGCAGCAGAGCGCCACTGGCGATCACGGCCCGGATCGAGCTGTTTCGAATCAGAAGAGCGACGGTGGGCGAGGATAGTTGCAACGGGGCGGTGACCTGTCGATGCAAGTCGGGTGCAGGCGAGTCGCGATACCCATTTCAAGCAAACCGCGTGCCAGTTAAAAATATGCTTTGTATCAACGGCTTGGAGCGCTCATCGGGGGCGGTGTCGGCGATGGCACCGCACTTGGGTGCAACGCGGCGTGTTTCTGTCGCCGAACAGCGACAGGCGGTCCGCGAGCGAACCGTAAAGCTTTGAATCAGCAGGCTTTTCGGACCGTCTCTAATCGGCGACAGGCGGCTCGGCCCGGAACTGGCCGGGCGTCAGCCCGTGCTTCTGCAGCAGCCGATAGAACTCGGTGCGGTTGCGGTCGGCCAGCCGCGCCGCGTCGGCGGCATTGCCGTCGGTGAGCTTGAGCAGCCCGACCAGGTAATCGCGCTCGAAGCGCTGACGCGCTTCGGCGTAGCTGAGCACTTCCATCGTCGGCACGCGCAACGCCCGTTGCACCAGCGCCAGCGAAATCAGCGGCGTGGTGGTCAGCGCACACACCTGCTCCACCACGTTGTGCAATTGCCGAACGTTGCCGGGCCAGCTGGCCGTGGTCAGCGCCTTGATCGCGTCGGGCGCAAAGCCGTTGAAGCGCTTGCCGTACTTCTCGTTCAGGCGCGCCAGGAAGTGGTTGGCCAGCAGCGGGATGTCTTCGCGCCGTTCGGACAGCGGGGGCAGTCGCAGCGACACCACGTTGAGTCGGTAATACAGATCCTCTCGAAACTGGCCCTGCGCCATGGCCGAATCCAGGTCGCGGTTCGTGGCCGACAGGATGCGCACGTCCGCCGGCACGGACTGACTCGAACCGACCGGGCGCACCGAACGCTCCTGCAGCACGCGCAGCAGCTTCACTTGCAGTGCCGGCGGCATGTCGCCGATCTCATCCAGGAACAGCGTTCCGCTGCCGGCCGTGACGAACAGGCCGCGGTGGTTGGCCAGCGCGCCGGTGAACGAGCCCTTGACGTGGCCGAACAGCTCGGACTCCAGCAGTGCCTCCGGAATGGCGCCGCAGTTGACAGCGACGAACGGCCTGGCCGCGCGCGCGCTGGCGCGATGAATCGCCTGCGCCAGCAGTTCCTTGCCGGTGCCGCTCTCGCCGCTGATCAGCACGGTGGCGTCGGACGCCGCGACCATCTTGGCTTCAGCCAGCAGGTCCGCCATGCAGTTGGAGCGGCTGACGATGGTGGCGCGCCAGGCTTCATCGCTCTCCTGCGCATGCGGCGCCTGCGCAGGCAGCGCCAGCGCCTGGTTGACCTTGTCGAGCAGCGCTTTGCCGTCGAAGGGTTTCGTCAGGTAGCTGAACACGCCACGGGACGTGGCCTCGACCGCGTCGGGGATCGTGCCGTGCGCGGTGAGCAATATCACGGGCAGCGCCGGGTAGCGCGCGCGGATCTCGTCGAACAGCGCCAGGCCATCGCGTCCGGGCAGGCGCACGTCGCTGACCACCAGTTGCGGCCGCGCCACCGACAGCTGTGTCAGCGCCTGTTCGGCCGACTCGACCGCCGTCACGCGATGCCCGGCCGCATTCAGCCGCATCGACAGCAGCTTCAGCAGATCCGCGTCATCGTCGACCAGCAGCAGGTTTGCCATGGGTTCGTGGTCCGAACGCCCCGTTACGGTGTCTTGGGCGCCGGCGGCGGCTCGGTGCTCGGGCTCGACCCCGGTCCGGCAGCCGGCGGCGGCGTGGGGGGATGCGTGGTCATACTGCGCTCGATCGCCTTCAGCGCCTCGAGCTTCTCGGTCAATTGCTGGATCGCGCGCTGGGTGTCGCGACGTTGGGCCGTCAGCCGGTCCAGCTGTTCTTCGAGCCGGCGCTGCTCGGCGATGCGCGCGGCGAGCAGGCGCGCCAGCGGTTGGCAGGGCGATGGAGACGACACATCCTGGGCGAGCGGCTCCAGCAGGCTGGAGGCGCGCGCCAGGTCGCCCGGGTTGTGTTGCTGCGCCAGGGCCAGGGCCAGCGCCAGCACGTCATCGGGAGAGGCCCGCGCATCGGGCGAAGAAACCAGCGCGCCCAGCCGGGTGACCTCGACGGCCACATCGACCGTGGACATCTGACGCAACCGTTCGTGGTACGCGAGCAGGCGCCGCGCGGCCAGGTCGGCCCCATTGGCCGGATCGGAAAGTGGCGCCACCACAGCCGGTTCCGGGGCCGGCGCCGGCACCGGCGCCGGCTGGGGCGCCGCCACGAGCGGCGGGGCCGGGGCGGGGGCGGGCGCCGGATGCAGCAGCGTGCAGGCGGCCGCGCACAGCGCGCACAGCCCCGCGCCGCCCGGCGCCCGGATTGGCACGACGGCGCGATTCAGGCGCCTAACCGGCATGAGGCAGTTCGATATGAAAGTGGGCACCTGGCCCGTCCTCCAGCAGCTCGACCTGGCCGCCGTGCGCGGTGATGTATTCATGCACGATCGACAGGCCGATGCCACTGCCGCGCGCGGCGTCGCTCGGTTGACGCTCGCCGCGGTAGAAGGGTTCGAAGATCCGGGTCCGATCGGCAACGGCCACACCGACGCCCTCGTCTTTGATGTCGATGCAAGCCCGGCCCGGCCGGTGTGCCACGGAAAAGCGGATCGTAGCTCCCATGGGGCTGTAGCGTATGGCATTTGACAGCAGGTTTCCGAGCGCGGCACCCAGCTTGTCGGCGTCGACCTCGGCCTTCAGCGGCCCGCCCCGCACCTCGACTCGCAGCTGTCGCGCCATCCACTGCAGGCGCTGCTGGGCCACCAGGTTCTTCACAAGGTCGGTCAGCTCGGTGGTCCGGCGCACCAGTTGGCGCGCTTCGAACGCGGCCGCGTTGAAGCGCAGCAGATCCTCGATCTGCCCCTGCAGCGCCGCCGTGTTCTGGCGCAGGATCCGCGCCACCTCGCGCTGACTGCCGCTCAGCGTGCCCGTGACCCCGTCTTCGAGCAGCGACACGCCCTCGCGCAGGGCCGCCAGCGGCGTCTTCAACTCGTGAGACACGTGGCGCAGGAAGCGGGCCTTGTCCGAATCGAGCTCGGCCAGCCGAAGGCGCAACCACTCCAGGCGCCGGCCCAGCAGCCGCACGTCGGTCGGGCCGCGGATTTCGATCGGCTGGTCGAGCCGGTTCTCGCCGAGGCTGATCACGGCCTTCTCCAGTCGCTTCAACGGTCGCGCCAGCCACAGCCCGAACCCGAACGCCAGCACGATCGTCAGGCCGATTGCGGCCAGGATTTGCCGCCACAGCTGCGTGCGCCCCGCGTCCAGCTCGCTCATCAGCACCTGGTTGCGCGTCTCGGTGGCCAGCCGTACCTGCTCGGCAATGGCGCCGTTGATGCCGTCCAGTTCTCGAAAGGCGCTGGTGATCACGGCCTCGCTGCCGCGCAGCGGCGCTTCCGGCCCGTGCAGCTGGCTCTCAATGGTCGCTTCGGTCGCGCGCCAATCCGGCGCCAGGTTCGACGGGATGCCCGTATCGGCCAGCCTCGCCAGCGCGGCGGCCGCATCGCGCGCGGTCTCGTCGAAGTGCTGCCGCAGCAGCGGGTCTTCGAGCACGAGAAATTGCCGCGCCGCGCGCTCCATCGCGACGGTGCGCTCGGCCAGCATCTGCGCGTCGGCCGTCCGCGCGACCGCCTGTCGCGCGCCCTCGCTGCTCTGCCGCAGCAGGCCTTCCAGCAGGTACAGACCGCGCAGCGACGCCACGCTCAGCAAAGCCGCGATCAGCAGAAACGCCACCAGCAGCAGCTGGCGGAACGAATAGCGTTGCGGCGAGAACATGGGCGCAGCCTAGCGTCCATTCACCTTAACATTGGCTGGGGGAGCAACGAGGGGGCCAGCCCAGCCCCCTCGTTCTCTTCCTCTAGCTCTTTCCGGCCAAAGGCCGGAAAGGGTCAGGCCAGCCCAGCCCCCACGTTCTTTTCCCC
>Ga0210394_10004288_pt1 | contig 16824 bp, 17 predicted proteins | sample IncBWC12MmetaG_FD_160121 | JGI IMG/M metagenome (GOLD analysis project Ga0210394, IMG submission 160121) | Forest soil microbial communities from Barre Woods Harvard Forest LTER site, Petersham, Massachusetts, United States - Inc-BW-C-12-M | ecosystem: Environmental > Terrestrial > Soil >... | reverse complement strand
CGGTGCGCCGAGCGCGCCGCCCAGTCCGGCCAGGCCGGAGCCGACCGCAAAGGTGATGCCGAACACCGCGCCGACATTGATGCCGAGCCCGCGCGCCACGCGCTGATCGTCGACCGCGGCGCGCAATCGGCTGCCGAACCGCGTCTTGGCGAGGATGAGTTGCAGCGCGATCGTTAACAGGCCGCAGATCGCGATGATCAGCAGCCGATATTTGCCCATGCCGATACCGAACACGTCGAACTGGCCCTGCAGCGCGTCCGGTATCTGCACGAAGCGCTGCGACGAGCCCATCGTGTAGTCGACCACGGCGACCGACATGAAGACGAGCCCAATGGTGAACAGTACCTGGTCGAGGTGGCTTCGGGCATAGACGTGAACGTAGAGCGTGCGCTCGAACAGCCCGCCAAGGAGCGCCGTGACTAGAAACGCGATCGGCACGCCGAGCGCGAACGGCACGCCGAGGCGGTTGACCAGGATGACGGTGCAATAGCCGCCGGCCATGGCGAAGGCGCCATGCGCCAAATTGATGAAATTCATCAGGCCGAGCGTGACCGAAAGCCCGCATGCCAACACGAACAGCAGCATGCCGTAGGCAACACCGTCGAACAGGATGGTCAGCATATTTCCCGGACGACTTGCGCCGGCGCGCCGCCTGCCGTCGCGAGCGCAACGGCAGAGCACGCTACGGCAAAAAAGTACCTGCCTTTCATGGGCTTCCTCGCCGATCCGAGACGCGTTGGCGGCATACGAACATTCCGGGTCGTTGTTGTCCAGTTCCGCAATGCCTCGGTTCCGGCTTGCACCCGACTGCCGCTAATTCCCGCAACTGTGCTAGCATCCGATGAAATACGGGGCAGCCCGCTTTTTGGGAGGTGCGGATGGCGAAGATCGTGCTCGGGCTCGGCAGCTCCCACACGCCGATGCTGCTCGCCTCCGACGAAACGCTGCCGCGTTTCGAAGAGACCGACCAGAACATCAAGCACCGCGATAAGGAAGGGCGGCCCGCGACCTATGCCGAGCTTCTGGAAAAGGCCGATCCGAAGATGGCGGCGATGGTCGCGCCCGCCGAGCTCGTCGCGCGGCAAAACAAAGTGCGCGCGGCGGGGGCGCACTTAAGCAAGACGCTGAATTCCGCCAAGCTCGAGACGCTCATCGTGATGAGCGACGACCAGGACGAAGCCTATCTGAAAGACGCCCGTCCAACCTTTGCGATCTACTACGGCAACACCATCGTCAACAGCAACGAGCAACACGAGCAATACCGTCAGCGTTTTCCCGAATGGTACGTGAGGAACCGGCAAGGTTTCTTCGAAGAAAACAAGCCGCGCGCCTATCCGGTCGATGCCGAGCTTGCCCTGCATCTCATCGACTGGCTGATGGAGAACGGGTTCGATCCGGCGTCGTCGAAATGCATGCGCAAGGGCGAAGGCGAAGGCCACGGCATGGCCTATGTGCATCGCCGCTTGATGGACGAGAAAAACCCGATTCCGATCGTGCCGGTATTCCTCAACACCTACTTTCCGCCGAATCAGCCGCGGCCGCGGCGCTGCTACCAGCTCGGCCAAGCGATCCGCAAAGCGGTCGAGGCTTTTCCAGGCGATGCCCGCGTCGGCATCATTGCCTCGGGGGGTTTGAGTCATTTTCTGGTCGATGAGGATTTCGACCGCGCCATCCTCAAGGCTTGCGCCGACAAGGATGCCGGATTTTTACAAAATCTTCCGCGCAACAAGTTGCATGCCGGAAGTTCCGAGATTCTCAATTGGGTCGGCATCGCCGGGGCCTGCGAGCATCTCGACTTGAACTGGTTTGAATACGTGCCCGGCTATCGCACGCCGGCCGGCACCGGCACTGGATTGAGCTTCGCGAGCTGGGCCTGACGTTCCGGCGCGTCGAATACTCGCACCGGGTAAGCCGGCTCTTCCTTGCGCGATTTGCGGCTTTCGCCCTAGTATCGAGGACTACCTAGAAATCGATGAAATCCAAAAACTGGGAGGGTGTCTGATGTCCAGACGAAGGATCGCGGCCATTGCCGCAGTCGCCGCCGCGGCGATGACGACCAGCGGCGCCATGACACGTGAAGCGTTGGCACAGGACGTGAAGGTCGGCCTCATCCTGCCCTATACGGGCGTTGGCGCCGAACTTGGCCAACAAATGGATCGCAGCATCGATCAGTATCTCAAGCTGAATGCCGGCGCGGTGAAACCCTTTAAGATCACGATTATCAAGCGTGACTCCAAGGCTCCAGACGGCGCCGCCGCCAAGGTCGACGCCCAGGAATTGCTCACCCAGGACAAGGTCGACGTGCTGGCGGGCTGGGTCTATTCGCCCGATGCCATCGCTTCGGCGCCGGTCGTGAACGCCGGCAAGAAGCTCGCGGTCATCATGAATGCCGGGACGGCGTTCATCACCAACCTTTCACCTTATTACGTTCGCACCTCGTTCACGCTGTGGCAGTCGAGCTATGTGATGGGCGAGGCGGCGGCCAATATAATGCATGCCAAGACCGCGGTGGTGGCCTACACCGACTATCCGCCCGGCAAGGACAGCTTGGATGCGTTCAGATACGCCTTCGAGCACAACGGCGGCAAAGTGGTCGACGCCATCCCGGCCGGCGGCCCCGGCGCCACTCCCGATTTCACCCCCTTCTTCCAGCGCGCCAAGGACGAACACCCGGACGTGCTTTTCGTCTTCGTGCCCGCGGGCGATCAGGCGACTGCGGTGGTCAAGACATACGCCGCGTTGGGCATGCGCGCCGCCGGCGTCAAATTGATCGGTACCGGCGACATCGTCCAGGACATCAAGCTGCAGGGCATGGGTGACGCCGCGGTTGGCCTCGTCACCGCCCATCACTATAATGCCGACCTCGACAATCCCCAGAACAAGGCCTTCGTCGCCGCTTGGAAGCAGGCCTACGGCGCCGATTCGACGCCTGACTTCACCGCGGTCGGCGCCTATGACGGCATGGCGGCTATCGTTCACGCCCTGCATGCCACCAACGGCAAGATGGACGACGGCGACGCGGCGGTAAAGTCGCTGCTCGGCTGGAAGTTCGCGAGCCCGCAAGGCCCGATCGAGATCGATCCGCAGACTCGCGACATCGTCATGAACGAGTATCTCGACGAGGTGGTGAAAGGCTCGGATGGCAAGCTTCATGAGAAAGTTCTCATGACTGTCCCTGCCGTGAAGGATCAGTGCAAGACGCTTGCAATCGGTCCCTGCGCGCCGAAGAAGTAATCGGCGGGGCGCATCGTCGATTTTCACGGCCAAGGCCGCTCCTCCTTCCTAGCTTCGCAGGCAAGTGCGAGGCATGTTAGGAGGCGCGGCCTCCCGCGAGCCGGGGCGGGCGGGCCAGGCGCTTACGGGATCGCCCGTGAATTTTGCCGCTGACTTAGCCAGTATCGTGTTGGGCGGGCTGGCCGCCGGCACCGTGCTGTTCGTCGTCTCGGTCGGACTGTCGGTCACCATGGGGCTGATGGGGTTCGTCAACCTTGCCCATGGCGCCTTCGCCATGTTCGGCGGCTATATCATCGTACTGGCTATGAATAGCGCGCATTTCGGCTTCGCCGCGGCGCTCCTCCTCGGCTTTGTCGGCACCGCCGCGCTCAGCGTAGTGCTGGAGCAATTCCTCTACCGGCGGCTCTATCGCGCGGGCGAGCTCGATCAAGTCCTCTTCACGATCGGCCTCATCTTCATTTTTATCGCCGCGACGACGATCGTGGTTGGCCCGGGTAGCCAAGCCTTGCAGTTGCCGCCGGCCTTGAGCGGCCAGCTCGATCTCGGCTTCATTCAATACCGCACCTACAGCATCTTCCTGATCGTGGTCGGATTCGCAATTGCGTTCGGTATCTGGCTGACCTTTGAGCGCACGCGAATAGGCGCGCAGATCCGCGCCACGGTCGATAACCGGCGCATGGCCGAATCGCTCGGCATCAACGTCGATCGGCTGTTCACGATCACCTTCGCCTTCGGCAGTGGCATGGCGGCCATCGGCGGCGGACTCGGCGCCGAATTTTTGGGACTCGATCCGCAATACGCGCTCAAATATCTGGTGTATTTCCTGATTGCGGTGTCGGTCGGCGGGCTCGGCAGCGTGGTCGGCGTCTACTACGCGGCGCTGCTGCTCGGCGTGCTCGACTTCGTGCTCAAGCTCTACCTGCCCAAGGGCGGCACCATCTTCATCTACGCGCTTACTATTCTCATGCTGCTGTTGCGGCCGCAGGGACTGTTTGGAAGGAAAGAGCTGTGAACGCCGCGGGCGATCCTACTTCCGAGACTCGCGGCGCCGAGGCTTCTCTCGCCAAGCGGACGGAAAATCCGGCGGTCCGAATCCTGACGCGGCGCCACCGCCTGCGCTGGTGGGAGGCGCTGCCATGGATCACGGCGATCGTCTCTTATTTCGCCTTTCCCGACTATCTCGGCTTTGGCGCCGAACTGCTCGTCACGATCCTTTTCGCGCTCTCGCTCGATCTCGCGCTCGGTTATGCCGGCATCATCACGCTCGGACATGCGGCGTTTTTCGGCGCCGGCGCCTATACGGTCGGAATGCTCGCCTACTACGGCATATGGAGCGAGCCGATCACGAGCCTGGCGCTCGCCGCCTTGGCGGCTGCCGTTATCGGCGCCTTATCGGGCCTCGTTTTGTTGCGGACCAAGGGCCTGACACTCCTCATGCTGACGCTGTGCACAATGGCGCTCTTGGAACAGGCCGCCAATATGGGGCACGACTATACCGGCGGTTTCGACGGCCTGCCGAGCCTTGCGATTGCGCCCGTGTTCGGCGTGTTCGAATTCAATCCGCTATACGCCGATACGCAATTTCTCTACGCGCTCGGCGTTCTGCTGATCTGCTTCGCTTTCGTGCGCACGCTGGTTTACTCGTCGTTCGGCCAGAGCCTGACCGGCATTCGCGAGAATGTTTTGCGCATGCATGCGATCGGATCGCCGGTGCGCCGCCGGCTCGTCATTTGCTATACGATTTCGGCGGCGCTCGCCGGCATCGCCGGCGGGCTGTGGGCGCAGACCAATGCTTACGTCAACCTGAGCACGCTCGGTCTCGATCGTGCGGCGACCGTGCTCATCGTCCTCATTCTCGGCGGCTACGGGCGACTCTACGGCGCGTTCGTCGGCGCCGTCGTCTACCTGGCGCTGGAGCACTTTTTGGCGCAAATCTATCCGACCGCCTGGCAGCTCGGCCTCGGCCTGGTGCTGGTCGTGATCGCGCTGTTTGCGCGCAACGGAATCCTGGGCCTCGCCGAGGTGCTATGGCGGCGGTGGCGCGACTCGCTCTCGCGGCGCAAGCGCGCCGAGCGCACGGCGTCATGACCGAGGTTCGGCTGGAAACGCGCGCCCTGAGCCGTTATTTCGGCGCGCTCATGGCCGTGCAGGGCGTCGACTTCAAGCTTGACGCCGGCGCGCGCCACGCGCTGATCGGCCCCAACGGCGCCGGCAAGACCACGTTCATCAACCTGCTCACCGGCGTGCTGCCGCCGACGGACGGCCATGTCCTGCTCGGGGGCCGCGACATCACCGACAAGGCGCAGGCCGAGCGAGTCAAGCTCGGCATCGCGCGCACGTTCCAGATCAACCGGCTGTTCCGCGGCTTGTCCGTGCTGGAGAACGTCTGCATTTCCGTCGCCGAGCGCGCCGGTGCGGCGGGGTCGATGCTCTATCCGGCAGGGCGACGGACTGACGTCATCGACGAATCGATGCACCTTCTGCAAACGCTGAAGCTGGCGGACGATGCCGGTCATCGCGTGTCCGAGCTGCCCTATGGCCGTCAGCGCCTGGTCGAGCTTGCAATCACGATCGGACTCAAGCCGGAGGTGCTGCTGCTCGACGAGCCCGCCGCCGGCGTGCCGAGCGCGGAAAGCCATATTATTCTCGACGCCATCGAACGGCTGCCCGAGCATATCGCGGTGCTCATCATCGAGCATGACATGGACGTGGTGTTCCGCTTCGCCAAGCGCGTCACCGTGATGGTGGGTGGCGCGGTATTCGCCGAGGGGACGCCGAGGGAGATTGAGACCAATCCGGAGGTGCGGGCGGTCTATCTCGGTCAGGCCGGCCAAAGGTCCGACCAAGGACCTAAAAATGCCTAGCGCGCTCGAGCTCCGGCACGTCTCGGCGGGCTACGGCGAGACTGTCGTGATCGAGGATGTCGATCTCGCGCTCGCGCCGGGGGAGTGCATCAGCGTGATCGGCCGCAATGGCGTCGGCAAGACCACGCTGTTGGCGACAATCATGGGCCACACGACGATGCATTCCGGCGACCTCAACCTCGACAGGGAGAGTCTCAACGGCATGCCGAGTTATCGCCGCGCGCTCGCCGGCATCGGCTTTGTGCCGCAGGAGCGCGAGATTTTTCCCTCACTGTCGGTGCGCGAGAATCTCACTGTCACCGCACGGCCGGGACATTGGACGATGCCAAGCGTGTTCGAGCTGTTTCCGAGGCTAAAGGAACGGCTCGACAATATGGGCAATCAACTGTCCGGCGGCGAGCAGCAGATGCTGTCGATCGCGCGCGCGCTGATGACCAATCCGTCGCTCCTGCTGATGGACGAGCCGACCGAGGGCCTGGCGCCGGTCCTGGTCGAGACGTTGACCGCCGCGCTCGCGCAGCTGCACGCGGAGACCGCGCTGTCGATCATCCTCGTCGAGCAGAACAGCCGCGTAGCGCTGGCGTTCTCGCCGCGCACGGTGATTCTCGACAAGGGGCGCATCGTCTATGACGGCGACTCCGAACCGCTGCGCGACGATCCGGATCGCCTCGCCAAGCTTATTGGAATTATGGAGTGACGAGCGATACCTAGTGCGTATCGGCGTACTTCGCCCACCACGTCACTTCGTAGCTGAACCCGTATTGGGCATCTGCAAAGGTCGTCGGAGCCGGCTTCTCGCCACGGACGCCTTCCAACGCAGCGATCAAAGTGAAATCCTTGTCCGCCCAGTAGACATCGAGCTTGTCTTTGTAGAAGTGTGCGTCGAGATAACCCTTTCCCTCCGGCAGCACGTATATCTGATGGACCTCATCGGCCTCGCCCTCGGCGGCGAAGGCGCGACACGAAATCGTCTGGTCACCTTTAGTCAGGCCCAAAATGTCCGTGATGATCGAAGTGATCGCAATATCCCTGCCCTTTTCGGCTATCCATCCATTGATCTTCTGGAGTTGAGCGCCGGATAGCGACGGCTCGGCGGCTACAGCGACGGGCACGGCATCTTTTGCGACGGCCGCAACAAGGACGGGGAACAGCGCCGCAAAGGCGATCAACGAGACGAGCTGGCTGGGGCTTCGGCGCATTTCCGTTTTAGGCGCAGAACAAAGCCTAAGCGTGCGCCCGGCGCTGCGGGTCGATGATTTTTTCCAGTTTGCCGAGCACATGCATGCACGGCAAGAGCTGGACGAGACTGCCGTTCGGCTCGCGCTTGTCCTTGATCGCGGCGATGAATTCGCGGTCTTCGAGCTCGATGCCGTCCATCGACACGTCGACCTTGGAAACGTCGATCTTATTATCCTTGCCGTCGCTCAAATCGTCGTAGAACGCCTTGTAGGTGCCGTTGTCGCAGATGTAGCGAAAGAACGAGCCGAGCGGCCCATCATTATTGAATGACAACGACAGCGTCAGCACCGCGCCGGACGGCGTCTTGGCCACGATCCCCATGTCCATGGCGATGTTGAGCTGCGGGTGGATCGGTCCTTGCACGGCATAGCAATCGGAAATCGTCTCGCCGGCCTGATACTGGAACAGGTCGATGGTGTGGGCGGCGTGGTGCCAGAGCAGATGATCGGTCCAACTGCGCGCGTTGCCCGCCGCGTTGATGTTCTTTCTTCGGAAGAAATAGGTCTGCACGTCCATTTGCTGGATTTTTAGTTCGCCCTTCACGATGCGCTTGTGCACCCATTGATGGCTGGGATTGAAGCGCCGCACGTGGCCGCCCATGGCGGTGACGCCGGTTTCCTTGGCGATTCTGGCAAGCGCTTCCGCGTCTTCGACGCTGTCGGTGATCGGGATCTCGACCAGCACGTGCTTGCCGGCGCGCATCGCCTGCTCGCCCTGGCGGAAGTGCATCTTGGTCGGCGTGGTGAGGATCACCGCGTCGGCGCGCTTGATGCCCTCGGAAAGCTCGCCGGTGTAATGCGGGATGCCGTATTTCTTCGCGACCTGCGCGGTGGAGTCCTGATTGCCGCCGACCAGCGAGGTGACCTCGACGTCGGGAATACGCTTGAGCGCGTCGAGATGTTTTTGCCCGAACGCACCCTGCCCCGCTACGCAAATCTTCATCACTGACCTCTCCGACTAATTTGTTATTTCCGTCATTGCGAGGAGCGAAGCGACGAAGCAATCCACCTCGTCGCGGCCGTGCTGGATTGCTTCGCTTCGCTCGCAATGACGACTAACTGCGCACGCGGTGAACTTTCGCGCGCGCCGCAGCGCGCTTGCGCCTGACGGCCGGTTTGCGCTTCGCCGCGCTTTTGGCGCCGCGCGGCCGGTTGGCAAGGATGATATGGCCGACCGCGGTGTTCGACGCCGGCACGGTGTAAAAGCGATACACCTCGTCGACTTTGTCATCGAGCGCGCCGCGCATGACGAGCCACATCACCATCTCGATGCCCTCGGCGCCGGCCTCGCGCATGTAGTCGATATGCGGAACCTTGACCAGCTTCTGCGGATCCTTCGACAGATTGTCGAGAAAGTTTTTGTCCCATTTGCTGTTGATGAGCCCGGCGCGCGGGCCGGAAATCTGGTGCGACAGTCCGCCGGTGCCGAAGATCACCACTTTAAGGTCTTCCGGATAGGACTCCACCGCCTTCTTGATGGCACGGCCGAGCATGTAGCAGCGATGGCCGGTGGGTGGCGGATACATCACCACATTAACCGCCAGCGGGATGACCGGGCACGGCCAGTGCGAATTCTTGTCGACCTTGCCGAACAAGAGGTTCATCGGCACGGTCATGCCGTGATCGACGTCCATCTTGTTGCAGATGGTGAGATCGAACTCGTCGAGGATGACGGATTGCGCGATATGCGAAGCGAGCGCCGGATAGCCCTGCACCACCGGCACCGGCCGCGGTCCCCAGCCTTCGTCGGCCGGCGGAAATTCCGCCGCGCAGCCGAGCGCGAAGGTCGGGATCATCTCGACCGAGAACGCCGAGGCGTGATCGTTATAAACGATGATGGCAACGTCAGGCTTTGTCTGCCTCATCCATTCCTGGGATTTTTCGAAGCCCGAGAAGACCCGTTTCCAATACGGCTCCTCGGTCTTGCCGTTGTCGATTGCCGCGCCGATGGCGGGCACATGTGAAGAACCTATACCTGCAACGATCCTGGCCACGGTGTCACTTCCGTTTTGCTGATTTCGGTTTGGATTTGATCTTATGGGATTTGGCTTTGGCCTTCGGCTTGACGGCGGCCGCCTTCTTCGCCGCGGCCGAAAGAAATTTGGACGGCGTGTTTTTGTTCGAGCGCGAGCGATTGCCTTCGACCGAGCGGCCGCCGCCGAGCATCATTGAGGCATAATCCTGCTGCGTCGAGCCGGTCATCAGCGCGGCGAGATGCTGGAAGGAATGGCCGTCGGTCGCGCCGAGCTTGGCGGTGAAATAGATGTTGCCGCCGAGCTCCAGCATGCGGTTGTAATCGCGCTTGAGCACGGCGTCGGTCTGTTCCGGCGTGAGGTTGAACTTCTTAAGGTATTCCGCTTCGTTCGCCTTGAAGGCCTTGCGGTTGTCGTCCTTCATCAGCGACATGCAGAACATATTGATGCCGAACCCCTGACGGGACCGTTCGGCGTCGAACACAAAAGTGCCCGGGATATCGTCATAATCGTGCTGTTCGCGGGCCATTGATTTCTCCCGTTTGGGCGCATCTCCCAATTGCTTTGACATATATAGCGCAGCGCCCGTTGGCAACGTAAGCCAGCAGCAGCATACGCGGCTTAGTTTGGCGGCTTCGTGCCCAGTAATTTCAGCTCGTGATCCCGGGCCGTCGATTTATCGCCGTCGAGGCCGCGAACCCCGAACAGCTTGATGCCCCCGCCCACTTCGGCCTGGATGACGATCACCGGCACCGGCTTCTCGCCGCTTTTGGTCAGATAAGCGTATTGCGGAATGACGACATCCATCGGCTTGCCGAAATAGGTCCCATAGCCTTTCAGGACGAAAACGGCATTGCCGTCGGCGACGTCTTTATCGGTAGCGGGCCGGCCGGAAATAAAGCCCGCAGTCGGTAACGGCGGCCAAGTTTGCGGCGAAGTTGGCGGCGAAGTCTGCGCCGCCACGGTCGAAATCGTCACCAATGTCAGGAGTGCTGCGAACCACCCGCGCATTGTTGTCCGCCTAACTCCAATAAAGCCGCATCGGGTTGTCGACCAGCAGCGCCTGTTGCGCCGCTGCCGCCGGCGCGACTTTGGGAATGTAATCGACCAGAACGCCGTCGTCCGGCGCCGCCTTCTTCATGTTGGGATGCGGCCAGTCGGTGCCCCAGATCACGCGGTCGGGAAAGCGCTCGACCAGCGCCCGGCCGAACGGCGCCACGTCGTCATAGGGCGGTCCGCTAAGGCTCATGCGCTCCGGGCATGTCACCTTCACCCAAAAGTTCTTGTGCTGGTCCATCAGCTTATGAAAGCGCTGGTTCTCCGGATGATCGACGCCCTTTTTTACGTCGGGCGTGCCCATGTGATCGACCACGACTGTCGTCGGCAGCGCGGTGAAAAAATCCTCAAGCTCGGGCAAATCCGGCATTTCGAAATAGACAACGATATGCCAGCCGAGTTTTTCCACTCGCACGGCGATGCGTTGCAACACGTCGCGCGGGGTGAAATCGACCAGCCGCTTAATGAAATTGAAACGCACGCCGCGGACGCCGGCTTCGTCCATCCATTTCAATTCGTCGTCGGTCACCTCTTCGCCGACAAAGGCGACGCCCTTGGCATTGCCGTGCGAAGCGTCGAGCGCATCGACCATGGCGCGATTGTCCTTGGAATGGCACGACGCTTGGACGATCACATTCTTGTCGAGGCCCAAAAAATCGCGCAGCGCGAACAGCTTTTCCTTCGGCGCGTCGCAAGGCGTGTATTTACGCTCCGGCGCGTAAGGAAATCTCGCTTCCGGCCCGAACACATGGCAATGCGCGTCGACCGCGCCCGCCGGCGGCTCGAATTTTGGTTTCGACGGATTGGGATGGAACGGAATGTAACCGGGTGACATCGGCACGGAAAATTCTCCACCTTACATGTCATGTCACATGTCACATGTCATGCCCCGCGAAGACGGGGCATCCAGTAATCACCATCACGCCGGCGATTACCGGGTCCTCCGCTTTCGCGGAGGACGACAACACGATTAAACTTTCTCCAGCGCCAGCGACACGCCCTGGCCGACGCCGACGCACATGGTGGCGAGCGCGCGCTTGCCGTTGCGCTTTTCCAGCCCATGCACCGCGGTGAGCGTCAAGCGCGCGCCGGACATGCCGAGCGGATGGCCGAGCGCGATGGCGCCGCCGTGCGGATTAACGTACTCGGCGTCGTCGGCGACGCCGAGCCGGCGCAGACAGGCGAGCCCCTGCGACGCAAACGCTTCGTTGATCTCGATCAGGTCGAAATCGCCGATTTTCAAGTTCAGGCGTTCCATCAGTTTGCGCGTCGACGGCACCGGACCGATGCCCATGATGCGCGGCGGCACTGCCGCCGAGGCCATGCCGATGACGCGGGCGCGGGGCGTGAGCCCGTGCGCCTTCGCGGCATTTTCGCTGGCAAGAATGATCGCGGCTGAGCCGTCATTGATACCGGACGCATTGCCGGCGGTGATGGTGCCCGGATTGCGCACGATGGGTTTGAGCTTTTGCAGATTTTCCAGCGTGGTGTCGGGCCGCGGATGCTCGTCCTTGGCTACGACAATCGGACCGGCTTTGCCGCCCGGCGCCGCAACGGGCACAATCTCCTCGGCGAAATAGCCGGCGGCGGCGGCCTTGGCGGCGCGCGCTTGCGAGCGCAGCGCGAAAGCATCCTGATCCGCCCGCGTGACCTGGAATTCCTCGGCGACGTTCTCGCCGGTCTCGGCCATGGAGTCGACGCCGTATTGCGCCTTGAGCAACGGATTGATGAAACGCCAGCCCAGCGTCGTGTCGTAAATTTCCGCCGCTCGTGAAAATGCTTCGCCCGCCTTGCCCATGACGAACGGCGCGCGGGTCATCGATTCGACGCCGCCGGCAATGGCGAATTCCATTTCACCGCAGCGGATGGCGCGCGCCGCGTCGCCCACCGCATTGAGCCCTGACGCGCACAGCCGGTTGACGGTGATGCCGGGGATCGAGTCAGGCAGCCCGGCGAGCAGGAGCGCCATGCGCGCGACATTGCGGTTGTCCTCGCCGGCCTGATTGGCGCAGCCGAAGAACACTTCGTCGAGCCGTGTCCAGTCGGTTTTGGCATTGCGCGCAACGAGCGCCTTGATCGGAACCGCGGCGAGGTCGTCGGTGCGCACCTTGGCGAGCGCGCCGCCGTATCGGCCGATTGCGGTGCGTGCGGCATCGCAAATGAACACCTCCCGCATCGGCGGCTCCTTTTCCATAGCTTTTGCGTCCTTGCAGGCTATTTACGGGCCGCGGCGGAACGGGTCAAATGGCCACGATGAACACTCCGGCCGCTGAATTTCCGGACCTGCCGCCGACACTGAAGGTCGCGCGGCATAACGCCGTTGCCGTGCTCAAGCTTAATCGCGCCGCCAAGCGCAATGCGCTCGACGATCCGACCGTGGCGGGCATCGAGACATTCTTTTCTGCGCTGCCGGACGGCATTCGCGCCGTGGTCGTGGCCGGCGAAGGCGATCATTTCAGCGCCGGGCTCGACCTGACGGAACTTACCGAGCGCGATACCTTCGCCGGCGTCGAGCATTCGCGGTCCTGGCATCGCGCCTTCGAGCGCATCGAGTTCGGCAGCGTACCGGTCGTTGCGGTGCTGCATGGCGCGGTCGTCGGCGGCGGCCTCGAACTGGCCGCCGCCGTGCATGTGCGCGTCGCAGAGCGCACCGCATTTTACGCGTTGCCCGAAACAATGCGCGGCATCTATGTCGGCGGCGGCGGTTCCGTGCGGTTGCCGCCGCTGATCGGCGTGACGCGGATGATGGACATGATGCTGACCGGGCGCACGCTGTCCGCTGAGGAGGGCCAGGCGATCGGATTGACGCAATACCTGGTGGGCGAAGGCGAAGGCCTCGCCAAGGGCCTCGAACTCGCCCAGCGCATTGCCGGCAATGCGCCGTTCACCAATTTCGCCGTCATGCATGTGTTGCCGCGCATCGCGCGAAGCGATCCCGCCGCCGGCTATGTCACCGAGGCTCTCGCCGCGGCGATCGCGCAGGGCGATGAGGAAGCCAAAGCACGGCTCAAGGCGTTTCTGGAAAAGCGCGCGCCCAAGGTAGCGCGGTAGCATCATGTCGGTCGTGTCCGCAAAAACGCTGCTTCTGCAAGGCCGGTTGCGGTCGGTGCGGCTCGGGTCGGCCGACGTTGTCGTCGAGCGGCAAAGCGACGGCGCCATTCTGATGCGCTCGCCGCATGAATTGCCGCCCCATCCGGAAAAACTCACCGAGCGGCTCGTGCATTGGGCCGCCGCCGCCCCACAGCGCGTGTTCCTCGGCCAGCGCGACCGCGCCGGGCACTGGCGCACCGTGGCCTATGCGGACGCACTCGCGACAGTGCGGTCAATCGCGGCGGCATTGTTGACCCGCGACCTGTCGCCGGAGCGGCCCATCGCCATTCTCTCCGGCAACGATATCGACCATGCGCTTATCGGTCTTGCCGCCATGCATGTCGGCATTCCCTATGCGCCGATTTCGGTCCCCTACTCGCTGTTGTCGCAGGATTTCGGCAAGCTCAAAGCAATCATCGATATCCTCACGCCCGGCCTGGTATTTGCCGCCAACGGCGTGGCTTTTGCCCGCGCCATCGCCGCCGCCGTGTCTCCTGACGTCGAAGTCGTCGTCGCCGCTAATCCGCCGAACGACCGGCCGACAACGGCGTTCGCGGAACTGCTCAACGCGCGGCCGACGCCCGAGGTCGACGCCGCGCACGCGCGCGTCGGCCTCGATACGATCGCCAAAATTCTCTTTACGTCGGGCTCGACCGGCCATCCGAAAGGCGTCATCAACACACAGCTCATGCTATGCGCCAATCAGGCGATGATCCGCTCGAGCCTCGCCTTCCTCGCCGATGAGCCGCCAGTGATCGTCGACTGGCTGCCGTGGAACCACACCTTCGGCAGCAATCACAATTTCGGCCTTGTGCTCGACAACGGCGGCTCGCTCTATATCGACGAGGGCAAGCCGCTGCCGGGGGCCTTCGCCGCCAGCGTGCGCAACCTGCGCGACATCGCGCCGACCATTTTCTTCAACGTGCCGAAGGGATTCGAGATGCTGCTGCCGCATCTCAATGCCGATCGAATCTTGCGTGACAAGTTCTTCAGCCGGCTCAAAGTGCTGTTCTATGCCGGCGCTGGCCTGTCGCAGCACGTTCACGACGCGTTTCAGCGTCTTGCGGTCGATAGCGCCGGCGAGCGCATTATTTTCCTGTCGAGCCTCGGTTCGACCGAAACCGCGCCGGCCGCGCTCGCGTGTTCTTGGGAATCCGCGCGCGCCGGCAATATCGGCCTGCCGATGCGGGGCGTCGAACTGAAACTCGTGCCGCGCGACGGCAAGTTCGAAGCGCGGCTTAGAGGCGCCAATATCACCCCCGGCTATTGGCGCGCGCCGCAACTCACGGCGGACGCCTTCGACCAGGACGGCTTCTATAAGATCGGCGACGCGCTGAAATTCGAGGATCCGGACGATCCCAGCAAGGGACTGCTGTTCGACGGACGGCTTGCCGAGGATTTCAAGCTCGCGACTGGCACCTGGGTGAGCGTCGGGCCGCTGCGCGCCGCGTTCATTGCGCATTTTGCGCCCCTTGCGCGCGACGTGGTACTCGCGGGGGCCGACCGCGACCATGTCGCGGCGCTGGTTTTTCCCGATCTCGAAGCCTGCCGCGATCTTGCGCCGGATCACGCCGCCGAGGTGCCTGCCGCGGTGGTGCTCGCCGATCCGCGCGTGGTGCGCGAGTTCGCGCGGCTGCTCAATTCACTCGCGGGCATCAGCACCGGCACTTCGAACCGCATCAGCCGCGCCATGTTGCTCGCCGAACCGCCATCGCTCGATATCGGCGAGATGACCGACAAGGGCTCGATCAACCAGCGCGCGGTACTCGCGCATCGCGCCGGATTGGTCGAACAGCTTTATGTCGACGAGCCGCCGTTTCACATCATCGTCGCGTACCCGGCATCAAACAGGTGAATTGAGATGGACATCCGTGGACACGCCGCGATCGTCACCGGCGGCGCTTCGGGGCTTGGCGCCGCGACCGCCGAAATGCTGTCCGAAGCCGGCGCCAAAGTCGCGATCCTCGACGTCAATCTCGATGGCGCGTGCGCGGTGGTGGCGAAAATCGGCGGCGTCGCGATCGGCTGCGACGTCACCAAGGCGGAGCCAACTGCCGCCGCCCTCGCCGAGGCGCGCGACAAGCACGGCCCCGCGCGCATTCTGGTCAATTGCGCCGGCGTCGGACCGGCCAAGCGCATCGTCGGCCGCGACGGGCCGATGCCGCTTGCGGATTTCGCACGCGTCGTCGAGATCAACCTGATCGGCACGTTCAATGTGTTGCGCCTTGCCGCCACCGATATGACGACACTCGAACCGCTGACCGACGGCGAGCGCGGTATTATCGTCTGCACCGCTTCGGTCGCGGCCTATGAGGGCCAGATCGGCCAGGCCGCCTACGCCGCCTCGAAAGGCGGCGTGGTCGGGCTCGTTTTGCCCGCGGCGCGCGAATTCGCCCAGTTCGGCATTCGCGTCAACGGCATTGCGCCCGGAATTTTTTCCACGCCGATGCTGCATGCCTTGCCCGAGCAGGCGCAACAGAGCCTCGCCGCATCGGTGCCGTTTCCAAAGCTGCTCGGCCGGCCGCCGCAATACGCAGCGCTGGTGCGTCACATGATCGAGAACCGCTACCTTAACGGCGAGGTGGTGCGTCTCGACGGCGCGCTGCGCATGGCGCCGCGGTAGCAGAGGACAGACGACGGAGGACAGCGGACGGACGATAGCGCGCAGATGACAATACTAGCCGAAAGTACTTGAGCCGCCTGATGAGTTATGATCTCCAATTCTCCTTCCGTCTTCCGTCGTCTGACCTCATGCTGACCAACATCCGCAGAACGCGTATCGAATGGGGCGACTGCGATCCGGCCGGGATCATATTTTATCCCCGCTATTTCGAGATTTTCGACACTTCGACGACCGTTATGCTCGAACGCGCCCTCGGTATGAAAAAAATCGATTACCTCAAGGCCTATGCCTTCACCGGCCATCCGCTGGTTGAGACCCGTGCAAAATTTCGCCTGCCGACGCGGTTCGGCGACGAGGTCTCGATCGGGAGCGCGCTCGTCGCTTGCGGCCGCTCGAGCTTCAAGATCGAGCATCGCCTGACCAATGCGGGCGCGCTTGCGGTCGAGGGGTTCGAGACGCGCGTCTGGGTCGTCCGTCACCCCGACGACCCGACGCGCATGAAGTCGCAAGCGATCCCGCCCGAGGTCGTCGCGCGGCTGACGCACGGCAGTTCCCCATCATCCTGAGGCGCGAACGCAGCGAGCCTCGAAGGATGCGGCCGATGCGCTGGGGCCGTCGCCCTTCGAGGGCCGCTCCGCGGCCACCTCAGGGTGACGGGACAATGGCAACGATGCTAGAAGCCTAGCCACCAAAAGGAAGGAAACGCCCATGTCCATGCGTGTCGACGCGTATACCCATTTTTTCCC
>Ga0210394_10004286_pt1 | contig 16830 bp, 11 predicted proteins | sample IncBWC12MmetaG_FD_160121 | JGI IMG/M metagenome (GOLD analysis project Ga0210394, IMG submission 160121) | Forest soil microbial communities from Barre Woods Harvard Forest LTER site, Petersham, Massachusetts, United States - Inc-BW-C-12-M | ecosystem: Environmental > Terrestrial > Soil >... | reverse complement strand
GATCTTGTACTTGCGGCCGCCGTGATGACGGTGCGCGATCTGGCGCACCATTTTGAACACCTTCTCGTTGGCTTCCGAGCCGGAGTTGGCATAATAGACACGATCGAGGCCGGGCATCTTTTCGAGCAGGCGTTCCGCGAAGCGCGCACCGGGAACGGAGCCCGCGGAGCCGGCAAAGTAATTCATGCGCACCAGTTGATCACGCACGGCCTCGGCAATGCTGGCCCGCCCATAGCCGACGTTCACCGTCCAGACACCGCCCGAGAGGCCGTCCAGATATTCCTTGCCGTTGGCGTCCCACAGCTGAAGGCCGCGACCCTCGACGAATACGCGGGGGTCGGTCCTTTCGAAGGCCTTGTGCTGGGTCAGGTGATGCCAGACATGTGCACGATCGGCCTCGATGACGGGACGCAGTTCAGAAGAAGAAGGTATGGCGTTCATGTTGCTGCTCGTGTCGTGAATCCGTGAGATGAGGCAGTCATTCGTAGCACACAGGGCCGCGCCCTAGAAGGGCCAGAATCGGCTGAACGGTGGTGCCAGTCGCTGCGCACCGCTATGACTCGTCGTAGCCGCGAGGCTCCATCGCGAGCGTCGCCACAGCCGGCCGCTTTCCGCAGCGCAGGCGCACGCCGAATCCCAGCAGCGCGAGCCCCAGGCTGATGACGCCGAACAGCAGCGGCGTGCGCTGCTCCGGGATGAAGGCCATCGCGACCAGGATGCCGACCATGCCGGCAATCGCGAGATAAGTCAGATGGGGATACGCCCACATGCGTATTCGGAGCCGCGCCGGATCCTCCCGTTCCAATCGCGCGCGCAGCCGCAGCTGCGACACGGCGATCAGCACGTACACGAATATCGCCACCGTTCCGTAGGAGTTGACCAGAAACGCGAACACGGTATTGGGCGAGACGTACGACATGACCACGGCAACGTAGCCGAACAGCGTACCGAGCAGAATGGCACGGGCCGGCACGCCATTGCGGTTGAGCTTGGCAAGGGCCGCCGGGGCATCGCCGCGCCCGGTGAGCGCGAACAGCATTCGCGACGACGCATACAGACCGGAATTGAGCGCGGACAGCACCGCGGTGAGGACGACCGCGTTCATGATCTGCGCAGCGGCGGGGATCCCCATCGCCGAGAGCGCGCTCACGTACGGCGTGGCGATAGCCGCGGAATCCCAAGGGACCAGGCAGACGACCAACAGAATCGATCCCACGTAGAAAAACAGGACACGCGTGATGACGGAGTTGGTCGCCTTGGCAACCGCCTTGGCAGGCTCCGCCGTTTCCGCGGCTGCGATTGTGACGATCTCGGCGCCAAAATAAAAACCGGTGGCCGCGACGGCTCCCGTCAGGATCGGCAGGATGCCGTTCGGAGCGAAACCGCCGTGCGCCGTGAGATTGGCGATCCCGGCGACGGCCCCTGGCCATAGGCCGAGGACGTAGGCGCCCGCAGCTGCCAGGAAGGCGACGATCGCAGCCACTTTGATCGAGGCGAACCAGAACTCGAATTCGCCGAATGACCTCACCGAGATGAGATTCGTCAAGGTGAGCAGCAGCAACAATGCCAAACTGACGAACCAAGCCGGTGCGCCAGGCAACCAATAACGCACGAGACCGGCGCCGGCGACCGCCTCGAGCGCCACGACGATGACCCAGAAATACCAGTACATCCAGCCGGTCAAAAAGCCGGCCAGCTCACCGAGCACTGGACGGTCGCCCCATGCCAGCCTGGCATATTCGTAAAACGAACCCACCGCGGGCACCGCGACGGCCATTTCCGCGAGCATACGCATCACCAGCACGACGAGCAGTCCGGTGATCACGAAGGAGAAAACCGCGGCGGGTCCGGCGGCCTTGATCACCACACCGCTGCCGACGAAAAGCCCGGCCCCGATGACGCCGCCGAGCGAAATCATGGTCATATGCCGCTGCTTCAAGCTGTGGCGCAGGCCGCTCCGCGGCGCGGCGCCGGGATTGCCAGGATTCACTGGGGCGGCCATCTCTTAGACATTCGCCATTAACTAACGGTATGCTGCCGAACGTCAAGAGAATCGCGCACGGGGAGAAAGCAATGCTTGATCGCTCGACATTGGCTGTCCATGCTTGCACCGGCGCGCTCTTCACCGCGGTCCTTGCCTGCACGTCGGCAGCGGCGGCCCAGGTGCAGCCGCCCGAAACGATCAAGATAGGAATCATTTCCGAGGAATCCGCGATCGCCGGCGCCGGCATCAGCCGCGGCGCGCAAGTCGCCGCCGATGCGATCAACGCGGCCGGCGGAGTCGACGGCCGCAAGCTCGAAGTGATTCTGTACGACGATCATTCGTCGGCCGCCGATGCGGTGCGAGCCTTTCAGCGTGCGGCCAGTCAGGACAAGGTCGTCGCGGTGATCGGCACGTACATCAGCGAAATCGCGCTCGCGCTCGAGCCGTGGGCGGCACGCTCGCACATCCCGTTCATCACCACGGGCGCGGCATCGAATGAGATCAGCAAGCACGTCCATGACGATTACGACAAGAATAAATATACCTTTCATCAATATCTGGCGTCGCCGTTCGTGTCGGATTCGATTTGCGATGGAGTCAAACAGTTCTTGCAGCCGCAATATTCGATCAAGACGGCGGTCGTGCTCAGCGAGGATGCGGCGTGGACGGCGCCGCTCGATGTCGAGTACCTGGCATGCCTGCCGAAGATCGGCGTAAAGGTCCTCGACCACATTCGTTTCTCGCCCGACACCAGCGACTTCACGCCGCTCTATAACAGGATCGAGGGTGAGAAGCCCGATGTGATCGTCACCGGCATCAGCCACGTCGGCGTTCAACCCACGGTGCAGTGGGCGCAGCAGCAGGTGCCGATTCCGATGATCGGAATGTCCTCGCAGGCCACGTCGGGGACATTCTGGAAGGATACCAACGGCGCCGCAGCCGGTGTCGTCACCTTCGCCATCGCGGCGGCCGATGGCGCCGGCCTCACGCCGAAGACGCAACCCTTCGTGTTGAGCTACGCCAAGCGATTCGGCGATGCGCCGCCGTATACCGGCTTCACGACTTTCGATGCGATCAACGTGCTGGTGGAGGCTATCAAGCGCGCCGGCTCGACCGAGGGCGAGAAGCTCGTCGCCGCGCTGGAAAAGACCGACCATGTCGGCACCGTCGGCCGCGTGCAGTTCTACGGCCGCGACAGCGAATATACCCATGCCATGAAATACGGCGCCGAATACGTCAGCGGCATCATGATGCAGTGGCAGAACGGCAAACAAGTGACGCTGTGGCCGAGAGCGGCGCCGCAGACCAAGGTGAGCTTCCCCGCCTTTGCGCAACTGAAGCGGCCATAGTGATCCGCGGGCGCGGCGCTCGCTCAAGGGAGAGTGCATGCTCGCTGTCCAGATCCTGATCGACGGTTTCGCGATCAGCGCGCTCTATGGCCTCGGCGCCGTCGGCTTCACACTGATGTTCGGCGTCTCGGGTGTGCTCAATCTGGCGCACGGCGCGACCATGGTCGTGGCCGCGGTCACTGCCTGGGTGGTGGCCGGACAATATGCGGCGAATCCCTGGGTGGCCGCGATGGCCGGAACGGCCGCCGGCGTGATCACGGCGTTTGCGACCTACACTCTCGTCGTGCGGCCGATCCAACGTTCTCGATCGGTGCCCGCGGTGGAAAAGGAGATTTTCGTGCTGACGGGCACGCTGCTCTGGGGCATCATGATTCAAGAAGCGGTGGCGTACTTCTACACCGACAATCCCAAGACAGTGCAGCCGTTGATCGCCGGCGTGATGCAGATCGGCGGCGTGCGCACGCCCATCAACGAACTTTTGATCGCAGTCATTTGCTGGAGCGTGATCGGTCTTCTCTGGCTGCTGGTCAACCGCTCGAAGGCGGGCAAGGTGCTGCTGGCCGCGTCGATCAATCCGCGTGCCCTGACGCTGTTGGGATTCGAACTGTCGCGGGTGTACCTGCAGGTTTGGGCGATCTACGGCGTGCTCGCGGGAATTGCCGGCGTGCTGCTCGCGACCTTTCTCGGCGCGAGCTCGGCGCAGGCGAGCCAGCTCACCGCCAGCGCGTTCTCGATCGTGGTGCTGGGCGGCCTCGGCAGCGTGTCGGGTTCGCTGCTGGCCGCCTATGTGGTCGGCTATCTCGAGACGCTCACGGCCTATCTGATTTCTCCCGCCTACCGCACGGTACCGGCACTCATCTTGCTGGTGGTCGTCATTTACGTTCGGCCGCACGGCCTGTTGGGCCGGCGATGACGGATACGCTGCGCGGATTGCTCGGCTCGCGGCAGGTTTGGATTGCGCTCACGTTGGCGGCGGTACTGGTGACTCTGCCCTGGGTGGTGTCTGCCTACATTCTCGGCATATTGACGATCGCCTATTATTTCGGCGTGTTCGCGATGTCGTGGGATCTTCTGTTCGGCTTCGCCAACGAGGTCAATTTCGGCCCCACCTTTCTCATCGGCTGCGGTGCCTACGCGGCCGGATTGCTCAATGCTCACGAAGCGCCCGTATGGGCATGCCTGATCGCCGGCGGAGCGGCAGCCTTGCTGGGTGGCGTCGTGCTCGCAGTTCCTGCATTGCGGCTCAGCGGGCCATACTTCGGGCTGGCGACCCTGGTCGCGGTTCTGCTGCTGCAGCAGTTCATCGTCATATTTGCCAGCACCACCGGCGGCGAGATCGGGCTGACGATGAACGACATCCTGTCGACGGAGCCGATCACCAATTATTGGTATGCGCTCGGCTTCATGACGGCGTCCGGATTGGTTCTTTTCACTCTGTCGCGCTCGCCCGTCGGCCTGATCCTGCAGGCGAGCGGGCAGGACCGCATCGGCGCGTCGGCGCTCGGCTTCAATATCGTGAAGCACAAACTTGCCGCGTTCTGCATCAGCGCGGTGTTCTCCGGGCTGGCGGGCGCCATGCTGGTGTTCTACCTGGGCACCGCCTCGGTGGGAACGGTGGTCGACGTGGCAGTGGGCGTGCAGGTCATCATTGCGGCGGTGCTCGGCGGCCGGCGCACCATCTTGGGTGCCGCCATCGGTTCGATCTTTCTCATCCTGGCGGGCGAGGCGTTGCGCCCGTTGGGTCAGCTCAGTACCTTCGTGGTGTCCGGTATCGCCCTGCTCGTGATCCTGTTTTTTGCCGACGGACTGATGGGCTTGCTGTTGCGCCGGCGGGGTGACACATAAACGAGATGCGTGATGCGCGGGGCTCGGCCGCCATGCGTGATGCGCGGGGCTCGGCCGCCGCGGCCGCCACCCCGCTGCTGGCCGTGCAAGGTCTGACGAAACGCTATGGTGGCTTGGTGGCGGCCAAGGACATCACCTTCCAAATTAGGAAGGGTGAAATTCTCGGACTGATCGGCCCCAACGGCTCCGGTAAATCCACAGTAATGCAAGTCATCATGGGCATCCAGCGGCCGAATGCGGGCGCCGTGCGCGTGCAGGGCGTCGATGTCGCGGGCTGGCCCTCCCATCGCATCGCCCAGCAGGGGGTCGGCATTGTATTCCAGCATTCGCGGCCGCTGCACCGGCAGACCGTACTCGAAAATATCATGCTCGGTCTGCTGCCCGATAAGTTGCTGAAGTTGGTTGCCGACCGGCACGTGCGCGAGAGAGCGCGCGCGATTGCGGAACGAGTCGGGTTGGGCGGCGTGCTGAACCGTAAACCGAGTACCCTCCCCTTTGCCGATCTGCGCCGCATGGAACTCGCCAAAGCCATCGCGCGCGACCCGAAGGTGGTGCTGATCGATGAACCCTTCGCGGGTTTGACCGCGAGCGAAATGGATTCCTTCGCCCGGCTGGTCGCGGATTTCCGCGCCGACGGGCGGGCCGTGCTCCTGGTCGACCACAACGTCAAGAGCGTGGCCGCGCTGGCGGACCGGGTTTTCGCCATGTATCTGGGCGAGCGTATCGCCGAAGGGACGGCCGAGGAAGTCACGCGCGATCCCACCGTCCGCCGCGTCTATCTCGGCGGTGGAATCGATGTCGCCCAACGGCCGCCGCGCACCGCCGGCGATGCGCCGATTCTGCGGCTCGAGAATGTCAGCGTCCTCTATGGCAAGGCGCAGGCGCTCGAGGGCGTCTCGCTGCACGTGCACCAGGGCGAATCCGTGTCGGTTGTCGGCCTGAACGGCGCCGGCAAGACGACTTTGTTCAACGCGATATCGGGATTGGTGCCCCATAGCGGCCGCATCGTGTGGCACGGCGAGGAATTGCACGGCCGCAGCGCCGCCGCCATCGCGCGCAGCGGAATCGTGCAATGCCCCGAAACCCGCGAACTGTTCGGCGACATGGATGTGCGCGAGAATCTCGACCTGGCCGGCCAGCACCTGTCCGCGCCGGAGGCATCGCGGCAACTCGAATGGCTTTATCTGCTGTTCCCGCGGCTGCGTGACCGCGAACGTCAAATCGCCCGCACCATGAGCGGCGGCGAGCAGCAGATGCTCGCCATTGCCCGATCCCTGATGATGCGGCCCAAGCTCTTGATCCTGGACGAGCCCACCCTCGGGCTGGCTCCGGTCATATTGGAGCAGATTTCGAACGCGCTGGAACAGCTGCGCCGCACGACATCGATTACCGTGCTGCTCGGCGAGCAAAATGTCACCTTTGCTTTGCCGCACGCGGATCGAATCTATGTGCTGGACCACGCGCGCATCGTCTGGGAAGGCGAACCATCGCGTTTCGCCGCCGAGGCTGCCGCGACCTACCTCTGACTTGCGATTAGGAGAAAGATGCGAAAACTCACCGTGGCGATCCTGGTCTTGTCGGCCGGCGTGGCCGCGTGCGGTGACCACGGGCGGCCGGCGACGGCCGAGGCTGCCTTGAATGTCTATTCCTGGGCCGACTACATCGCCCCCGACACGGTCGCGAACTTCGAACGTGAAACCGGCATCAAGGTGCGCTACAGCACCTTCGAGACCAACGAAGTACTGGAAACAAAGCTGCTGACGGGCCATACGAATTACGACATCGTGGTGCCGACGGATTTCGTCTTCGAGCGGCTCGCCAAGGCGGGCGTTTTCCGCAAGCTCGACCAGGATGCGTTGCCGAACCGCATCAATCTGGATCCCGACATCATGCAGAAGCTCGCCGTGCATGATCCCGGCAATCTGTACGGTGTGCCCTATCTGTGGTTCACGACCGGCCTCGGCTACAACATCGACCAGGTGCGCGCGCGCCTGGGATCGGCGGAATTCGACAGCTGGTCGCTGCTGTTCGATCCGAAGAACGCGGCCAAGCTGCAGGACTGCGGCATCCTGATCATCGATTCTCCAACGGACGTCTTTTCCTCCGTGTTGATCTACCTCGGCAAGGATCCCGCCAGCCGCGATCCGGCCGATCTGAACGCCGCTGCCGACACGTTGATGAAGATTCGCCCATTCGTGCGGGCGATCGATTCCGTCGCGGTCATCGGCGATCTCGCGAGCGGCGGCCTGTGCCTGATCCTCGGTTGGTCGGGAGACGTCATGCTGGCACGCTCGCGTGCGCTTGAAGCGGCCAACGGCGTGAAAATACGCTACTTCGTGCCGCGCGAGGGCGGCCTGATCGGCGCCGACATGATGAGCATACCCGCGGACGCGCCGCATCCGCGCAACGCTGAGATCTGGCTGAACTATCTGATGCGCCCGGAAGTAATGGCCGGAATTACCAACGCGGTGAAGTATCCGAATGGCAACCGCGCGTCGCTGAAGTTCGTCCAGGATGCGATTCGCAGCGACCCGGCGATTTATCCCGATGCCGAAACGCGCGACAAACTGCATAGCCTCCCCGCGACGCCGCCGGAGCTTGCCCGCTTGATGACGCGCCTGTGGACCCGGTTTCGCACCGGCCAATGAGGCCGCAGCAATTGCTGCGATGCGACGCGCATGTCAGAATCGCGCCGTGCCCCTCTTTTTCGACCGCATGGAACCGCAGAAAGACAATTAGCCGCCCGCCAATTGGCGGCGCATACACGGAGTTCAAAACTTGCATCGCCTTCATCACGCTGTGTTCGTGCTCGCGTTTCTATGGCTCGTCGGTCTCAGTGCTTGCGGCGGCGGCGGTGGCAATCCAGCGCCCCCTCCCCCGCCGCCCGCCGCCCCGGTCATCACGACCCAGCCATCGAGCCTTACCGTCAATGCGGGTTCCTCCGCCACCTTCACGGTGGCCGCGACCGGGGCGACGAGCTACCAGTGGCAGCGCAATACCCAGGCAATCAGTGGCGCAACCACTGCGTCGTACACACTGTCACCCGCAACCTCAGCGAACAATGGGGACTCGTACACTGTCCTCGTCGCCAATTCGGGCGGCAGCGCGCAGAGCGCCGCGGCGGTTCTGCGCGTGACGGGTGTCGCGGTACTCGCGGGTCAGATCGGTGGTGAAGGTTACGCCGACGGACCGGCGGCGCAGGCGCGTTTCTGGGGACCTGCGGCGCTCGCGCTCGATTCAGCCGAAAATCTTTACATCGCCGACTACAACGCCGTGCGCAAGGTCACCCCGGCGGGCGATGTGTCCACGATCGTTGGGTCCCCCCGCCTCTGCGGTGATCTCGCTGGGCCGGGCGCCGCCGCGCGCCTGTGTTATCCGTTCGCGCTCGCGACAGACATCGCGGGCAACATCTACGTCGGCGACGGTCTGAACACCGTCTGGAAGATCGACACGAACGCGGTGATGACGGCCTACTCGACGACATTTAACTGCCTCAGCAGTCTCGCTGTTTCGGATCCGCTTCTTTATGTAGGAGTCAGTTGCGGGGGAGCCGTCGGCTCGATCCAGACGCTGAGCACGACCTCGCCAGGCGCGTCCGCCACGTTCGCGAGCGTCAGCGGGTCGATTGCCGGTTTGTCGTTCGATGCGACCCAGAATATCTACGTCGCGAGCGGATCGACGATCCAGCAGGTTTCATCGGCGGCGGTGGTGTCGACACTGGCCGGTACTGCAAATATGCCCGGCAGCTCCGACGGAGTGGGTGCCGCCGCGAGGTTTGGCTGCCTTACCTACCCCGTCGGACCCAACTATTACACCGGCAATGGCGCGGTCTCGATCGCGACGTTGCCGTCCGGAACATCATACGTCGCCGACTACTGCAACAACACCATTCGCAAGGTGACGAGCGCGGGCGATGTGACCACCATCGGCGGCACCGCGGGTGTGCCGGGCGCGACCGATGCGAACGGCACGAATGCCCGGTTCTTCGGACCCGCCGCGCTGGTTGCGGATCCCAACGGCAACGTGTTCGTCGCCGACTACCTCAATGGCTCGATTCGCAAAATCACGCCCACGGGCGACGTTACGACTTACGCGGGACAAACGCCCCATGCGGGATACACGGACGGTGCCGCGGCACAGGCGGCCTTCCGCTATCCCTTTGGTGTCGTCGCCGACGCTGGCGGCAACCTTTATATCACCGATACGTACAACTTCGTGATCCGCAAGATCACGCCCGCCGGCATCGTGAGCACCCTCGCCGGCACGCCGGGAGTTGCGGGCTATGTAGACGCAACCGGGTCGGCCGCAAAGTTCGCGCTGCCGCAGGGAATCGCGATTGACGCGAGCGGCAATCTCTACGTCGCCGACAATTTGAACAACAGTGTGCGCAAGGTGACACCGGCCGGAGTGGTGACCACCTATGCACGCGGCGCCGGCCAGATCAGTCCGCAGTTCAGTGCGCCGACCGGTGTAGCGGTCGACAAAATCGGCAATGTGTACCTGACGGATCTCACCGGGGTCTACGAAATTGACCCGGCTGGGACCGTGATGCCGGAACTCGCGACGCTACCGTTGGCGACCGCCATCACCGTCGCCCCGAACGGTGCTATCTACCTTACAGCGGGAACTACATCCAGTAGCGCAGGCGGCGTCTTCACCTTGGGGGCTGGAAACGTTCTCTCGCCTGTCGCGATCGTCGGCTTCTCCGATCGCTTGCCCGGCATCGTCGTCGCAGGCGACGGCAATATCTACGTCTCAGATCTGGCCAATTCCGTCATCAAGCAGGTAACACCGGGCGGCGCGGTCACGGTGGTAGCCGGCGCGTCAGCTCTGCCGATCGGCACAGTGCCGGGGGGTCTACCAGCGAAGATCAACTCGCCGAGCGGGCTGGCATTGCTCTCGGCGGGCAGCTCGGTATCGCTGGCCGTCGTCGATTCCTTCGAACACGCAGTTTTGCGCGTCGACTTGCCGTAGATGCGATAATTACCGGACTGGGCGGCGATTATGGGTGCCCCGTGACTGGCCGGGGGAACAATGATTGAGGGCAAGCGATTTCATGCGGTTTTGCGCGATGGCAATCGCTTTACCCTACTGAGCGACGGGCGTGAATTTTTCTCCCATATGCTGGCGGCGATCGACGCCAGCCGACTGTACGTGCTCGCTGAGTTCTATCTGGTGGAGTCGGGCCGGGTCATGGACGACTTCATCGCCGCATTCGCCCGCGCCACTCAGCGCAACGTCCGCGTCCGAGCGATGTTCGATGCATTCGGAGCGCGCGGCTTGAGCGAGGCGGACAGGTCCCGCCTGCGAGCCGCGCAGGTCGACCTGGTGTTTTTCAACACCCCGCGCTGGCGAACTTTCCCGCGCTTGTTTTTGCGCGATCATCGCAAGCTCTTGCTCATCGACGGCGCCGTTGGCTTTACCGGCGGTACCGGGCTTGCGGACATGTTCAGCCCGGATGCGCGGCCGGACAGCTATTGGTTGGACTGCATCGTGGAAATGGCCGGGCCGGTTCTGGACGATTGGCACCGACTCTTTGCGCGAACTTGGCGGCGCAGCACGCGCCGCGAGCTCGATGTCGACATGCGTTCGGGTGAGGCGCACAAGCCGGGAGAACGCGGCGGTGTTGCCGCCAGCAGCGGACCGGGACCCAATCAGCTCGAGCGTTCGGTGAGAAAACACGTACGCCAGGCCAGAACCCGCGTGTGGATTGCAACCGCCTATTTCTGGCCGTCGAATCGACTGCGCCGCGCCTTGCGGCGCGCGGCGCGCCGCGGCGTGGATGTACGGCTGCTGCTGCCGGGTCCCCATACCGATGCTCCGGCGGCTCGCGGTGCCGCTCGCCTGTTCTACGCACGGCTTCTCTCGAGCGGTGTCGTGATTTACGAGTACCAACCGACCTTCCTGCATAGCAAGCTCGTCTTGTGCGACGGCTGGGCATCGATCGGCTCGAGCAATTTGGATCGATGGGGCGTGCTGTGGAACCTGGAGGCGAACCAGGAAATCGAATCGCCCGCGTTCGCCCGCCAGGCCGAAGAAATGCTTGCGAAGGCTTGTGATCGAAGCGTCGTATTGCGCGACGCGCGCGACGTCCAGCATGGCTGGAGCGTGCCGTTCTGGCTGTTGATCGCGAGAGCGATTTTGGCGTGGAGTACGCGGGCGGTCGCGCGGCTTCGGCGCTGATGCTCGCATGACTGACTTGCTGCGCCAACCCCGCGGATCTGCCCGCCCCCCGAGTCCATATTGGTTGCGCAATGCGCCCCGATTGATGGTGGGATATCTGGCCTGGCGCAATCGCCGGCGTGACCATCCACGACGTTATCTGCTGCTCGCGCTCGCCCTGATCGCGGCCTGGGCGATCATCGCGGCGCTATTGTTCGCCACTTTGCGGCCGGCCACGGCAGCGGCGCTCGTGTGGATGCATCGGCATCAGTTTTTCCTTGCCGGACTCTCGGCATGCATAACGGCAGCTCTGGTTGCGCGCCGCCACGCGGCGCAGCGGAGCGAGGCGCCTCGATCGTGGCTGGCGGCTCTGCCCGCTCGGCGGGCGGCAGCTCGATGGGAAGCATTGGCGATCGCGGCGGCACCGGCACTTGGCGCAATAGGCATCATGGCGGCGGCCGGCGGCACGGCCTGGATGACGGCGCTGTTCGCTTCCGATCCCACGCCGCTCGCGCTGGCGTCGACCTGGGTCGCGGTAACGGCGGGAGTCGTCGTGGGGGCGGTGACCGGCTACTGGGTGCCGGTGCCGAAGCCAATCGAAGTGCCGCCGGGATCCCGTTATGTTCCGCGCCCGCGCGGGCTGGGCGCGAGCCCTCCGGCGCCCTCGCTGTCCGCGCTCGGCCAATGGCCGGTTCGTCAGATGTTTGCGAGCGCGCGGCCGAAAGCCGTTAGCCGGGCGGTGCTGCCGATTCTGTTGATGATGCCGCTGGGATCCACGGCAGACGCGGCCATGTTGGTGATTGCCATGTCCGCCGTGCTCGGGGCGGTGTTGCTGTTGATCTCGGCAATCATCCGTGTGAGCAAGGAGAGCCGCCGCTGGCTGCAGCCACTGCCGCTGCCGCGTGCCCTGCTGGTGCGCCATCTGCTGATGCGGCCGCTGGCAGTGATCGCGGCTTTGGCGCTGATCGCAGCGTTGCTCGCTTGGGTCATGGGATCGCCGCGGTGAGCGGCCACAATCTGGAGATTCGGGGCCTTCGCGCAGGGTATGGCACGCGCGTGATCATCGAAGAGATTTCCCTCGCGCTCGAGGCCGGTGAATGGTTTGCGCTGATGGGTCCGAACGGCAGCGGCAAGACCACCCTGCTCGACTGCGTCGTGGGCCGGCTCGCCCTCGCCCGCGGCGACGTGCGCATCGCGGGTTGTTCGCTCAGCGAAGATCCGCTCGGCGCGAAACGGCAGCTGGGCTATGCGTGCGCGCCGGAAAGTCTGCCGGGTCTCTTGACCGCCCGCCAGTGTCTGGAGGTGCACGCCGGCGCGAAGAGTCTATCAAGCGTCGATGCAGAGCTGCTGCGGCTCGCCGATGAGTTGCAGTTCCTGCCGTATCTCGAGTCATTCGTCGACACGCTGTCGCTGGGCACGCGTCAAAAGCTGTCGATACTCCTCTGCCTGCTCGGCGATCCGAAACTGATCGTTCTGGACGAGGCTTTCAACGCGCTGGATCCACGGAGTGCGCTGATCCTGAAGCGCCACCTGCGTCGGCGCCTCGAGCACAGCGGAGCTGCCGTATTGATGGCGACGCATGCCTTGGACATCGTCGAGCATCATGCGGACCGGGCGGCCCTGTTGATGGATGGCCGAATTCAGCGGGAATGGCGGCAACAGGAAATCGCGGAACTGCGGCTGGAAGGCACAGGATTCGAAGCGGCGCTCGCGCGATCCATGCCGCAATGAAGCGTATCATTGCGCGCTCCAATGAATATCTGCGAGAGACCTAGAATGGCGAACGACAAGAATTCGAGTGTGAATCATGGGACAAGCGGCGCACGCGGGCGGACCCTCGCCGGTATTGCCGTGGCCGCCGGCGCAATGGCGTCGGCGATGAGCGCCGCTGCGGCGGAGCCGCCTGCCTCGCCGGACTCCTCCACGGGACGACTGGTGCATCGCTATTTGCAAGTGGCGATCGCACCGAATGGGACTTATGTGGCGTCGGTGGAGGGTGATTCGCCGCGCGGGGGCTACCATCCGGAGTTGCGCGATCTCGTCATTCGCCGCGTCGCGGACGGCACCGAGACCCGCGTTACCTTGCCGTGCGGCCGGGTGCCGCAGTGCTGGCCGGCCTCGCCCGCATGGAGTCCCGACGGCAAGCACTTGAGCTTCGCGCTGCGCGCGCCGCACAGTCATTCGTACGCGGTTTATGATGTCGCCCCGAACGGGACGGGTTTGATGCAGCTGCTCGCGTTCAGCGGCACCCTCACCGATTTGAAGTACGGCAGCGACGGCACGCTCGCCATGCTTGCGATTGAGAATGCCCGCAAGGAGGTCGGTGCCACGGAGGCCGGCGCGGCGATCGCCGGCGACCTCGATGCGGCGCCCACCGAGCAGCGGATCGCCGAGCTCACCGACGGGTCCCTGAGATGGGCTTCACCGGCGGATCTGTTCGTCTACGAATACGATTGGCGTCCGGCCGGCGCCGGCTTCGTGGGCACGGCCGCGCCCGGCGACGGCGACAATAACTGGTGGACCGCCAAGCTGTACGCCTTCGCGCCCAATGGGCAGGCGCGGATGCTGTACACGCCCGCCGACATTCGGCAGCAACTCGCCGATCCGAAGGTGTCGCACGATGGCAAGACCGTGGCCTTCATTGCCGGAATCATGAGCGACTTCGGTTCGACCGGCGGCGACGTGTACACGATGGCGCTCGACGGCGGGGCTGCAGTCAACGTGACGCCGGGCATTCAAGCCTCTGCGACATCGCTCGCTTGGAGCTGCCGCGGAATCCTACGTGCCGCGCTGCTCGCGGGCGATCAGGACCAGATCGTGGAGTTGGGCGCCGGCCATGCGGCGGCTTCGCCGCACATTCTATGGAGCGGCACCGAATCGCTGAATGGTAAGGACGCCGGTGCGTCCTGGTCCTGCCCGTCGGAGACACTGGCGGCGGAGTATGAAACTTTCACAGCCGCGCCCGAGATCCGCGTCGGCCGCATGGGCCACTGGCGCGATCTCACGCATGTGAATGCCGGTCTGAGCGCGCCGTTCGAGGTAAGAAGTCTCACCTGGCGAAATGAGGGACTCGATGTGCAAGGCTGGCTGTTGATGCCGCTGCACGCCGGCGGCAAGATCCCCATGGTGACCCATGTGCATGGCGGGCCGGCGGCGGCCTCGCGTCCGGAATTCACCGGGCCGGGTCTGCGCGCGACGCTGATCGAGCGGGGTTGGGCGGTTTTTTATCCGAACCCGCGCGGCAGCTTCGGGCAGGGAGAGCGCTTTGCCGCCGCCAACATCCGCGATTTTGGCTACGGCGACCTGCGCGATGTGCTCACCGGCATCGATGCGGCGCTACACGCCGCGCCCATCGACGAGGCGCGGCTCGGCTTGACCGGCGGCAGCTATGGCGGCTTCATGACCATGTGGGCGGTTACGCAGACGAACCGCTTCAAGGCGGCGGTTGCCGCCGCGGGCCTGAGCAACTGGCAGTCGTATTACGGCGAGAACGGCATCGATGAGTGGATGCTGCCCTACTTCGGCAGCTCGGTGTACGACGATCCGGCGGTGTATGCGCGCTCCTCGGCGATCAACTACATCAAGAACGTGCACACGCCCACATTCGCGTACGTGGGAGAGCGCGACATCGAATGCCCTGCGCCGCAGACCCAGGAATTCTGGCACGCGCTCAAGGCCGAGGGCGTTCCGACTGCGGTCATGATCTACCCCGGCGAGGGCCACGGCCTCCGCGATCCAAAAAACTCGCAGGATGCGCTCGAGCGTACCGTCGCTTGGTTCGACAAATACTTGAAATAATGCCGGCGCGCAGCGTCTGCGAAGGCTGCAGGATCACTCGTCAACAGCCTCGCAGCTGATGTTGACGTTCGTGACGTTGGCGGAGCCGATGGTTCCCGACCCGTTGCCGACGTTGCATGTCTCGCCTGTCGGCGGTGTATGCACCGCCACCGAGTATGCCGCGCCGCCGGCAAGCGGCGTCGCGAACACGAAATTCTCGCTGGTGGCGTTGCTCGTGTTCGTCAACGTCAGCGCGTCGCCGCCGTTGTCCAGGAGCGTAATGGAGGTCCCGATTGGGAACCCGGTGACTGTGCCGCCGACGGTAAAGGTAGACGCCGCAGCCGGTGTCACCACAATGGTCAGGTTCGCCACCGCCGGAGTCGTGCCCGCGGCGCCCTGGCAGCTCAGCGTATAAATTGTCGTGACGCTGGAGCCGACCGCCTGCGGGGGGGCCACGCCATAGTAGCTTGGGCTGAAGGTGGCAGGCAGGCCGGTCTGATTCAAACCGTTCGCTGTCGTCACGTCGGTCGGATCCGAGAGCGTGCAATCGGCGGCCAACACACCGCTCGAGACCCACGTCAGCTCCGCAACATTGCCGGTCGGGCTGTTGGTAATGCTGTAGGTATTGGTGTACGGGTTGGCGCTGCTGACAAGAGTGAGTCCGCCCGCCGTGAAGGAGGTGATCATCGGCAGCGGATTACAGATGAGCGTCGCCGTCCCCTGGATGTTGCCGGGGCCGGTGGCCGTAATGGTCGCTGTGCCGCCGTTCGCCGATGCGACACAGGTCGCGACGCCGCTGCTCGCGTCCACCGTGGCAACGGTAGTGGGCACGGAGCTCCAGGCAACTTGGTTGGTAATGTTTTGCGGGTTGCCCACGTTGTAGGTGCCGGTCGCGACAAATGCCTGTTGCGCACCGACGGCCGCCGACCCCGTCGGAGGCGACACTGCGATCGACTGCAGCACCGGCTGCGCACTCACCGTCACCGTGGCCGCTGCGAGACCCTGTGCGGTGGATCCGGCCGCGCCGCAGTTCAACGTCGCCGTGTAGGTGCCGGGCGTCGTCAGGTTCCCCGTCGATACCGTACCGCTGCCCCCTCCAGTGAAGGGTGTCGTCAACAACGCGCCCTGGCTCCCGGAAACCGTGCAGCTGGAAGGTAGATACGCCAAAGGGTAGGTCGGCGTCGCAGGACCCCAGGTGAGCTGCAACGCCGTTCCGGTGGTGACCGTGGTCGGCGAAGCCGACAGCGTCACGCACGGCGGCACATTCGTCGCCGGCCACGTCGTGTTCGGCGCCTGCATCAGGAAATAGGCGTCGATCGTCAAGAACAGGTTCGCGAGCCGCCCATCGATCTCGCCGAGCGGATTATAGTTGCCGCTCGGCGGCGCGCCGGGCAGGAACGCGCTGTAATTGGCGCGGGCGAAGGCATCCGCCGAGGCGATCGAGTTGGCGGCGCAGCTATAGCCATCGACCGCGTTGTTGTTGACCGCACTGTTGAAGTACGCCTCGCTCTGCAGCACGTAGCCCTGCAATTCCATTGACACGTTGGTAGCGATGGTCGTCGCTGCCTGAATGGTCGCGAGCAGGTTGTTGAACTTGGTCGTCACGAAGCCGGGAAGGCCGCTGCCCTGGCCCGAGCCCAGGCCGCTCGGGGCCGCATTGAGCGCCAAGCCAAATGCCAGCATCGACGCCCCTTTGAGATTGCTGCCGCTGCT
>Ga0210394_10004284_pt1 | contig 16835 bp, 19 predicted proteins | sample IncBWC12MmetaG_FD_160121 | JGI IMG/M metagenome (GOLD analysis project Ga0210394, IMG submission 160121) | Forest soil microbial communities from Barre Woods Harvard Forest LTER site, Petersham, Massachusetts, United States - Inc-BW-C-12-M | ecosystem: Environmental > Terrestrial > Soil >... | reverse complement strand
TTGATGAGTCCATTTCGTGCTGGTGGCAAAGGCAATGTTGAATACATAGAGTACCCCGGCCTTGACCATGCATTCACCGATGCCGACGGCACTTCGCATTGGGATCGCGTGATCCACGACATCTCGGTCTGGCTTAACCAGCAATCCTCGGCGCATCCATGAATCCGTTAGGAGTATTTACCACGGCTGCTTGCGCTCGCGTGCACCGGACGGGGAACCCTCACCGCCGACCGCTGGCGAGATTCGGCAACAACTTGGCCACGCCCTCCCCTACCGGGCTGCCACACCCGCTCACCCGACTGCCAGAACTCAAAAGCAAAGAGAGCGTACTTTGCTTTGCAAAGATTTGTTAGCGGGCCTTGCGGCAAATACCCCGGGTGATAACGTCACCCTGTATGCACAAAGTTTTAGTTATAGCGGCGCTAATGATCGGCTGTGTGCAGAGCCGCGCAGAAACCAGGCAGGCGCCTCTGTGGGAATTCGGACTTGGTATTGGTGCAACCGCATTTCAAGATTATCCAGGTTCGGACACGACGCGCGTATACCCAATACCCGTCCCCTACTTCGTTTATAACGGTACGTTTCTCAGAGCCGATAAGAATGGAGTGCGCGGTCTATTGATAAACCAGGACTGGGTGGAACTCAATATCAGCGGCGACATCAACGCTGTAGTACCGCATGATACCGCGCGTTATGGTATGCCAGAGTTACGGCCGACACTAGAGCTCGGCCCCGCAGTATATTTTCACCTGATGAACCGCGATTCGGGGCGGCTGAAATTGGATCTGCAAGTGCCAATCCGGGCTGCGTTTACGATTTCCGGTTCGCCGCAGTCGATCGGCTGGATCGGCGATCCGCGGTTGGTCCTGAAGATCAAGGACACCTTTGGGATGCACGGTTGGGAAAGCGAATTTGGCAGTGGTCCTATGTTTATCGACAAGAAGTACAGCGACTATTATTATTCCGTTGCGCCACAATATGCGACCGCGAGTCGCCCGGCGTATACAGCTCCTGGCGGTTACTCCGGAACACAGTTCGGAATTACGCTCAGGAAGCGGTTTTCGAGTGTTTGGTTCGGGGCTTACGTTCATTACGACACGCTTCGCGGTGCGGTGTTCCAAGACAGTCCGCTAGTAGAAAGGAACTACGATTGGTCCGCGGGATTCGGCCTTGCCTGGATTCTGGGGAGATCTACGCACCTTGTCGAGGTAACCAATTAGGTTGCCCCCGCTACGGACTTTCGGAACACGACGATGTGCTGCATCGGAAGCCGCTCCGAAGTGCGTTCCCAGGTGAGCGGAAGCACGCTCATTTCGCGGCGGATCTGCACCTCGTTCATTTTATGTAGCGCCTTGATCGGCACAGCCGGGTCCTCAGCGCGATATTCCACCAGCACTACACGGCCGCCTGGCTTGAGCGCACGAACCAAACTGCGCATCATCTCGTAGGGGTAAGCCAGCTCGTGATACACGTCGACCATGACCGCTAGGTCGACCGAAGCAGGCGGCAGCTGCACGTCGTCGGTGCCTCCCTGGATCGGCACGAGGTTCCTATACTCAGGTTTGCGCGACAACTCCGTAAGCAGCGCCACCATCTGCGGCTGCACGTCGACCGCGAAGACGCGGCCGGGTCCAACAATGGGCGCCAGGCGCCGCGAGAGGTAACCCGAGCCCGCGCCGACGTCGGCGACAGTCATGCCAGACTGCAGGTGCAGTTCCTCCACCAGCAGGTCGGGCCGTTCTTCACTTTCGCGGCTCGGCCGTTCGAGCCATGGCGCGCCTTCGAAACCCATGACCGCAGCAATTTCGCGCCCCTGATAGAACTTACCGATGCCATCGGGACTGCCGTGGCCCTCGCGATAGAGCGGCATTGCGACGGAGTTCTCGGCATTCGCCGCCCGCAGTGGCGAGGCGAAGGTCCCGAGCACGAGACAGAAAGTAACGATAATCGATGATGTTCGAGCCAGGCGCGTACCAAACATTGCGACAGTATGGCCCTTCACCTCCACCAACGCGACATTGGCCGCACACCATGCCGTCTCTGGCTCGTGTTGCTCCCGTATGCCGTCGTTCGCCCGGCCCGACGCGACAAGTCACCGTGTTTGTTTAGAAAACGCGGCGTTCGGCAGCATTGCGATCTTTGCCATCGATCATTTTCAGAAATGATCCGCCGCCGAACATTTCCTCAGAGATAGTCTGGGTTTGCGACAGCGCAACGCATTGGATTTACGGCGGTCCGAAACATGCCTTGCGAGCAAACACACGCAGCCTTGGTGGGTGGTCAAAAGTACAGCAGTTGGTGCAAGGGGCGCATTTCGTTGACGTTTTGCGGACGAGGAACCGGTTATGCACCGGGTTATGCACCGCGATTGGGGATATCAGTGCGCGACTGAATTACTCGGGGATCGCGGTTCAATCCATTCGAGAAAATGCAGGTAAACTCCTGTGGTGACCGGGCGCTGAGTCAACGTGATAGAAACCTAGAGGCCACCATGGAGACACCCCTGCTGTGGCACATCCCGATCTCGCATTACAACGAGAAAGCGCGCTGGGCACTCGACTACAAACGCATCGCACATCACCGTGAGGTGCTGGGTCCCGACTATCTGATCCGCGCCTGGCGTGCTACGGGGCACGGCACCCTGCCTATCTTGTTTCTGGATAAACGGGCGATCGGCGATTCCACCCATATCATCGCAGCGCTCGAAGAGCGCTATCCAGAGGCGCCGCTCTATCCTGTCGATTTCACCGAGCGCCAGCGCGCGCTTGCACTCGAAGACTATTTCGACGAGCAGCTCGGCCCGGCCATTCGCGCAGCCATTGTCACGCCGTTATTTAGACTCGATCCGGACATTGCACTGCGCGTGCTGACGACGGGCATGCCCGACAAGGCCTATGAAACGCTGCGCCCGCTGATGCGGATCTTCCCGGCGTACTACCGCTTTCGTCACAAGATCAGCGACGCGAAGCTCGAGGCCGATCGTGCCACTGTGAATGGCGCGCTCGATCGAATCGAGCAGGAGCTGCAAGGCCGCGCGTATCTTAGTGGCGATGCGTTCACGGTTGCGGACCTGACAGCGGCGGCGCTGCTCTCACCGCTGCTACAGCCACCCGAGATTCAGTACCCCTTAAGGGTGGAGCTGCCGGGATATTTGCAAGACTACCGCGCCGTGTTCCTTAAGCACCCGGCCGCACAATGGGCAATGGGTATTTACCGGCTGCATCGCTGCAGCTCCGCGGAGTGCCGCGGCGGCCGGGCATAACGTAGATCAGAGGCCACTACTTCGGGGCGAGCTGGCAAAGTCCGGTGATTGGCCCGAAGGCCTCCTCGCCGTTCATGACCTTGAGCACCTTGTAATAGTCCCAGGGGTATTTTGATTCCTGTGGGGTCTTGACCTGCATCACGTACATGTCGTGGATCATCAGGCCGTCGGCGCGGATGTACCCTCCTTTGGTGAACATGTCGTTGATCTTTGTCTTCTTCAGTTCCGCCATCACCTTGTCGGCGTCGGTCGTGCCGGCGGCTTTTACGGCCTTGAGGTAAGTCATCGTTGCGGAGTAGGTCCCCGCCTGCGCCATGGTTGGGGGCTTCTGCGTCCTCTCCATATAGCGCTTACTGAAGGCGCGCGTTTCGTCGTTCAAGTCCCAGTACCAGGCGGTCGTGAGGTTAAGACCCTGCGCCACATCCAAACCCAGAGAGTGGACATTGTGGATGAATACTAAGAGGCCCACGGGCTTCATCGTCTTGGTGAGCCCGAATTCGTTGGCGGCCTTCAGCGAGTTGATGAAATCGGTGCCGGCGTTTGCGAGTCCCAAAACCTGAGCGCCGGAGGATTGTGCCTGCAGTACAAACGAGGAGAAATCCGAAGTCTGCAGAGGTACTCGCACGGCGCCGACATTCTTGCCGCCATTGGCCTCGACCACCTTGGAGGCGGCACCCTGCAGCTGAGTGCCGAAAGCATAATCGGCGGTGAGATAGAACCAGGACTTGCCGCCGTTCTTGACCACCGTGGCGGCGGTACCATTGGCGAGCGCGGTGGTGTTGTAGACATAGTGCACGGTGTAGGCCGTGCAATCTTCGTTGGTGAGCGAGGCGCCGGCGGCGCCCGCGATGAAGAGGGGCACCTGCTTCGCCGCGAAGACCTTCGATATGGCAATGGCGGCGCCGGTATTGGTCCCGCCGAAGAGCATATTGAGGCCATTCTGGTCTGCCCATTCGCGGGCCTTGGAGACGGCAATGTCGGGTTTGTTCTGGTGATCCGCGTACAGCACCACGATTTTTCTTGCGAGGACCGTGGCGCCGAAATCCGCGATGGCCATCTTGATGGCCTCGACCCCGCCCATACCGAGGTTGTCGGACACCACCCCCGACATATCATCGACGTCGCCGATCACGACGTCGGGACCTGCGGCGATCGCTGCCCCTGGGCCTGCCATCGCCAATGCTGCTATCAGCCCAATCCCCATCAGCGCGCATTTCATGGTCTTGTCCTTGAGTTAACAGCCACGTTCTTCGGCAGTATGTGCCTTTGAGCTGGTGAGTGCTCAAAAAAGCAGCAGGTTGTGCAAGGGGCGCATTTCGTTGACGATTCGGAGAGAAGGAACCGGTTGTGCACCGAGTTATCCACTGCGACAGGGGATAGATGGAACACAAGCGAAATATTTTCCGAATAAAAGAATAAATGCGGACGGGCTGGACCAAGCCTCATGGACCGCTAGCTTTCGGGCGCGCTACTTCCTTTTGCGGGGCTGGAGTTTCGTCGTTGCAAGCCGACGCGGCCGCTGCTTTGCAGACACCGACTTGATGATCAGTCGATGGCGGCCGTCGGCGGGTAGCGGGGTTTTGGCCCTTTGAAGCGCGGCGGCAATAAGCGCTCGAACTTCTGGGCGCGTCAGGGCGGCAGCGGAGTCGAGCCTGATACTCCGTACCAGATTGCCGCTGCCGCGGAGCAGGCCCTTGGGATCGGGAAGGCCTGCACCCTGCAAGAAGCACAGGCTCAAGCCCTTGGCCTGTGCGGCCAGGGAGAAAATGGCATCGCGAGGCCTTTCGTTGGGTCCGTAGCCGATGACGAAGAAATTATAGTTGTCGTACACGAGCTCCAGTGCTTTGGGGATGCGTTTGCGCATTCTCGATCGCGCTGAGCGAATCAGCGCCGCCATTTCCGGCGTGAACTTGGCGATGAAGCCGGCGAGCTGTCGTTCGGGTGTGGGGCTCAAAGCAATTCGACTCCAAACGTCATTGCGCGAGCCGAGAAAGTCATCGGTCCTGCGTTTGGGAAGCACGCGGACCAGTCGTGCGGCCGCTGTGGCGTCGGCGAGCCAGAGAGTCATGATACTCCCCTCAGCATCCTCGACGTTGAATTGAACGCACAGGACGCGACTGTCCGATTCGACGTTCTAATGTGGATCGACGGTTTTTGCCGACGTCTTGTCGGAGTTAAAGATCATAGTTCATATTCCGCAGTCCAATCCTTTAAGGGATTGGAGCCGAAGAAGTGCATTTGTGCCGTCGCCCGCGTCTCCGTTACACCTCACTGATGTAGTATCCAATACATACATCATATACTGTATTATCACCCATATGCCCGAACCCACCTCGCTGCCAAAACCGTTGGGTCCCGCGTCCCGCGGCATTACCCTAAGCGATGTCAGCCACGCCGCCGACGCCCTGCTGCGTGCCGGCGAGCGCCCCACAATTGAAAGGGTCCGCCAAAAACTAGGCAAGGGCTCCCCCAATACCATCAATCCGCTCTTGGATGCCTGGTGGAAGACTCTGTCCGCGAGATTGGATTCAGGGCCCGCGGCCCTGCACCGCTTGCCGGAAACCGTCGCCCACGTCGCCGAGGCCCTGTGGATGCAAGCGCTCGAGGAGGGCCGACGACGCGCGCACGCAGAGCTTAAAACTTCGGAACGCATCGCCTCCGACAAAGAGCAGAACCTCGAGGTCCGCTCCCACGTGCTCACGCTGCGCGAGGGCGAATTGGACTCCCGATTGCGCGACCGCGAACGCACCATCCATGACTTAAATCTGCGCCTCCGTGAATTGACGACGATTCTGCGCAAGGAGCAAGCCACGCGCGAATCTTCATCGCGGCGAATTGCAGAACTGCAAAGCGCCCGCGGGCCAAAGCGAATTCCACGGAAATCCACCAAGCCGGCAACGAGAAAACGGAAAGCGAAGCCGCTCGAGCGGGCCGCGTCGAGAAATTCGAAGGCGCGAAAGCGTTAGGCTCCTAGTGCGAGACGTTCGGTAACGGGGTCTCCGTGTCCGGCGTGATGGCGACAAACGCCGCAGATCCCTCGCGCACGACGCGCAGAAGCAACGGCGCCTGATGCGTCGGGGCGTGAACCGTCGCGATCTCCGCCGTGCCGATCAATTGCTTGGTGCCGATATGCGTGATCAAGTCGCCGATCTTCAGGCCCGCCAACGCACCGAGCCCGGCAGGCCTAAGTTGCGTCACGATCAGGCCGCTCGGCTCGGTGTTGGCTTTGATGGCTTTGCGAATGTCGGTTGTCGTCTCAGCTACCCCGAATCCTAACGCCGGTACCCAGGTATCCTGACCCCCCGAGAGCGTCGAATCCTCAGGCGGATCAGGCAGCCGGGCAACTTTTATTGCCAGTGACTGTTCTTTGCCATCCCGTATGATCCTAATCGTCACGAGTGAATCGGGTACCAATCGCGCCGTAATTGTACTTAAGGACTTAAATGTCGCGGGGACCGAGTTGATGCTCATCAACAGGTCCCCAATTGCGAGTGATTCCATCGAGGGACCCTGGGGATCAAGCGCAGTAATCAGCGCGCGGTTGGTCAACTTAACGTGTAGTGCCGCAGCTACCTCGGGCGTGAGTTCCTGCGCAAAGATTCCGAGGTACCCACGCTCAACCCGGCCGTGCAACTCGAGTTGCCGGATCACCGCCGATACGGTTTCCGCGGGGATCGCGAAACCTAAGCCGACCGATCCACCGCTTGGCGAGAATATGACGGACGTGACTCCGACCACTGTGCCGTCCACCGAGAGCAGCGGCCCACCAGAATTCCCGCGATTGATCGCGGCATCCGTCTGCAGAAAATTGATATAGGGGTCGTCCTCCAGCGCACGCGCGCGTGCCGACACGATGCCCGCGCTGACCGATTGACCCAATCCAAACGGGTTACCAATCGCGATCACCGCATCGCCCACGGAGACTTCCTCAGAAGACCCCAGTCGCAGAGCTGGCAAGGTACCCGCATGGACTCGCAGCAGCGCGATATCGGTTAACGCGTCAACGCCAATGATTTCCGCAGCGACGTCTCGACCATCGGGGAGGCGCACATGAACCTTGCGAGCCCCCAGAATGACGTGCCGATTCGTGACGATCAAGCCGTTCGCTCGCACAACAAATCCGGAGCCGAGCGCGGCGCTGGCACCTTCGTCTGATGATTGATCACTGCTAGATCCGGACAGCAGCCGCCGAATTGCGGCCTGCATCGAGTCATAGTCACGAGCTCTTGCTTGTGCAGCAGCGCGTTGACCTGCACCAACCGGCGCTTCCTCCACGAGAACAGTCACCACGCTCGGGGCAACGCGTCGCACGAGGGAGGCATAGCCGCTTGGATCCGCAGCGCTAGGTGCTGAGTACAACGCTGCACTCAGCGCAATGGCGGCTGCAATCGATCTCGGCACGCGAACTTCCACAGCTCGCGGCGACGAGCGCAACCATCGATAAACAATTGCTACCGATCGATTAAACGAGAGCATCGTTGAACTCCATAAAGACGTGCACGATGGCCGTCCGAAGGCTACCAAAGGCTGGATCGTGTTGTCGAAAGTTTGCCCCTGCTGTCCCGGAAAAGCGCGGTTGCTTGGGTAAGATCCGGCGGCACCTCCACTGCCACTCGAGACCTGACGCGCGGATATCAGTTCGCTCTTTGAGCGCGCGCTTCTCGCGGCGCTATGCCCGACCACCGCTTGAATGCATGTGTGAATGCACTGACCTCCTGATAGCCCAGCAGCCAGGCAATCCGCGAAATGGACAGGTCGGCATGCGACAAATACTGACTCGCCAGATCGCGCCGCAAACCTTTGAGAACTGCCGAAAATGTCACGCCCTCGAAGGCTAGCCGGCGCGCTGCAGTTCGTTGGCTTAAGCCCATTTTGGCGGCGATCTGCGCCGCGCGTACCTTTCCATGCGGCAACAGCGGAACAATGGCATTTTCTACCGCCGCTCGGAATGCGGTCCGGCCTAACCGTCGATGAGAAAGCGCTTGTTCGCAATTGGCCACCAAGAGCTCGTTGAGGTACGGGTCGGCGCTGATGACCCTCGTGCCCTTGATCCCCTCGCTGAAAGTCAGCTCGTCTGCTTTTGCCCCGAAGGCGAAGTTGGTGCCAAAGCATGCGGCCAGCTCCGCACCGCCCTTATTGGCACGCCGATGAGCGATTCGAACCCGGCTCGGCGTTACTTGCAGGTTGGTCAAATGCCGGCACAGACGGATCAGCGCGGTCATCAGGAACTCAATCTGATGCCGGTCCCGGTACCGGGCAACGCCGACATAACTGAATACCAGCCGAATATCGCTTTCCTCCATACACTTGACCGACACGGCCTCGTTGGCAATTGTGCTATAGCGCGCCGCTCGACGCAGCGCGTCACCCAACGTTTCTGAGGAAGCCGCAACATAATAGAGCATCCCCAGCTCTCGAAGATCGGGCAAGTGCGCCAGATGAAATCCGAGGAATTCATCCCCGAGTGCCTTCGCAGTGATATTTAGGAACTCGATCTGTTGTTGCACAGAAAGTCGGACACGACGGTCGTTGATTTGCTGATGGGTCAGTCCCGCCTTCTGCAAAAGCGGTTTTAGTTCAATGCCGGCCCGTCGCGCGCCAGCATAGGCGAGCCGGGCGATCCCACCTGTCGCTGTCGGAAGCGCGCCGAGGCGCTTGCTATCAACGTTGCTCACGATACGTGCTCGATACCTTCGGTTGGCCTGCCCCGACAACAGCTTGTCTCAGAATAACAAGACCCGAATGCGAATTCGCACATATAAAGGCGCCGCTAAAGAATCTAGCTCGAGACGGTACGCGTCTGCCACAGCCCCGGGTGTCCGCCTACCCGGCATTGCGGACCACAAAATTCATGCCAACCAAACGTAACGTTGTCGCCATAATCGACGACAACCTCGATATCCTCGGCGCCTTGGGGCGCTTGTTGTCGACACTTGGGTGCGACACGGAACTCTATGCATCAAAAAAAGAATTCCTCGATGCTGCAATGACCTCTGAAGCGAGCTGCCTCATTATTGATGTCCATCTTGGCACCGCTTGCGGTATTGACCTTGCGCAAGAACTTGCCAACGCCGGCTACACGTTCCCTTTCATATTCATGAGTGGGGACAAGCGCGAATCAATCAAAATGCGCGGGCTCGAAGTCGGCGCCGTCGCTTTCCTGATCAAACCATTTTCCGCAGACGCGCTAATCGATGCACTAGCCAGATTGCCTCCCCGTCGCCAAATCCGGTAGATCACCCGCCAAAAGGCACGCAACGCAAGAAAGCCAAGGACTCATATCACGACGACTGCTCCTGTTCACCGGCGGAGAAAGTGCCACGTATCCAATTACCGCGTTTCACTCTCAACCGTCCCTTCGTCTCGGGCTGCGCTCCTGACCCTGCTACAAAGATGCGCCGGCTGACTCATATGATACGATTCATAACGCGCTTCCTCTCGATACCAATCGTTTTCCATCATCTCATTGCGAATCCTTCAGATGAAAAACTCCCTCTTCGCGTTCCTAATCTCGGTCGTGTGCCTGATTCCGGCCTCCGGCATCTCGGCTGACTCGACGGCAACAGAGACGCTGGCGCGCGACCTGCTAAAGCAGCTGGTCGAAATTAATACCACGCACGCGCATGGCTCCACTGATGCGGCCAAGGCGCTCGCGGGCCGGTTTCTTGCAGCGGGTTTCTCCCCGCAGGATGTTTCATTCCTCGCCCCCGCGGATCATCCCACCAAAGGTAACCTCGTCGTGCGATTACACGGCCGCGGCAATGGACGACCCATCTTATATATCGGCCACTTAGATGTCGTGGAAGCGAAACCGGAAGACTGGAGTTTCGATCCGTTTCGTTTGACGGAGAAGGACGGTTGGCTTTATGGACGCGGCGTCATCGACATGAAGGGCCAGGACGTGGCCATGGCGGTAAGTCTAATGCGCCTTAAGCAAGAAGGCTTTCAGCCCGCACGCGATCTGATCGTGGCATTTACCGCTGACGAGGAATCCGGTGGGGACGCCAATGGCGTTAATTGGCTGCTGGACGCTCATCGAGATCTCATCGACGCACAGCTCGCGGTCAATCCGGATGGCGGCGAAGCCGGAATGAAATCCGGTCGCAAACTCTACGTAGCCGTGCAGACCAGCGAGAAGACCTTCTTGACGTTCGCGGTACAAGTGACCGACAAGGGCGGCCACAGTTCCCGGCCAACCGCGGATAATCCGATCTATAGGCTGTCCACCGCGCTCACGCGCCTGTCGCAATTTCGCTTCCCGGTGCATTTGACGGCAACTACCAAGGAGTATTTCGCGCGCCGCGCAGAGCTCGAGCAGGGACAGGTACAGGCCGATATGCGGGCCATGAGCCATGGAGCCACCGACCCGGCCGTGATTGATCGGTTGTCCGCCGTTGTCGAGACGAATATTATGCTGCGTACGACCTGCACTGCGACCATGATTGAGGGCGGGCACGCCGAGAACGCATTGCCACAACGCGCGCGTGCCGTTCTTCAGTGTCGAGTGATTCCGGGTGAATCGCCGGAATCGGTGCAAAAGACCCTGCAGACTGTCCTTGCCGATCCACTCGTCGCGATCAGCACGATAACCCCTGCCACGCCCAACCCAGAATCTGCGCTGACCCCGTCGCTGGTGCGCGCGGTGGAAGAAGTCACACACAGTATCTGGCCCAAGGTCATTGTCCTTCCTGAAATGTCCCCCGGCGCCACTGACAGTCGTTACACGCGTGAGCGCAGCATTCCGAGCTACGGGATCGACGCCATGTTTGACGATTTGGATGACGCTCGCGCACATGGGCGAGACGAGCGAATTGGCGTGGCCGCCTTCAAGGACGAGGTGGAATTCACGTACCGCCTGATGAAAGCACTCGCACAAAATGGAACGCTGACGAGCCACTAGCGAAGAATTTGAGCAATCATACGCTCGGCCTCACGCCACTCCACGAACCTTAAAGGGATGATACCCTCTCGATCGCCGACCTCTCCGCCAATGCGGCAATGCAAGCCTCCCTAATGGCCCACGCCAGCTCTTCGGCAATGCCGCGATCTTTCGCCCAGACGGCGATGGCATCCTTGTGAAGCTTCACTTTGATCTCTGGAAGGTTCGCTGGAGAAACCCGGTGCTCGGCGAGAAGGGCCGCGAAAGGAGACGAACTACCGGCCGAAAGGCCCGTAAAGTCGAAGCGTTTGCCTGCAATTGACAGGTAACAATGTGCCTCGGGGATACTCGTGAGCGATGCTGCATTCAGCACGGCGCGAACGCCGGGAGTATTTTCTTCCGACATTTCATAAATGCCCACTGTCAGCAGCACCTCCGGGTGACCGCAATCTTGTGCAACGGCTGCGAGAAGCCGGTGCTTGGCACTGCAAGTTCCGCGTGCTTCCTGCAGAACGGACCATAGATTTGCGGCGTTTGAAGTTCTACCGTACGGCAGCGACCGCACGTGTTCCGCCAAGCTTTCGAAAGACTCGAACCCGCGGGAGCGGACGGCTTCGCATAGCGCGGACCCGGCGAAGATTCGAAACTGCAGCCGGTTCGACGAGCGTGTGTTCACTTTTACCTGTTAACCACGGTGCTTAACCACATAACGCCCCGCTGCCGTGCCCACAATATGTCTTTGCTAATCGCATCACTCGAACCTATGGCCAGACGAATGACTCTCAACCATTGACTCCCTCGTTGGCTTCAACTTGATCCCACGAACCGCTTGTTGCATCCGCTGCGAGCCGTCTTACGGAGCGACAACAACGAATGCCTGCCAGTTGGGACCGTCGCGCTCCCCAAGGACAGTTAAGTTAAGTGTGGCGCGGAACCTGGGCGCTCTCCACGATGCCAGGAACGTTCTTGGCGCGGCGCCTTCCATCGGCAGTTGCTTGTCATCGGAACCCTCCCGATCCGCGGAATACTTGATAAATGGCGCCCCATAATTCGATATAAGCATAGCGTAGACGGCATGGAAATCCGCTACTGCGTCGCCATAGAATTTACGAGGGAAGTGAAGATCACCCAGTGCAAGCGAACCATCTTCGCAAACGTATGTAATGACGGCGTCGCGATCAAATGCACGACCCGCAAATCTGTGCGCGTTTGCGTTTGGACTGTATGTGTCCCCTGTTTCCTTGGATCCAAGAGCTTGCTCTCGCTGCGGAATCAAATTGCACGGACTGCCGAAATCTGAACCGCGGAAGTCAGCGGCCATTGCCGGCGCCGCAACAAAAGCAAAGGCGACGATATGAGCGCGCATACCAGCTGGACCTAAGAATCAGGCTGAGTGACGCCCAATTGCGCCAGCATCCAACCACACCAGTTTTTCCAGATCATTCTACCCCCTTCTTGGCTATTCTCCGTCTGCCCAGGCCCGTCGGGCATCCGAGCCCTCCCTTGAAGGTGGAACGTGTCCATACGATCTTACTCCACCAACTTGGACTAAAATTACGGCGTTCACCAGCCACCCAAACGGAGCGCGTTATGATTCCGCAAACTACCACTAAGATCGCCATAGTCACCGGCGGCAGTCGCGGCCTAGGGCGAAACACCGTGCTCAGCCTTGCCAAGCGCGGCGTCGATTCGATATTTACCTATAACTCAAATCGCGAAGCAGCCGACAAAGTCGTCGGTCAGGTCCGCGAGACCGGCCGCAAAGCCAGCGCCCTGCAACTGGACACCAGTAACTTGAGCGAATTCGATCCGTTCGTGCAGAGCGTGCGCCACACGCTGGCAGAGCGGGGAGCGCAGGGCTTCGATTACCTCGTCAATAACGCCGGTACCTCGCTGCACAAGGCGTTTGACCAAACGAGCGAGCAGGAGCTCGATAAGATCTACAATATTCACTTTAAAGGCGTGTTCTTTCTGACACAGAAACTCCTGCCGCTCATTAACGATGGCGGTCGAATTGTCAACATCTCGTCGGGCCTGGCGCGCTTCGCGTTGCCCGGAATGTCCGCGTACGCATCCATGAAGGGCGCAATCGAGGTTCTGACCCGCTATCTGGCGAAAGAACTGGGTCCGCGCGGGATTGCGGTTAACACCGTTGCCCCCGGCGCGATCGCGACCGATTTCAGCGGCGGCATGGTTCGCGACAATCCCGAAGTGAACAAACGCGTCGCAGATATGACCGCCCTCGGCCGCGTGGGTGAGCCCGATGATATAGGCCCGATGATCGCATCGCTGCTTTCCGATGATAATCGCTGGATTAACGCCCAACGCATCGAGGTCTCGGGCGGCATGGTGCTTTAGGCGCCGCTTTTTTTGTCGGCGATAAACCTACAATAAAATTGCGATCGCAGCGTCGCATAGATCTCACCGCTCGCCACTTGTATTCCGATTGACGGTATATCCATCATCGGTATAATGAGGCCTTCCACGATGTATTAATTGTCACAGGAGATGCATTTGGATGGATCGCGTGAGACGCCGGAAGCCAGCTTTGCTCTCGAGGCTGCGGTGTGGATCATGGTCGCTGTTGCGAACCAGCCCAAGCATGGCTACGCCATAATGAAGGATATTCTGGATCTGGGTGGTTTCTCCATGCGGCCGGGCACGCTCTACGCCGCGCTCGCGCGTATGGAACGCGCTCAACTGGTCGAGGAAGTCCAAACCAGTGATTACCGTCGACGTCCGTTCAGGCTGACCGGGCCAGGAAGGACCCGTCTCGAGGCAGATTTGAAAACGCTCGCGGCGCTGGCCTCGGCCGGCCTGCGCCGGCTGAAGAGCCGCAAACCCGGCAAGAAAGGAGCTTAACCATGAATGCAAACGCGCTGTACAGCGAAAGTCAGGTCACCCTGATGGTCCCGGACATGGACGCAGCGGTGCGTTTCTACACAGAGACGCTCGGTCTTCACCTAAAGACTCGTTACGGAAACGAGTTCGCCGTCGTCGAAGCGCCGGGCCTGACGATCGGGTTGCACCCGCTACCGACAGCCCAGTCACCCCAGGCACATTCGATGTCGATCGGGTTGGGCGTTGAGTCGCTGGAAGCCACGATGAAAAAATTGTCCGCGCGCGGCCTGCGCTTCATCGGGCCGATCCGCGAAGATCCGCCAATCCGCATCGCTTACTTCGCAGGCCCTGGCGGCACGCCGCTCTACCTGTGCGAACAGAGCGAATGGCGCTAGCAGGGCCCGCCCCGCAGAGTACTTCCACCCGCCACAATCTCCGATTGCGCGCGCATCGCATCCGTCGTTATTGGGGCGCTCTGTAGATACGGGACCGGGCCATCCGCATTGAACGCCTGGTTGCCCGGGCGATGCCGCTGCTGTTTTCGCCGCCGATACAGCCACAACATAATCGCCATCACCGAGCCGCCCGGCATCACCAGCTCGAGTGCCGCATAAGGCCAAAGATCCCCAAGCTTCGCAATCACTGCGGGCACTTCAGCTACCCTACCAACATCGCAATCTGCAAACCTAGCACTGTAACGCCGGTGGCCGCGACGGCCAGAAGCCCTTGCCCGATCCGTTTGATGAAATCGTTACTCATGTGTGCATACTCCGTTGGTTGATCGAACAACTACAGACTGCACTTCGCTCCGATGCACAACAAACGGAAGATCTTGCGAACTGTTAAGGAACGCTTAACATCGACCGTCTCGCTGCCGCCGCTCGCCGAAAAAAGGTGTTTGCGGATTCGGCCGCCATGCACCGTTCCTATCTCGGTACGGATAAAGCCGTGACCGATCTAAGACTTGGCATGAATTCTGCTTCCTCTTTCCACATGTAGTCGCTGTCTAGCCTTAGCGGCAAGCATCGGCCGCTGCCTACGCTGAAAGCGGCAAGATCTTGCCGCTAGGCGATGACCGATTGACGAACTTGACAGAACACGTGGTACATCACCGAGGATATTGGGAGGTCTCATGCGATTCTTGAATCCATCCGACAAGACCGCCGCCCTGGATTACAATTCTGCCCTGGCTAGCGCAGTGGCGTGGCTCGGAAATCGCTATCTTCTGGCAATGCCCGCCAAACGATTGACGCATTTCGAGCGCTGCAATGCCGATCTCGCCACCGCGCCGGGTGTTCCGCCCTCCTCTCGTTCGCAGACAACTCGTTTGACGACGCTCGCGATCAAAAAACAACAAATCCTCTGCACTTCGTGATATTCGCCAGCGTCTGGAGAGTGGCCGGCACGCGCGTGCGGCTAGCGCGCAGCCTTCGATCAACGGTGGCGAGTCTGAAGTTGCTCGAGTATGCGCTTCAGCGCCTCCAATTTCTGACCCGCCTCGGCGAGCCTTCCAGCCGCGGTGAGTTGCTGATACTCGTTGAAGTTCTGAGCTGCCTCGGCAATCAATGCGTTGACGTCAGCCGAAGGCGGAGGCGCCGCGGATGACGCGCTCGCTGTCTGCGGCGCGGGAGCCGGCGCAACTTGCGCACTGAGCATGGAGGGCCCCGTCCCAAATAAGGCGGCCATCGCCGATTCGAACGTCGGCCCGTAAGCCAGGCGATCCTGAACCGCGAGCACCACCAAGCGCAGCTCAGGCATGGGACTGCGGTCTGCTTGCAGGTAGATGGGCTCCGCGTAGAGCAGCGCCCGGCCTATCGGGATGACGATCAGGCTACCGCGGCGCACGTGCGAACCTTGCTGGTTCCACAATGTCAACTGACCCGACAACTGCGCGTTCTGATCGATGCGCGCCTCGATCTGCAACGGTCCGTCGATGAGCTTGGTCTTGGGAAAGTCGTAGACCACAGCCTCGCCATAGTGTTCGCCGTCGCTGCGACCTGCAATCCAGCCAATCAGGTTGTTGCGATTCGCCGGCGTGAACGGGAGGATTGCGACGAATTCAATCGATCGTTCGCCGGGTAAAGTCATCAGCACGAAGTTGGGTTCCATGACCTGTTGGCGCTGATTGTTTGCAGAGGCGACGCTCCAAAGATCCTCGCGGTTGTAGAACACATCGGGATTGGTCATGTGGTAAAGACCATAGACGGCGGCCTGTACATTCAACAACAGTTCCGGGTAGCGCACATGCTTGCGCACCGCAGCCGGCATCGCCGCCGCGTCGGCGAACAAACCGGGAAACAGAGCCCGATAGGCGGTGATGATCGGATCCTGCGTATCGAACACATAGAAAGTCGTCTCGCCGGTGTATGCATCGATCAAGATTTTGACGCTGTTGCGAATGTAGTTGATGGGCTCATTGCCGAGCAGGTAACGGCGCGCGAACGGGTAGGCGTCGGACGTCGTGAAGGCATCCATCAGCCAGCGGATTCGGCCGTCCTCACCCACCACGACGTAGGGGTCCGCATCGAGTGTAAGAAACGGAGCGAGCTCGTGTACGCGCTCGCTCAGCTTACGACGCATCAGCAATCGGCTCTCGGAATTCACATCGTCGCTGAACGGTAGTTTCGCGATATCACCGCGATCGAACGCGATCAAAGTGCGTCGCAGTAAGCCGCCCAGCCGAATGCCGCCACTACCCTGGTACGAAGTCAGACTGTTGGCATCGCCTTGCGGGTAGTCGAATTCTTTCTGGCGAGTCTTGACGTAGACGTCGGTATTCGTCAGTTCGCCGAAATAGATTTCCGGGCGCGTCACGTTGAGGCCCGGAATCGTGCTCTGGATCGGCATGTTGCT
>Ga0210394_10004283_pt1 | contig 16835 bp, 12 predicted proteins | sample IncBWC12MmetaG_FD_160121 | JGI IMG/M metagenome (GOLD analysis project Ga0210394, IMG submission 160121) | Forest soil microbial communities from Barre Woods Harvard Forest LTER site, Petersham, Massachusetts, United States - Inc-BW-C-12-M | ecosystem: Environmental > Terrestrial > Soil >... | reverse complement strand
CGGTCGGCTATCAGGATCTCGCGGCACGCTTTGCGCGGCCGCCCGCCATTCCCGAACGCTGGCGCGAGCATCTCATCGCCTCGCCCTTCGGCACCATTCACGCCGCGACTTTCAGCTTCGCGCGCCCGCTTGGGACCGACCTGCCTGAACCGACCGCGGCGCAGCCGGTGAATTTCGATCCACGCTCGCTCGACGTGAAAGTCTGGGCGGTCGACGCGCCGCCGATGGCGCGCCCGGCGCTCGAGGTCGAATATCCGACGGTCAATCGCCGGCTCAAGGGCGATCGGTTGCCGCAATCGAGGCCGCCGGCGAGCGAGCCCGAGATATTGCCGCAGTTGCAGCCGATCGACGCGCCGTCATCGCCACCGGCAGTGCGGCCGCCCGCGCCGGCGCCCGGAAGCGTGCCGCGTCCCAAGAATGCCGGAGAGCCCGACACAGCGCCGGCCGCGGCGCAAGCCGATGTGGAGACGACCGGCACCATCTCGCCGATGGCGCCGGCGCCGACCGAGCGCGACGCCGTGCTTTCCGCCGTCCGGCCTGACGCGGCCGCCGCGGTGCCGGTATCCACGGCCTCGCTCGAGCACGGCAACGCGGCGGACCTCGATGCCGAAGACGATCTCGGCATCGCCGACCAGCCGCCGCAAATACCCGCGGCGGCCGAGAACGATGCGCCCGATGCCGCGCCGGCTTCGTTCAGCGCGCTCTCTTTCCTCAATGAGGAGCCGGCCGAGCGCAACGCGCAGATTTATTTCGGCGTCGCCGGCATGGGTTCGACGGGCGGCCTGCAGCGCTGGGCGCCGGGTACCGAGCCGGTGCTGGTGCCGCGCGTCATCGATCCCGACATCAAACTTTCGGCGCTCGACGGCCGCGCCGACAGCGGCGCCGGCGGCGAGACCGTCGCCGGCAAGGACGACGCCGCGCGGATGCAAAGTCCGGCAATCCGTCTCGGTCTTGTCGGCAAGCCGCGTACCCGGGCGGAAAAGTGTCTTGCCGACGCTGTCTATTTCGAGGCGCGCGGCGAGCCGTCGCGCGGCCAGATGGCGGTCGCGCAAGTGGTGATGAACCGCGTGTTCTCCGGCTACTATCCAAACAATGTGTGCGGCGTCGTTTATCAGAACGCCAACCGGCACCTCGCCTGCCAGTTCACCTTCGCCTGCGAAGGCAAGGATCTGAGCCGCATCGACGAGCTCGACATGTGGGCGCAGGCAAAGCGCATCGCCAAAGACACGCTCGACGGCAAAATCTGGCTGTCCGAAGTCGGACACGCCACGCACTATCACGCCTATTGGGTGCACCCGAGCTGGGTCCATGAAATGAAGAAGATGTACAAGCTCGGTGTGCACACCTTCTACCGGCCGCGCGCCTGGGGCGATGGCTCCGACGCGCCGATCTGGGGCGGCATGCCGAGCGCGCCGAGGGTGGAAGCGGCGCCCGCGGCCGCCACCATGCCGTCGGCTTCCCCGCCGCCGGCAACCGCCACGAAGATTCCGCAAGCGGCGTTGTCGCCGTTCTTAACGCTCCCCGCCACGGCCGGATCGGTCGCCAAGCTGTAAGACCTCTGCGCAACGCGGGGCAGCTATGCGCGCTGCCGCAAAGTTTCGTTTGGGCGATCCGCGTCGAGGCCTTATGGTGCGGCGCACCGCGAGCGCCCTTTGCCGAAGCCAGCAATGACCACCCAATCTCCCAGCGCCAAGACTGAGCTCGGCATTACTGAGCGCGACGTTTCGAAATCAGGCACTTCGAAATCCGGCACTTGGCGAACGCCGGCCGTGATCCTCGGCTTCGGCTGTTTGATCGGGCTCCTTGCCTTCGGTCCGCGCTCGACATTGGGATTCTTCCTGACGCCGCTCTCCAGCGCCAATCATTGGGGCCGCGACGTCTTTGCCTTTGCGCTCGCCTTGCAGAACCTGTTGTGGGGCGTCGGCCAGCCGCTCGCCGGGATGATCGCCGACCGTTTTGGCGCCAACAGGGTGCTCAGCGCGGGCGCGCTCATGTATGCCGCCGGCCTGGCGCTCATGGCCTACGCGACGAGCGCGCCGCTCCTTGATCTCAGCGCCGGCGTCCTGATCGGCTTTGGCCTCGCCGGCTGCTCGTTCATGGTCGTGCTGGCGGCGTTCGGCAAATTGTTGCCGCCGCAATGGCGCTCCACCGCATTCGGTCTCGGAACGGCGGCGGGCTCGTTCGGCCAATTCCTGTTTTCGCCGATCGCGATCCTGCTGATGGACCAGTTCGGGTGGCAGGCGGCGCTGGTGATCTTTGCCGTCACCGTGTGCGCCATCCTGCCGCTCTCGCTCGCTTTGGCGACGCCGAAGGCCGACGCGACCAAGCGGGCGCAGGCGGAATCGCAGGCCGCGCCGCAATCGCTGCGGCACGCGCTCGGCGAAGCCTTCGCCCACCGCTCCTATGTCTTTTTGGTGCTCGGCTTCTTCACCTGCGGGTTCCAGATCGCGTTCATCACCGTGCACCTGCCGTCCTATCTGATCGATCGCGGGCTCTCCGCTTCGATCGGCGGCTGGACCATCGGCACCGTCGGGCTGTTCAACATCATCGGCTCGATCACCTCCGGCTGGCTCTGCGACCGGATGCCCAAGCGCTATCTGCTCTCGCTCATCTATTTCTTGCGCGCGGCTGTGATCCTGGCATTCATCGCCTTTCCGATCACTCCGTTCACCTGCATCGCGTTCGGCGCGTCGATGGGATTGATGTGGCTTTCGACCGTGCCGCCCACCAATGGCATCATCGCGCTCCTGTTCGGCACGCAATGGCTGGCGACGCTGTCGGGCCTCGCCTTCTTCAGTCACCAGGTCGGCGGCTTCCTCGGCGTCTGGCTCGGCGGTTTCGTATTCGACCGCACCGGCTCATATGACGCGGTGTGGTGGCTGGCGATCCTGTTCGGCCTTCTCTCGGCGCTGGTCAACCTGCCGATCGTGGAGAAGCCGGTCCCGCGCCTTGCCGGGCTGGCGGCTTGAACGGCTCCGTCCCGCCCGGGCCTTGTGCCCGGCATCCACCTCTTGGAAAGTACGGCGGCAAGCCACGAAGATGGCCGGGACGAGCCCGGCCATGACCAACAGCCCGTCCGGAGCGCGCGCGTGAGCACATTCAAGGCGATCGTCATCAACAAGACCGAAGCCGGCCAGACCGTCCGGCTCACCGATTTCGACGAAAAAGATCTGATGGAAGGCGACGTCGACATTCGCGTCGAATGGTCGACGCTGAACTACAAGGACGGCCTCGCGCTTACCGGAAAATCGCCGGTGGTGCGCCGCTTCCCGATGATCGCCGGCATCGACCTCGCCGGCACGGTCGAATCCTCCGCGCATGCCGGTTGGAAGCAAGGCGACAAGGTCGTGCTCAATGGCTGGGGGCTGGGCGAGACTCATCTCGGCGCCTACGCGCAAAAGGCGCGGGTCAAGGGCGATTGGCTGGTGCGGCTGCCGCAGAGCATGAGCGCGCGCGAGGCCATGGCCGTCGGCACGGCCGGCTACACTGCCATGCTCGCGGTGATGGCCCTCGAGCGCGCGGGCCTCGCGCCGGCGCGCGGCCCGGTGATCGTCACCGGTGCCACCGGCGGCGTCGGCTCGGTCGCGATCGCGCTCCTCGCCAAGCTCGGCTACTCGGTCATCGTCTCGACCGGCCGGCCGGACCAAGCCGAATACCTCAAGAAGCTCGGCGCCGCCGAGATCATCGAGCGCAAGGAATTGGCCGGTCCGCCGCGGCCGATCGCCAAGGAACGATGGGCGGGCGGCATCGACGCGGTCGGTTCGACCACGCTCGCCAATGTGCTGTCGATGACCCGCTATGGCGGCGCGGTCGCCGCCTGTGGACTCGCCGGCGGCATGGACTTGCCGACCAGTGTCGCTCCCTTCATCCTGCGCGGCGTTTCGCTGATCGGCATTGATTCGGTCATGTGCCCGTTGCCGATGCGGCAGGAGGCATGGCGGCGGCTCGAGCGCGACCTCGACCGCGGCAAGATCGCGGCGATGACCGGCGAAATCGGTCTTGCCGACGTGATCGAGGTCGGCCCGCGGATCGTCGCCGGCGAGGTGCGGGGACGAATTGTGGTAAATATTGGGTAATCGCGTTCAGAATTTGGCTACGAAGTTGGGTCATCATCGAAGGCGGGTATGGTAAGGAGACGGTTAAGAAGTTTTGTTAACAACCTTGCGCCGTCGAAAATGGGGTCGCCAATGTTGTCTCGAGTCGCCGTCGTCTTAGCGTGTGTGTTGGGAGCCGTGTCGGCCGTGTCGGCCGTCGCCGAGGAACTGGCGCCGGAACAGGCGCGCGCCTTCGTCGTCGGCAAGCTTTTCGCCTACACCTGTTTCGACGGCACCGCCGGTATGGGCCGCATCTTCTCCGACGGCTCGGTCGTCGGCACCATCCGGCCCAGCGGCCGCGGCGAGATGCGCTTTGCCGCTCTGCCGCCCGGCACGATCAAGGTGAGCACCTCGTCGGTATGCGCGCACCTCAACGGTCTACTGATCGAACCGTGCTTCCGGGTGGAGAAGATCGACTACCACAGCTTCCGCGGTTCGCTCGCCGGCCTGGGCTTTGCCTATTGCGATTTCTACCAGCGCAATCCGCGCACGCAAATGATCGGCCGCACCGCCGCCTCGCCGCGGGCGACGACGCTGGCGACGACGAAGCCGGCGGGCGAGTAAATCAATCTCCTGAAGTCTTTAAGTTCCGCGTCCCCGGGAAGCGGCGAGCGTCGCGCCGCCATGCCTATCCGGGACCTGTCGCCGCCGCCGCGGGCCGCGCGCGCGGATGCGGGAAGAGCAGGCGCTGGTAGAGCCAGCCGATGCCGAGGAGCACGACGCCGAGCCCGATCACCGACAGCGCCCGATAGATGCCGCTGATGCTCGCGGTGTCGATGATGAACACCTTGCCGATGGTGAGCGCGATGACGCCGAGCGCGAGAAGCCGCGCCGGCTGCGAGCGAAGGGTGAAGCCGACCGCAAGCAGCACAATGCCGAAGGCGAGCCACACCGTCGAATAGCTGTACTGCTCGGCGTCGGACGTGGGCCCCACCATAATCGGGCCGTGAAACAGCCGCCGCACTTCCAGCGTCAGATAGAACAACGCCAGCGTCACCGCCGTGATCGCGGCGACGATGCGATAGGCCATCAGGCGCGTCGTGCGGGCAATCAGCGCCAGCGCAATCGCCAGCGCGGCCGGCAGGCCGTAGGCGAGCAGGATCGTATTGATGAACGCGCCGTCGACCGGATGGTTGCCGAAACGCGGGCCGACGACGATCACCAGGTCGAACACGATAGCGCAAAGGGTGAGCCCGGCGATGATGATTGCGCCGATATTGTGCACGATGCTGCCGCTGCGCCCGCGCACGCGCTCAAGCCCGATGGTCAACGCCAAGCCGACATTGACATCAAGCGCCGCCTCGGTGATGCCGTTCGATGGCCGGTAGATATCGCCGCCGGTCACGTAGTGACGGACCTCGAGGATGGTCAGCAGCACCGTGAACAGGATGGCGCCGGCGTCGACCATGCGCGCCGGCAGATCGTCGGCGCGCCGGCGCAACAGCCATCCCGCGACCCAGAATGCCGCCGCCGGAATGCCGTAGCCGTAAAGGAGCCAGTTGAAGATCGGCGTCGCGCCGAGGTCGGCGCCGACGATGTCCGGCTGATAGGCGACGCGCGCCGCCACAACGGCGACGATGATCGCCGCGAGCCAGCGCAGCCACGGCAGCGGCCGCTTCTCGGCGACCCAGGCGGCGCCCGGCACCATGAGGGCGAGCCCGACCGTGAGCCAGCCCTTCTCCAGCGCGAAGGTGAGCGCCAACGCCAGCGCGGCGAGCGCGCCGGTGGCGAACATCGCGCTCGCCGCCATGAGGCCGGGCCGCTCCTCGCGCCGTACCAGCGTCTCGGTCGCGACCCCGTTGATCGCGGCCAAGAGGAGCGCGAGTGCAGCGAACGGCAGCGACCGGTCGAGCGCCGCAATACGGTAATAGAGCGCGATCAGCATGGCGAGCGGCGCGAATACTGCCGCCGCGCACCACAACATCGGAACAAAAGCGCGCACGGAACGGCCTTGCGCCAGGAAGCCGGCGACGCCGAACATCGCCGCCCACGCGGCGGCAAGGAGAAGATGCGATCCGTAGAAAAAGTGCTCGGGCTCGGGCACTGCGGGTGCAACCGGCCCGGACGGCGCCAGCAATCCTTGGACATTCATTTGCACCGCCCAATGCGCCATCACTGCCGCGGCGAGGATCGCGGCCACCGGCACTGCGCCGGCCGCGGCCTCGGTACGCCAGGCGATGGCGACTGCGGCGACGGTGAGGACGACGAAGGCCGTAAGCGCAACGCCGTCATGCCGGCTCGCCAGCACCAGGATGCTCGCGACCAGGAGATAGACCGACAGAGCGAGCGTCGAGAGCAAGTCGATCCTGCCGGGCGAAGCCGGCGGACCGTAGAGCAAGCCGCACACGAGCAGCGCCGAAGCGAGCGCGAAGCCGGCGAGCGCGTTGAACACATGGGCGCCAAGCGCGTCGACGGTGACGACACCAATTCCGGGGAACGTCCAGAGTGCGCCGAGCACGATCGCCGTGAGCGCGAGCCAGGGCCACAGGCGCAACCGCGCCAGCGCAAAAGCGGCCGCGGTGACGACGGCGATGTAGATATAGAGCGACCAGAAATCCGGTTGATTGGACGCGACCAGAAGCGGCGCCACATAGGCGCCGACGACGCCGAGACCGGCGAGCGCGGGCCCGTGCAGCAAAGCAGCGGCCAGGGTCAGCAAGGCCACTGCGCCAAGCAGAACAAAGGCCGCCGCCGGCGGCAGGAATCCGTAAAGCCCGTAGGCGGCGTACACCGTGGCATAGGCGACGGTGGTGCCGGCAGCAGTCAGGATGCTCGGAATGTGCGCCGTCGGCAGGCCGGGCAGCCCCGACAGGTTCTCCGCGCGCCGCGTCCATTCCCCGGCGGCTACCAGAATGAACGCCAAGAGCGCGCCGAGGATCACTCGGACGCCGGGACCGATGAGACCCTGCTCGATCGAGTAGCGCACCAGAAATATGCCGCCGAGCGCCAGCGCGGCGCCGCCGATCCAAACGACCCAGCGGGTGCCGACCCGTTCCTCGAAACCGACCGGCGCGGGCGGCGGCGTTGCCGCAGATGGTGGAGGTGACGGCGGGACTGACGCCGACGGGACTGACGCCGGCGGGTGCGTTGGCGGCGGTGCCGGTGGCGGAGGCTCCGCGGGCGCGGCCGCATGCGGCGAAGCCGGCGCCGGCTCGGCCGACGGCTGTGCGGGCAAGGCGGCGGTGGACGCCAAACCGCTCTCCAGCGCCGCCACCCTTGAGTCCAGGCGCCAGAGTAGTCCGCGCGCTTCGTTCGCCCTGATCAGCGCGACAATGGCGATGACCGGAAAGGCCAGCAGCGCCAGCACGGCCAGGAAGAAAGGGTCGAACATTGCAGCCCCCGCCGCCGTCGATTCCTTCTCAACCTACTCCAAGTCGAGGCGGAACGGCTCGGCTTCGGCGGCAAGAATCCCGCGGCCGATCGTTTCGATGGCGGAGGTCATGCGGCCGCCGCGGCCGAGCAGGCGGTCGGCAAGCGATACGATGCGGATGTTCGGGGTCGCCGTCGGCGAGGCGAGCCGCAGCGCTTGCGCGATACTCCGCTCGTCGCGATGCGGGCTGAGCGCGCAGACGCTGGCGAAGGCGCTCGCGGTCGAGCGGCTGATGCCGGCATAGCAGTGCATGACCAGCGGCGCGCGGCGATCCCAGCCGCGTACGAAATTCAGGAGATCGGCGACGTGCTGCTCGTCCGGTACGATGTAACCGTCGAGCGGCGCGGAAATGTCATGCAGCCGCAGCCAGAGATGGTTCTCCGGTACGATGGCGACCGGCCGCTCGATAGTGGCCTCATCGCCAAGGAGCGACACCACATGGCGCGCGCCGGTCTCTTCGACCGTTTCATGCAGGCGCGAAAGGGAGCAGACGTGAATCATGAAAAGGTCAGACTCGAATGCGGGTTTTCAGCCTATCTCATATAGGTATTGCCGGCGGCACAAGAGCGACGTGCAGTCGCTAGCGTGTTTTCAGTCGCCGATGAGTTTCTTGAATCGCTCAAGATAGCGGGTCTGCGCCGTCTCCGCGGGCCAGGGCGTAAGGTAGTCGCGCTCGATGGTCGCGGAATAGACCGGCGGCCGGCCGAAGAAGCGGCGCGCTTCGGCCGCCTCGAAGCCGGCAAGGCGGGTTGCTTCGAGATAGGCCGCGGCCCGGTCGGCGGTTTTGATCAGCGCGGCGAGCTCGGGCGCAGTGTGCGCCGGCAGGCCGAAGCGCAGATGGATCGCCGTGAGCAGCCGTCGTTCGACCGCCTTGTAGGCGTCGCCGATCACCGCCTTGAACGGGGAGATCATGTCGCCGATCACGTATTCGGGCGCGTCATGCAGCAGCACCGCGAGGCAGCGGCGGTGATCAAGGCCGCTCGCCCGCGCGCGCGCCAACGCCTCGACCAGGAGGCAATGCTGGGCGACGGAAAAAATGTGCGCCCCATGCGTCTGCCCGTTCCAGCGCGCGACGCGCGCGAGCCCGTGCGCGATATCCTCGATCTCGATGTCGAGCGCCGACGGATCGAGGAGATCGAGCCGCCGCCCCGACAGCATCCGCTGCCAGGCACGGCCCGCCGCCGCCTTCGTGCTTGCGGCCGCTTTGCGTTTGTTGATGAGAGTCGCGTTCGCTTCGTCGCGCCGGCGCGGTTTGGATGTGGGGGAGGGGGGCAGCGGGAGCCTCGGCATCACGGCAGGCTATCCTGCTTGTGATTGTTGGCAAACCGGACCGCAATTGCGCCGCGCGCCGGATCGGTGGCAATGATCCGCCGACGGGATCATGCCATGTCGATTGATATCGCGCCGGTGACCGGCGAGCTGCGTCCGGCCGCAGTCGAATTGTTGGCGCGTTTCTTCCGCGAGGAAGGCTTCGCCACGCTGCCGCAGCGCATTGCCGAGAATCTCGACCGCATGCTCGCCGATCCTTTCTGCTGGTGCGCGCTCGCGCTCGCGGACGGCGAAGCGCGGGCGGTGATCACGGTCACGACCGTGCTCTACATCGAATGGGGCCGCCTCGGCGAGATCGGCGATCTCTACGTCCTGCCGGACTATCGCCGCCACGGCCTGGCGCGGCTCCTCATCGCGCGCGCCAAGGAATGGTGCCGCGCGCAAGGCTGCTCGGCGGTCTCGATCACCATCACGCCGATCGGCGAACGGCGGCAGCGGCTCAGCCGCTTCTATCGGCGGCTCGGCTTCGAGCTCACCGGCCGCACCTCCGCTTCGGCAATGCTGTAGGCCGGAGCCGCCCGCGCGGTCTTCCGCGCGCGCGAGACGCAGGCGGCCGCGCGCTACGCCGCCTTCTTGCCCCACAGACGCTTCGACGCCAGGTCGGCGCCCTCGCGCATGGTCTTGAGCTTCAGCCACACCACGTCCTCGGCGACCCATTCCCATCCGGCAAAGGTGCCGAAGCCGCAGTCGGAACTGGCGATGACGCGCTCGCGATCGCCGACCGCGGCCACCGCGGTTTCGAGGCGCTGGGCGACGACTTCCGGATGCTCGACGAGATTGATCTTCGAATCGATCACGCCCGGCAGCAGCACCATGTGGTCGGGCAGCTTGTGCTTGCGCAGCGCCGCGTATTCGTGCTGGCGGCGCGCATTGGCGAACTCGATCGAGAGCCCGCCGACATTGGCCTGATAGAACACCGGCAGCAGCGGCTCGAGCGCAACGTCGTAGATGTGCGGCCCTTCCCAATTGCCCCAACAGATATGCAGCCGCACGCGGTCGCGTGGAATATCCTTGAGCGCCTTGTTGAGCGCGGTGATATGCTGCTCGATGATCTTCACGAACTCCTTTTCCGACTTGTCCTGGAAGAGAAGCACGCGTTCCATGGCCAGATCCGGCGCGTCGATCTGCAGGATCAACCCGGCATCGACCACGGCCTTGTATTCGTAGTGCATCTCGCGCGCGATCGCGTCGAGATAATCCTCATAGGTCTTGTAGTAGGCGTTGAGCATGGTGGTGGCGATGATCCCGGGCGAGGGCTCGGCGAAGAACATCTCCGGGAAGGGCGGTTTAATCGCGGCGGCCTGGTGCTTGAAACGGGCAAGCTCGGTCTTGATCGCTTCCTTGTCGTGGTATTTGAGCTCGCTCACCGCCTCGGGGCAGCCGAACACCTTGCCGGTCTTGGGCAGACGAGCCTGGAATTTCTCGGTGAACAGCGGCAGCTCGACCCACTCGCGGCCGAACGGCCGTTTCGACTCACCGCCGAAACCGGACATGCGCTGCGGCACGTAGGTTTGAAAGCCCACCCGGCCTTGCTCGCCGTCATTGGCAATATCGACGCCGGCCCAGCGCTGCTTCTCCATTACATAAGCGACGCGCTTCTCGATTCTGTCCTTGAGCTTGGCCTTATCGACCGATTGGCCGGCTTCGTCGGCGATCAAGAGATCGTTGAGCTCGGCGCCGCGCGGCAGACTGCCGGTGTGCGTGATCAGGATGTGGTCGACGCTCTTGTGCATGATGTGTCCTCCCATTCGCTCTTGGTTGGGCTCTTAGTTGGGGCTCTTAGTCGGCCGCCGATCCGTCGCGCGACCATACCGGCCCGCTCGCGCGGTCACAAGTTGCAGCGCGCACCGGCGGGCCGCGTCCCACGGACTCGAAATATCGAAACGCGCGAGGCGTGCGACTTCCGGCTGTGCGGCGAATTTATTGCCCGGTTCAGGAGCCGGCGCGCAGGCGGCGGGGCGTGCGGCCCAACCGGCGCGACATCGTCGCCGTCAAATGCTGTTGCGACGAGAACCCGCAAGCGCAGGCGATCTCGGCGATCGAGGCATTGGAACGCTGCAACATGCTGCGCGCGCGCTCGATCCGCTTCTCGATGATCAGATCGTAGGGCGAACGTCCGGTCCGGCGCTTGACCCCGTCATACACGGTGCGCAGCGGCAGGTTCACGGCGACCGACAATCCGGCGCAGGTGAGCTTGCCCTCGAGGTTTTGTTCGATGTAGTCGCAAAGGCTGGCGAATTCCTGGTCGGAGAGCATGCCGCGCCCCGCCGCCATCGCGGTGTCGAGTTGGCGCAGCGTTTCGACATAAGTGCCGAGGGCGAGAAATTGAATTTCCAGCGGCTGCAGCTTCTCCGGCCGGCGCAGCCGCTCGCGGACATACCGGGCGAGGAACTTGATCGCGTCGTTGCGGATGTTGTTGCGGCTCCCGGCTCGCCGCAGCCCGGCAATGTTGCGATCGTCGAGCAGGCCGTGGAAGTCTTCGCCATAATTGAAGGCGATGAAGCCGTGGCGCACGTCGTCCGCCCGGACCCGGACATTGCCAGTGCGCGGATGGAAGGCCGTGGACTCGCTCAGGAAAACCAGCGGCCGCTCATGGTCGTCTTCGAACTTCGTGCTGCTGTTGATGTCGCCCAGGAGCAAACAAATGACGTCGGCGCTGTTGGAAAACTCGAGCGCGTAGGGGTTGGCTCCAGCGATGCAATAGCCGACGCCGTCCGCGTCGCCGCGCAGCGGAAACTGCTCAAGTCCGCGAAACCAGGTAGAGCCTGGCCGCGCGTTGCTGGCCAGCGCCATCGTCTTCCTCCCCAGGCTCGCCGATACATCAACAAGACGCACCAAGCGGCGAGCGCCGAGCGTCCGCGTGGGATTCTGCCGACCCCGAGCGGAGTTTCTCGATGCTAGCGCATCACGGCCTATGCTGACAATCGGCACCCCGCGGTTTTGGCTCGCGTTTTCAGGATTCGATAAAATCTGAAGATTGAAAGATCGCGAGGCGCGGACGGCGGCAATCTTCCCCGATCAGGGAGGACACCGCCATGGCGACCATCGCTCGCAAGTCTGCAGCACCGGCCTCGGCCAAGGGCAAATTCGACGGCGAGTTTGACGTCGTTGTCGTCGGCAGCGGCGTGGCGGGTCTGGCCACGGCGCTGTTCAGCCGCTGGCAAGGCAACACGGTGTTGGTGCTCGAAAAAGCCTCCCAGCTCGGCGGCACCACCCGCAAGGCCGCCTTCTGGTACTGGGTGCCGAACAATGCGGCGATGCGGGCTGCCGGCACCAAGGATCCGAAAAAAGATTGCATCCGCTACATGGCGCGGCTGGCGCGGCCCGAGGCCTATGACGCCAACGCGCCGAAATTCGGCATGACCGATTGGGAGTATTCGCAGTACGAGGCGATCTACGATAACGCCTCGATCGCCACGGAGTTGCTGCGCAAGAAGGGCGCGCTCGAGTACCGCCATTGTGATTTCGTCCCCGATTATTGGGCAGAGCTTCCGGAAGACAAGGCGCCGAAAGGCCGGGTCCTCCTGCCCAAGGACGCGCGCGAGACGATGTCGGATGGCGGCGAGGTGGCGATCAGGACCATGTCTGCCGCCGCCAAAAGCGACGGCATTGATATTCGCTCCGGCCATCGCGTGCAGCGCGTGATCAAGAACCGCGCCGGCGAGATCATCGGCGTCGAAGCCGACACCGCGAAGGGCAAAAAGGTTCGCTTCTTCGCGCGTAAGGGTGTGGTGTTCTGCACCGGCGGCTTCACCCACGACCTCGAGCTGCGCAAGAACTACCTCAGCGCCCCGATCTATGGCGGATGTGCCGCCAGAACGAACGAGGGGGATTTCGTCTATGTCGCCAGCACGGTCGGCGCGCAATTGCGCAATATGAATTACGCCTGGATGTGCCCCATCGTCTTCGAGAAGGCCATCGCCAAGGATCCCGGCCTGAGCGGAACGTTCTCGCCTTCCGGCGACTCGATGATCTATGTGAGCAAGGAAGGCCGCCGCGTCGCCAACGAGAAGCTCGCCTACAACGAAATGGCGCAGGTGTTTTTCCAGTGGGACGGCGCTCGCTCCGAGTATCCGAACCTCTTGCTGATCGCGATTTGGGATCAGCGCAGCCAGGATCACAGCGCCAGCGACGAGTATGGACGTTTTATCGTTCCTCCGGGCAAGGACGACGCGCATGTGATCAAGGGCGATACGCTCGCCGCTTTATCGAGCGCGATCGGGCAGCGTTTGGCCCGCTATGAGCGCCTCACCGGCGGCCTGAAACTGGCGCCCGAGTTTGCCAAGACCCTGGCGGCGAGCATCGAGCGCTTCAACGGCTTCGCCTCGGGCGGCAGGGATTTCGATTTCCACCGCGGCGAGCGCCAGGTCGAGCATTTGTTCAACGGCTCGGTCGCGCCTTCGCCGTCGGCGCCCAATCCGACGATGTATCCGATCTCCGATAGCGGCCCATACTACGCGGCGCTGCTCACCGGTGGGACACTCGACACCAAAGGTGGGCCGAAGACCAATGTCTCCGGCCAAGTCCTTGACGATCAAGACAAGCCCATCGGCGGACTGTACGGAGTGGGCAACTGCGTCGCCTCAGCTTCGGCGCGCGCTTATTGGGCAGGCGGCGCCACCATCGGGCCGATCTTGGCTTTCTGCCATCTGGCGGCTGCGGCAATACACAAAGAACGAAAGAAGCGTGCTATATAACGTTCCAACAAACCGGCAGCGGCCGCGGCCGCGAGCTGGTGGACCGGGGAGGGAGATCGATGGCCGTATCCAAACAAACAATGACCGACGAGCAACGCAAGTCGGTCGTCATCGAATATCTTAAGGCGTTCGACAAGGCGGGAAAGACGTCCGACGGCGGCAGCATCCTCGATCTCTTCTCCGAGGACGCCCAGGTCTATTTTCCGAAGTGGGGTCTTGCCAACGGCAAGAAGGAAATCGGCCAGATGTTCGGCGACATCGGCAGCACGCTGAAGTCGATCCTGCATCATTACTCCCATTTCAACTACATCTTCTCCGGCAGCGACCTCGTGGTTTGCGAGGGCACCAGCGAAGGCGAGCATCGCGACGGGTCGTGGCGCGCCGGCGCACCGGAGCATGGCGCCGGCCGCTGGTGCGACGTATTCGAGATACGCGATTGGAAGATCCACCGCTGCTTCATCTATCTCGATCCCGACTACGCCGGCAAAGACACCGCGCGGTATCCGTGGCTCAAGAACAAATGAACATGCGGAAAGTCACTTCGTAACTGAGCTTCAAGGGAGGAATACAATGAAATGCGACCATAAGAGAATGCGCTATTGGGCCTTGCCGATCGTGGCGGCGGCCATGTTTGCGTTGGCGCCGCCGGTTGAAGCGCGCGACGCCAAGGAACTGATGTTGAAATCCGTGGGTACGACCGAGAACGTATCTCCGGTCATCGCCGAAGCCATCAAGCACGCGGCGATGGACTTGACGCCCGACCAGCGCAAGCTCGCGATCCAATGCTGGAAGAACAATGTCTGCGAGACCGGGCATGGCAATCTCACGGTCGCCTATGCCGACGGCTTCGGCGAAAACGTCTGGCGGCAGGTCACCAAGATGGAATTCATCGCCCAGGCGCTGACTTATCCGAGCATCAAGAAGATCGTCTACACCTCGGCCGGCGGCGACGCCACCAAGGCGATCTCCGACATGCGCGCTTACATCGCGCAGAAGGTCGATGTGATCGTGATCTTTGCCGATGCCGGGCCGGCGCTGCTGCCGACCGTCAAGGAGGCCACCGAGGCCGGCATCCTCGTCGTCCTGCACAACGGAACTTACATCGGCGGCAAGCCGGGCAAGGATTTCGTCACCACCATCGCCGAGGATTTGTGTGCGCTCGGCACCGATTTCGTCAAGATGGTGCTGGAGAATTCCAAGAAGGATCCGACGACGATCGTCGAGCTCGGCGGCACGCCGGGCAACGGGCTGAGCGCCGGCTGGCAGAAGTGCTCGGAAGAAGAGATCGCCAAGCACAAGAATCTGAAGCTCCTCGGCAAGGCCGACACCAACTGGACGCAGGAAGGCTCGTTCAAGGCGATGTCGGGCTTCCTGGCGCAGTATGGCAATGTCGACGCCGTTCTCTTCGAGTATGCCGACGGCTTCCGCGGCGGCTTGCGCGCTTACGACGCGGCGAAGAAGGCGCCCGACCTGATCGTGTCGCTGCGCACCGACGAGATGGGCGTGATCTGCGATTGGGAAAAGGCCAACGATCCGAACTTCAAGATCTTCTACTCCAATGGCCAGAACGATCAGGCGCGATTCGCTCTGACCGCGGCGATGATGAAGAAGGAAGGCAAGGACGTTCCGCCCAGCGTCAACGTGCCGTTCCGGATGCATCGGGTGGTCAAGGGCCTGTGCAATCCGGCCATTCCTGAAAGCGCGTCGCTGACCACGCTGGTGGACAACGATATGATGAAAGAGATGTTCGCCAAGCCGTGACGTAACGGCGCCAATGCACAGGTCGGACGGGCACGAGGCTAGCCACGCCCGTCCGACCATGACGTCAAGCGGGGACGGTCGTTTCCCGCTTTTTTGTTCCACCTGTACAGTCGGGCCCGGCGAGCGTCCGGGTATGGCGTGATGGCAGCTGCCTCACTCGAACTTTTCGGCATCTCGAAGCGCTATCCGGGCGTGCAGGCGCTCAACGGGGTCGATTTCGAATGCCGGCCGGGCGAGATCCACGCCGTGCTCGGCGAGAACGGCTCGGGCAAGAGCACGCTCCTCGGCATTGCCGGCGGCGCGGTCGTCGCCGACCAGGGGCGGGTGATGATCATGGGCCAGCCCCTCGTCACCGCCGATCCGCTGCAGGCACGGCAACTCGGCCTCGCCGTCGTCTATCAGGACGACTCGCTGGTGCGCGAGCTGACGGTCGCGGAGAATCTCCTGCTCGGGGCGGTCGATGCTCCGACGACGCTCGGCGGCAAACGCGAGTGGGCGCAAAAACAGCTTGCTCCCTACGATCTGCGCATTTCGCCGGATACGCTGGTCGGACATTTGACCGCCTCGCAGCGCCAGTTCCTGGAGATCGTCAAGGCATTGGCCGCAAACCCAAAGGTCTTGCTTCTTGATGAACCGACATCGAGCCTCGACATATCCGGCGTCGAAACGCTGGGCGGCATCATCCGCCGCATCGTCGCCGCCGGCGCCGCGGTTGTCTATGTCAGCCACCGGCTGCCGGAGATTCTCGCGCTCGCCGACCGGGTCACCATCCTGCGCGACGGCGAATCTCAGGGCACCTACGACGTCGGCGAAGGGCTTTCGGAAAACGACCTCATCGCGCTGATGGTCGGACGCCCGATCGAAACCGAGTACCCGGTCGGATCGGCGTTGGTGCCGACCGACATTGTATTGTCGTCGACCGGGTTGACCGGGCCGCGTTTCCAGGATGTCGCGTTTTTTGTTCGCCGCGGCGAGATCCTTGGCTTTGCCGGTTCCGAGGGCAACGGGCAGCGCGAGGCGCTGCGCGCGCTTGGCGGCTTCGAAGCGGCCGGCGGCCAGGTGCTTTGCGGCGGCCGGCCGGTCAAGCCGGGAACGCCGCGCGACGCTCTCGATGCCGGCGTCTTTTCGCTCAGCGCCGATCGGGCGGCGGAATCGATTTTTCCCGGACTTGGCGTGCGCGAGAATATGACCGTGCAGGTGCTTGAAGATTTCGCCAGCAGCGGCGTGATTTCCGCCCCGAAGGAGCGGGCCAGCGCGCTCTCGCTTGTCGAGAAGCTGAGCATCGTCACCCCGGATCTCGATCAGCCGATCCGGGCGCTTTCCGGCGGCAATCAGCAGAAGACCGTTCTGGCGCGCAGCTTTCTCTATAAGGCGAAAGCAGTTCTGATCGACGAGCCGACCCAAGGCGTCGATGCGAAGGCGCGCTTCGATATCTACCGCGCCATCCGCGCCAAGGCCGACGAAGGGGTCGCCTGCGTGATCAATTCGTCCGATGCCATGGAATTGGCCGGCCTGTGCGACCGCGTGCTCGTGTTCTCGCGCGGGCGCGTGATCCGCGAGCTCAGCGGCCGCGAAATCACCGAA
>Ga0210394_10004282_pt1 | contig 16837 bp, 8 predicted proteins | sample IncBWC12MmetaG_FD_160121 | JGI IMG/M metagenome (GOLD analysis project Ga0210394, IMG submission 160121) | Forest soil microbial communities from Barre Woods Harvard Forest LTER site, Petersham, Massachusetts, United States - Inc-BW-C-12-M | ecosystem: Environmental > Terrestrial > Soil >... | reverse complement strand
CCCGTCTTGCCCAAGACCACCACCAGGCCGCGGGTCATGTATTCGCAGCCGTGATCGCCGACGCCTTCGACCACCGCCGTGGCGCCCGAATTGCGCACCGCGAAGCGTTCGCCGGCCATGCCGTTGAAGAACACTTCGCCGCTCGTCGCGCCATACAGGCACACGTTGCCGACCAAAATATTTTCCTCAGCCTTGAAGAGCGAGTTGCGCGGAGGATAGATCACGATCCTGCCGCCGGAAAGTCCCTTGCCCACGTAGTCGTTGGCTTCGCCCTCGAGCGTCAGCGTCACGCCGGTGGCCAGAAATGCGCCGAAACTTTGCCCCGCACAGCCGTGGAACTGGATGCGAATGGTGTCGTCGGGCAATCCCACCGAGCCGTGGCGCCGGGCAATTTGCCCGCTGAGCATCGCGCCCACGGTACGATGCACGTTGCGGATGGGCAGATCGAGGGACACTGGCGTGAGGCGCTCGATGGCCTCGCTGCAATACTCGATCAGCTTGCCGTCGAGTGCATCGTACAGGCCGTGGTCCTGCGCCTGGGTGCAGCGGCGGCCCACGTGGCTGGGCATCGGCGGATTGTAGAGCACCGACGAAAGATCGATTCCCTTGGCCTTCCAGTGCTCCACGTCCGTGCGCTGGGTGAGGCAATCCACGCGGCCGATCATTTCGTCGACTTTGCGGAAGCCGAGCTGCGCCATGACCAGACGCAGATCCTCGGCAACGAAGAACAGGAAATTGATCACGTGCTCGGGCTGGCCCTGGAATTTCTTGCGCAGCTCGGGATCCTGCGTGGCCACGCCCACCGGGCAGGTGTTCAAATGGCACTTGCGCATCATGATGCAGCCCATAGCGACGAGCGGCGTGGTGGCGAATCCGAATTCTTCCGCCCCTAGCAACGCGGCGATCGCTACGTCGCGCCCCGTCTGCAGCTTGCCGTCCACCTGCACGCGTACGCGGCTGCGCAGATCGTTCAGCACCAGGACTTGCTGCGTCTCGGAGAGTCCCAGTTCCCAGGGAATGCCGGCGTGGCGGATCGAGCTGATCGGCGACGCGCCCGTCCCGCCGTCGTAGCCGCTGATGAGGATCACGTCGGCGTGCGCCTTGGCTACGCCCGCGGCCACGGTGCCGACCCCCACTTCAGCCACCAGCTTCACCGAAATGCGCGCCTGGGTATTCGCATTCTTCAAATCGAAGATGAGTTGGGCCAGGTCTTCGATCGAATAGATATCGTGGTGCGGCGGCGGAGAGATCAGCCCCACGCCGGGGATGGAGTGGCGCACGCGAGCGATCACGTCGTCCACTTTGTGCCCGGGAAGTTGGCCGCCCTCACCGGGCTTGGCGCCCTGGGCGATCTTGATCTGCAAGTCGTCGGCGTTCACCAGATAATTCGTGGTGACGCCGAAGCGCGCCGAGGCCACCTGCTTGATCGCGCTGCGCCGCAGATCGCCGTTGGCGTCGCGCTTGTACCGGGCCTCATCCTCGCCGCCCTCGCCGGTGTTGGACTTCCCGCCGATGCGGTTCATGGCGATGGCCAGCGTCTCGTGCGCTTCCTTGCTGATGGAGCCGAAGGACATCGCGCCCGTGGCAAAGCGCTTCACGATTTCGGTGGCGGGCTCGACTTCCTCGAGCGGCACGGGGTTCCCGGCCGGCTTGAAATCGAACATGCCGCGCAACATTTGCAGGTCGCGATTCTGCTGGTTCACGATGTCCGCAAATTCGCGGAAGGTCTCGAATTTCGAGTGCCGCACGGCGTGCTGCAGCTTGCTGACCGTGTTCGGATTCAGCAAATGCTTCTCGCCGGCCACGCGGAACTGGTATTCCCCTCCGACGCGCAGCTCGGTCTCGGACAGATGCGGCGGTTGCATGGCGAATTCGTGCTTCATCAGCGCTTCGCGCGCCAGCACGTCCATGCCGATGCCCTCGATGCGCGAGGAGGTCCCGGTAAAATACTTTTCAACAAGCGCCTGGTTGAGACCAACCGATTCGAAAATCTGCGCGCCCTGATAGCTTTGCAGCGTGGAAATCCCCATCTTTGAAAACGTCTTCAGAAGCCCCTTGTCGATGGACTTCATGTAGCTCTTGAAAACTTTGTCCCAGGTGTACTCCGCAGGGAACGCGCCGGAACGGTGCAAGTCTTCCAGCGTTTCGATCGCCAGATAAGGATTCACGGCGCTCGCGCCGTAGCCGAGCAGCAGGCAGAAATGCATGACTTCACGCGGCTCGCCGGACTCGACGATGAGAGCGACCTGGTTTCGCGTTCCCTCGCGGATCAGGTGATTGTGCACCGCGGAGAGCGCCAGCAACGACGGGATGGGCGCGTACTCGTGGTCCACACCGCGGTCGGTCAGAATGATCAGCGTATAGCCCGACTTGATGGACAGCGACGCGCGGCGGCACAGCGCTTCGATGGCGTCCTCGAGCGCTTTTTCTCCCCCGTTGACGTGGAAGAGCATCGGCAGGCTGGTGGCCAGGAAATTGCCCCAGCTCACACGCCGCAGCTTTTCCAGCCGCCAGTTGGAGATGACCGGATGGCGCAGCTTCAGGGTGTGGCAATTCTTCGGCGTCTCGTCGAGGATGTTGCCCTCGCTCCCGATGTAGGAGTTGAGTGACATCACCAAGCCTTCGCGGATGGAATCGATGGCCGGATTGGTGACCTGCGCGAAGGTTTGCTTGAAATAGCTGAAGAGCAGTTGCGGCTTGTCCGAGAGACACGCCAGTGGCGTGTCAATTCCCATCGAGCCCACAGGCTCCTCGCCACCCATCGCGGAGGGCAGGAGAATCGTCTTCAGGTCCTCGTCGGTGTAGCCGAAGGCGCGCTGCCGCATGCGGATGGTTTCGTGATCCGTGGGCAGAACGTGCGTCGGGCTCGGCAGATGATCCAGGGTGATCTGGTTTTCTTTCAGCCACTGCGCGTACGGCTTCCGCGCCGCCAGTTGCTTCTTCACTTCTTCGTCGGTGATCAGCCGCTTCTGCTCGGTGTCCACCAGGAAAATGCGACCGGGAGCCAGCCGTCCCTTCATCCGCACTTCCTCGGGTTTGACGTTGAGCACCCCGGCTTCGGACGCCAGCACAACCAATCCGTCGTTCGTGACCAGAAACCGTCCGGGGCGCAGCCCGTTGCGGTCCAGCTTGGCGCCGATCACCCGTCCGTCGGTGAAGGCCACCGCCGCCGGGCCGTCCCACGGCTCCATCAGCGAGGCGTGGTATTCGTAGAACGCCTTGATGTCCTCGGGCATGGTGGCGTCATGATCCCAGGCTTCCGGGATCAACATGGACATCACGTGAGGCATGGAACGCCCGGAAAGCGTGAGCAGCTCTACGGCGTTGTCCAGCATGGCCGAATCGCTGCCGCCGGCGGTGATGATCGGCCGCAGCTTCTTGATGTCCTCGCCGAAGAGCGGCGACGCCAGCACCGACTGCCGCGCGTACATCCAGTTGATGTTTCCGCGCAGCGTATTGATTTCGCCGTTGTGGCAGATGTAGCGGTAGGGGTGCGCCAGCTTCCAGCTGGGAAACGTGTTGGTCGAGAAACGCTGGTGCACCAGGCACAGCGCGCTGCTCAGATCCGGATCCAGCAGCTCTTTATAGAAATCGGTGATCTGCGGCGCCAGCAGCAAGCCCTTGTAAATAATCGTGCGCGAGGAAAGAGACGGGATGTAGAAGAATTCCTTCTCCTTCAGATCGGTTGCGGCGACGGCAGCCTCGACGCGCTTGCGGACGACGTACAGCTTGCGCTCGAGGGCGTCCTGGTCCATTCCCGGCGTGCTGCGGATGAAGACCTGCTCGATGTAGGGCTGCGAGGCGCGCGCCAGGCGGCCGATGGTGTTGCCGTTGATGGGCGTGTCGCGCCAGCCGAGAACCGCCAAACCCTCTTCGCGCGCGATCTTTTCGATCAGCCCTTCGCAAATCAGCCGGTCTTGCGTATCGACCGGCAGAAATACCATGCCTACTCCGTACTCACCGGGGCCGGGCAGAGAAAAACCCAGGCTGGACGCTTCGCGGTCAAAAAATGCGTGCGGAATCTGGATCAGAATTCCCGCGCCGTCGCCCGTTTGCGGATCGCACCCGCACGCGCCGCGATGGGTCAGGTTGATGAGGATCTGGATGCCCTTCAGGACGATATCGTGCGACTTCCGGCCCTCGATGTTGGCGACGAAACCGATGCCGCACGCGTCGTGCTCGTGCTCGGGGCGGTAGAGCCCCTGCGCGGGAGGAATACCTCGAAATGGGAAAAGTTCGCTCATGGCAACTGGAAATCACTCGGGCGGCAGCCCAAAGCCGTGGCGAAGCGCGCGTAGCGGCGCAGCTAACACCGTTTTCAACTGCCCCCTGAAACGGAAAGGCCTCCTCGGCCTCAGCATTTGATACACAACTCCAACAATCGATTCCGGATACCCCTGGCCGCCGGAACGGGTACACCGACGGCGCGGCTCATACACTTCGACACCACGCCGCAACCGGCTTTCCGGAAAGCCTTTATCTTAGCATCCAACGGCCTCGATTGTCCCTACTGCATCGGGCATCGGAATTTGTTATTCCAATCATAGAATTTTTGGATTCCTTGCGGGAGGCCGCGTCGCTTCTGCTATAATTCCGCACTCACATATGGATTTCGACCAGCTCACTACTTTCATCGAAATTGCCAAACTGGGCAGTTTTTCCCGCGCCGGCCAAAAATTGTTTCGCTCCCAGCCGGCTGTTAGCGCGCAGGTGCGCCAGCTTGAGCAGGAGTACGGCGAGAAATTGTTCGACCGTGGGCGCAAGTCCGTGCGCCTGACGTCCGCCGGTGAAACTTTATTCGAATACGCTGTGCGCATGGTGAATCTGCGCGCCGAATCGCAGCGCGCCGTGGCCGACAAAGCCACCACGCCGCGCGGCGTGCTGGCCCTCGGCGCCAACGAAGCGACGTGCCTGTACGTGCTGCCGGAGATCTTCGCGGAATATCACCGGCTGTATCCCGCGGTGCAGATCAGCATCTACCGCAACTTCAGCCACAAGGTTTTGCAGAAGGTCGAAGACGGATCGATTGACGTGGGCATCGTCACGCTGCCGGCCAAATCCGCCAGCCTGAAATTTCATCCGATTTTCCGCGATCGCGTGATGCTGATGGTCAACCCGCGCAATCCCCTGGCCAAGCTCAAGACCGTGCGCATGAAGGACATTGCCGAGCAGCCCTTGATCTTCCCGCGCACCGGCTATACGCGGCAGCTCCTCGACAAGCACTTCCGGCCCTACAAGCCGCACCTGCAAATCACCATGGAGCTGACGAGCGTGGGGATGATCAAGTGCTTCGTGGCGGCGGGCCTGGGCGTGTCCCTGATCAGCGCGAGCTTTGCGCGTAACGAAGTGCGCGCCGGCGAAGTGAAGCTGATCCCTATTGCGGACGTGGAATTGTGGCGCGAGCTGGGAATTGTTTACCGGCGCGATCGCACGCTGCCGCGTTCGTGCTCCACGTTCATCACACTGGTCCGGCAGCGCGCCGCGGAAAATCCTGACCTGGAAATCGTCCCTCCCCGCAAGGTCGCCCGCGGCGGAGAGCCTCCGCCGCTCGCCTAGTCCCTTTGCTGGAATTCGCAAAGGCGCGGCGAGCAGACGGCTTCGGAAATCTCTCAGCGGACCGCGATCGGATCGATGGTCGAGCCGGTCCCGCCTTCGATTTTCAGCGGAGTCATGATGTATGCGCTCTCGTAAGCGCGCGCCGCGGTCAGGTCTTCGAGCTTCAGGTTTTCCACCAGATACACTCCATTCACGATCAGGAACATGGCGTGAATCGGCAGATTCATTTTCTGCTCCGGGTAGGGCCGCACCTCGACGCAGCACGTGTCCGTTCCCACAAGCATGGGATTCTGCTGGATGAGCCACTCCCCCGCGGCGATGCCGATTCCGGGAGAAGATTTCAAGTATTGGTCTTTGTCCTTCACAGTGTAGAGCTTGCCCCAGCCGGTGCGGATCATCACCGCGTCGCCGATTTCGAGCTTCAGTTTTTCTTTAGCCAGCGCCTGCTGCAAATCCTCCGGCGTGATGACGTAGCCGCCGGGCAGCATGTCCACACCCTTGGAGCCGGCCACATCGATGAGCACGCCGCGCGTCATGATGTCCGGAATTTTCTCCACACCGAGATGCGGAAACCCTTGCCGCGCGCCGGCGGTCAGGTCATTGCTCGTCCCGCCGTCGCCGAAGCTCATGTCGTGGACGGTATGGCAGTTGTAAAATTCGCCGCCATACATCTGGTGCGCGAAGGCGTCGAGCTGCGTGCCCACCTGCCCCAGCTCCGTGATGACGATCTCTTCATTCTCGCCGCGCGTGCCGGGATCCGTCGCCGTGCTGCGTTTCATGTGCATATCGAATCGCCGCGAACCGATCAGCGGCAGCGCCGCCGAAAGGTGGAAGCCCAGCGTGAAAACTTCTCCGGTGTGAATCAGCTTCGCGGCTTTCAGGGCCATCTCCGGCTTCATCAAGTTCCCGGAGCCCATTTCATCCTTGGGGCCCCACTTCGAAGGGCAGCGCTGCGCGTCGCTGGGCATTTCCCACTGCTGCGCCTCGAGCCCGGCGCAAGCAAAACCGAGAGCTAGCGCGCAAATCATCACCCGAACCGGCCACATCAATCTCATGTGATCCTCCTGCGGATGAATTCCAAATTCGCTCAGGTTTATAAACTGAATCGGCGGGCGCTTGCAAGGATCGAGCACTGGGCAGGAAAAATGAGGTGCCGCACCCTTCACGCCGTTTGTCAAGGGTGCGGGTTTGCGGTCCCGGCGAGCATGACTTCGAAATCGCGGTCGACGGAACAAGAACCGCACCCTTGAAAACCACAAGGGTGCGGCACCCGGTTCTCAGTTTTTGTGTCGTGGCGCTACGTCCGGCCGCGAAGAAGGCGAATTACGTCGGGGTCGGAGTTTTTGGTCACGGGGCCGGATTCGGTGGCGTCGACAGTGTCGCCTTCGCCCGCCGCCAGGAACAAGTTGGCCTCGAGGCCGTGCTGCTTGTCGTACAACTCGCGATAACGCCCGCCGAGCACGTAGAGCGTCTTGTGCGTGCCGCGCTCGACGATTTTTCCCGCTTCGACGACCAGAATCTGATCGGCGCGGCGAATGGTGGAGAGCCGGTGGGCGATGACAAACGTGGTGCGCCCGCGCATCAGCTGCGCGAGGCCTTCTTGAATCAGCATCTCGGATTCGGAATCGAGGCTGGACGTCGCTTCGTCCAAAATCAGGATGCGCGGGTCGGCCAGGATGGCGCGAGCGATGGAGACGCGCTGGCGCTGCCCGCCGGAGAGGCGGACGCCGCGCTCGCCGATGATGGTGTCGTATTTATCGGGAAAGCGCTCGGCAAATTCATCGACGCGCGCGATGCGGCAGGCGGCCAGAATTTCTTCCTCGCTGGCGAAGGGCCGTGAAAAGGCCACGTTCTCGCGAATCGACCCGTCAAAGAGAAACGACTCCTGCAGCACCACGCCCAGCCGCGTGCGGTAGGAGTCGAGCCGGACCGTCGCCAGATCCACGCCGTCCACCAGCACACGTCCCGACTGCGGCACGTGAAACGCCGCGACCAGGCCGATCATCGTCGATTTTCCCGAGCCCGATGAGCCCACGAGCGCCGTCACCGTGCCCGGCTGCGCGCAGAAGCTCACATCCTGCAGCACCGGCTTGCCGGGCTCGTAGGCAAAGCTGACGTTGTCGAAGGCGAGCTCGCCAACAATATCCGGCAGAACAACCGTTCGCCGCGGGTCTTCATCCTCGGGCCGCTCTTCAAGCACTTCCCGCGTTCGTTCCAGTCCCGCGACCGCCTCGGTCAGCTGTGTCCCGATTCCCACCACTTGAAACACCGGCGCGATCATGAACGCCAGAAACGCGGTGTAGCTCATGAATTGCCCAACCGTGATTTTCCCCTGTATCACCTGGTGCGCACCCACCAGCATCACCAGCGCCCCCACCACGCCGCCAAGCGCGGTGGTGGAAAAGCTCATCATGGACATCGTAGTGAGCGACTTGATGACATTGTCGAGCAGCCGCTGCACGCCCTTGGTGAACACTTCGTGCTCGCGGTCCTCCGCGTGGTATCCCTTCACCACGCGCACGCCGGAGAGCGACTCCGTGAGCCGCCCGCTGACCTCGGCGTTGATTTTGGCGCGCTCGCGAAAGATCGGCCGCAGAACGCTGAAGGCCTTGCGCAGCCCGAGCATGCTGACGAGTAACAGCCCGGCCGCGAGCCCAGTCATCATCGGGCTGATGCGCAGCAGCATGAACAGCGCCAGGGCCGCCGTCAGCAAGCCGCCGAGAAACTCCACCAGTCCCGTGCCGATCAGGTTGCGCACGCCCTCGACGTCACTCATGATGCGCGAGACCAGCGCGCCAGTCTTGTTGGCGTCGTAGTAGGCAACCGGCAGGCGCCCGACGTGTTCCTGTACCTTCCTGCGCAGCTCGGTGATCATGCGCTGCGCAGCTTTCGAAAGAGTTTGCGTCAGCGTGTAAGAGGTCACGCCTTGCAGCAGCGTCGCGAGGAGCACGCCGCCCACCAGCGGCACGAGCAGCCGCGTCTGGTGGTGGATCATCACGTTGTCGACGAGGTATTTGGTGGTGAAAGGAATCGCCAGGCCGGAAACGCGGTTGACCGCCATCAGCGCGAGGCCCATGCCAAGCAAGGCCCGCCGCGGCCGCATCAGCGCCCAGATTTCGGGCATTTGATCCCAAACGCGCGTCTTCTTTTTCTTCTCCATGTCGGCGGACTCGGCCCGCGCCGGTCCCGCGCCGTGCCCGCGCTCGGCGCGCGAAGCCATGCCGCGCTGCGATCCCATCCCTCCGAATCCGCCCGCCATTCTCATTGACCAGCCATCTTAGAGGATTTGCCCGCCGTGCCGCCACTCGGCCGCGAACTCGGCGCGTAACCGCCAAGGGCGATTGCCGTTTCAGGAAAGCCTCCTGCAAGACCTCTGTACAGCAATCCCTGTAGCTCAATTGGATGCCATCTTCGGCGGGCCGGATGCAGAACGCTCTATCGGCAATGCAAGGGTCGGCGGAAAAATCGCGACAATCAAGCGGAAGAGCGGAGCCCAGGGCCCGCGCGGGGTCCGATACCGCGACTCGAAGCGGCTGTATCGTGCCGCGAGTTTTTTCCGCGCTCGCGGAACGGGCCAGTTTCCTCTTGACACTACTCTGCGCCGCACCTAGATTGTCTTTGGCTTTCCTCAGAGGTCGGGCTCGTAAGCGTAACCAACGGCCTCCGGAGCGCATCTCAGTTTCTGAACTGCTGCAGTGTTACGAGCTCGCGCAGCACTTGATCCAAAATCGAATGAGTGAGGCGATCCCCGGTGAGTCAGCGTCGCGGGAACGAGTACTGGATTAATCCCCTTCTCGAGAAGTTCAATCTGGTCCGCAAGAAAGAAGAAGACATCGTCCGCAAGGGCTATTGGGATCGCATCGAGAAGTGTGATCTGTCGGACCGCATTGGAAAAGTCGTCGGGGAGGTCAACCGGGCCGCCGGTTACCACATTCTCGAAATCGTGGATTTTCTCCCGCCTCAGAAGAATGTTTTGCGCATCTCGTTTGACCGCCGGCGAATCAAGCACTACCTGGAGCTAGTGATCCGGCCGAACGGGGTCGTGCTGATGTTCTCCACCGGGCGCCGCCTCGCCACCGTATGGGGACGCATCATCTCCCCGACGCGCTCCACGCGCCATACCGCGCTGATCTGGGAAGAGGCCATCGAACCCGAAGAAATTCTGGACCAAAACATCCAGGCCTGGATTTCCTATCTCCTCTCCGGGTTGGACAAGAAGTTCCGGCTGGATCAGATCCTGCACGCCTCTCCCGAGGCCGAGTCGGAATTGAGCGAAGCGCTTCGCAAGGCCTCCGCATAGCAGTCTGTCCATTGAATGCGCCGCGGCCCGCGGCGTCTGCCCCTTCGGGCATCCTGTGTGATTCTCCACTACGAACTCGTTTGCCGCGCTTGACAAAGGCAAGGACCGTCTGGTTTTATCCCTCGTTGCCCCCTGGCAGCCGGTGCCCGCATCGGAGAAAGGCAAAATGTCCAAGCTTCGCCTGTCGATGGCATGCTGGAACTATGACCGCACGCGCGCTCTCCTCGAGGACCGCATCCCCGTCGACGGCATCGACCTGACCTACATCAACATTCCCGTCGAGGAAACGTTCTTCCGCATGATTCGCCACCGCGAATTTGACGTGGCCGAAATGTCGCTGTCCTCCTACACGCTGTCCCTGTTTCGCGAGCCCAAGCCCTTCGTGGCCATTCCGGTCTTCCCTTCCCGCTATTTTCGCCACTCCTGCATCTTCATCAATCGCAACAGCGGGATTCGCGAGCCCAAGGATTTGATCGGAAAGCGCGTCGGCAATCCGGAATACCAGCTCACGGCTTGCGTGTGGATACGCGGCATTTTGAGCGACGAATATAAAGTCCCCGTTTCCAGCGTCACGTATTTTCGCGGCGGCGAAGAAGCGCCGGGACGGACGGAAAAGCAAACCGTCTCCCTGCCTCCAGAAATTCGGCTTCAGGATATTCCCGAAGACAAGACGCTCTCTCAAATGCTGCGCGACGGCGAAATCGACGCGATCTACTCGCCGCGCACACCTTCCTGCATCGCGCAAGGCGCGCCAAGCGTCCGCCTGCTCTTCGAGGATTACCAAGCTGTGGAGCGCGACTATTACCAGCGCACCAAAATTTTCCCGATCATGCACACGGTCGTCATCCGCCGCGAGGTTTACGAGAAGCATCCCTGGGTGGCGCAATCGCTGTACAAAGCCTTTGTGCTGGCGCAGCGCGAAGTCTATGAAGATTTGTACGAGACCGCGGCCCTGAAATTCATGCTGCCCTGGCTCATCCGCCACGCCGAAGACACGCGCAAGCTGATGGGCAAGGATTTCTGGCCCTACGGCGTCGAAGCGAACGCGCACGGCCTGAACACGTTCCTGCGTTACTCCCACGAGCAGGGCCTGGCCAAGCGCCTGCTCACGCCGCAGGACCTGTTCGTGCCGGAATCGCTCGAATCGTTCAAAATCTAAGAATCTCAAATTCAAATTTGAGATTTGAAATTCGAAACCGAAGTCCTGCGACCAGCAATTGCAACCAGGCATCGTTTTTCCGAGGAGAGAACTTTCGAATGGCGGAAACCGGTCAGCCCAGCGCGCTTCGCTGGTGGGCGCTCGAGCGCGGTGACATTGACGCCACCATCGCGCAGGTTGGCTTCAACGTCGCGCAGATGATTATCCCCGCCTTCCTGCTTGTCCCGGTCGGCATCGCCATGGGATTCAGCGTCAGCCACCTCTTGCCTGGCTTTGCCCTGGGATTTTTCGCCGGCTCCATGGGACTCTCGGTGCTGGGCGTGAGGCTTGCCCGGCGCGAGGGCCGCGCCAATGTTACCGCGCACGTGTACATCAACAACGTCCCCGGAATCATCGCCTACACACTGGGAATCTTTCTCCCAGTGTACTTGCAGACGCGCGATCAGGAGCTGGCATGGCGGATCGGAGCCGCCGCTGTTGTGTGGACTGGAATCATCAAGCTGGTGGCGGCGCCGCTGGCCGGCACCATCCGCAAATACATTCCCAAGCCCGCGATGATGACGGTGTTTGGCGCGGCCATGTACACCTATCTCGCCATGGTCCTGTTGCAGCGCATCTTCGACCATCCACTCGTTGGCATCGTCGCCTTGACCATCGTCGCAACGGCAGTCCTGGCCGGCATTCCTATCACTCGGAAGAGAATACCGCCCTTCCTCGTCGCCTGGCTGGTGCCTCTGGTGATCGGATTGTTGGTCCACTACATTCATCCCGTCTGGCTCGGCTTTTCCGCGCAACTGCCCTTCGTGCGCACGCCCGGCATGCTGCAGGCGATGGGTCTGGCGATTCCCTATCTGTCCGTCATCGCGCCCATGTCCATTTATCAGGTGCTGCAGGACATCGCCTCGGTGGAAGGAGCCAGTTCCGCGGGAGACAATTACGACGCGCGATGGATCGTTGCCTGCGACGGCCTCGGCACGTTCCTGTGCGGAGCAGGAGGCAGCATCATCACTCCCGTGGTCGCCGCGCTGCATCCGCCCTACAAAATGATGGGCGCGCGCATCGGGTTCTGTTTCTGGACGGCGGTGATTTTCCTGGCCGTGTTCATGAGCGGCATCTCGCTGTTCATGGCGCAGCTCTTCCCCTGGGCGATCCTCTCGGCCATGATCGCTTACGTGGCCATCGGTGTGGGCCGCGCGATGCTGCATTCGGTGGATCGCAAATACATCAACGCCGTGCTGCTCGGCTTGGTGTTGCCCGCAGGCGTAATCGTGAGCAGTGCCGTCAGTTCCGCGCTGCCCGCATTGAAGCTCTCCGCCACTAATCCCGAAGTGCAAGCCGCGCTCAATCGCTCGATCTACTGGTCTTCGATTCAAGGATTGGGCAATGGATTTCTGTTCTTAGTGCTGGTGGTCTCCGCGCTGATCACCGAAATGATCGACCGCAATTTCGGCCGCGCCGCCGTCTGGTGCCTGATTGCTTCGGTCTTCTCCTGGTTTGGACTGATGCATTCCCCGATCCTGCAGTGGGGCGCGCAACCCATGTATGCCGCCGGCTGGCTCGCTGCAGCCTTCATCGTCTTTTCCGCCCGCTGGTGGCGCGGCGACCTCGCTCCGGCTGGCTAGGCCGCGAACGGGCCAAAAAATTGTCATTCCGAGGGCGGGGTTTGCCCGAGGAATCTGCTTTTCTCCTGTGTCAAAGAAAGTCGCTCGCTTCGCCTCAGGATGACACGAACACAACGCTACCGCGGCCTATTCTAGAGCCCAAACGAGAAAGGAGTGGATGGAACTGAAGTCTTCTAGTCGGCTGGTCGCGGCGTCGCCCCGGCAAGATAAAAGTAGCCGACCTTGTTGTTCGCCGGAGTGCCGAACCACGTGCGCCCTTGCGCATCGAGATAAAACTCCCGCATGGTGTTCTCCGCCTGCGGGAAGGGATACTCCCTCACGTGACCGGTCTTCGGATCGAGATTGCCAATCACGTCGAGATGCTCGGAGGAATACCAGAGCGTGTGATCCCTGCCGATCGCCAGCGCATACGGAGTCGCTTCCGGTCCGGGCAGGGCGTACTCCTTGAAGGTTTCCGTCTTGGGATCGAACTGCCCGATCTTTCCCCCTTGAAATTCGGCGAACCAGATGGTCCCGTCGGTGTCGATCTGAATGCGCCGCGGCCGCGCGTCGGGCGTGGGCGGCTGCCACTTCGTGACTTTCAGCGTTTTGCCGTCCACTTTGCCGATTTTTCCGTTGGGCACAAATTCCGCAAACCAGCAGTTCCCGTCCTCGTCGAGCACGAGGCCGTAGGCGGACGGAATTTCCTTGATTTGCGTGAATTCTTTCGTCTTCGGATCGAAAACAGTGAGCGGGCCGCCCGTCGCCCAGATTCTTCCCTGCGCGTCGATGCGCAGCGTATGCTTCGATCCGCCGGCCACGGTTCCTTCTTTGCCCGCAATGTAAGAATCCTGATATTCGGTGATCGTTCGCGTCGCGGGATCCCAGTGACCCAGCTTGTTTGAGCCCTGCTCGGTCAGCCACACGCTGCCGTCCGCCGAGGGCACGGCAGAGTGAATCGCCGCTGTGCCTCGATTCGGCACCGGATACTCCTGCACTTCTCCCGTCCTCGGGTCCAGGCGGCCGATCTTGTTCGCGTCGCCGTAGTACGGCATCCAGTAGTTGCCGTTCTTGTCGGGGAACGCGCTCCACGGCATGCGGTTCGGCCCCGGCAGTTCATACTCGACGTAGACGATCTTCATCGCGTCGTCATCGAAGGATCGAACGGTTTCCTTGTATTGCGGCATCTCCACGGGAGACTTCGGCAAAACCGATTCCTCGCCAAACAGCGAGTTGATATACGAAGCTACGTCCGCCGCGTTCTGGTCGTTGAAGGGACTGCCCACTCCGCCCAGGAAGAAGTGCATCGATTCCTTCATGAACGCAACGCGGTCCTGCCAGCCTTCTTCGTCGCGGCGCACGGAGGCCATGCGCGACTGGAATCCGTGGCACGCAAAGCATCTCCCGACCAACAAGTCTTTCCCTTTAGTGTCGGGAAACAACACTTCGCCCTGATACTGGGACAAATCGCTCCAACGCACCATCCCCTTTTGCAGCCCGAAATCGTAGGAGGCGCTCTGCTCCGCAGCGAGATTCACATCGCCGCGCGGATCGCCGCGATAGCCTGCGGCCTTGATTTGCAGCTGATATTTCCCGGCGGGCAAATTCTCGATCCGATAGCGCCCGTCCTTGTCCGTCAACACGCTAACCAGCACGCGCGTGCCGGTGTTTTGCGCCTGCACAAAGGCGCCGCGGAACGGCGATCCATCCGGACCTTTCACCGTGCCGGTCACTGTGGCCGCGGGCGCAAATTCAGCCAAAAATAGCATGGCAACGAGAAGGCCCAGGAACTTGCCTGAATATTTCATGGCTCCTCCCAGTAGTTCACCGGTAAGCAATTAAGCCGGATTCTACCGCAAATCCCCGTTCAGATTCGCCTCGGATATTTGTGTTCCCTCGGGTAGCCTGGCAGCGAAGGCGGCGCCAATCGTAGCGCTGGCGTCTCGCCGGCCGTCAGCGCGAGCGTATTCACACGTCCGCCGGCAAGATGCCAGCGCTACGAAACTTGTCTAATCGACGAGAATAGGCATGCAAAGCACGGGTTCGACGTGAAAATCGAAGCGAATGATTTCCTGCAGCGCGCAACCCAGCATGGCGCTGCGGGCGGTATCGAGAGTGATGATGAACGGCAGGGCATTGCGCGGGTATCCCGGGCGCTGCAGCACGGCGTCGATGCCGATCCCGTAGCGCGCCAGTACCGTCGCGACGGCAGAAATAATGCCGGGGCGGTCCTTTACGACGAAGCGCAGATAGTACGGCGCGGTGAGCTCTCCGCTCACATCCTTAGGCGTCTCGACCGGGTGAGCGCCGCCGGTTGGGCCGAGCCCATCGCGGGCAATGGCGCACAGATCGGAAACCACAGCAACGGCGGTCGGATCGCCGCCCGCTCCGAAGCCCGAAAACACCATTTGGCCTGAGTACTGCCCGGTGGCCATCACCAAATTTTTGCTACCCTCCACATGGGCCACCAGCGAGGACGACGGAACCAGCGCGGGCCGCACAAACGCCCGCACGCTCAGCCCGTCTTCGGTTTCTTTCTTGGCCAGCGAGATCTGGCGGATCGTGCAGTTCAGTTCGCGCGCATAGGCAAAATCTACGGCTTCCACGGCAGAAATCGGCCAGCAGGGAATCTGCTCGCTCTTCAGGCGCACGCGCAGCCCGGCTTGCGCCAGGATAACCAGTTTGGCGCGCGCGTCATATCCCTCCACGTCGGCTGTCGGATCGGCCTCGGCATAGCCCAGTTCCTGCGCCTCCCGCAGCGCCGATTCGAAGCTCGCGCCGGTGGCCTCCATCTTGGTCAGGATGAAGTTGCAGGTGCCGTTCAGCACTCCCGCGATTTTGAACAGGCGATCGCCGGCGAGGCCTTCTTGAATCCCCATGATTGCCGGGATGCCTCCGGCGACCGACGCCCCGAATTCCAGCCGCCGGCCAGTCTCGCGCGCCAGATCCAAAAGCTCCGGGCCGCTTTCGGCGATCAGCTGCTTGTTCGCCGTGACCACCGCTTTGCCCGCGCGCAGCGCCTTGCGCACCCAGTCGCCCGCAGGCTTCACGCCGCCAACAAGCTCCACAAAAATGTCGATGTCCGAGGAGAGCACTTCGTTGATATTTTCCGTCCAGCGCACGCCGGCCGGCACCCAGTCCATTTTCTTGCGCGCCACGTTGCGATTGAAAATATGCGTCAACTCAAACGCCTCACCCGCGTCCTGGCAAAGCACTTTCGCGACGGACCGCCCCACGGTCCCAAAGCCGGCAATGGCCACCTTCAGCTTCTTCTTCGGCCGCACCACCGCCTTATCCGCCACCGCAGACTTGCCGCGGGCCTTGGATTTCGCGCGATTCGCTTTAGCCGCCAACGCCTCACCTCTTCAGTAACTGGACACTCAGTAGCGCGGGTCTTTCAGAGCGCAAGGATTATAAGGTATTTTCAGGTAGGACAGGCTTTCACCCTGAAAGAAGCGAAGGCCGGCCCGTTGGGGGCTTTGCTTCGCCGTATCCGAGCCGTCCTGAAGTTGCGACCGACCGGAGCCGGAAGGAATCAAATTCGTTATGGCGCAGATTACTGAGCGGCTACCGCAAAACGTCGAAGGCGAATTCTACGTGGACGCAAGCTGCATCGATTGCGACGCCTGCCGCCAGATTGCGCCCGCCAGCTTTCGCGACCATGGCGGCCAGTCCAGCGTGTACCACCAGCCCGAAAATCCGGGGCAACTGCATCGCGCGCTCATGGCTCTGGTCGCCTGCCCTACCGCCTCGATCGGCAGCGCCGGGCACCGCAGCGCGCGTCCCGGCGTCGCGGCGTTTCCCGCGCACGTGGTCGACGATGTGTACTACTGCGGCTTCAACTCGGAGGCAAGCTTTGGCGCGTGGTCCTACTTGATCGTGCGTCCGGAGGAGCAAGGTGGAAACGTCCTCGTCGATTCCCCGCGCTTCAACAGCCCCCTCGTTAAGCGCATCGAAGAAATGGGCGGCGTGCGCCTCATGCTTCTCTCGCATCGCGACGACATCGCCGACCACGCCAAATTCGCCGCCCATTTTCACTGCCCGCGCGTCATGCACGAAGCCGACGGCGCCGCCTCGCGCGGTATCGAGCGGGTCATCGCCGGCGCAGCACCCTTGCGCCTCGACGACGATCTCCACCTCATTCCGTCGCCGGGGCACACGCGCGGCCATCAGCTCTTTCTCTATCGCAACAAGGTCCTCTTCACCGGGGATCACTTGGCG
>Ga0210394_10004281_pt1 | contig 16839 bp, 10 predicted proteins | sample IncBWC12MmetaG_FD_160121 | JGI IMG/M metagenome (GOLD analysis project Ga0210394, IMG submission 160121) | Forest soil microbial communities from Barre Woods Harvard Forest LTER site, Petersham, Massachusetts, United States - Inc-BW-C-12-M | ecosystem: Environmental > Terrestrial > Soil >... | reverse complement strand
ATGGTGCTGTTCGGGGTGCCGCTGAGCGAAGGCGTGAAGGCGGATGCGTGCCGGGCGATACGCTGCGCGCTGGAGATGCAGGAGCGCGTTGCAACGCTGAATATGCATCACGAGCACCATAAGGAGTTTCCGGCGATCAAGATCGGAATTGGAGCGCATACGGGAAAACTGACCTGTGGGAATATTGGGTCGCGGAATCGCGTGGAGTATTCGGTGATTGGGGAAACGGTAAATCTGGCTTCGCGGCTGGAGAGCCTGACGAAGGACTTCGGGACGGGAATTGTGTTGAGCGCCGACACGTACGCGGCGGTGCAGGGGGAATTTCCAATGTTTTCCGAGCTTGGAGAAGCGCCTGTGCGGGGCTTCGAGCGGCATGTTTTATTGTATGGCGTGCGGGCGGAGTAAATCGAAAGCGAGTTGGAGGTGTGCACTGAAGCTAGTTCTATTGTTTAGTATCGCAATAGTTGCGGGGATTCCTGAAGGTATGCGCGCGCAGCAACCGACAAGCCAACCTCCTGGCGCAGTTCAACAACAGCACGATAAAAGTGAAACCGCGGCAAGACCCAAAGAGGGAAAATCGGGATTGAAGCGCGTGCATGTGGAGCTCTCCGGGTTTGAGTTGGACAAATCCGAGAGCGCGGCATCCAACACGCAAATCGGAGGAGGCACGCGCGGAGCAGATGGATTTACTACGTTGTTGGCACCTCGGTTTTCACGATTGTATTCGGCGCATCCCGTTTTTCACTGGACTCACACGGCACAAGCACAGAGTTTCGAGTTCCGGCTGTTGGACGAGAAGGGGGATTTGCTTTACAAAGCGCACGTTAGCGGGCGGGAATTCCGCTACCCGGATAGCGCGCCAGCGTTGCAGGCTGGAGCGGTATACGGCTGGAACGTCCGGCCAGAGGCGGCGCTTCTTGGTGGTGTTTCGCCGACGCACCGGTTCAGCAGGCTTCCACAAAAGGGAATTGACGAGATTTCGGAGGAGTTGGGACGGATAGGCACGGGCGGAAGAAAGCAAGCCGAGCTGCGCGCGGAATTGTTTACCGAGCGAAGACTATGGTTCGATTCGGTGCAAGCGCTGTCGGAGCTGATTGCGGAGCATCCCGAGGACGCGGAGTTGTACGAACGCCGTGGAGTGATCTATGACCAAATCGGAGTCACGAACTCCCTGGCGGGAGAAGATTTTGCGGTTGCAGACCAGCTTCGAGTTTCGCAAAGTCACTAAACCGTGGTTGGTGCTCCTTGCCTGCATGCTTGGAGTGAGTGCGCGCAGTCAACAGGCCGTTCTCGCGGACGCGGACACTACTACTGCACCGGAACTAGTTCTTCAAACGGGGCAAACCTCTTCTGCACAGAGCCTGGCGTTCAGTAAGGACGGAAGGCTACTAGCGTCGGGAGGCTATGGCGGGCTGTCTATAAACGTGTGGGAGACGGGCACCGGCCGCCAACTGCGACTGCTTTCGAAGCACGGCTCTGCGGGCACATTAATGGCCGGGGTTACCGCGATCGCGATTAGCAATGACGGACAACTTCTGGCGGGAGGGTTCGCGGATAACAGCGTCACGATTTGGGATTTGAACACCGGCGAGGATCTCATTTCGATGGAAGGCCCGGGAACCACGCTTAGAGACGTGATGGGCTTGCGGGCCATTCAGTTTTCTCCTGACGGCAAGTATCTTCTAGCGAACTACGCAGACGGAGTAAAGGTGTTCGATCTCGCGTCGGGAACTAAGATTCGTGAGATTAATACAGGAGTGTATGCGTCGGCGTGTGATTCGGCTATGTTCACCTCGGATAGCCGGCAGATTATTTCCACCGGCGGCGGTGTTGGTTCGATGGTCATAGTGCGGCGGGCAGGCGGAAGCGCGGGAGGTGCGACTCAACTCGTATCCACCGATGTGGAAACCGGCAAGGAAATACCTCTGGGTGAGGCGCCAGGAGTTTTGCCAAGTGCGAGCCGGGGCAAATGCGTAATCACGGCTGTTGACGGGCATATCCTCGTGTCTACTTCAAGCGGCGACGCGGAGATGGTGAGCGAGGTTGGTTCCCGAAAGGAACCGCGGGTTCTGAATCATACCATCCCCGACAGAGTGGCCTTTTATCCGTCCTTGCAGACGCTCAGCCCCGCTGGAACAATCGCGGTGTTCGCGCAACACGCGAACCTGTATGCCTGGGATCTGGCGCGGTCCACACAACTCTACAAAGTGAGCATAGAAGTCAATCCGATGTTTGAAATGGCGAATGAGATCGCATCTCTGGAGTTCACTTCGGTGGGCGACCGGCTGGCGGTCGGCACTCTCGACGGGCGCATCCGGATATTTGACGCTTTGAACGGCCATCTGTTGCGCAAGCTGGAAGGACCTGTAAACGTGCCCCGGAGTGTTGCTTTTGATTCGAGCGGACATCGACTTTTTTCCGGGGAGAGAACCGCATGGAATCTCGAATCCGGCCAAGGCGAACAAATTCTACAGCAAGAGCGGGGAGTGAGAGGAATTTTCAGCGCGAGCGGCGACCTTTTAGCGGAGCCCGGCCAAGGGAATGGGGACGTTCGCATCTGGAGTGTCGCCAAAGATAAGCGGATCGCCACACTCTCCCCTCAAGGGGAATGCCTCGCAGATCAAATCGCATTTAGTCCCGACGGAAAGTTGGTGGCGGTGACCTATTCAAAAAGTGTGGCGCAGCTGCTAAAGGCGATGAGCGCTGGGCCGAAGGCCGTCCCTCGAGTAACCCCTACGGGGCCCTTGCTACCCCCCACTAATAAGAAGGGCAAGAACAAACCAAGTTCGGCGTCGCTGGAAGACCTCATTCAAGCCGCGCGAGCGAGGCAGGAAGCTGCGATGGCGAGCATAAACAAGAGTCAAGGAGAGGACATCAGCAATCAAATCAAGATTTATGACATCGCTACGGGCAGCGAAATGGCGAGTTTGCCTTCGACGGTTCTACGCAGCACTTCGAGCAGCAACCTAAGCTTCAGCCCGGATGGACGGTCGTTGGCGGCGGCTACCGCGGAAGGAATAGCGATTTGGGACCTGGCATCGCGAACGAAGGCCGGCATTTTGCAACCAGTATCGGCAAATCCAGCGATCGGGGCCGGTTTGTTTTCCGGCATGGCGGGCATGGCGCGCCAGATTCAGTCCTTGCAGTATAGTTCCGATGGACGATTCGTCGCGTCCGCACTGCGGGACTCCTCGAAGAGCACGGCAGAAATGCAAGCCGCGATGGAAGAGCGGTTCGCGGCGGCGACGAAGCCCAGGAAGAGCAAAATCAACTTTCCGGTTTTTGGTCAGATGCGCCCGGCGGGGAGCGTTCATCAAAAAAGTGTCTCGAGTTCCGCGACCCCGGCTGCGGGAATGAGCTTCACAGTGCTTGGGCCAGTGGAAGTGTGGGACCTAAGTAACGGTCAACGGATCCTGAATCTGCCAGGGCATTCAGGGGCTGCAGGCTTGGTTGCCTTCAGTCCAAATGGAGAGTTGCTGGCTAGTTCCGGGGTCGAAGACGATATCAAGCTGTGGGACCTGAAGACAGGGAAGGAGTGGAAGACGCTTTCCGGACATACGGCGGCGATTCAGGGCATGGCATTTGCTCCGACCAGCGATTTGCTGGCCTCGGCGAGCGCCGACGGTACAACGCGCTTGTGGGAAATCAGTACCGGCGAAACCCTGGCAACGCTGCTCTCGGTGAATGATGGGCGCGATTGGCTGGTGATCACTCCCGATGGCTTGTTTGACGGTTCGCCGGCTGCGTGGAACCAGATTCTCTGGCGGTTTGGAGACAAGATATTTGACGTTGTGCCCGTGGAGATTTTTTTCAACGAGTACTACTATCCGAATCTTTTGGCCGACATCCTCGCCGGAAAGCGTCCACGGGCAAAACTGGACATTGCGAGGAAGGATCGCCGCCAGCCGCAACTCACTCTTGAAACTACCGTGCAACTGGCGAGCGCCACCGAGTTGGCAACGATTCCGGTAAAGGTTCGTATAGCAGCGGCGCCAGCGGGAGCGAAAGACGTGCGTCTGTTTCGCAATGGTTCGCTGGTAAAAGCCTGGCGCGGAGACGTTCTTCGGGGAAAAGACAGCGCTACGCTGGAAACCAACGTTCCGATTGTTGCGGGCACCAACCGGCTGTCGGCGTACGCGTTTAACGGAGACAACATCAAGAGTGTCGACACGGTGCTGGAGGTAACCGGCGCGGAATCTCTACGGCGAAAACCCGTGGCCCACATTGTGGCAGTGGGCATCAACGAGTACGCGAACAAAGACTACAACCTGCATTTCGCGGGGGCCGACGCGCAAGGTTTCGGCGACGAAGTAACGCAACAACTTGGCACGCAAGGGCGCTTCGAGCAAATCGATGTAACGGTATTGAGCGACCGCGAGGCCACGAAGAGCAATATATTGCGGAGCATCGAAGAGCTGGGCGAGCGCGTACATCCGGAAGACGAAGTGTTCATTTTTATTGCTAGCCACGGGACGGCCGCGCAAGAGCATTTCTATTTGATTCCGCATGACCTGGGCTTCAGCGGGAATCGAACGCAATTAAACGAACAAGCCGTGAATGTGATTCTTGAGCACAGTATCTCGGATCAGGATCTGGAGAAGGTGTTCGAAAATGTGGATGCAGGTCGCATCCTGCTGGTGATCGATGCTTGTAACTCCGGCCAGGCACTGGAAGCGGAGGAGAAGCGGCGAGGGCCAATGAATTCGAAGGGCTTGGCTCAGCTGGCGTATGAAAAGGGCATGTACATTTTGACAGCATCCCAGAGCTACCAGGCGGCACAAGAAATTTCCAGGATCGGACACGGGCTGCTGACGTATACGTTGGTGATAGAGGGCCTGGCGAAGAACATGGCGGACTTCGAGCCGCTAGATGGGAAGATAGAAATGCGCGAGTGGCTGGATTACGCGAGTGCTCGGGTTCCGGAAGTGCAACTCGAAGAGTTGAAGCAGGCGCGAGCCTCGGGACGAAGGCTCTCCTTTGGCGATGAACCGAGGACGCGAACCATTCGATCGGTGACCGAAGGTTTGGACGAGACACAGCGTCCGAGACTTTTCTACCGACGAGAATTGGAAAGTACGACCTGGGTGGTCAGCGCTCATTCGCAGTCTAACAACTAGTTGGGACATATACCCTCACCCAAGTAGTTCGCTCGTCCTAAAGTGCACCGCATTGCAAGGTGACGCAAAAACTCAAAGACCTCCTCAATTACCACCGGCGCTAACCGTTTTCTGCAACAGCGGACTCGGACGATCATACGAGTTGTTGGTTTGAGCCTTCCTTAGTTCTTGTTTAAAACCGGGAACGAACTCTTCCACCATATCGCTGACTTTGGTCGTGGCGATCCCGACTAAAGCGCCTTTGAGCGCATCCCAAGTCGCCGAAGGTGCGCCCACGTCGTTACCGTACGCACTTTGTGATCTTGTGGGAGCGGATGGGGTATCGCGGTCCCCCGGCGGGTTCCATCGAGAGCTCCTAGAGGATCGCCGTGCAGGAAACAAAGCGGAAAGAAGCAGGCCGCCGCTAAATGCCACAGCCATCAAAGCCCACGGGCGCTCGTCAAATTGGGCGCGCCAGTCAACTGCGGATTTTACTTTTGCTTCCAGTTCGTTGAAGTTGTCGCTGAGATCGTTCCTTGTTTCTTGGATGTGCTGTTCTATTTGATTTGATGTTTGGCCCATTGGACGTTTTCCTCCAAGCTTTTAATGGCTTTGTCTGGACTTAAATTTGTGCGCTTCAACTTCTCCCTACCCGAACTAATAAATGCGACGGCTACAATAGCCAGGATCATTCCAACGAGCAATGCGGCCAACCAAGCGGGCATTACCGTTGAGAGGCCACAAACAGCTGCCAAAAGCATGAAGCCAATTCCATAAACGCCAGAAACCAAGCCCACTCCGAACGTGGTTGCGGGCTTGACGGCTTTACTCGCTTCTTCCTTTATTTCGGTCTTTGCGAGGCGAAATTCAGATCGAATGATGTCCTGCAAATTGCTGACGATATCCTGTAGGACCTCAGGGACGGATCTCTGTGTTTGGGGTGTCGCCATACGAGCTCCTCCGAGAGGAATTAGTTGTTGCTTCGCAGGCCGCGGGCAACCAGGAAGCCCAGAATTGCGGCTGCCGCCAACGACTGTCCCGGATAACGCTTCACCAGATCCTGAACGTCATCTGCCATGCCCTTCAAGTCGGTTCGACGAACATAGTCGGCTGTGGCTTGCAGCTTATCCGCAGCGGAGTGAGCCACACCGGAGAGTTTGTCACCGCTTAAGTGCAGTGAAGATGCTGTCTGGTCTAAAGCCCCCGCTGCGGATGCGCGCGAACTGTCGATCTTGTCCGCAGCCTGGCGACCGAGATCTGTCACTTTTTCCTTAACATCCGTGGCCGTTTGCGATATCTGTTCTTGCATCCGAGCGGCCGTTCCGGTGGCGCCCGGACCTGTAAATTCGCCGGATGAAGACTGACCCGATTGTTTGTTGTACTCTTCCATTGCCTTTCTCCCTTGTCGGATGCAACATCCGCGCTGATTCTTATGTCGGTTTCATTCTATGAAACACTTGCATCCTAAGACTCGTTTATGGTGAGGGATATCCGGTCAAGGCCTGAGCGGACGCTATCTCATACATTATGCGGCGGGCGACGGTTCTCTTTTTTGAACGGCAGCGCCATAGCAAGCCATCCGACCGGGCCTCATATCAAAAGCGATGACGTTGGGACGAGAGGTTCGCGTGAACATGGTGAACTTCGTGAACGTGGAAAACCCAGAGCCAGAAGGAAAGCGTCTTGACGCATCGGGCTGTAGGAAGCTCTAGGGCCGCGTATGCCATCGAGAAGGCTCGCATCGTAATCCTCGCAATCTACCATGGCACCCAACAGTGGCCCGAGGGCTTCCGCTGGTAGAGAAAAGCCCAACCGCAGGGGCGGGTTGCCCCGTAAACCGAGCACATGGCGCGGAAGGTCAGAACAGAGCCTGCTCCATCAGATGGGCTGCGAAGCAAGAAAACTTCCGGCCGATGCAGGAGTGTTTTTTTTCGACTTCTTCCTTCATGGAACTAACCAGGCATGTGGAATTGCCTCTGAGTTGAGCTGAGGAAAACGGATTAGGAATTCCCAGCACTCCTAGATCTGCCCGTCGAGTCGCGGAAAACCGACCAAATCGGATAGGCAGCACACAGAGCAACTCCGGTAAGCAGGACTCCCGATAGCACAAAGGGAGGTCGGGCAGCACGTTCAATCGCGTTGGCGTGCCACAGTGAGGCCACACCTGCCGCAAACAAAATCGGGGCGAGGAATCTCGCTCCCAGTACAAGCCTGCGCCGGGATTCGCGGCTCATCCATGCTTGAATAACGGCTCCAGAAAAGGCCAAGCATGTGGCAAACAGAGGCATACGAACAAGTATCTCCGACGATGCTTCCAGAATATTTTTCACCCGGAAATCTGCTCGATCGATCATCCCGCTAGCGGCAAAAGCCTCGCGCAGTTGCCAGTCCACAAGTGCCGCAAAAAGGAGATTAAAGGAAATGGCAAAGCAGAGTGTTATGAGCGTCGCGACAATGGCACAGCAAACTCCGCCGATAACCGCCAGAATCAGAGATCCGGTTCGCTCCCACGCCGCTGCACCTGCCATGCCTAATAGTGCGAGCGTTAGCAATACGGGGCTGATAATGAGAACAAATGGTCTGGCCGGGACAAAGGCTTCAATCAGGTGATTCGTGATCGCTACAGCACCAACCAGCAGGCCGATCTGCGCCCCAACCATTGTCGCAGCGATCGTGCCGGGGGACTTTTGCTTCCAAACAAGAATTCCTGCAGACCCGTATGCGAACAGCAACGTTACGTCCGTCCAGAGCAGGCCAACTCCAGAGCCTTGAGCGCTCTCGCGATGCCGCATGACACCTGCTGCGACGAGCGAAAGTACAAGAATTGTGCCCAGGATTATTCCCGAGCCGAGGATCTGCGGCCTGTGCATCTGTGCAACCCTTTTGCACTTGTATCACGGAAGCGAGTTTGAGGCATGTCCTACGGACTGCAACTCCCGGTAACGCGCGTTCCGCGTAAGAGGTGACCAGTTCCGGCGTCCCGAATTCGATAGGCACGGTCGGAGCAGTGTTCGGATTGTCGACAAACCGGAAGGTATCCGGGTTCCACGGTGCTATTAGTCCTGAGAAGTCGGCTTCGACCCTAACTTCCGGGTTGCGAGTCGACCCGAACAGACGGATGGCTCGTCGTTCTTCGCGGCAATCGCCCCGGCGCTTGGCGGTTCATGGTAAAAATCCTGGAAAGCACTCGGGCACCTCTTGTTCCGAGCGGCTTGCTCTTACTGAATTCGTAATTCACGCAGCTCTGGTCTAAAGATCGAGCATTATCCATGCTGGCGCATGGTCGCTGGCGTTTGTTTGCCCGCGCGCCCATCGATCTACACCACCGTCTACGAGCCGGTCCGACAACTTAGGGGAGAGCAGAAAGTGATCGAGTCGCATGCCTTTGTCCTTCGGCCACCGTTCATATTTGTAATCCCAGAATGTCCAGAGCGGCCCGTCCGGATGTAACCTCCGCATCGCATCGGTCCAGCCTTGAGCCAGCAAACGCGCAAAAGCTTGGCGGCTTTCCGGTTGGATCAAAGCGTTGTTATCCAACGATCGAGTCGGATAGATGTCTTGCGGTGTCGGCACGACGTTGTAGTCACCGGCCAACACCACAGGGGCGCCGCTCGCCATGAGTTCGGCGGCATGAGCAATGAGGCGCTCAAACCAGGCCAATTTGTAATTGAATTTCGGTCCAGGCTGCGGATTCCCGTTGGGGAGGTAGATGGAAGTGACTAGGACTCCCTGAACTGCCGCTTCGATGTAGCGGGCTTGGTGGTCCTGAGGATTTCCTGGCAAGCTTGTGCAAGTCAGCACAGGAGCGTGGTTTTGCGCGAGAATGGCCACGCCATTCCAGGAACGCTCCCCTTGCCAGACTGCTTCGTAGCCGAGAGTTCGCAGGGCATTCACGGGAAAGGCTCCCTGCTCCGCCTTGAGCTCCTGGAGACTAACCACGTCCGGCTCAGCTTTGGCTAACCAAGACAAGAGGTTATCCAGCCGCTTATTGATGTTGTTGATGTTGAAGGTCGCGACTTTCACCAAGTCCCTCTCTGTCCCTGTATCTCTGGGTGCGCCTCCCAACGGAGCAACCGAGTTGGTTGTTCCGGCTGGCATTATTTTACCGGGCCTGATCGAAAAAGGAAGGACGGCCCAGACGATCGAACACAGCTGCCTCAACTCTTCCGATACTGGTCGATCTGCAGAAGGAATTCAGAATCGACGGAATGCGGAGCCACAGGAGGAGAATCAGTTCATTGATCAATAGAAAAATGAGGGCGAGCAGCACAAACCCCGAAGAATCTTCTTGGCCGTTCAAATCAAATTGCCGGACGTGAGCTCACGCAGCTTGTATCGCAACAATTTTCCGGCCGCGCTCTTAGGCAGTTTATCCATGAATTCGATATGTCGCGGGTACTTGTATGGCGTGATGCGATGTTTGACGAACTCCTGCAGTTCGAGCGCGAGATCAGGAGTAGCTGAGATGCCTTCCCGAAGCACGACGAACGCTTTGGGAGTGTGGAGTCCTGTATCTTCTTGATAAGCAACCACCGCCGCTTCTAGGACACATCCGTGATCTATGAGGGCGCTTTCGACCTCAGCCGGCGAGACCCATTGGCCCGAAACCCTAAACATATCGTCGGAACGGCCCGCATACCAGTAGTAGCCGGCCTTATCTACCCAGTATTTGTCGCCGGTGAAAAACCATTCCCCACGCATGCGTTCAGCCGTTAGCTGTCGGCGGTTCCAATAACGGGGCGCGATACTGTCTCCCGACACAAGGAGATCTCCAATCGTGCCCGGCGGAACCTCACGACCATCTGAATCAACGATGCGCAATTTGTAGCCTGGAACCGCGCTCCCCGTGCTGCCAGGCTGCACGTTGCCAGGCCGCGTGGACAAATAGATATGAAGTACCTCAGTCGAACCGATACCGTCCAGAATCTCTACACCAAATTTGCGCTGCCACCTGCGGAAAATGTCAGCTGGAAGTGGTTCCGCTGCGGAAACCGCGAGTCGAACACTGTCCAAACAGTACGATTCTCTCTCGGCTTCTTGGAGCATCTGGGCATACAACGTTGGAACAGAGAAGAAAAGCGTCGGCCGGGCGGTCTGAGCAATTCCTAATACCGCTTTGGCTTGCGCCTTGCCTGAAAACAAAACCGTGCTCGCCCCAGCATAGAGGGGAAACATAAGTGCATTGCCCAATCCATAGGCATGGAAGAGTTTTGACGACGAGAAGGTTATGTCATCGGGGCCGATACCCAGGACTTCGATAGCATAATTTCTGCAGCAGGAAATCCAGTCATAGTGCAGGTGTACCGCCGCCTTCGGGCGCCCGGTGCTGCCCGAGGTCCACAACCAAAACGCGACGTCTTCCGCACTTGTCGTTGCGGCGTCCAGTTCGGACGAATTCTGGGCAAGCCACTCATTCCAGTGTTTGCACCCGGGCTGAAGTTCGCCGACGACAATGACGTGTCGGAGAAAATGCTGCGCACCTAGAGCAGGTGCAACTTCCGCAAAGAGTGTCGAATGAACTATGAGTGTCCGTGCCTTACTTTCGCGGAGGAAGTAGTCGTAATCGGCTGTTCGAGCAGCAGTACTCGTCGGGATGGCCACAGCGCCGATCTTTATGACACCGAAATATGCAACGGCGAACTCCGGGCAGTCGGGCAACAATAACAATACTCGTTGCTCGCGTTGCAACCCCAAACTCAACAGGCCATTCCCGGCGCGATTTACATCTGCAGCCAAATTGCCGTAGGTGCAAACCGACTCGCCGCATCGAATCGCCGCTTTTTGAGCCCGGCCTTCTCTGATGTGGCGGTCCACAAACCGGTCCGTCAGATTAAAGGAAATGGCGTCTCCAGAACTCCTGCTTATACTCAGAAATTAAACATACGAAAGATCCAGGCAACATAATCCAAGCTCTGACCTGCCCCCCGAAATTTAGTCCAAGCAAAGTGAGAAAACTTCCGGCCGATGCAGGAGTGTTTTTTCTTGACTTCTCCCTTTATAGAACGCATCAGGACTTAGGTTTAGGGTGCTCGCAATGGTTTTTGCTATTGCGGCAAACCAAGACGGCGAAGTAGATCGTTATACCGTGGGTCTGACCGCAGGAAATCGAATTCTGGGTCAACAAGGAAATACCATCCTAGCCAACCCTCACGTTGTTCGTAAGCTTTCTCGAGCCAGTTGAACACTAGATCTTTTTGGCTGAGTCCAGCATAGATAACGGCGATACTGAATGCAGGCACATACCGCTGCTTTGACAATTCCTGCAATTCTTTGATCTTTCCCTCCGCCTCGCCCCTCCTGCCAGCGATGGCATAGCCATATCCCAGATACCCCGTCGCAAGTGCGGAGGCCCCGGATAGCGAGACGGCCTTTTGAAACTCTGCAATGGCCTCAATATGCTTTCCCTTGTGGGCATAAATGATCCCGAGGTCCATGTGTGCCAGCCAGAAGTCTGGGTCGATGTCGAGCGCCTTCTGCCACTGCTCGACCGCCATATCATACTGATGTGAACCGCAGTAGGCGCCACCCAATTGCTCATTCCAGAACAACCCAAGAGGATCCAGTTCGACGGCGTGTTTTATCTGGGTGATGGCCTCGGGGAGGCGCCCCATCGCTACTAGGTACGTCCCATAGCCATAATGCGGTTCTGGTGAATTAGGATTTAATTCCAGGGACCTTTCGAACTGTATCTTCGCAGTGGCAGGGTCGAAGTCGAAGTAAAGGGCAACGATTCCAGTCAAGTAGTGGGCCTGGGCGAGTGTGTCGTCGATTTCCAACGCCTTCGCCAGTTGAGCCTTTGCCTTTGGCAGGAATTCTGTTGGCGGGTAACCGATCCAGCCGAGCAACGCGTAGTCATCGGCCATTCCGAAATATGCGGGAGCGTAGTTGGGGTCTTTTTCGATCGCCTGTTGGCAGAATTGCAAGCTTTTTTCTAGTTCATCTCCGCTGCCTCTGTTCCAGTGGTAGCGGCATTTAAGATAAAGCTGATACGCCTCGACGTTTTCGGTATAGCGCCTGGTCACGCTCCTTTGCTCGTCACCGGTCAACTTCAAGCGCAGCTTTTCGGTGATCTCCCTCGCAATGTCTTCCTGAACAGCGAAGATGTCCGATAGTCTTCGATTGTATTGCTGACCCCACAGCTCCTTTTGTGTGCCTATATCCGTTAGCTCCGTCTGGACGATCAACGTGCTGTCCCGCTCCGCCACCTTGCCGGTAAGGACTGCGCGGACCTTCAGATCGCGACCGACCGTCTCGGGGTCTACCCCCTGTGACTTATATCGGAACACCGTGGCTCGTGGCACGACCCTCAGTCTAGGCACTTGCGCAAGGCTGTTGATGATTTCTTCGGTTATGCCATCACTGAGATAATCCGAATCGGGATCGCCGCTGGCATTGACGAAAGGCAGTACGGCAATTGAATCAATTTGCGTGTCTCGACGCGAAGCAAGATAGAACCATGTCGCAACCACTCCCGCGGTCAGCACGACAAAAGTGATTGCGCCGGCTAGCCACCACCGCGCCCAGTGTGAGTCGCGTGGCGTTCTTTCCGTCGGAACGACTATTGCAGCGCCAAGTTGTGGTGGTTCGGATGGAATCTGTGCACGACCAGAATCTGTGTCGCGCCGCAATCGCTGTAAATCTGTGCGAATTTCCGCTGCACTCTGGTAGCGCAGCTTGCGATCTTTTTCCAGGGCCTTGTTGATGATTTCTTGTAGCTTCGGCGGGAGTTCCGGCTTCAACTGTTCCAAAAGAACAGGTGCTCGATTCAAAACCGCTTCGTGTACAACGGCAGCTGTGTTGCCCGGAAATGCCAAGCGGCCAGTTGCCATCTCGTAGAGCACCGCACCAAACGAGAACAAGTCCGTTCGTGTATCGAGTTCTTCGCCCCTTGTCTGCTCCGGCGACATGTACGCGACCGTGCCGAGCGTCGAGCCCGGGCTGGTCAAAAGTTCCCCCGCAGTGGCGGTCGGCATCTGCGACACACCGACGCTCGGACCAACAGGGACCAGTTTCGCCAATCCGAAATCAAGAATCTTGGCGTGCCCGCGTTTGGTCACGAAGATATTCGCGGGCTTGATGTCACGGTGAATGATGCCTTCGGCGTGGGCAGCTTCCAGCGCCTCCGCCATCTCGATTCCCAATTCCAGAATCCGTTCTGGAGGCATCGACCCACTATCGATAAGATGCTTCAACGTTTTCCCATCGAGAAATTCCATCGCAATGAAGGGCTGACCGTTGTGTTCACCGATTTCATAGATGGTGCAAATATTGGGATGATTCAGGGCGGATGCAGCCTGTGCCTCACGGTCAAACCGGCTTAGAACTTGTGAATCTGGCGCGAACCCGGCAGGAAGGAACTTCAAAGCAACGAAGCGGAGCAGCTTTGTGTCCTCGGCTTTATAGACAACACCCATACCGCCACCGCCAAGTTTTTCAAGAATGCGGTAGTGGGAGATGATTTCGCCGATCATGGTTTGGAGTGCAACTCTGGGCTGCGATGTTAGAGAGGGAGTAGAGCGGAGTCAATGATCCATTGTCGCAACGACTCCGTAACCGATGGCTCCACGACGAACCGTTCCAATGCCTGCCGATCACCAGGTAAAGAGAGGATCCGCCGTTAGCCGCTCGCATCTAAAAACTTACAGCAAACCGTGTGGCGCCGGTGCTCAGAATCGATGTCGTTCGCTATGAAAGCGGTGGCTGGAATGTCGGCGACAAATAAGGCCTTCGCCTACTCCTGACCATTCCTATGATTTAGCAGTCTCCCGATGAGGAACTTGGATTCTCTGCCCCAGCGCGAACCAACTTTTATCGAGCCAATGGAGTGTTTTGCTGTGCCGAAACCCCGAGCGGCTCGGAGTGGATGTGGTAAGCTCCCAGTCCCTGCACTGAAGATGAGCCGTGAGGTACTTATGGGCGGCGAAGATTCCATCCCCAAGTTCGATCCCGAAAAACCTGAAGAGCAAATAGGTTCGCGGCAGTCACAAAAAGAGGTGCCATTCGCAACTGCGGGTAGTGAGACCACGCTTGACACCGAGGCCAGCGCTAGAGCGGGGATAAGTGTGGACCGGGTGTCCATCGGGGCGTACGGCTTGCTTAGAAAGCTGGGCGAAGGTGGGATGGGACAGGTGTGGCTGGCGGAGCAGAGCTCGCCGGTAAGGCGGCGAGTGGCGTTGAAACTTATCAAAGGCGGATTATACGACAGCTTGGTGATTCAGCGGTTTGATTCCGAACGGCAGTCGCTGGCAGTTATGAATCACCCAGCAATTGCAAAGATATTCGATGCAGGTTCCACAGCCGATGGACAACCCTACTTTGTTATGGAATATGTAGATGGTCCGTCGATCACGCGCTACTGCGATAACAAGAAACTGAAAATTCGGGAACGACTCGAGCTTTTCGTCGATGTGTGTGAAGCGGTGCAGCACGCACACCAGAAGGCCATCATTCACCGGGACTTGAAGCCCTCGAATGTCCTAGTCGAAGAGGTAGATGGGAAGCCAGTGCCACGAATTATTGACTTCGGTATAGCGAAGGCGATTTCCTCACAGGCCAAGGGGAATCAGACTCTTCTGACAAAGATGGGAGCATTGGTTGGGACCCCTGGATTTATGAGTCCGGAGCAGGCAGATCCGAGCGTGCTGGATGTGGATACGCGGACCGATGTGTATTCACTGGGAGTCATCCTTTACGTGCTTTTGACCGGCAGGTTGCCATTCGATCCGGACGAGTGGAGTAAGAGGCCGATCGACGAAGTCCTGCGGCAACTCCGGCAGGAAGATCCGCCAAGTCCGAGCGCGAAATTGAGTGGGGAAAAAAAAGCGGCAAGTGACAGTGCTGGCAAACGATCAAGTGACCAAAAACAGCTGGTGAGCATACTGCGAGGTGACCTTGACTGGATCACTCTGAAGGCGCTCGAAAAGGATCGTGCGCGCCGCTACGGTGCGCCTTCAGAACTCGCGGCCGATATTCAACGCTACCTGCGCAACGAACCCGTCACCGCCCGCCCTGCCAGCACCTTCTATCGCATGAGCAAATACATACGTCGCCACCGCGTCGGAGTCAGTGTCGCCGTCGGTTCGGCCATCGTGCTGGCCGCTTTCGCAATCAACCAGGCCGTGCAAATCCGCCGTATCACTCGTGAGCGGGACCGCGTGGACCGCGTCTCGCAGTTTACCACCGACATGTTCAGGGTCTCTGACCCCGGTGAGGCGCGCGGAAACAACATTACCGTCCGTGAAGTTCTCGACAAGTCTTCCAAAGACATCGACAAGTCACTGGAAAAAGACCCGGAGCTTCGCGCCAGGATGATGTACGTCATGGGCATCGTGTACCAAAACCTCGGACTGTACCCCAAGGCGCAGCCGCTGCTGGAGCAGGCCGCCAAAATCCAGCGCGCAACGCTCGGGCCGGACAACGAGGAGACACTGCGGACAATAAGCGCCGATGCGGGCGTCCTGTCGCTGCAAGGCCATTACCCCGAAGCAGAAAGACTCGCGCGCGAATCCGCAACTCGGGCTCGTCGCTCACGCGGCCTTCGCAACGCCAATACCTTGAGATCCATGTACAGTTTGGAGGTGATTCTCTGTGCACAGGGGAAGTTTGCCGAGGCGGAGCCTCTGGCGCGAGAGGTTTTGGAAACCTCAGAGTCACTGGGCGGTCCCCAAACTCCCGACACCATCAATTACATTAGCGGCTTGGCTCTCACGGAAAACGCTCTCGAACGCTATCCCGAAGCTGAGAAATTGTTTCGGAAAGCTCTCAAACTCAACAGCGAAACACTAGGCCCCGATCATCCGAGCACAATTCATTCGATGAACAACCTCGCTGTCACACTTTCTGAGGCTGGCCACTCTGACGAAGCTGAAAAAATCGTCCGTCAGGTGCTCGACACCGAACGCCGGGTGCTCGGTCCCGAACATCCAGAGACCTTATCCGCCGCTAGCAATCTTGCGATCGACATTTCAAACCAGGGCCGCTACGCGGAAGCCGCCCAGCTCCAGCGCGGGATTCTGGAAACACAGCGCCGCGTTTTTGGTCCCGATCATCCGGAGCCTTTGCGTACCGAGGATAGTCTAGCGAACTCATTGTCCGAGCTTGGACAGTATGAAGAAGCCGAAAAGCTCGAAAGGGACACTGTGGAGAGATTGCGCCGCACAGTGCCCGATCACGACCCTGCCTTCTCAAACGCGTTGTATGATCTTGGCTGCATCTACGCGCTGCAGGGACGCCGCGAAGAGGCGCTCGCTTATCTGCGCCAAGCTGTCGAGAACGGTCTTTCCGTCCACTCAGTTTCACATATTGCCGAGGATGAAGATTTGAAGTCGCTGCGCGGCGACCCTCGCTTTGAAGCCCTCGCCGCCGAAGCCGTCAAGCGAGCCGCTCCGCAACAGGCCCAACCCGCGTCGAAATAGCTTCCCGAATCGCGCAACCGGAAGCAAGTAATGTGATGGGCAACAGCATTTGGAAAAATGTTCCCGGGTTCGTCACCTGGTAGAACGCCCGGTAGTGCTCCAATGCCGGCAGCCTGGGCAAACGAAATGGATTAGCTGCTAAGTATGGCGGGCACGAAGGGGACGTCGATCTACGAGTAGCCGCCTCGAACGGGTTCCGAAGGATTCGCCACAACCAGATGGCGAGGCTTGAATACCAGAATTTACAAAACGAACGCGCACTCCCTCTTTGACTTGAGGCTATTGCGTTGAAAGGTCATCGATTTTCCAGCGAGGGCGGGATTCAAATA
>Ga0210394_10004280_pt1 | contig 16842 bp, 14 predicted proteins | sample IncBWC12MmetaG_FD_160121 | JGI IMG/M metagenome (GOLD analysis project Ga0210394, IMG submission 160121) | Forest soil microbial communities from Barre Woods Harvard Forest LTER site, Petersham, Massachusetts, United States - Inc-BW-C-12-M | ecosystem: Environmental > Terrestrial > Soil >... | reverse complement strand
GAACCCTCAATTTGAAAACCGTGGCTCATTCTCTTCGTGATGCGTGCAATAAGGCCGTTGTAGGACGAACTGCCCGTCCAATCCAAAGTTGAAATATCGCCGAAATTGGGGTTTAGCGTCGGACAGGCAGCCGGAAGACAGCTCGGCCACAGGAAACCCGCCGGGGTTTTTGTTGGTAACGTGATATCCGCATCTTGAATCTCGACGCTATCGTGAACGGCGTGCGAACCAACGTAACCGACCATCACCGTAAGGTTACGAATAATCTCGCGTTGAACGTTCAGATTCCACTGCATGATATAAGCCCGGGGTGGGTCGAATTGAAAGTGATCCACGCCCAGTCCCGTGGGTTGGATCAAGTCAAAAGCTCCGCTTGGGAAAGTTCCAGCCGGCAAGTGGGTTGCGGTTCCCTGCAAAGCGAACGGCGCTCCTCCACCAAGGAGTTGTAACATTGCAGCGGGCAGGGGAAGGATGTCAAAAATCCCAAAACCGCCGCGAATCGAGGTCTTGCCGCCACCGAACGGATCCCAGGCGAAACCTATTCGCGGTTCGAAATTCGCAAGGGTTGGATTTAAGAAAAGGGGGTTGCCAAGGGCAGGAGTCGTGTCCGTGAGGTTTCGCAAATTCCCGTACTTGCCCTGCACTTCGGTGGGCGGCGTGGACATTTCATATCGTACTCCCAGGTTAAGGGTGAGATTGGGCCGCAAGCGCAAGTCATCCTGAAAGTAAGCGCCGAAGATAGTGTTTCGAGTCCCACGTTCTGTCAGAGTTTCGGGAATGGCGCCAGTAAACGAATTTGGCTCATTGAGCAGGAAGTTGGTCAATGAACCGAACTTAAATACGCCACCGGGACGTCGGGCCTGGAAGGAATTCGTCTGATCCCGCTCCACGGATACTCCAAATTTGAGAGTATGGATCCCTTTTTGGAGAGTAACGTCATCGTAAGCCTGATATGCGTTTATCACGAAAGAAGTCTGTGATGAGGCATCCTTACCACCTGGGTATAGTGTCAATCCCGGAACCGAGATTGAGGGCGCGCCTGGTACTCCAGGGATCGCGGATAAAGAGGGATCGTCCGCCGCCGGATTGATTACCCCTGCGTTGTAGCCATTTACTGACGTAGATCTGTTAAAACCCACCCGGGCGGAATTGAGCAGAGTTGGGGAGAAAACATGGATTTCTCCAATCTCGACAAACTCCCTCGACGTTCTGGACCCAATGTTTACGCCCTGCAGCACGTCAGGCCCTACAACGCTACCTCGGTCAAATTGATACGTACCAGATAGCGTGTCGCTCGCTGAAATGGTCTGGTCAATTCGTGCTGTCGCAAAGTTTTCTGGCAAAACTGAATTCCCAGCAAAAGAAAAAATCGCTGTATTGCCCGGAGGCAAGATAGCCCCGTTTGGAAGAGGCCACAAGGCCAATGCTTTCTGCACCGTCGGATCAATTGTAATGGTCATCGGGGTGCCGTCTGAAGCAAAAATGGTTCCATTGCGCGCAGTGAGCGAAGGCACGGTGTCCGTGTTCGTGGTGCCCAAGACTTGGCGGAGCCCTTCGTAATCAAAGAAGAAAAACGTGTGACTCTTGCGGATCGGTCCCCCTACAGATGCTCCGAATTGGTTCCGCCGGAACTCAGGGATCTGAGGACCATCAAAAAAATTCCGAGCATCTAACGCGTTGTTACGCAGGAATTCGTAGACCGTGCCGTGGAACTGATTGGTTCCCGAGCGCGTAACGGCATTGAGGATTGCGCCCGGAGTCCGCCCGTACTCTGCGGGATAGTTACTCGTCAATACTGAAAATTCCTGAATAGCATCCACCCCGAGGGTTCCGCCGGACACGCTGCCTGGACTGCCACCCATTTCGTCGTTAACGTTGACCCCATCGATGTAGTAACCGTTGTATTGCGGTCTTTCCCCGGAAATGCTCATTTGCGATCCCCAACCTCGGCTGCCCCTGGAGAAACCCGACGCGGCTGGAACTTGGATAGCTGCTGCCGAATCTACCCCCGGCTCGAGAGTGGCAAGTTGAGTCCAATCCCGTCCATTTAGAGGGAGCTCGACGATATCCGTCTGGCTGACCACGCCGCTGATAGTGGATGAGGTCAAATCAACCTCTGGAGTCCTGCTTGCTACGTCGATTCGCTGAGAAACTTGACCTACTTCCATCGTGATGTTTATAGTCGGTGATTGCCCCACCTCGAGGGTGATACCAGACAGTACTTTGGTTGCGAACCCGGCATGGTCCACGCTAATCGTATACGTACCTGGTTGCAGAAGAGGCAGCAAGTAGTAGCCATCATCGTTTGATACTGCGGTACGAGCGGTGCCGGTGTTTTGATTCAGCGCTTTCACGCTAGCATTGGGCACAGCAGCGCCACTGGCATCGGTGATTGAGCCCGACACTTGGGCAGTCTGGGCAAAAACCGCGGGACACGCCAAAACTCCCATCATGAGGATAAAAACCAGTACCGGGAAAACAGATCGAATGATGTGTGCTGGGTTTGGGGCTAATTCCCAGAATTTCCAGTCTTTTCGACGGTACTCTGATCGTTCAATTGTGCCCGCCACAAGCATTATCCCCCCTCTGCACCGTCTCATTTGCCCGTCGCATCCGCCCACCGCGAGGACAGTCCTTCCGAACGACGTAGCCAACGGACATGCTTTGCATGTTGCAGGAACACAATAGACGGGCTCAGATGGCGGTGTCCTAAACTGTAGGTAAAACAAATGGCAAAAAAATATCAATACCACGCATTACAAGACCGAATGGACGCGAGTGAGGGTGTATTCACGCCAAGCCCGCTTTCGTGCGAAACGAACTCATTGTAAACCGGTTCGAAGCATGTGTTTATACTGCTGCACGCGGACCTGGTTGGGTGTCAGACGCCTTCGAACTAAGTGAACCTGCTAACGACAACATTCTAAAAGAGGTTTGACAGCACCCAGGAATTCTGTTATCAGAAAGCGGGTTAGGTTTAATCCATGTAGCAGAAATGGTGTGTCCACAGGGATGACCTCCACCGTGCGGGTGCTACGAAGAGAGCTATGACAGACCAGTCCCGGGTTGCGTACGAATTTGATCGGTTTAGGGTGGATCCGGTCGAAAGACAGATACTGTGCAGCGGCGAGGCCGTTCCCCTGACATCGAAAGCTTTCGATATTCTCCTCCTTTTGATTCGAAGGAGAGGCCGTTTGGTTCGCAAGTCTGAAATCATGGACACTATATGGGCTGACAGTTTTGTCGGGGAGCACAACCTTGTTGTGACCATTTCCAGGCTCCGCAAAGTTCTAACGAATGGGAATGGTGAGCGGAAGTGCATCGAAACTGTGGCCAAAGAGGGCTACCGTTTCGTGGGCAAGGTGTGCGAAGTTGCCATGCCAGAAACCGAATTGAGTGTACCCCCGGTGGAGTCATCCCCCGCCATACCCGAGGCCTTCCCTCGTCCCACACCGCTTTCCTCCGCCTTTTATATCATGGGAGCATTGGTATTGACCTGCCTCGCCATCACAATTGTCTTCATTCAGTCGCGAAAACATAGTGATACTACTGGCGAGATTCGCTCGCTAGCCGTGTTACCCCTGCGCCCCCTGAATGTTGACCCCGCTCATGCATACCTCAGCTTTGGATTAGCCGACGCAATCATTACAAAACTCGTTAGCAACGGACAAATGATCGTGCGTCCCACAAGCGCGGTACTGAAGTATGTGGATTCCGCCGCAAGCCCGTTGCAGGTTGGACGCGAACAAAAAGTGGACGCTGTCCTCTCGGGTAGCGTCGAGACTCCGCCAAACAAGGTTCGTGTCTCAATTCAGCTAGTGCGCGTGAGCGATGGCTCCTTACTCGGTACCGACACATTTGAGGAGGGTTCACAGCAGGTACTTGAAGTTGAAGACAAAGTGGCCGAAAGAGTCTCAAAATCTATGTCCGTTCACTTCCCGAAAATAACAAGCGCTCCAGCAGCACTAAAAGATACGAACAATGCGGAAGCCCATGAACTCTATTTAAAGGGGCGCTATTTCTGGAGCACCAGGACGGGTGATGGTCTCCGCCGAAGTATTGAGTACCTTCAACAAGCAACAACCAAAGACCCTCAATACGCGCGCGCCTACGCAGGACTTGCTGACTCCTATGTGCTACTCGCAACCTATGGGGTCGAATCCCCTCAAAAAGCGTACCCGGCCGCAAGAGGGGCTGCGCTCAATGCTTTACGGCTCGACAACTCGCTCGCGGAGGCACATGCATCCCTGGGTATGATCGCGTTTTACTACGGATGGAATTGGTCGGAGTCCGAACACGAGTTTCAACAGGCTCTCGCCTTGAATCCAAACGATGCTGCCGCGGAATCTTGGTACAGCTTGAATCTAACCGCCATGGGCCGAGTTGAAGAGGCGATGGACCTGGTGCAACGCGCCAAAGAAATAGACCCGCTTTCTCCCGAAATAAACGTCGTGCTTGGTCGCCTCTATTACTCGAGTCGTCAGTATGAAAAGGCAACTAACGTCTACCGTAAGGTGATTGAACTAAACCCTAATTTTGCACGCGCACACATGCGTCTTGGTATGACTTACATGGCTCAACGGGCTCTCGGCGACTCGATCCATGAGTTCGAAGAAGCAAAACGGCTGGCTCCAGCTGACCCCTACGTAGACGGGCTCCTAGGGTGCGCAGAGGCGCTGTCGGGAAATACTGTCGCGGCTCATAAGTTCCTTGAGGAATTGACCCTGCGATCACGCGACCAGTACGTGCCTGCCTTCAGCATTGCCCTGATCTATATCGGACTTGGCGAGCACGACCGCGCACTGGATTGGCTAGAACGGGCCTACCAAGACCGCTCCGCATACATGGTGTACGCAAAGACCGACCCAATGCTTGATCCCCTGCGTTCTGATCCGCAGTTTATTTCGTTGCTCCATCGCATGCGACTCCTATAAGTCGAACCAGCGAGTCGCTCGGCGGGTCGAACGAGCGTTTGAATCACTCTTACATTTAATTGAGATTTCTTTAGCATTTTCTTTATGCCCGCTTGAGGACATAGAGGGTAGGTCTTGCTAAAGTCTACCCGTAATTCCGGCATTAACCCCAGAGTTTGACGATGACAATGGAGCAGGAACTTATAAATTGACTGAGTCGGGGTTGCTAACTCAATTCATTTAACCCCCGGACTTACAACACCTAGCCGATTAGCCGGTGCGCAGGAGGACTGGAAACATGCAGAAAATACTCGCAAGCATATTATTGATGGTCTCTTCGGTGGGGCTTGCCCGAGGGCAGGAAACTACTGGGGAGAAGGGAGAAGAAGCTAGGAAGGAAATCATGAAAATCGAGCTTGATAAGATTGCGATCCATAATGCGAACGGCGACGCCACAGCAGATTGGGACGAGCGCTACAATGACAAGGACGTTGTTAACCTCTCTAAAGGCGCCATTCACCCGAAAGCTGATCAGATAGCCTCAATCCGGGCTGGAAAGACATTTATTATCGACCAAAAGCAATATGATCATAAAGTTACTATTTACAACCGGGGCACCGTAGCTGTCGTTACCTACCGCCAGGACGCCACCTTTAGGGAGGACGGCAAACCCGTTCCTCACCATTCCATCTGCGTTAACGTTTGGGTCAAGTTTGAGGACGGACGCTGGCAACGCATCGCCCATATAGTCGAACCGAGAGCTGAGAGTGCGGAAAAGAGTAAAGATTAACCGCATCAACCCCCGTACCTGAACAAGGAAGTCGCCGCACAAAAGTGAAAGTATCATTTGCGCGATGACAGATATTTTCGATGTTGAGGCAATCGATAGGAGAGCAAGTTGAGCCGCTGGCTTGGACAAATATTGTTCGCCCTTGTAACGATTCTCATTTTTGCCGGGGTGTCAGCGCAGGCACAACAACCCGAAACCAAGTCGGGTGACTTTGTCATCCACAATTTTAAGTTCAAATCCGGCGAAACGATGGCCGAGCTAAAACTGCACTACACGACTATGGGCCAGCCCGCACGCGACGCGCAAGGCCTTGTTACCAATGCCGTGATGATCCTTCACAGCACGGGTGACTCGGGCCGCCAGTTCCTTGCCCCGCGATACGCTGGCGTGCTGTTTGGTCCTGGCCAACTCCTCGATGCAAATCGTTATTTTATTATTCTTCCCGATAGTATTGGCGCCGGGGGCTCAAGCAAACCGAGTGACGGTCTGCATATGAAATTCCCTAAATATAACTTCGACGATATGGTGGCCTCGGAGTATCGGCTTACGACCGAAGGCCTGGGTGTGAATCACTTGCGGCTGATCATCGGCACCTCGATGGGTTGCATGATCTCGTGGGTGTGGGGTGAAACTTATCCGGATTTTATGGACGCGCTCATGCCGATGGCGTGTCTGCCCGTTGAGATCGTCGGACGAAACCGAATCTATCGCTTGATGCAGATGGAGGTCATTCGCAGCGATCCTGAATGGAAAGGCGGCGAATATACGGTTGAACCGAGCGCGGGCATGCGGATGTTCATCTATCTGCGTCTTCTCGCTGCAGGGATGCCGCCACTTCTGATGCAAAAACAGTTTCCGACTGCTGAAGCCACTGACAATTACTTTGAAACCTTCGTTAGCGGATATCTCGAGAACTATTATAAGACCTATTTGACTCCGCTCGACGCAAACAACGAGCTCTATCAGGTCGATGCCTCGCGCGATTACAATCCTTCGCCGCTCCTGGGGAAAATCGAGGCGCAGGTGATGTTTGTCAATTCTGCCGACGATTTTATCGACCCACCTGAGCTGGGCATCGCTGAGCGAGAGATCAAGAAAGTGAAAAATGGCCGGTTTGTGTTGCTTCCGATCACCGATCAAATGCATGGGCATACTAGCCACTCATGGCCGGAATTGTGGAAGCAATACTTGGACGAGTTGCTGAAGGCTTCAGCTCGATAATTAGAGGATTTACGGATGCTTATTTCTGAACGACTTAAAACCCTGCGAGAACAGAAAAATATGTCGCAGGGTGACATCGAAAAACGCACTGGCCTGCTTCGCTGCTATATTTCGAGAGTCGAGAATGGCCACACCGTTCCCGCGATCGAAACACTGGAGAAAATGGCTCGAGCAATGGAAGTCCCTATTTATGCGCTCTTCTACGACGGAGAGGAGCCACCTGCAGCTCCCCTCAAGCTGAAAACAAAAACAACCGAGTGGGGCAGTTCGGGTCGAGACGCTCGAATGCTAGGAAATTTTCGAAGGCTCATGAGTCGAATGGATAAATCAGACCTGAATCTTCTCTTAGCCACGGCTCAGAAAATGGCCCAGAAGAAGGAGGCTGCGAAGCGCTGACTATTATTCGCGGCACGTCCGCAGGAGAGCAGGCCCGGCCAGGCCTGCGTCGGGTTTGGCTATCATCGCTCCACTACTAGAGCAGCGCGAACTCAGTAGCTGAAGGTACTCAAATTCCGGCTGCAGGTTAAAGCAGATTAGCTTGGCGAATCGTTCTGCGCACGGCTCTGAAAACTTCTTCAAACGGCGGCAGAGCCGTCATCTGATGCGACAATCTTGCCTCCCAAAGCGCCGCCAACCGCGCTTTCTTTCCGGGCAATCGCAGCTTGCAGCTCCTCGCACGCCTTGCGGCGAAATTCCAGTTTCCGGCAAATCGCGGGGAGGAGCGGTTCGATCTGTATTCCTGCATTCGTGGTCAGGTGCCACAGGTCATAGAGGTCGCGAGGTTCGTTCCTCGCGGGGTCGGCAAGAGCCATGGTTTTCTCAGCAGCAATTTCATCGAGCGAATAAACAAAAATCGATCGATTTTCCGGGAGATCGCTAAATTCTTCGTATCCCCGGAGGACGACACGCTCGATAAGTGGGAACACGACGAGTTCATTGATCGTGATGTCCACTTTCACGTCGTGGCCCCTGGGTAATGGTCCGGTGTATCTGAGATAAAACGTATAGCTGTTCGCGTGCGCCTGACGATCCTCGCGGTCAAAGGCGAAGGCGATACCAGACTGTTCTTGAACAGCGGCATACACGCGTTCAAGGCGCGCGCGAATCTCCTCGAAACTTACTGGCTCTCCCAGCGTAAAATCGAGATCTTCGGAAAAGCGATAATCACCCAAGTAGCAGCGCTTAAGCGCGGTTCCTCCCTTGAAGAAGCAGGGAAATGTTTCTTTGCGGAATCACTCAACTGCTCCGAGCCGCTTGTAATTCCTCCGGCGAGATATTGATCTGCAGCCGCCACTTGGCAACGTGGGGTCCTTCCCGCGGAAGAAGAGGATCGAGTAGAACGTAGGTGTCTGTCAGCGACTTCCGAAAAGCGTGCAATTTCTCCTCGGGAGCAAGCGCAAACAATTCGAGCAAATAACCCAGGCGGCGCTTTACGGAACCAATGTTCAGGCGTGTGGCGTATTCAAGGAGTTTCTCGACCTTCATATCGGCGCGACGTATCCAGAGGCCTTTAGCGATATCAGTTACGCCTCCACAGTATTCAGGCTGGCGTAATCCATCGATGATGGTGCGTTCGAGATCGCTGATTTCGATCGATTCTTGTTTTGTTACCCAGTGCCTCATCGTGCCGAAGAAATGCGCGGGTTTCAGGAGGACAAGGCGGAACTGAGTCCCATGCACGCTCTGGTTCGCGATACGCTTGGTACTGGAAACGAAGACCACAAATTGTGGTTGCGTTACCATGCGATGGAGTTCCATAGCGGAAGCATGAGAGAGATAGTAGGGAGCCGAACGGACCAGATAGCGTGCTACCAAATAGGGATTCCCGGAATATTCGACCGAGGTCCCGAGCTCGGGGGGAACGATGACGAAGAGACCACGTTTCAGCCAGGACACGAGACCCCGCTTCGCTGCCTTATGAAGCAGGCTGCTGGCGAGTGCTGGTTGCAATCCGGTGATTCGGACGGCGTCCGTGTTAGTAAATGTCGTTTGCCCAGAATCGTAGAGCGCCATCAGAAGCTTGGCCATCTGACTTCGTGAAGTTCTCAGGTTAGAGTTATACTGTATGCTCAATAGATGGCCTGTAAAGCAAACTATGATGCATACAGTATAAGTATAGTTATACTGCATGTCAAGAAGATCGCCCAATAGGCGATGTTTGGTGTATAGGATATAAGCCCAGATGTTCTATAGTCTTCTAAGCTCAATCGATTCAGCACAAATCGCTATCTGCGAGGGAAGAAATCCATGGAAGGCTACATCTATATTGCAAGTGCGTTTGAGACCGTCAACCGATCTACCTGTGGTCCGAAGGGTACGAGGGTCGATAACGACCCGCGCTTCTGGACCTCCCCACCGACCTGGGGCATTTGCCGCAACGACATTCGCGCGAAAGCTGACCAAGGAGATTTTATCTTTTTCATCGATAGGGACCTTCGATCGTCAGCACATAAGTTAAGGCGATCTGTGTTCCCACACCGTTCACCTGCTTCAGCAAGTACACTTCTATTTTATCGAGGGTTTTGATGGAGGTGCGGGTCGGAATCGAAGCAAGCCGTGTCGTTGATGATACGCAAGTTATTGAAAAGATTAAACGCCACAACCCCCAAAAGCTCTCGAAACACTCGGTCAAATATGAATACACGGGGAAAAACTTCACGTGCTCCTCGGTCAAATCCTGGCGGCGGTGACCGGCGCCGGGAGCTCCCGCGAGAAAAGCGATTTTCTCGCGAATGGCGGATTCAACGCGGTCCGTAATTGTGAGGCGGCTCTGTTCTTTGACTGAGTCCCTGATTCTCGCTTCCAATGGCTGAATATGTGTCCAATCTACTCTTGGCTCGATGAAGATTAAAGCAATTGGATCGTACTTCCTAATCTCTGCTGTGGCCTGAGAGTACAGCGCAGGGAGGACATTCTGCTCGAAATATTCTTTCGGAAGCCCGACTTCGTGTGGTGCATTGAAAAGTTCGTATCCGATGATTGCTGGGTGTCCTGCGCCATTGTGGACGTTTGCGAATGAGCTCTACCATACGCTTGCCAAACTCTGCAGACCTTGAAGATAGTCCTCTTTCTCGACACGGCTTTCGACCCCGAATCCCGTCAGGATCGTCATCATTTGTCCCACCGGAACTCCGGCGATCTCAGCAGCTTTACCCAGAGAAGCCTCCCCGTTCGTATATCTTTCTATGGCGAGCAAAACTCTGCCGCGCGACACCAGATCTCGCACCGCTTTGGACAGATCACTGCGCTCTTCCTTCCTGATCTCGTTGAGAAATTCATAATTATCACGGTCCATGCGTATACTCATCGTCTTAGTCATTTTTGTGCCTCCAGCTTCAACCGGGCATTGTCAACGATCGAATCCTTGTAACGCCCGTTTCTCGCTAACGCAGCGAGTTTTGCGAGCGCGTCGTTCCGGTCAATCAAGCCTTTCTCGCGGCTCCGAACCAGAATGGCTAAAGCAGTGCTCTATCCACTGAGCTACAAGGAGCCACTTTCATTGCGACTCCAAGGCAGGATTTGAACCTGCGACCAACCGATCCGAAGTAACCGTCGCCTTCGCCACCGACGAAATGTTTTTAACTAGTCGCTGTCAAAGATCAATTCGATCTCATCCTCGTCTGTACTGGACTCGTCCGGAGTAAGGAAGCCAGCATGACGTTTGCTTCCTCTCGGAGCCAGAACCCAGGCGATCTGCTGCATCTCCCGGAGCGTTTGTCTGGTCTTGTCTATGAATCGAGAGCACTCTCGGACCGGGAAGCTAACGCGGCGCTCCGGATAAGTAGCCTGACACACTACGACTTCATCGCTCTCGCGATATCCGCGAACGATGAGAGCCTGGATGCAGGTTTCGCACAGGGATGGCCCGTTGAGCGGGGTGCCGTTTTTGACATAGATACCCATCAGCTTCATCCTTTCTAGGAAGCGCGATATGCGACGCTTCGGATTGCGCGGCCATTTGCACGGACGCGACTAAAATCATTCGCCGGGGTACAAGCGCCCAGGGTTCGCCTCAACGTGGTTTCTCGTGGGTACCTTGCGCTTCAGGACTACGTCCCCGTCCCCACGAGCTCCTCCCATTGGCGGGATTTCCGATCCCGCGCGACTTAAAGCGGAGGAAGTAACCCTTGACTACGCCACCGGCGAAACCCATGAAATCGTTTGGATCTAATCCAAGAAAACGATGTTTCGCATGGCGTACGACTGATCCTCGGTGTTGCTGAGAACCTGGTGCCAACCAACCAGCGTTACGGTCTGATGATCGACGTGACGTACGCGCCCACTGACGTAAATCTTCGGATTGCGTCGCATCACTTGCCAATTCCATCGTTTTCTTTCCGTGTCGGACAGATTCTTGTACTCAGCCTCAGTCAGACCACTCGAGGCTCCCGGGCTGACGTAGACGGTCTCTCCGCCAAAGCGAAACAGTTGCTCGCAGACATGAGGTTTTCCGCCCCGACTGCGAACCAGCGGTTCATCGCGCAATATCAGCAGCGCGGGAACTCGCAAATCCCGCACGGGCACAAAAAACCACTCTCCCTGACGGATGCGTGCTCGATTACTACGCCTATCGCGATCTTTCGAACGGATGTTCCGTTCGCTTTGCAATACGCCTTCCGGCTTCAGCGCTTGAATTGCATCTCGGACCCGACTGACCGCTGCTGCCTCAGGAACGCCCGCTACAAACCAGTGGCGCTCATCATGTCCGAGCAGGAAGCGGTGTTTGTCGCCGTCTGTACGACTCAGCAATAAAAGATGACGAGCCTTGGCCTGAACGTCTAGGACCACCAACTCGGTCGTCGAGTTTCGCGCGCGCGAGACAAGAAAATACTCACCCCGCGCATCCCGCTGGACGTCCAACGAAAAATCTTCCATTAATTGCTGCCGCATCGGCCTTTGACGTGGCACGATCTCGCCGAATTTTACCCGCGCCCCCATCTTTGCGAAGGCGCGCACAAGAACTTCCATTTCTGAACTCCAATCTAAGGGCAGTCGCCCTTTGTATGGCACCCGTTAGGAGTATCGGTGCGCGGATCCGAGAGCATTTCGGCCAGGGAAAATCAGACACGGCGTAACCGGGGATTCGAACCCCACCTCCGTTCACTTGCGCAAACGGTGGTTCACCTGAGAAGTATCCGAGCCTTGCACCACTGGCCGTTCAAACCTGGGGGAATGACTGTCTACGGCGTACTTCTTCGATTGACGTCGATGGAACCGTAAACTACGCCACCCAGGTTTAGGAGCTTAGAATCGGCAAAGAACTGATGCGAAAGAAGTTAGTTACTGCGCGGGGCCAGAGCACGTTAGGCCACAATTCTTCCGCAGCATCGTTGCCGCTTTCCTACTGAGCGAATTGTGTTTGACATTTTGCATTCCGAACGTTCTCCAGCCCGCCGATAGTAATTTAAACTCATATCTAACGCAACAGTAAAATCCGTCGCCACGTCTTCGAATAAAGCTCTGTATCAAGTGTTCGAAGTTACTTCAATTCTGGTGCGTCCAGCTTCCTGACGAGTTGCAAAGTTAACTGGCAAGAAGTTGGATATGACATCCATGTTGGTGCGAGCATGCCGGTTCAACTTCTGGGTCGTAAATGCTCCGCCGCCGGCCAATGCGAACGGCAACAAGAGCTGATCAGCCAAATGTTCACCCACCGCGCCTTCAGAAACCATATACGCTCGCGCTTCTTTGACGGCCTCCGTGGCAACGCTCTCAGCGCTTGCTCCAAGGCGACCGAACCCGCAAAACAACTCTGTCACTCCGGTCGAAGTTGTCAGTTCGATCAACGCTATATTGCCCGGCCCGACGGAGTTCTTCGTTTCCACAATCTCCATGCATTCTTTTTCCCAATTCAGCAGGTTCGCCATGGTATCGATTTCGCGTTGCGCGATGCCGCGAGGAAGATTTGCAACAATCGCCTTCGCGCTTCGCTTCGTAATTTCTCCACGCTCTGCGAGGTCGATAGGCATCAACTGGTCAGAAGGCTCGATGATTGCGGTGAAGCAGCCGCCTCCAGCCGGATAGAAACCATATCTCTCTAGGTTCACGCTAACCTTAGGACCGAGCCTGTTAACAACAGGCAAGAAGCACCGTTCCAGAAAATCAAAGGGCGGTGCTTGCAAATTGTGTGTGCCGCCTTCAATCGTTATATGGCTTGGAGCTGACGCCGTCATTAGAGCTGGCAGGATTGTTTGAAACACTAAAGTGCCGCTGCCAGCAGTTCCGATCACGAAGCGATGGTGTCCCGGTCGCACGGTCCCTGGAATAAATGTGAGAATCCCGGAGCCCAAACTCGCTCCTTCGACCTCCGCTCCCCCGATTTCTGCGGCTGCGAGAACGGCCGTGAGGTGCTGCCGTAGCAGTCCGGGCCGTTCTCGCTTTGCGCGCACGTTCTCGATGCGGAAAGCTTTTCCGGTTGCGAGCGAAAGGCTCAGAGACGAGCGCAAGATTTGCCCGCCGCCTTCTCCCGAAGATCCGTCAATCCGAATCATACGTCCGCTCCGTTTGCTTCGAATCATCCCTTGACGCACACAACTTGATGCAACGTATGAACAATCTCCACCAAATCGGCCTGAGCCGTCATTACGGCCTCGATCGATTTATATGCCGCGGGAGTCTCGTCAATCACGTCGGCATCCTTTCGACATTCAACCCCCGCTGTCATGCGTTCGTGATCGGCTATAGAGAATCGACGCTTTGCTTCTGTGCGCGACATTGCACGTCCCGCACCATGGCTGCAGCTTTGAAAACTCTCTGGATTGCCCTTGCCGCGCACAATATAAGAGCGGGCACCCATGCTACCGGGAATGATTCCCATATCGCCTTCACGGGCGCGAACAGCTCCCTTGCGAGTGACGAGAATGTCTTCGCCGTAGTGAAACTCACGAGCGACGTAATTGTGGTGACAGTTGATCGCCTTTAGCTCGGCCACGAAGGGCGGAACCTCTCCCGAGGCACGGACAGCCGCTACAATCTGCTCCATCATCAGGTGACGATTCCAACGAGCAAAATCCTGGGCCCACTCGACTGCTTCCACATAATCATCAAAATGCTCGGAACGTTCCGGAAAATAAGCCAGATCGCGATCCGGCAGAGTGATGAAAAGACGTTCCATATCTTTGCGCGCGAGATCGATGAAGTAGCTGCCCATGCGGTTGCCGACTCCGCGGGAGCCGCTGTGCAGCATGAACCAGACTGCATCCGCTTCATCCAGGCACACTTCAATAAAATGATTTCCCGTTCCCAAAGTGCCCAAGTGATTCGAGTGATTTCCACGATCGAGCTTGGAGTGCTTCGCAAGAATCGCGTCATAACGTGGCTTTAACGTCTGCCAGATTTCTAGATTACGCGCGGGAATATCGTTCCACGCTCCGCGATCACCGCGACCACCGTGTTGCGTGCGGCCGTGGGGTACACCCTTCTCGATAGCGGACCGAACGGCTTTCAAATTCTCGGGCAAATCACGTGCGTTAAGGTCCGTTTGGACAGCCATCATGCCGCAACCGATGTCCACGCCGACGGCAGCAGGAATGATTGCACCTTTCGTCGGGATCACGCTGCCGACGGTCGCGCCGATTCCCCAATGTACGTCCGGCATAGCCGCAACCCATTTGAAAATAAAAGGGAGTTGAGCCACGTTGAGGAGTTGTTTCCGCGCCTGGTCTTCAAGAGCGACGCCTTTGGTCCAAGCTTTGATAGGTGCGCCGTTCTCAGGGACGATGACGTTGTAGCTCGGTTCCGACATTGGGTCCTCCTTCGAACAAGAATTTTTCGCTCCTCAGAGGCGCGGAACGCGTTTCCCCCGCGCCTCTGATTATTCGCGACTCCTCTTTCGCTCGCGAAACGCCGCTCACGTTTTTCATTGTGTCTGTTTAGGGTATGGCAAGCTAGGGGCCTAATCTGTGCTCTAATCTAAGATGCTGTAACTAAGCCATATACGCTTAAAGTGCAATCTAGTTCTACTGATCCTGTTATCTTATGGGATAATAATTTATAGTATTGGATATGCCAGACAAGCCGCATGTCGTAATCGGATTGCTCGGAACCACACTCGACGCAGGGCGAGCTCAGGACCGTTGGCAAAGCTGGCGGCCGACCGTCGCGATTTGTCGGCAACCGGACTTCCTGGTCAAACGCCTCGAACTTCTGCACGGACTCCGCGACAAGGCCCTCGCGACGCGTGTGGCCGACGATATCACGACGGTCTCCCCGGAAACGAGTGTAAGGCTGCATGAGATTGAGTTTGGCGATCCCTGGGACTTCGAGCGCGTTTACGAGACACTTTTCAAGTTTGCTCGCGCCTACCCGTTCGATTCAGAAAATGAGGAATATCTGATTCACATCACCACCGGTACACACGTCGCGCAGATCTGCTTATTTCTGCTGACCGAATCGAGGTACTTGCCAGGAAGGTTGCTACAGTCGTCTCCCGAACGCGACCGAACGGGCCCCGGAAATGTGAAGGTTATCGACCTTGACCTCTCTCAATACGATCGAATCGCTTCGCGGTTTCATCAGGAAGCGCGCGACGCAGCTTCTTACCTGAAGGGAGGAATCGACACCAAGAACGGCGCCTTCAACCAATTGATTGATCGAATCGAGCAAGTGGCCATTTCTACTCGTGATCCGCTGCTTCTAATGGGTCCCACTGGCGCCGGCAAATCGAAGTTGGCCAGGCGCATCTTCGAGTTGAAAAAGATGCGGCACACAATAACTGGAGATTTCATAGATGTGAATTGCGCCACGCTGCGGGGTGACGGCGCGATGTCCACCCTCTTTGGTCACGTAAAGGGAGCTTTTACCGGAGCGCTTCGAGATCGCCCTGGCGTCCTTCGCGCTGCGGACAAGGGGATGCTCTTTCTTGATGAAATCGGCGAGCTCGGCAACGACGAACAGGCCATGCTGCTTCGGGCGCTTGAGGACAAGACGTTCCTGCCACTTGGCTCGGACCGTGAAGCTCACAGCGATTTTCAACTGATCGTGGGAACCAATCGTGATTTACTTTCTGCCGTCCGTAACGGCCGTTTTCGCGAGGACCTACTGGCTCGAATCAATTTGTGGACATTTACTTTGCCTGGGTTGAGGTCGCGGCCTGAGGACATTGAGCCCAACCTACAATTTGAACTTGACCAATTTGAAGAACGCACGAGTCATCATGTGACCTTTAGTAAGGAGGCTCGTCAACAGTTTCTGGATTTTGCACTCGAACCTTCCGCGCAGTGGATGGGCAACTTTCGCGATCTGAATGCTGCGGTGGTCCGGATGTCCACGTTGGCGCAAGGCGGCCGCATCTCAGTTGAGATCGTTCAGGAGGAAATCGATCGACTCATTGCGTCTTGGGCGACTTTGGAGGCCGACGAATCGGAGGGAATTCTTTCAAACATTCTAAGCAAGAAAGCGCTTGAGGAGATGGACTTGTTTGACCGCGTGCAACTGGCTCAGGTAGTTCAAGTCTGCCGCGATTCACGTTCAATGTCGGAGGCGGGCCGACACCTATTCGGCGCATCGCGAACTCGTAAAAAAAGTGCCAACGATGCAGACCGTTTGCGTAAATACCTGAGCCGTTTCGGAATCGAATGGGGGCAAATTATTGGATTTGATTCATAGCTACCAAAGATTCCAATGACACCCCAACCTGTAGCTGGGTTCCTTGCCGCTCAACCTGCACTCTTTAAGATACGTTCCCCTAGCAGATCCACGAGCAAAATTTGGGGTACGGCGGATCGTGCAGCGAATGTCACCCGCGTTTGTTGCGGTATTTCCAGGCGTAGGGACGGCCGCATCCGAAGCGCTGGGGATTGATCTTTCAGTTTTTATAATTCTGGGAACTCCGAGGTCGATGAGCGCCAGTACGCCTAAATCGCAGCTTCACTGTCATTGCGGCGTTTCGGCCACTTCGACATCTTCGACGTCTTCAAC
>Ga0210394_10004278_pt1 | contig 16847 bp, 11 predicted proteins | sample IncBWC12MmetaG_FD_160121 | JGI IMG/M metagenome (GOLD analysis project Ga0210394, IMG submission 160121) | Forest soil microbial communities from Barre Woods Harvard Forest LTER site, Petersham, Massachusetts, United States - Inc-BW-C-12-M | ecosystem: Environmental > Terrestrial > Soil >... | reverse complement strand
AGGCGGGTCAACAAATAAACCTGCCGCACGCGATAACACAAAGTAACCATGTGCTACAGTACGTTTAAAAATAGTTCCATCTAACGAATCTGGTTGAAGATGCGCATAGAATTTATCGCCACTCAATTCGGCAAAGTTTACTATATCACTTTCAACTACGGTGTGTGCGTGTGTAATTAATGTTTCGCTTACTTCTAAATCTTCAAAATACTGGCGAAACGGATGTACATTTTTTATTAGTTGTTTGCCGCCTTGTTGATAGTTATTTAAAACAGCTGTAATAGTTGTTGGTGAACCTTGAATAGCGGTACGTTGCAAATAATGAAACACGCCACGCTTACCGCCCATTTCTTCGCCACCACCTGCCCTACCCGGGCCACCATGTACCAACATTGGCATTGGCGAGCCATGTCCGGTGCTTTCTTTAGCACACTCAGCGTTCAACACCAAAATACGACCATGCATGCAAGCTGCACCAATAACATACATACGAGCAATTTTATCATCGGCAGTTATAATAGAACTCACTAAGGAGCCTTTGCCCATTTTAGAAAGGCGTATAGCTTCGTCTAAATCTTTATAAGGCATTAATGTACTTACCGGGCCAAAAGCTTCTACACTATGGCAATCGGTATTTTTAAAAGGACTATCGTTTAAGAAAATAATAGGCGGCATAAACGCACCTTTATTTTTATCGGCTCCTTTAACTTCAAATTTTTCGAAATCGCCAATAATTATTTTTTGCGTTTTGCTCAACAATTCTACTTTTTCCTTTACTTCCAATAACTGTGCTTTGCCTGCAAGCGAGCCCATACGAACACCTTCAACATTAGGATCACCAATGATGTTAGATGCTAATCTTTTTCCTAAGGCAATTTGCACATCTTCCACCATTTTTTCAGGCACAATAATTCTGCGCACTGCCGTACATTTTTGCCCGGCTTTGGTTGTAATTTCTCGGGCAACTTCTTTTATAAAAATATCGAACTCAGGCATAGATGGTGTAACATCGCTTCCTAAAACACAGCAGTTAAGTGAATCGGCCTCCATATTAAAATGAACCGACTCCTCTAACAAACGTGGATGCGATTTTAGCATTTTACCCGTTGAGGCTGAACCAGTAAAGGTTACTATATCCTGATTCATAACATGATCTAAAATACCGTTAGCGCTACCACAAATTAATTGCAAAGCACCCTCAGGTAAAATTTTAGAAGCAATAATTTCTTTAACAACAGCTTCAGTTAAAAAAGAGGTAACCGTTGCAGGTTTAACAATAGCAGGCACACCGGCAAGCCAGTTAACAGCCACTTTTTCTAACATACCCCAAACAGGAAAGTTAAACGCATTAATATGTATAGCAACACCCTCTTTAGGCACGCAAATATGGTGACCTATAAATGTGTTGTTTTTACTCAACTTGGCTACTTCGCCGTCATAACAATATGTTTCATTAGGGAACTGACGACGTAAAGATGCGTAAGTAAATAAATTGCCTATACCGCCTTCAATGTCTACCCAACTATCAGCACGAGTTGCCCCGGTAGCCCAACTTACTTTATAAAAATCTTCTTTTTTGCTTTGTAAGTGTATTGCAAGGGCTTTTAACATCATGCCTCTTTCTTGAAAAGTCATTTTGCGAAGTTTTGGTCCTCCAACAGTTCTGGCATACTCGCACATTTTAGCAAAATCCAATCCTTTGCTGCTGGTAGTTGCTACCACATCGCCTGTAATAGCATTAAATAATTCTTGTCCTTTATCGGCTCCGGCAACCCACTGACCGCAAGCGTAGTTATGTAATATGTTCATTATTTTTTTATTGAGAATTGAAAATTAGAGATTAAAAATTGATTAGCAAAGATAATAATTGGCGGGGTGTAAAAATTATTTTTATATCCCATTAAACCTTCCATAAAATTAAGCATCATAGATATAAATAACCAAAAACTAAACACCATGAAAACAAATAAATTAACCTTAGCCCTTGCCGGATTAATGCTTGCAAGCGCGGCCGTTGTTTCTTCTTGCAAAAAGAAAGATGCACCTGCAACCCAAGACACAGACACATCAGGAGCAAGCGATAACCATTTAGCAGAAAACACCTCAAATGATATCGTTTCTATGGGTGCCCAAGCTTCGGATAACACAACTGCAAATCTTAGCACCTATCGTTTGGGAGGTAGTCAAAACCAAATATTAGGTTTAGGCTGTGCCACCGTTACAAGAGATACGATAAACAAAGTAATTACTGTAACATTTAACAGTGGAAACTCTCCATGCTTAGATGGAAGAACCAGAAGTGGTACCATTGTTTACACTTACTCAAACTCGATAAACGGCGCAAAATATTATCGTGACCCAGGTTTTGAGCTTGACGTTACCAGCAGCAATTACGTAGTTGATGGCAATGCAGTTACTATTGGTAACAAAACAATTAAAAATATAACCTCTGTTGGCTTTAACCCCACCAATACAGACGAAACATGGAGCATTTCTGCAACTATTACCATAAATAAAGCGGCTGGCGGTAGCGTTACATGGTCATGTAATCATATTAAAACTCTTTTAAATACCAGTACTGTTTACACTAACGCAAGTACACCTATTAATTGGTCTATGGCAAGAATTGGAATTACCGGCAGTGAAAGTGGTTCAAGATCTACTGGAGAAACCTTTACAGTAAACATTACCAACCAATTAATTCGCGATTTTGGAGGTTGTGATATAAATGGAAGACGTCCTTTTATACAAGGTACTTTTGATTATTCACCAAGCGGTAAAGCAACCCGTACTTTTGATTACGGTAATGGAAGTTGCGATTTAAATGCTACCGTAACAATTAACGGTGTAAGCCATCCTATTACATTACCTTAATTTAAGCAATATAATAAACCTCAAAAGCTGCAAAATTTGCAGCTTTTGAGGTTTATATAATTACAATTGTTTTTATAATTTTACCCTATCAACGAAAATACACCCGATACCGAATTGATAGCCTTATTTAAGGCAAATACCCAACGAGATGGGGTTTTTGCTGTTATTGTAAAAAAGTATCAAAAAAGGCTTTACTGGCACATACGTAAAATTATTTTAGACCATGATGATACAGATGATGTGCTGCAAAACACTTTTATAAAAGCATGGAAAGCCTTAGATAATTTTAAAGAAGAAGCTCAGTTATTTACCTGGTTATACCGCATTGCTACTAACGAGGCCTTAGGTTTTTTAAGACAAAAAAATAGAGTATCTATTCAATCAATCCACCCCATAGAAGAACAATTGGGTAAAAACTTAGAAACCGACCCCTATTTTACCGGTGATGGATTGCAGTTAAAATTACAGCAAGCAATTTTAACACTGCCTGAAAAACAACGTTTGGTTTTTAATATGCGTTATTATGACGAAATGCCTTATGAAGAGATGTCGCAAGTACTTGAAACATCAGTAGGCGCATTAAAAGCATCGTTTCATATAGCGGCAAAAAAAGTAGAAGAACATTTAAAAGAGCATTTAAACCTTAGCAAGTAAATAGCGTCTAACTAATAAGGTAATGAACGAAGAGGATATAAATAAAGATAATCTTAATTTTTCTGACAAAGGAGATGGTTTTTCTTTGCCCGAAAATTATTTTGATTCTTTCAGTTCAAGGTTATTTAAGAAGATAGCCGAAGAGGAAGAATTGAAAGATTATCCTCTGCTTGTTTCTTTACAAAAACAAAACCCGTTCACTGTTCCGGCAGGCTATTTTGATTTAAAAGAAGATTTACTGCAATATCCTTTATTGATAGAAAACAAAGCAGCAAACTTCATTGTACCTGATTTATACTTTACGTCATTATCAGAAAGAGTTATTAATGTAATTTCTATTGAAGAAGAAAAAGAAACTTATCCTTTATTATACTCTTATAGAAAAGAAAACATTTTTGCTACTTCAGAAAACTATTTTGAAAACTTTGAAGTTACTGCAGAAGAAACAAGTAAAGTTGTACCACTTTACAAGCGAGTTAAACTATCTTACAAAATAGCGGCAGCAATTACTCTAATTATTGGTTTAAGCATATTATTTTTTATGCAACAAACTAAACCTGTTTACACAAACGACTGTAACACTTTTGCCTGCTTAGATAAAAAAGATATTTTAAATAGTGGTTACGTGTTGCACGTTAGTGATGATAATATTATAGATTTGATTGATGAAAAACAGTTAAGCGATAGTTTATTATTAAAGAAAGATGGTAAAACACAAAAAGTTGACATGAGTGATGTTTCAGACAATATGGATATAAACACCTTAACAGAAAATTTGTAAGTGAAAAATAAAAGATACATATTTTGTTTATTTATACTGTTTGCTTTTTTAAAGTTGTTCCCTCAAGGCGGAGCTAAACGAGAAAGAATTGAAGCCGTACGTGTGGCTTTTATCACCCAAAAATTAAATTTAACAGTAGATGAATCGCAAAAGTTTTGGCCTGTTTATAATGAGTACCAAGATAAGTTAAAGGCTGCCAGACAAGAATTCAGAAAACAATCTAACGTTTTTACAAACGATAAAGAAGCTCAGGATTATTTAGATGCCGAGTTACTTTTAAAACAACGAGAGTTTAGCTTGTATAAAGAATATTATGACAAAATTAAAAAGACAATTCCTCTTAAAAAAGCCGCAGAATTACGACAAGCTGAAGAAGATTTTAAGAAAGAATTGCTAAAACAGTTGCAAGGAAAATCAAACGAGTGATGACGTGATTGAGAGATTAAAACAATATGTTTTAAAACATGTGCTGCTATTTATTTTTTTAATAGCGGTGGTTGACGTATTTTCTCAAACCGATAGCACAAAAAAAATAAAAGCTCCCAAGCACTATTTTACACCTACCATTTTTTCTGACTATTACACAACTCCACAAAAAAATTTAGACCAACGATTTAGGAAAGTAACCGGAGACCCCGGTATAAAAAAACATTTAGAAAATTATCAATACAGTCAGTTAGTAGGTGGTTTCTATTTTCCTCTTATGACTAAAGATTATGACCGCACAGATGGCAGCACAAGTAATTTTCATTTATTAGGTACAGGCAGTTATATGATGGCTATGCCAAGATTTGGAGGCACCAGTAATCATAATTTATTGAAAGCAAGTTTAGGAATAAGAGGCATATATAATTCGGGTAGAAAAGGTATTTGGTTTGCCGATATAAGCCCTTTTATAAGTACCGATTTATCGGCGCATAGCAACACTGCTTATCGTTGGGGGGGCACTTTTATTTATGACTATATGGCCAATCCTTCCTTAAGTTTTAGGTTTGGAGTTACCCGTACCTTTGTTTTGGGTAATCGAAACTTTTTACCCTATTTTGGAATGCGTATAGGGCGTTTAGATAATGTTTATTTAAGTATACAATTTCCGCGCAACGTAACCTTTAGTTTTCCGATGAGTAAATATTTAAGAGGAAGTATTTACTTTAAACCTATGGGTGGCTTATTTAATATGGCTAACAACGATAGCATTTATACTAAGAATAAAGACAACACTATACTTTATGGACGGTATGAGTTAATTAGTGGCTTTAGACTTGATGCAAATTTTAATAAACACGTTTCAGTTTTTGTAAGTACCGGATTTACGGGTGTAAAATCTTTAGCATTTTATTCTGAAACAGAAAACAAAAACAACAGATTTGTTTTGCAAGATTTTTATAGAGAAAGAATTTCTCGCGGATTATTTTTTGATATTGGCTTTACCGTACGCATTGGCAGAGCTAAGAGCATTTATAACAACTACAATTTATATGAAACTTTTAATTTAAATAGTACTATTGATGTGGGAGATAACAACACAAATACCGGAGATGGAAACATTCCTAATCAGCAAAAGAAAACACAACAAAGCAATCTAAAAATAAAAGATGTGCAGGATTTAATAGAAGCACAAGATTTATACTAAACCTTCTTTAAAAAAACGCACGTATTTGTGCACCACCAATGTTTACTAATTTATAGCCGGGCGTTTTTCTGCCCTCGTATGTAATGCTAATTTGTATGTTACCCGACATGTTTTGTTGGAAGCCCGCACTCCAAGTAATATTTTGCCCCGAGTGTAACGAGTTTAACATATCAAAAGCAACTGGGGTATCTTCATCGCCGTTATACCTAATGTTAATGTAATCTGCTTTAAATGTAAGGCTACCCTTAGCCAGTTTATTAAATTTAAACTCCGTACCAAAATCATTTAATATGGCTTTTTCTCCCCCACCTGTAAGAACATTTTGTTTGTTTGAATACTGGTAGCTTAAGCTAATTCTAAAAGCTGTACTCGGTTGATAGCTTATTTTTGGTTGTGTTTGAACCGTTTGTATTTCGTAATTTCTGGTGTCAAAATACTGAGAGGTGTTAAATTTATTACCGACTATAGTGGTAACAAAAAATCCCCAAGCACGTGTCACATTCCAGCGGGTATTAAGTTGGTTATTTTGCAAACGATGTGATTCGAAACCATTGGTAAGTAATTGTTTGGTACGGTTATCCTCGTATGTATAATCAAAACCATAAACAGGGCTTGTTTGGTTAAAATACAATGCTTGCCTAAATGAAAAATTTGATGAAAGCAAAGAAGTATCATTTATATTTGATTTAAACGGATTATATTGTGAAATACTGGTTGTACTCGCTACATTTTTTTGGTCCACTTTATAGGTTGTTTGCGAAACAAACTTTGATATAAACTTCACACCCTTTTTACTACTTTCTTTTAAAAACACTTTAGGTCGCAGATAAACACTTAAACTAAACTGATCTCGTACAGATTTTATATAGGTGTTTGTAGGTGTATAAACTCGTATATAAGTCGCCTGATCAGAATATTGGGCAATTTCAAATTCATTTAATTGTTTTATACCGTCGCCATTATAATCTACCCAAGTATATTGTCCTTGGCCCGCGGCTACTTGTACATAAGAATATTGTTGTTTCTGCTCTAAGCCATAACCCACTTCATAAAATGAATTTGCCTGAAAAAAACCTCGTATTAATTTGGGCGAATATTCTATTCGACTGACCAGATTATTATCGGGTTTAACATGAATAAGGTTGGTATCTAAAATTTGTAATTTTCTATAAGTAAAAGTGGTACGTATAGGATGATTTTTAACCGTAGATATATCGGTAGAGAAACCTATATTTTGTGCATAAGCCGCGCGTTTTAAATAATTGTTGTATCCAAATTTATCGGTTCGTTCTCTATAAAAAAGTTTAAATCTATTTTTAGTAGTATCTGCCTTTGTAATGTTTGCTTCCCACTCCCAAAATTGATAGCTTTTTCCGAGTAACGAATCATTTGATTTATTTATAAATTGGTTATGCTCAAATTCATCCTGATAAGTAAGTACAATTTTACTCACTTTTCGCGCTAATTTTGATTTATGTCTATAAAAATTAGTCTTCAATGTATTATCATCAGAATTTAAATACGATGCATTATAAAAAGCACTTGTGTTGTCTATATTTAACGAGTTCGAAATATTTTGTTTAATAGCCTTATAATTACTTCCTTCTATAAAAGAACTTGCCCCATACTGCGTAGAAAAAATATTTCCTTTAGAAAGTCCGGCAGATAAAGAGGCTAATTGCTGATCGTTATGAATAGTATCGCTTGTTCTGTTCCAATCCCTAAAAAACTCTACACTCCTAAAACGCTCTACCTGAGTAAAGTTTTTTTGCACATACTCATAGTTACCCCCATAGTTTAATGCCCATTGCTTGCCTGTGCTATCATCCTCACCTAATTTTTTCTTATCATTATAATAAACTTTGGCACCTTGCCCATTATCGTTTTTTTTATCGAATGGAGACAAGGTGTTTACATCGTAATTAGTATAAGCTGCTTCCGCACCAAACAACCCGGTTTTAGAGGTTTTAATTTCGGCGAGAGCCGTTATCATTTGTTTTTTTGTGGGTGCTACCAACGGAATAATTGGTTCGAAGGTTCCTTGCTTTACTCCACCAATTGGCTGTACCCACTGATAAACAACGCCATTTGCCGGACTTTGTATTTGAACATAGTTACCATTATTTGTACCAACATTACTAAAGGCCACTTTATATGCCGAATCGCTTGCATCGGGGTAGGATGTAAAAACAAAAATACTTTTATACGTGCCTGTAGTGTTTGTACTATCCAATCGTTTATAAAAAACATCGGTGCTATTAAAAAGTTGTTTACTGTATCCGTAGGTAAACGCTTTGTTTAATGTATCACCTACTCTATATAAAATAGTTTTATCGGTATCAGACAGGGTTTGTTGCAGCGATTTATTTTTGTTATCCTGCTCATCGTAATAACTAAAAGCAACGCGCACTTTTTTCGTTTGTACCTCTTCATTAATAAAATAAACCGAACGAGAATAACTCTTTACTGAATATTGGAACTCTACTTCTATACGTTTATCTTTTGTTATTAATTGCCTTGCAGTAAACGTAATTTGTCCGGAGTTATAATCAACTGTATAATCGTTCTCTTGTCCGCGTTTTAACTGTAAGCCATTTATAAACACACGCTCGGTACCTGATAGAATAACAATATACAACTCGCCACTTGCGCCCGTTAACTTATAAGGACCCTGATTGCCTTCAGTGCCCTGAATTACATTACGGGCAAATTGCCCTCCGGTTATAGCTCCTGATACTGTTGTTTTTAAAACAGCACCTTTAGCAACCTCATAATCATTTGTAAAATAAAGGCCTTGCGCACGTTTATAAAAATTAAGGAAATAACCCGCTGGTTTTTGCATTTGATAATCCCCCACAATAAGCTTAGATTTTTTATCTTTTAACTGAATAAACACTTTATCAAACTCTTGTAATTGCTGTGTGTTTCCTTCGGGTTGCACGGGTATATTGTTATCGGTAGCCGCTAAAGAAACTTCTATATCTTTAGTTAGTTTACCCGAAATTTGTAGGTTTAAGTTAGAGTTTACAACCATATCCTGATTGTTTCCAAAGCTTATACCTCTCGATATACTTCCGTTTTTGGTTAACCCATCCGAGGCAAAAAAGTTTTGCGCATCCTTATCATTATTATATTTTATGGTATAGGGGCGTTGCGGAAGGCTTATATCTCGCTGCAAATCTTTAATGTCTTTATGATACGACTCTTTATTAAAATCAATTGGAAACACTTGATACGAAGCATTTACTGTATCAAACACAATATGCTGGGCTGCCAAAAGTTTATGATTAAATACAACCTGTTTTCGTTCAGGAACTATTTTATAAAGGGATGAATCAATTAAACTTCCGTTACTATAAAGTTTAATACTTGTTGTAACCAAGCTAAGTGAATCAAGTGTAAGCGTGTCATTTATAGGTGCGATTTTTTTTGTACGACTAAGGGTTTGTTGCCCTATCATATCAACAGAAAAAAGTACTATTAAAAATGCTATAAAAAAATGAATCCGCACAACATACTATAACGAAAAATAAATGTACAAATTGTTTACGGAATAGGATTTAATCCCTTTATGATTGCTATCCACCAGCCTTTTTAGCTCTATAACCGGCTTTTAACAATAGCTGCAAAACCTTATCGCGATGGTCGCCCTGTATAAGCACGTTTCCTTCTTTAACATTTCCGCCAACTCCGCACTTTTGTTTTAATTCTTTACCCAGTTTTTCAATTTCATCATCGGTACCCACAAAACCTGAAATTCGGGTTAATAATTTTCCACCGCCCAATCGGTCTAAATGTATGCGCAAATTTTGCTCTCCCATAGCCAATGGCTCTTCTGTACTATCTTCAAAACTATTAAATTGCAAATTACTATTGGTTGAGTAAACCAAACCACCTTCGTTATCCTTTTTGTTTTTTTTGCTCATATCTCCTACTCTCTAATTACAATTATTACTTATCCATTCTGAAGCTTTTGCATAACCCATTTTCTCCGCTTTCTTCCAATCTAAACAAGCCTCTTCTATTTGCTGCATCTGAAATTTACAAGTCCCTCTATCACAATACGCTTTCGCATTTTTCGGGTCTAAAGAAATAACTTTGCTATAATCTTTCATAGCCGCATCATAATCATCAAATGCTAATTTAGCATTAGCTCTATTGTTGTATGCAGTAGTATTATTAGGAATTAATTCTAAAAATTTTGTAAAATCTTCGATAGCTCCTTTATAATTTCTTACTTGCCCTCTTGCTAAACCTCTGTTATTATACGCTTCAGCATAAGTTGGCTGTAATTCAATGGCTTTTGTAAAGTCCTCTACAGCAGATTTGTCTTTTTCTATTTGAAGTTTAGATAGCCCACGATTATTATATGCACTGGCATTTGTACCATCTAATTCAATAGCTTTCGTATACTCAGCTATGGCACCTTTATAATCCTTTATGCTACTTTTTTGGTCGCCTTTAACAAAATAATCGTGAGATGTAATTTGACCAAAAACACTTACATCTACGAGTAATAAAAAAAGAAAAAAAAACCTGCTCATTGTAAAAAAGATATAAAATCAAATATAAATAAAAAATGAAAAGAAATTTAATTCCCTTTATTAATAAAATCTTTATTTAGAATTTGTTTCTATTATATTTACTTATAATTTAAAATAAACCCTATGAAAAAATTAAGCACAATCGTAATTTTTATGTTAGCTATTTATACAACTAATTGTATAGCGCAAGCGCCCACCAGTTGGCAAAGCAGAGGCATTGGAGGTGGTGGCGCCTTATTTTCACCTTCCATTAATCCGACCAACCACAACGAAGTTTATATAGCCTGCGATATGGGCGAACTTTTTCATAGTACAAATTCAGGGCAGCAATGGGGTGAAGTAAATTTTACACAGATACAAGGTGGTCATGATAGTTATGTTTCTTTTACAAATAATGCCAACATACTTTATACGGTAGATTATACCAACTTTGATAGCGCGAGCTATGTACGTCCTATGAAATCTACAAACGGCGGCACAACCTGGGCAGCTTTAGCTAACGACCCTTATGCATCTAATCCCGATGGAAGCATTGAACGTTTATTTGCAGATTATAATAACCCTAACCATGTTGTGTTGGCAGATTATAGCACTATTTATTTTTCACCCGATGGAGGTACAACTTTTAACCTAATACATACTTGTTATTATAGTGGTGCCGGAAACCATATTTCGGGTGTTTTTTTTGATGGCAACAATATTTATATAGGCAGTTATGATGGCATATTTTATTCAACAAACGGCGGAACTTCTTTTAGTAAAATGACCGTTACCGGAATGGGTGCAAATGAAAAAATGCTTTCGTTTAGTGGTGCACACGAGGGCAGTACAGTTCGTTTTCTTTGCCTAACCGCAGATTCTAACAACGTTTATTCTGGTTTTCAATATGGTAGCGATTATAGTGGTGCGTTAGTTGGTGTTTATACAATGGATAATGTAAGCACTACATGGGTTTCTAAAATGGCCGGCATAAATACAGCCAATGATTATCCGGTATTTTGCGGGTTAGCTAATAACGACGTTGATACAATGTATTTGGCAGGTGGAAGCAATGCGGGCAATCCAATAATAATGAAAGCAACTTTTACAACTAATTGGGCTTATGTTTTTAATACAAGTAACAATCAAAATATAACAACAGGTTGGTGCGGGCAAAGTGGCGACCACCAATGGAGTTATGCCGAAGCCTTTTTTGGTTTTGAGGTTTGCCCAAATAGTTCTAAAATAGTTACAGTAGGCGATTACGGTTTTGTACACTCAACTACAGATGCAGGAACAAGCTGGCATCAACAATATTTATCAACTGCCGACCAAAACGCCGCTAATTCCCCCACTCCTACCGGAAAATCATATCATAGTGCCGGTTTAGAAAACACCACTAACTGGCAAGTTATGTGGACAGATTCGATGCATATTTTTGCAGGTTTCTCTGATATAACCGGGGTAACAAGTGCCGACAAAGGGCAAAGTTGGAAATTTATTCCGGGGCTTACACAAAACACAACCTACAGAATAGTAAAACAAGCCAGCACGGGAAATATGTATGCAGCTACTTCTACTGTACACGATATGTTTCAGAGTACACGCATTTACGATTCGCAAATTAACAGCGGAACAGGTGCCGTTTATTTTTCTACTAACGGAGGAACTTCTTTTTCTTTAATGCATAATTTTTCTCACCCGGTTGTTTGGGTAGCTTTAGACCCAAGTAATGCAAATCGTATGTATGCAAGTGTTTTAGATGGAAGTACAAATACGGGTGGCATTTACGTAACTACTAATTTAAGTTCGGGTGCATCAGCTACATGGACTAAAATGACTAAACCTCCTCGTAGTAATGGACACCCATTTAATATTACTGTACTAAATAATGGAGATTTAGTAGCCAGTTTTTGTGCACGTAAACCAACAACTAGTTCAAATTTTACAGATAGCTCAGGAGTTTATTACTACGATTTAGCTACTACAACTTGGTACGATAGAAGCGATGCCGGCATGTACTATTGGACAAAAGATGTTATTGTTGACCCAAACGACGCAACCCAAAGTACCTGGTATACGGCTGTTTTTGGTGGATGGGGTAATGTTCCTCAAGGAACAGGCGGCATATATAAAACAACCAACAAAGGTGTATCGTGGACACAAATTTCAAATTCATTTAGAGTAAACTCAGTTACTATAAACCCTACCAACGCTAACGAATTATATTACACTACCGAAACAAGAGGGCTTTGGTACAGTAATAATGCAGCATCAACATCACCGGGGTTTACGCAAGTAAGTTCTTATCCATTTGCAGGTCCGGTACGTGTAACCTATAACCCATATAATAATAACGAAATTTGGGTAAGTTCTTTTGGTAATGGCATGATGGTTGGTACAACAACAGTTCAAACAACAGGAGTAAACGAATTAAAAGTTAAAAACGAAGGCTTAACTATTTACCCTAACCCTACCAACGGCATGTTTACTGTTACTATGACAAACACTAACGCAAATACAGTAAATATAAACGTTACCAATATTTTAGGTGCAACTGTTTATACTGCAGAAGAAGAAAGTACAACTGCAGAATTTACTAAACAACTAAACTTACAAAACCTTGCCTGCGGCACTTATTTTATACAAATAAAAAATGCTGATAAAGTTTATACCGGCAAACTTATTATTAGTAAATAGTGTTGTAACTACAATTAGTTTAGACTTGTCGAAAGACAATAAGCGGAGCTTAATTCATTGCTTTTAATTCTTAATTTTGCATTACTTAATTAGGTAACATGCAATATAAGTTATATATCAAAAATCCGTCATCGCATTATTTATATATCGATTTATTAATTGATGCTATTGATACGGATACGCTAACACTTCAATTACCTGCTTGGCGCCCCGGCAGATATGAGCTTGGTAATTTTGCCAAAAACATAAAAAAACTGGATGCTTTTGATGAAAAAAATAATGCCCTATCCTACAAAAAAACAAGTAAAGATTGTTGGCAAATAAACACGCAGGGTAGCAAGCAAATTAAAGTCACCTACAGTTACTATGCTGCTGAGTTAAATGCAGGCTCTACTTATGTTGATGAAAACCAATTATACGTTAACCCTTGTAATTGTTTGATGTATGTGCCTAATAAAATGCAAGATAAGCAAATTGTTACTTTAGAAGTTCCTGATACCTATACCATTGCTACATCATTAAAAAAAGAAAACAAAACACTTACTGCAGCTAATTTCGATGAGTTAGCCGATTCACCTTTTATAGCCGCGGCAAATATTAAAACTATAGTAGCTCCTGTAAACGGAATTAATTTTTATTTGCATTTTAATGGAGAGTGTAATCCGGAGAAAGAAAAAGTAAAAACCGATTTTTCAAAGTTCATTGCAGAGCAACTTGCATTCTTCAATGGAGTACATTTTACCGAGTATCATTTCTTAATTCAAATGATGCCTCAAAAATTTCATCATGGGGTTGAGCATACTAAAAACACCGTAATTGCATTTGGGCCAAGCTATCACTTAATGCATAATGAGGTTTACAATGAGTTTTTAGGTTTATGTTGCCACGAGTTATTTCACACTTGGAATATAAAAACCATTCGTCCGGCTGAAATGTTTCCGTACGATTTTACTAAAGAAAACTATGCCCGTACAGGGTTTGTTTACGAAGGTGTTACCACTTATTATGGCGATAAATTATTATTTACTTCAAACATTTTTGCTGAAGATGTTTACTTCAAAGCCTTTGAAGAACGCTTAACCAAGCACTTGCATAGTTTTGGAAGATATAATCTTTCGGTAGGTGATAGTAGTTTTGATAATTGGTTAGATGGCTATATACCCGGCGCACCATATCGTAAAACAAACATTTACGACGAAGGTTGTATGATTGCTTTTATGTTGGATATTTTAATTATGAAGCATTCATCAAATAAAAATAATTTGCAAACCGTAATGAAAAATCTGTACAATAACTTTTATAAAAAACAAAAAGGTTATACCGAGCAAGATTTTACAGATGCTTGCTCTACAGCTGCGGGGATAGATTTACAAGATTTCTTTACCAAATACGTATACGGTTTAGAGGCTTACGAACCTATGCTGCATGAATGTGCAATTTATATTGGATTAGAATTACATAAACAACATGCACCTACTTTTTATGAAAGATACTTGGGCTTTAAAGCTATTGAAGTAACCCATCATAAAAAAGTAAGCATGGTAGCACCTTACTCTCCGGCCTGGAAAGCCAATATTTCTATTAACGATGAAATTATTGCCGTAAATGGTTTTACGCTGAAAAATGATTTAAACCAATGGCTTACATATTTTTCTCAAAAAGATGGCTCCTGCAAACTTACTATACACAGTAGTGGTTGCTTAAAAGAAGTTACTATTGATTTAAAAACCGAAGGAGACTTCTTTTATACCTATAAACTCGCCAAGCAAGAAAATAGTTCTGCTGAGCAAAAAGTAAATTATAATTACTGGAAAAAAAGTTTTAGTAACTAAAATTTAAAGCCAAGGTTTATTTCTAAAAGCCCGTATGGGTTTGTATACTCTTGGTAGCCATTAATATTAGTAGAACGTCTCATAAAACCTAAACCCGTTTTAAACCCAAAAGTAATTGTTTCGTTGGGGTTAATTAAAATTCCTCCAAACAATGAGCCTGCATAATTTGTACCAACCTGCTGGCTGCTCTGCCCTTGCTGGTAATAAATATAAGAACCATTATTTACAGGCACCTGTGTGTTACTCCAATAATTAAAGGCTCCCACATTAAACCCAACGCCAATAAATGGGGCAACTTTTTTTTGCCCTACAAAATAATAGTGGTAATGCAAACCCGATTCGAAAATACGGTTTGTAGATACAATAAATAACTTGTTATCATTCGTCGCATAATCAGAGTTATCGGGTTTACCTCCTATGCCAAATGTAAACGGAATTTGAAATCCACTTTTTCCATCCTTACTAAAAATCTCGTACGATAATGCTACGTTAGTAAATACAAACTCGAAAATATTAATTTGAAGCAAGCTACGCTTAAACTCCAAAGGCTTTTTATCTCTGTTATAAGGATTGTTTTGGTTCGTTGGCTCCGTATCTATTGTTTCTGTGGTTCTTTGTTTATTTGGTCTATTAATTACTTGGGCATTTATGTTAATTGTTATAACAATTAGGCATAGGGTAGAAATTTTTTTTAACATATATATTTTTTAGTGCAGCTAATGTAATAAAAAAGCCCCACTTCTGTTAAAAGAAATGAGGCTTAATGTTTTAGATGTAAAACCACCTATGGAAGGCTTATTTTCTTTTCTAATTCATCTATATACAAACGGAAACGTTTATCAGTATCCATTAAGTTGTTTACAGTGCGGCAAGCGTGTAAAACTGTTGCATGGTCTTTACCACCACAATGCATCCCAATAGTTGCTAAAGATGATTTTGTCATACTTTTAGAAAAATACATAGCAATTTGACGAGCCTGAACAACCTCGCGTTTACGAGTTTTAGATTTCATGGTGTCAATTGGCAAATCAAAATAATCGCAAACTACTTTTTGGATATAGTCAATAGAAACTTCGCGAGCCGTTGTTTTCACAAATTTGTCAATCATTTGTTTAGCAAGGTCAAGCGTAATTAGTTTTTTGTTTAGGGTAGACTGCGCAAGTAATGAAGTTAACGCACCTTCTAACTCACGTACATTGCTTGTAATGCTATACGCTAAATATTCTACTACTTCTTTAGGTAAGTCAATTCCCTCGGTATAAACTTTCTTTTCCAAAATAGCTATACGGGTTTCTAAAGCCGGTGGCTGTAAATCAGCTGAAAGCCCCCATTTAAAACGAGATAACAAACGTTGCTCAATGCCTTGTAAATCAACGGGAGGTCTATCTGAAGTTAAAATAACTTGCTTACCGCTTTGGTGCAAATGGTTAAACACGTGGAAGAACACATCCTGTGTTTTTTCTTTGTTGGCTAAAAACTGAACATCATCAATTATCAGCACATCAATCATCTGATAAAAGTTAACGAAATCGTTTTGTGCATTATTTTTAATAGCATCTACAAACTGACGAGAGAAAATTTCTGACTGAACGTATAGTACCGTTTTATTTGGGAAATTGTTTTTACACTCAATACCAATAGCTTGTGCCAAGTGGGTTTTTCCAACACCGTTAGTTCCGTAAATTAATAATGGGTTAAAGGCAGTACCACCCGGTTTTTGCGCAACTGCAAAAGCAGCAGAACGAGCTAAGCGGTTACAATCTCCTTCAATAAAATTATCGAAAGAATATTTAGAATTTAATTGAGATTCTACAACAACCTTTTTTAAACCCGGAATAATAAATGGGTTT
>Ga0210394_10004277_pt1 | contig 16848 bp, 26 predicted proteins | sample IncBWC12MmetaG_FD_160121 | JGI IMG/M metagenome (GOLD analysis project Ga0210394, IMG submission 160121) | Forest soil microbial communities from Barre Woods Harvard Forest LTER site, Petersham, Massachusetts, United States - Inc-BW-C-12-M | ecosystem: Environmental > Terrestrial > Soil >... | reverse complement strand
TTGTTCGCAGCGTATCTGTCCGAACCAAAGCGTGGGCCTCCTCTTCCGAGGAGAAACGCGCTGTGCGAAAATCAAAAGGTCGTCGTCGTAGCCGCGGTCGCAAGCTCACGAAGGCTGAGCGACGCGTCATCGCTCTTCGGAATCTCGCCAAAGCTCGTCGCGGGCATGGTCGCTTCAAGAAGAAGCGGGTCGGCCTTGTAAGGACGGGGAAAAAGCGAACTTACCGTAAGCGACATGTGCTTACGGTGAGTGAGTCGAGACGCACAGCGCGCAAGCGACATCGCAAGAGCCCGAAGCGTGTGGCGGCGGGACGGAAGGCGGCGCGGACACGCAAGCGTCGTCACAACCCGATCGCCCTCGAGACGCCGCGCAAGCGTCGTCGGAAGGGCAAGCGAAAGTCGGCGAAGCGGTCGAGCGCGCGACGCCGTGTGAGTGGGCATCGCAAGTCGCCGAAGCGCGTGGCCGCTGGCCGGAAGGCGGCGCGCACGCGCAAGCGTCGCAAGACGGTCGATCATCGGGCTTCGCCGAAACGTCGTCGCAGCACCAGCGGACACCGTAAGAGCGCGAAACGCGTACGAGCTGGTCGCAAGGCCGCTCGGACACGCAAAGCACATCGTCGTGCCACGCAGCACTATCGTCGCGGGGAGACGCAACTCGAGCGCGAGTACGCGGCTCGCGGATACGCCTACGAAGGGCGTCGCCGTCGGCGCCATCGACGGCGCAACCCGTTCATCCTGCCGAATCCCATGACGCAGCCGATGGAGCTTCTCTCGAAGCTCGCCGGCTTCGGTTTCGGGTACCTCCTGGCGGACGGGGTGGATCGCTACGCGGCGACCCATGCGCTGACCACAGACGCGACCGGCAACGTGACGGATACGCCGGCGGCGGGTCAGATCTACGATTCGGAGGCGGTTTCGCTTCCGATCTGGTCGTCGCCGATGCGGATGGGCATGAACGCGGCAGCGATTGCGCTGCCGTTTCTCTTGTCGAAGTACTTCGCCAAGGAATTCATGTTACACGCTGGAATTGCTGCGGTTGTTCGGACCGTTGGCAAGGCTGCAACCGATGCGGTGGCGCAGTACGCTCCGACCAACGCGACCACGCTCCAGCTCTACGGAGATCGCGTGGCCGCGAACGCTCGCCTCGCGCAGGCGACAAACGGGCTCACATCGGCCGCAGCTGGCACCTTCGCGGGTGTTCCGCGGCGCCGGCAGATGGCGGCGACGCCTGCACCGAAGCGACTCGCCGCGCGCCGAATTGGCGACGACGGGACGAGCACAGACTGTCCGACCGAGTCGGCACTCATGACCGATCCATTGGCGCAGGCCATGGCTCAGACCGACCAGTGGCTTCCGTCCGCTGGGAAGTGCGGATGCGACAACGGGTTCAACCCGATGACGGCGGGGGTAATCGACATTCCGACGAGCGGAGACGGTAGTTCGACGTGGTTCATGGACTACCCGCCGCTTCCTCCTCCGGTGTCGATTCCGATGCCTGGGACTCAGACGGTGACGTCGGCTCCGACTCCGTCATGTACCTCCGATCAGATCGCGTCGCTTCAGGCGGCGTTGGCTGGCTTCGGCAAGCAGATCGACAACCCGTACACCTCTCCGTACGTGTCCTCTTACAACTCGATCTACGCGCAGTTGCAGGCGTGTGGCGCGACCCCTGGCTGGCCTTCGATTTCGCAGCTTCAGGCCAACTACACCAAGGCTCAGTCGATGTCAGGGACGACACCGACCACATCCTCAGGAATCTCGACTTCGACCCCTCGGTAACCAACACGAGAGGGCAGACCGGTCGAATACCACCCTCTCTCGAAAGAAGAACCCATGCGTAACGCGAGTTTTCAGCTGATCGAAAAGAACACCGGCGACATGAGCCGGAAGATCGGTCTCGGCCGACTTCCCCGAATCTCCGGACGAGGGACCCCCGAAGACCAGCAACGCTTCATCGCAGCGGTTGCGCAGGCGATGTCGGCTCCGGCTTACGTTCTTCCGAACGTCGAGACGGTGCGGTGGCACTTCGATGGTCCGCTCACCGATTCCGCGGTGGCGGCGACCTTCGGCGCGTCGATTGACCCTCTCTCTTCGGGTCGCAATACACCTCCCGCGGGTGCGAACTCGGTCGAGTCGACGATGGCGCAGCCTGGGCAGTTCCAGACCTGGACGCTGATTCTCGCGATCGGCTGGCACCTGGAGCCCGAGCCTCTGACCTTCGAAGCCAAGGGCAACAGCTGGACGAAGCCCGCGACGTCGTCCAAGCAGCCGATCTCGCCCGACGACTTCTCGACGGCGGACCAGAACACCACGACGGGTACGCTCGGTCTGACCGGTACGCAGACGCTGGTGCCGGCGGTGCTTGAGTGGGGCTGGTGGGCCCAGAAAGCCTTCTGGCACATGAGCCGCGCGTACAACCTTGTGTGGCAGTGGGGTCAGTCGACCACCATCATCAACGATTCTCTCCGTTTCACGGCGTACACGCCGAACAACGGTCAGGAGGGCGCCGCGTCCTCGAGCGAAGTCGACGTCAACCCGTTCGCGCAGTACACGAACAACTACTACACGAACCCCCAGACGCTGAACTCTCCGTCGATCTTCGTTCCGATCGACCGGACTCGTATCGGCAACATGATTCTCTCGTCGAACGCGGGTCTGTCGGTCTACCGTCCGACGCGTGCGTACGAAACGGTGGGCGCCACGTACGGCGGCATGGGTCTTCGGAGTCTCCTCAAGGGCAACAGCGAGTGGCGCAAGCTCGCGGTGCCTTTCCTCTTGAAGCCGGGCGTGCCCATCGGGCTCCGCGCGGACGTCAAGAACTCGGACGACCAGGCACTGATGCAGCAGTGGCTGGCGGCTTCGCAGCTTCTGAACGGCGTTATCCCGGCCGACTACACGGCTTTCGCGAATCTCGCGTCCGGCGCGGGCGTGACGGGAACGTCGGTCATCGGTGCGGAGCCTTCGCTCGACAACCCGGTCTTGCCGCAGGGCATCACGACCATCACCGATCGCGTCGTCTACAAGGGCGGCGGGTTCAAGCTGACGGTTGCGATGAAGGGCTTCGAGCTCACCGACGATCAGGCGCAGCTGGTGCAGAACGGCGGGAGCGACTTCTTGTCGGCCCTGACGTCGAGCTGCGGCTGTCAGTGCCCGAGCCTCTGATCGCCGACTCGTAAGGAGAAGACCCCATGGATTTGGAGCAAGAGGCGAAACGATACCTTCAAGGTGTCGATCGCAAAGTGGGCGTGGGTCGACGCTGGCAGGAGTCGTCGATCTACGAACTCGCCCAGTACAGCCCTCAACTCGCGCTGGCGCGAGCTTTGGGAGTACCTCTTGCTCCATACCATCTGAACATCCGGACGTCGTTTCTGGACTCGACGACGCTGACGACGAACCCAGTGACGTTCGAGAACGGCAACACGTCGATCGTCCAGCCGTCGATCTGCGATCAGATCGTCTACTCGATGACGGCGACAAACGCATTCTCGGGCGACGTTTTCAAAACGCTTTCGGACTGGTTCTATCAGACCGTCAGCGGCATCCAGGCCATGATGTGGGTCGAGGGCCAGCCGAAGTACACGGTGGCTCCGTTCTACACGCCGATCAACGCCCTGCTTTCGAGTTTGGCGGAGGGGTGGCCACTCGGCTGGGTACTCAACTACAACCAGACGGTTTCGATGCAGTTCCAGCAGACGGTTCCTGTGCCGTTTCCGCCGGTGAACATCATCGTGACCTTTCGGCTGTGGCAGCCGATTGGAACCGACGACTTCCAGATGATGACGGCCTACGACGCGCGCAAGCGCTTGTCTGACATGGGATTGGAGTCGGCTCCGCCTTACACCACGGGGGTTCCGGCGAAATGAAGTCCGATCTGCTCTGGAAGCTTGCGCTCGGCATCGCTGCCGGAGCAGGCGGATACTACGTGTGGAGGCAGGCTTCGATCGCGTCCGCGCCGTCGGCGCAGGTCACGAACCTCACCAACGCGATCCAGACGGCGAGCTACAACATTACGAATCCGACGAACATGTCGGACCCCTACGTGCAGCAGTACGTTTCGCTGTGGAATCAGCTCAACGCACTTCCCGGTGGGACGACGTTCCCGTCGATCGCTCAGCTCCAGGCGAATTATAACGCTACGTCTCCGACGCCTGCGGTGACGGGTGGTTGATGAATCGGCTCGCACAGATCGCTGTAGGAGCCGCTCTTGGAGCGGGGGCGTTCTACGCCTACGTGACGTACCTGCGCGGAGTGGCGACCTCGCAGATGGCTTCTATTTCGAACCCGCTCAATTCGAGCGACCCGAACGTTCAGAACTACAGCGCAACGTGGAACCAGCTCAATGCGATCGGCGGAGTGAGCCCGACCGATCCAACGCTGCCTCCGCTCTCGACGTTGCAAGCGAACTACAACACGGCTCAGCAACACTCTGTTCAGCCCGGATCGTGAAAGGAAAGCACCATGGCTCGTCGTCGTCATCACCGTCGTCGGAACCCCACTCTTGAGGACGTCCTTCCGATTGTCATCGGAGTCGTGGGGGGCGCGGCAGCCACGTACCTCTATATGAACGCGGTCGCCAACTCGAACCCGCAACTCGCGACGTCGACCTCTACGACGGCACCGGTTGCGGGCACGTCGACCACGGGCTGATAGAAAGAGGCGGTCGGTGTGGCTCGCAAGCGGCAGGTTGTTGAAGTTGGATCGACGGGCGTCGACGAGTACCTTCAGGGGCTCTCGTCGAGTGCGTTCCCGTCGCCTGGCAACCCATCCGGAGCGGGTCTAAGGGTTCCCTCTTTCGTTGCGGGACCCATCGTCAATGGGATCCAGCAGCCGACGCCAAGGTTTCTCTTCTGCTTGGCGTCGATCACAACGCAAGGCAAGGGGAGAATTCGGGGGATCCGACAGGGACTGAAGATCGGCCTGGACACCCAGGCCGGAACGCTTCCGCTGCGCTTGCTCGAGGCGTGGGTCAAAACTCCTGACTTTCGGTTCGTGGACGGCAACGTAAGCTGGCACCTCGTCAAAGAGCCGACGGGAACCTCGGAGCAGAGCAAGCTCACGGACACGTCGAACTGGAAGTTTCGCCAGTCGCACGGTTCGGCGATGCTCTACGAGACGTTCACGAACTCGAACGTCACGACGACGGGGGCCCCGGTGTTGTACTCGCAGGGGTTGACCGCGTACGCACCTCCGAATGTCGCGACGTCCTGGACCGACTTGGGCGGACTCGGGACGATGTTTGACATCCGATTCCCATGGGACAACGCGATGGCGTGGAACTCTCTCGATATCGAGGTGGAGTGCGGAAGGTTTTCGCTCTACGCGAGCATTCTTCAGACGAACCCTGCGACGCGAAAGGATGCGGTATTTTTTGCCCCCACGCCTCCTGCGAACTCCTCCACGAATACGCTTGCGTTCGCGATCCCTGAAGAGATGCTGCTTTCGCAGTACGCGAACAACATTGAGGGGAGCACGGCAGGAGTCGCCTTCACGCGCGTGTTTGGGTCGATCGTGTTCGAAGAGTACGGAGGCAAGTGATGGCAACCACCGCAGACGTTCGAACACTTGCTGCCGACATCGCGAAGTACACGTCGAGCGAGGTCGGAAACGTCCTCACGTCGACCACGCTCTCGGACGTGTCGGCTGCGTTGAACAATCTCTTCGTGGCCCAAAACGATTGCAACACCCTGATCTCTCAGGGTGTCGACCTGAACGGCGCCATTGCGGTCTCGGCGAACGACATTCTGGCTCAAATCGGAACGCTTCAGACGTACCTCAACGGAGCTGTTGCAGCGATCAACCGTGGGCCGGCACCGACGTTTATTGCGCTACCGGACAATACAGCGGCCGGAGCTGCGCTTACGAAGATCAACGGCGACCTTGCGGCGATCAACTCGACGGCGAATCAGATTGACGCAAACATCGCTTCGGCCGTCGCTTCATCGACAAGTGCAGCGAATGCGGCAGCAGCAGCCAACGCGGCGGCATTTGCCGCGTACCAAGCGTCGCTGGCTGCACCCTCCACAACGACGACAGCGTCAGCGCCATCCACAGCTCTTGCAACGACGACACCGGCGCTGCCGGCAGTTCCGGCGGCGACGCCTGTGACGTCAGCTCCGCCACCCGCTGCGGTCACGACCGTGCATCCCCTGATGATCGCGGGGCTCATTGGGTTGGGAGCGGTGCTCGCGGGGGTGGTGATCATGCACGTCGTGGATACTCCGGCAACGAAGCCGGCTACGAAGAAGAGAAAGAGGAGCCGACGATGAACCGCCTACCGCCGAGACGAATCGGCCGAATCGTGGGGTTCGGCTCGGATGCTGCCGGTCTGAACCCTGGAGATCCTGGATACGACTCTACGACGGACCCCAACAGTCCGGACTACGTGTCGCAGGCGAGCGATACGGGGACGGCTCCTGGACAAGGAGACGTACCCATCAACGCGAGCTCGGTGCCCGAGGGCAGCACGAGTCAGCCGTCGACGGCGAGCGGGACACTCAACGCGCTCAGTTCGGGATGGAACACGGTCTCGAACTGGTTCACGGGCAACCAGTCGTCGACGACTTCGTCGAACCCCACAAACTCCTCGAACGTTTCGACTTCGAACAACTCTTCGACGGGCGCCCCAACGCTCAGTCTGCCTGGATCGTCCAGTTCCACGACGAGTTTGGCGAGCATGTCCGTACTTGGCGTACCGCTCTGGCTGGTCGCCGTGGCGATTGGTGGCATCGTCGCGGTGAACGTGTTCGGGAAGAAGGGGATGGGGCGTAGCGGGGGCCGGCGACGAAGTAAAAGGCGTGGAGCGCGAAGAGCGCATGCGCGAAGGCGGGGGAGGCAGAGGAATCCGGCGGTACGGCTCGATCTCTACTCGGTAGGTCCGAACCATTGGAACTACACGCTTCGCCATCACGACGGACATGTCACGCACGGGGAAGGCTTCACGAGCAAGTCAGCCGCGGTGAAGGCCGCGAGAGCAGATCGCGGAGCGCCTGGACGAGGGCGGAGGCGGAAGAATCCTCGCGCTCGAGTTCCTAACCGTCGAAACAAGAAGACTGGCCGATGGCTTCGCCGTCGGGGTAAGCCGCGCATGGCTGCGCGCCGCCGGAGGTCCCGATGAACTCCCCCACCAAACTCGTCCTAGCCTCCCGCCCCCAATGGATCGGCATGGGCGCGGTCACAGTCACATCCGCCCTCTCCTCGGCGACGGTTGCGCTCTCGAACTTCCTGACGTCTACCGGCTGCGTCACGACTCCGTTCGACCAGTGCTCGGCCTTTCAGACGGCCTACAACAATGCCGGCGGGGGTAATCAGACCCTGGTCGTTGACGGCTACTACGGCCCCGCCACGCAGTCGGCCCTCCAGGAGGTGTTCGACCAGATGGGAGGCGGTTCGGCGCCCGCTGCGTGTGTCCCAGGGCACTCCACATCGTCATCCGGAACGACGTCGGCCAGTCTGGCGCCGCTACCTGGATCGTCGTCTTCCACGACGATGAACATCTTCGGTCAGCAGATCCCAACCTCGACGGTCATTCTGGCCGCCGGCGTCGCTGCGGCACTTGGCCTTGTTGGTGCGGCTCTCTACAAGACCCACACGGACAAGCGGAGTCTTCGGTATATTACGCGACGTCCGCCTCGGCGTCGTCGCCGAACGCGAAGAGTTCGAAGAAAGGGGCGACGTCGATGACCGCCACGACGCTGGAGCACATCGAGAAGATCCTTGCTGAGCCGGCCCCTACAGTTCCGGAGCTTCCTGAAGATCCGAGTCGAGAAGAGCTGTGCGCCCAGTATGTCTCGATGGCCAGGGCGTATGCTTCAGAGGTTTTACTCAATCGACAGGCGATGCTGGCCTTCGTTCATCACATGAAGCGCCTGACCGCGAAAGTCGAAGCACTGAGCCAAAATGGAAGCCGTCCTTGAAAAATTGGCCGAGCACGGCGTCATGGGGCTGCTCGCAGCCCTGTTCGTCTTGCTCTACGTCAAGGAGAGCAAGGCTCGAATCCAAGACGCGAAGGACAACCTGGCCCTTCTGATGCAAGTACAGAAGGGGACCACCGACACGGTGGACAAACTCCGAGCTATCTTTGATGAGCTCAGGAAGGGGTCCCGATGACGACCACCAAGCCTCCGCCCCCGCGCACCCGAAGCGGCACACATCCCGCGGTTATCGCATTTCGCGCGAAGCTCGACAGCATCGCCGAGCACGATGAGCGACGCGTCGAACTTGACCAGGAGCTCGACGCGTACTTGAAGGACTTGCGGACGCCGGTGCCGCCGAAGCCGGAAGGTGACTGATGGGTAAAGGGATCCGAGAGTACAGCGACCCGGCCGCCGAAGGGCGAATCGAATGGCTTGCTCGATACGCGATGTCCCTAGCGTTTCGAGGGCCGTCCAATCCGCCATCGAACGGGTCTTGGTCACAGACCTCATGGTTTATCGATCTCGGGAACTCGACGGGACTCGCCAACGATCAGAATAACGGGCTGACTGCCTCGACGCCTCTTCTGACCAAGGCGGGGCTGGCGGCCAAATATCTAACGTGGAGTCCAACCCTGATCGGGATCAACGTCCAGGTGAACTACCTGGGTGCCGACACAGGGAACACCGATCCGTCCCTATTTACGCCAACGCTCTTGAATGGAGCCACGTTCACTGAGACGGCTCCTCTCCCTACGGCGTCCTTCACTGGAAGTCTACTTTCGGTTACCGCAAAGTCCGGGAATGGAGCCCTTCAGTCGACGTTTACCCCGACGACGGGCGCCATCGTCGCCGGAATGAAACTCGTCAATTCGAGTCGAGCCAACACGGTCGCGTTCGTTCAACGGAGTCTTGGTGGCGGCAACTTTCAAATCACCCAACCCGCGAACCCGTATGCCGGTGGTGGTGCAACCCCTGGATTTACAGAAAATAACGCCTGGGCGAACGGAGATACGATCACGGGGTACGTTCTCCCAAACGTAGATTTTGGAAGGGTAGGGGGCATCAATGTCGATCGGTTTGGTGCGGGACACATCGTATGGAATCTCACGATGTTTGACCCAGCCGGATCTGGGGTCACGGTCGTCCAAATTGATTCAGCTTCACTTCCGTACATCACGGAATGTTCTATCCAAAAGAGCGTGATCGTAACCGGTCAGGAAATCATCAACACAAACATCCTTGGATGCGACTTTAAGCACGCGGCACTTTCTGCGAGTTGGACAACTATCCTTGGTGGCGGACAGAGAACGACTACTGCAAGTTGGTTCCTGTTCTCATCCATCCTTGGTGGAGATCTGATCTGTCAGGGAACCGTAAACTTCAGCGGAGGTTCGTCCAATTCGATCAACACCGGGAACGGGCTCATGCTCGATCAGGCCGGGAATACTTTGAACGTAATCTCTGGAGACACTGTCACAATTGTCTCTCCGAGAACAATCTACGGAGCTGGAAAGATCAACGTCCAGCAGGGGGCACTGAACTACTCGGGACAAACTGCGACGCAGGCCCTCCCGTTAACCGGAGGGCTACAGCTTAACGGCGTGGCGACGGGGTACAGCATGGCGACGTCGGGCGGAAATACGACGATCCATGGCGGAATCGCTCTGAACGTCACCAACATCGACGCGGCGGCCGGAGCTACTGGTTTTGGGGGCACCGCGACCAACCTTGCGGGCGCCAGTATCACCAACACTACGCAGCCCTAGTTCGAGGTCGCAAACGCGCTTCCGGTCGTCGGCTGTACCAGTCCGGTGTACGTGTCCAAGTTCGCTGCGGTGATACTTCGTCCGCAGGTCCACGTTCCTGCGGCGACCGAACAGGCCGTCGAACTTCCGTCGAGTGTGAGAGATCCCGTGACCAGAAGCGTGGAGGCCCAAGAGTTTCCAGACGCGTTGAAAATCTTGCTCCCTGCGCCCAGCGAGACGGCTCCAGGTCCCCATAGAAAAGGGGCCGGAAGAGCAAAAGGCCGGAGATCGACCTGACAGGGGCTGTAGTCGTTCGTGCTCCCGCACCGAAGTGTTCCGGAGAGGTAGGTCGACTCCATCATCGTATCGATCTCGGCGTTGAGATTGTTCATCACGACGTCGGTCATCAAGATCGAATGCTGTCCGAGAAAAACGTTGCCGTAGTTTCCGCCGGCGATGGCCGTGCAGGCAGCTTCGATGGAGTTGCTGTAGCTGTTCGAGACAGTGCTGACGACCGTTTGGTCATTGCACTGACCGATGATCAGTTCGTTACTGTCGACCACCGAATCGAATATGAACACGTTGAGATCGGAAATGATCGCAATCCTCGAGGCGTTCGTGTTCGCGGTTGCGACGAGTTCCAAAGCCTGAACTGTCATACTTAGGAAGGGCTGAGTCGAAAGATTCGTCGAGTAGTCCCCCGCATGGTGGACGATGTTCTGAACGCAAATTTTAGGGGTTTGTTCGATGGTGTAACTGTCGCCGGCGGTCCACGTATCCACCTCGGCGATAAGTCCAGCAACGTTCCCGATCGCGTACGCGTTGAGCGGCTGATCGAGCGTGATCGTGGCCCCATTGACAGCAGACACAAGAGCTCTCGATGGGTGCGTTAGGTTGTGAATGAGTCCATGCACGGGAGGAGCGGCACCCGAGAGGGTGACTTGAAGAAGCTGCGGCGTGGCGCGCACCTTTGAAGTCACCGTCGAAAGGGTCCCCGAAGAGGTCTGGGTGTACAGCCCGAACAATCCAAACGCTCCAGAGTGAATCGTCGTGGGCTGGAAGCCGGCGATGCAATCACCTGCGATCGTGTTGCCAAGGAAGTACCAGCCGACCAGTGTTCCGTCGAAGACGGGCATCTGTGAGCCGTATTTCTGCCTTACCCCTGTCGTGGTGAGGCACGGTCCGATTCCGGAACTTCCACACGTCGAAGACGTGCACGTGTTGGTGTCGCTCGCACAGCCCGAAGTGTTGGGGCCGTCAATATAAAAGGCAGGAGTGCTCCAGGAACTCGGAGAAGGAGGAACCATTGCAAAGCGCCCATGTTTAGGGACCGAAACACATCCCGCCACAATAACGACCGGAAGGACAAACCTCAGAAATCCCATAGGACCCACGATTGAATGGAGGACGAGAAGTTGTAGTTTGCCTTGGCACCCTGGACGTTTATCGAAGCGATCGATGCGACGAAATTGCCCTGGTTGTTTGGATCTTCAAGCTGCACGGGAGTCGAAACCAAGAAGATGGCCGGGAAAACGCCGGCTTGTCCCTGCTTGTCCTTCGCCCGGACCCAGTTTCCGTCCGCCGCTCCGAGCGGCATCTTGACAACAATGGGCCCCGAAGCGAGAAACAAAAGAAGGTTAGTATTCGCCGAGGCCTGGTAGGGGGACATCCCGGGCGTCACGAGGATGGCCGCGTTCGCGTTGAACGCATTTGCAACCGTCGAGGGCCCTGTGGCGCCTACGGGGCCAGGAAGGACGGACCTCGCCATGGCATAGCGGACAAGCTCTTCGAGCCGTAGGATTTCGTTCCACAGGCTCATCAGTTTGAAAAGCCTACCGCATTTTGGTGACCGGTGGCATGCTTGAGCCCATGCTCACCGCCGTCCTCTTCTCCCGCCCCAAGTGGTTCGGGCTCCAGATCCAGGTTCAGCACGTTCTTCTGAACCTGCTCTACGTCGGTATCGGCGCGTTCCTTGGGTACTTCAAGGCGGAGCCGACGCTGGATCTCATCACGGCGCTGAGTTCGTGGGCGACCGCGAAACCTCTACTCATCGGAGCTGCCATGGCCTTCCTCGCTGCCGTCATCGCTCAAGCCCAGCAGAGCCTCTTCGGTCCGACGGCGATACCGCCCGCGACGAAGAAAACGATTCCCTTCCCGGGCGACAGCACGCCGGAGGTTCCGCCGGCGGCGCAGCGGAGGCGACTGGGGTTCGTGCCGGCGCTGGCGTTTGCGCCGCTTGTGTTTGCGCTCGGGATGGGGTGCATCCCGAACATCGCGAGTCAGATCCAGGACGGCGTTACGCTCGAACAGTGCGTTCAGCAAAACTGGGGCAAGCCGTTTACTCAGGTTGTTCTCGACTGTCTGCCTGGCGAAGAGCAAATCGTCGCCGACGTGATCGCCGACATCTCGGTCTTTCTGAGCTCGCAGAACGACGGAGGAGCTCCGGTGGCAACGGCGTACACCAATGAGCCGCTGGTCGTCGCGGCGATTCCGAAGGCGATCGAGAGGGCGAAGGCGAAAAGATGATGCTCCGGTTCTTGCTCGGAATCGCGATGCTCATCGGGGCGTGTTCGGACTGCGCCAGCGCGGGGACGTCGACACCGGAGTGTGTCGCGCCAAGATCGGCCGACGAGGTCTGCGTGATGCCTTTGGTCGCGCGGTGCCTCAATACGGACGCCGGGCTCGGCGTCTGCGAGCGTACAGCGGACTCGACGTGTGGGCTGGCGGCGGGGGTGAGTGCGCAGGTGTGGACTTCGGTCGAGGCGGCGGAGATCGAGCAAGGTTTCGTTCCGAAAGGGCACTGATCATGCAGTACGTACTTCTGGACCTATCCAACGGCGCCACCGCGACGAGCGGAGAAGCGCTGACGCCGGATGCGCTGGCGAAGGCCGCGCTGTTGTTGACGGTCTTCCTGAACGTCCACGTGGGCAAATTCTGGGGCATCCCAGGCGGCGCGTCGGTTCGGGTCGGGTCTGGCCCGGATGATCTCCAGCCGAACGAGTTGCCGTGTCACATTCGGGCGACGATCGCGGAAGCGCCTGGGGCCATAGCTTATCATGACGTGTCGGGCATTGGCGTACCTGCCGTCGAAGACGGCCTAACGCTCTCGGACACGCTCTTCGGGCCCGGCGGCTGGCTCGTCGCGATGAGTCACGAGCTCGCGGAGACCGAAGGCGACCCAGGAACGAACATTCTCTGCGCGGACAACGCCGGAAAGCTTTTCGCTCGCGAGCTCTGCGATCCGGTCGAAGCGTTCAACTGGAACTTGCAGCTTCCGGATGGAACGAGTGGGTACGTTAGCGATTTTTGTACTCCGAGTTACTTCGTAGCGGGCTCACCCGGTCCATACTCGTACATGGAAGTGATGGGGCTGGGCGGAACTCCGCCTCCTGGGCCGTTCCAGTGCGCTCCGGCCAACTCTGGGGACTACCAGATCTGGGAACCAGACCCGCAAAACGAGGCGCAGGTGACGGCGATACGAGCGCTCGGGTTCCGCGCCGGCGGTGACGGCAAGATTCGACCGCAGGTCGACGGGTCACTGGCACATCGCGCCGAGAAGAAAGCGTACATCGGTTCGCGTCTGAATCGACGGGGTGCGAGGCTAGCCCAGTAGCGGTAAACTGGGCCCATGCCCAAGCCCTCCACTCTCCACCAGGCTTCACGTCAGCTCCTCGTCGGCCTTGGTCGCATCGGCGCTCGAGCGGCGGCAAGCGCCTATCGGCAGGTACTGGACGACGTCGGTACAGTCGCCGAGCAGGCGAAGGCCAAGATCGATCGCGCCAGGTCGGACTTCTCCAGGTTCCTCGGCGAGGACGAGTGAGGGTGGTCCCGTTCTTGCCAGTGCAACACGGGATGATCCACCTCATCATCATCCTGGTCATCGTCGGCGTGCTCGTTTACCTGTTGAACGCCCTCGTTCCGATCGATCCGAAGTTCAAGCTCGTGATCAACGCGGTCATCGGGATTGCACTTTTCCTGTACGTTTTAAGCGTTTTCGGATTCATCGATGCTCGGGACATGCCAAGGATTCGCTGAACGCTACGGATGGGCTAGGGTCGGCGGATGCAGATTGCCATCCGAATGCTTCTCGCAGGACTCGCCCTCGTCATGCACGTTCACGTGTCCAAAGCCGTGATGGAGGCCAACGCCGCCGCGCTGGCGGCCGAGGCCGACCGTCCGGTGCTGGGGTCGATCGTCGAAGACGCCGCCGCGCTGATGGTCTGGGAAGAGCGGGAATCGGGGTTCTCGCCAAATCCTCGTCCACAAAGCTGGGACGCCAGGGCGGGCCTCAGTCGAGGAGTTCTCCAGCAGCGTCCGGGGGTCGGTGATGCGGCGCTCGAGGTGCAGGTGACGGCGTGGCTTGGACTACTTCGAGAGGGGGCCAAGACGTGTCCGGAGAGCGCCGCTGCGCCCCTATCGGGCTCGTGCGTAGGAGCGCGAAAACTCGCCGACAGAAGAATGGCGTACGCGGCGACTTTGGTGCAGGCTATCTCCGGGAAATGATCGTCCGCCCAGCCACCCCAGGGAAATGGGCTGACACCGCCCAGAAGCTCACCCTGGCCAGCGCTCGGGCGATAAAGGACGCTGGTCACGTTGGCGTCTTTCGGTACGTGGGTCTTCACTGGCCCTATCCGGCGGGTTCGCAGGACATAGACCTCATCGAAGCCCAAAAGATCGTTGACGACGTCGGTCTTGAACTCGGGTTTGTCCAACACGTTCGTGGGCTCCCCCCAGACTTCTTGTGGCGACCCGCAGACCATGATGGCGCGGCCGACGCCGGCGCCGCGGTCATGGCCGTACGCGCCGCTGTAGGAAGCCTCAATCCGCATGTCTTTCAGGATCTCGAGGCCGTCGATGGAACGACCGGAGAGACGGTCGGATTCACACTTCGCTGGGGGCGCGCCATCCGAAATAGTGACCTCCATGCGGGGCTCTACTTCGGGTTCAAGGTCCCGCTCACGCCGCAGCAAGCTTTTGATCTACCAGATCATGACCGCTACTGGAGCGATCCGGCGCACCACGAAATTGCGGTGCGCGGAGTCGCCATCCATCAGGGTCGGTTCAACGTGCCGCTTATGGGCGTGACGATCGACGAAGACGTCGTCGAACCGGATTTGCTTGGTGGGCTGCCGCTTATCGTGGCGAGGGCGTGACGAACATCCCCACGAGCTCGTCCCAATCGACGGCGGGCAGATACTGAATCTTTTCCAGGAGCCGCTTCTCGCTCTCGCTTGTGTTCTCGAGCGCGGCAGCGACGATCATTCCGACAAGCTCCGTTTTGAGATCGGAGGCTCTGGATGGATCGGACACGATCTTGGTCGTAAAACTTTCGAGGTTCGGCCGACTTCGGATGAACTCGGCGAGGATGGTTGCGGAGGTCATTTGCCAGCCGCTTCCTTCAAAAGCCTCTCGACGACGTCGGCGCGGACGTACTCGCTGGATCTGAAGCGACGGTCGTCGCTCGGTGGTTTGGCCGCTTGCCATTCGCTCGTAATCACGTCCATCACGCACGTCTGCGTGATCCAAACCCGCTCGGGATCCCAGCGCGTCTCCGGAAGAGAAGACTCCGGAGCGCACCTCGGGCACCACGAGACGCCATCTCGCACGACGACCGTGGCGCCACGCTTCGCAATCCGGCCGCACGCCGGACACTGACGGGCGTCGATCGCCGCTTGGATGGCGGCGTCGAGCCACTCGGAGAGCATGTCGGCGACGTCGGAGGCAATCTGCTGACCGCCTTCAAGAAGAGGCCTACGCCTGAAGTCGGAATGAAGGAGATCGAGCAACGCTCGGCAGAAGCGATCCCAGTGTTCGCCGCGCTTCACAGTAGACCCTCGCTCGCACACGCATCGAACACCGTTGCGTGTTTGATGTACCCACGAGCCACACGTTCGCTCTTGTGCCCCGTGGTGTTCATGATGACGTCAAGCCCCTTGCCCGCCTTCGCAGCGCTCGTTGCCAACCCGCTCCGGAGCGAGTGGCCCGCGAAGTCTTTCGGATCGAGCCCCACGAGCTCCGCGGCACGCTTGACGGCGCGAGCGACGGCCGCCGGCGCCAGACGCTGGGCGCCTACGTGGTCGCCGCGATCGATTGGACGAAAGACGGGGCCCGAAGTGATGCTGGCCGCAGCGAGCCAAGCTTTTACGGCTCGGACCGGGCAGGCGGCGCGGGAGCCGTAGGGGACTCCGATGGTCCGTCCCTCACCTCGCTGATCTGTCTTGGAGCGTCGAACGGAAACCTTGAGACCATCGTCCGAAAAATGTAGGTCCGAGCAATCGAGCGCCACAAGCTCGCTTCGACGAAGCGCAGCGGCGAATCCGAGGAGTAGGATGGCTCGGTCTCGGATGGCGAGGGCGGTATCTGCGGCGTGGGCAACGACTCGACGTAGCTCTCCAGCCACGAGAGGAGATTTTCCATGACTTGCACTCCCGAGATCTTTGGCGAGGTTTCTTAAAGCTTCGGTGACTGTCGGCAACGTCGGGAGCCGCTCGCCGGCTTCAGCGTGTCGAACGCGGATGGCCGCGTAGGCGCGGGAGATGGTCGAGAACCGAAGACCTTCTTTTTCGAGCTGCGCCAAATGCGTCCGAATAGTGTTCTCGGTCGCCGGGAGCGACGCGCACCCGTGGTGCCGGCACCAGCCCTCGAAGCGAGCCCAGTCCGACGCGTAGGCACGGACCGTGTTGGGTGATTGGTTTTTCTTCCCGAGCTCGGCGGAACGCTTCAGAAGGTCGGCGTCGATGGGGACGGCGAGTGACAATGGAGGAGAGAGGACGAGGTCAGACATTCGGGCCCTCGAACGGTTGGCACGAGCAAAAGATGACGTTTCCGTGCTTCGGACACGCGTACGTCACCATTCCAGCAAAGCCGACTTCTCCAGGCTCGTGGAACCTCCCGGGAAGTTCGTACCTAGGACGGATGACTTCACCGACGACGCCGTTCTGTTTTAGCCATTCGGCGAAGCGGCTGGTCTCGTCGCACCGAAGACATCCGTAACGCCTCTGGTCGCCCACGAGTACGTAAGCGCAACGCGACGACGGCCTGATCCGGTACTTGCAGACGCGACAGATGACCGATCGACGTCGCTTCGGTTCGACGGTAGGACTAAGTGGTCTCATGACGTTTTCGATGCTCACGACGGTAACTTGCCCTTATCGTCACCATTGGTCAAGTAGCGACGGTCCACCCTTATCG
>Ga0210394_10004276_pt1 | contig 16850 bp, 8 predicted proteins | sample IncBWC12MmetaG_FD_160121 | JGI IMG/M metagenome (GOLD analysis project Ga0210394, IMG submission 160121) | Forest soil microbial communities from Barre Woods Harvard Forest LTER site, Petersham, Massachusetts, United States - Inc-BW-C-12-M | ecosystem: Environmental > Terrestrial > Soil >... | reverse complement strand
ACGGAAGCAACTCAGCTGGACGGAACTTCGCGTGGGACTCTTTGTGCTCGCGGGATTATTCATCCTGGCCATCGCGATCTTTTATGTCACCGGCGCGGGAATTCTCGGACCGAAATATCGCGTGATCACTTATCTACCCGAAGTGGAAGGCCTGCAGGTGGGAGCACCCGTCCGCCTCGACGGCGTCGACATCGGCAGCGTGCAGTCCATTCAGTTGACGCCGCAGCCGCAGGACCACCTGCACAACATCACGCTCGTCCTGCGCATCGAGAAAAAATTTCAGAAGGACGTCCGCACAGATTCAGCTGCCAGCCTCATCACCGAAGGTCTGCTCGGGAATCGCTACGTTACCGTGAAACGCGGCCTGACTGGCACGCCGATCCCGAACAATGGCATCCTGCCCGGAGGACAACAACCGCAGATGAGCGACCTGGTCCAAAAATTCGGTGATCTTTCTACGCAAGTCAGCACGATCCTCACCAAGGTGAATGACGGCCAGGGCACGCTCGGCAAGCTCCTCAACGATCCCGGCGTCTACAATCATGCCAACGACACGATTGCGAAAGTAGATGACCTCATCGCAGGCATCCAGCGTGGCGAAGGAACTGCCGGGAAATTGCTGAAGTCAGACGAGCTTTACAACCGCGTGAATGCTTCCGTCGGCGACGCGCAAAACGTAATCGCGGCCGTGCGCGGCGGCCAGGGCACGCTCGGGAAACTCGTCTACGATCCGGCGATGTATGACGACACGAAAAAGCTGATGGACAACGGAAACGCAATGCTCGCCGACGTGCGCGCCGGCAAAGGCACGCTCGGCAAGCTCACCACCGACGACGCGCTCTACACTAACCTAAAAGATGCGTCTGCAAACTTCCGGGAGGCCACTGCGAAAATGAATACAAACGAGGGCACCATTGGAAAATTCTTCGGCGATCCCGCTTTCTACGACAATTTCAGCGGCCTCGCCGGCGATATGCGTCTGATGGTCAGCGATTTCCGCCAGAATCCGAAGAAATTTCTGCATGTGAAGCTGGCAATTTTCTAAAGCGCTTTTGTAGCTCAGGTCTTAAGCCCGGGAGGCTTTCCCGGATCAGGGCCACGACATTGCAAACATCAATCGCGGCCCTGCCCGGTTCGCTGAGTGATAGGACGATTCAACTTTCGCCCTCCCCGTCGCGTGCGGCAGCTCCCGCGTGGAAATCAGTTGCCGTATCATCGAGAGGCAGGATACACACTGCTCTCTCGCTCGCGATTTCCACGCGATTGCGTTCACGCTTCGGTCTGTAGTCGGTGCATTCATGCACCCGGAAAAGAACTTCTCTCGCCGGGAACATGTAACCGCACGCGATCATCTCTTCGCCCATGCCATAGCCGTGCACGATATGCGCATACACGCAGTAATTGCAGAGCGTGTCCGGCTGCGTCCTCACCGGACGCGCCATCGGAATTCGTAGCGCGATCATCGCTGGCTCGGCTTTTCGCCGCGCAACCCACGTTCGAACGCGAGGCGCTAGAAACCGAATCACCCAGTAGGTGATGGCTGCCGCGACAATGAACATTAGCACCTCCTCTCCGTTTGCATCGGTTGGCAAAAAGAATGGACTTCCACCTGACGCCGGATGGTGAATGTCGCTGGCGTTCTCGTTGGACGCAAAAAAACTACGCCCGAATCGGTTACGGTTGCTTGGAATGAATCAGAATCGAAGCGGCTCTAACTATCGTGAGGGACTGGATGCAAATCGGGTGCAGTCCCAGACAAGCGTCATAACCGCCAGTCCAAGCAACGAGTTGTGTGTTCGTCTCTGCATACCGAAAGGTTCTCCAGCTTGCCCATTTTACGCGACGGACGATTCCGTCTCAATACAAAATCGCTGAACAGGAGAAAATCCTGGGCGAACGGCAGTACCCGTGCTTCAAGAGGCGCCCGCGAGTGCCTCAGCCATGACAGAGCACTTCCCCCGCGTGCGAACAAAACATCCCGCGAATGAACAGTCGGAGTCCCAGATTTCGCCACCGCCAAGGGGTATGAGACTTGTTTTCATCAGTTTCCAGGCTGAATCGCTGGAACAAAACGTGCCCCGCCTTCGTTACATCTTTCGACCGTCCGACACGGCGCGAGGAACCGCGCACGATAAGAGGTCCGAATGAACAATATTTTGCAAGACCTGAAATACGCCTTCCGCGTGCTGCGAAAGAATCCGGGGTTTGCACTGGGCGCGATCATCGTCCTGGCCCTCGGGATCGGCGCCAACACCGCGATCTTCAGCGTCGTCAATGCTGTGCTGCTCCGGCCGCTCCCCTATGGCGAGCCCGAACGCATCGCCATGGTCTACCACGTCCCGCCGCAAAAAAGCTTCCCGGGCACGAAAATCTTCGCCGTTTCGCCGGCAAATTATCTCGACTGGAAGAGCCAGAGCAGCGCCTTTGATGCGATGTCTATCTTCCATGGCACCACGATGACGGTAACCGGCAAGGACCAACCGGAAGCGATGCCAGGCATCGTTGTGTCGTCTGAATTTTTCCAGGTTTTCGGTGCCGCGCCGCTCATAGGCCGCACCTTCACACCCGAGGAAGACGCGGATGGCCATGGACGCGTCGTCGTGCTGAGCTACCCGTTTTGGCAAAACTACTTTGGCGCCGATCCGAACGTGATTGGCAAGAATATTGCGTTCAATGGACAGCCGTATTCGATCATCGGGGTGATGCCGGAGCGTTTTCACTTTCCGGATCAAGGCGACTATTTCGTTCCCCTCGGTTGGACGGATAAAGAGCGGGCCGTCCGCAACAACCACAATTATCTTGTGATCGCGCGTCTGAAGCGCGGCGAGGGCCTGCATCAGGCGCAAGCTGAAATCAACACGATATCCGCGCGGCTCGAGCAAGAATATCCCGAAGACGACAAAGGCTGGGGCGCGACGATCGTACCGCTACGCGAGGATCTCGTCGGGGACGTGCGCCCCGCGCTTCTCGTTTTGCTCGGCGCAGTCGCGTTCGTACTTCTCATCGCGTGCGCCAATGTAGCCAACCTGGTGCTTGCGAAGACGCTCGGACGGCGCAAGGAAATTGCGATCCGTACGGCGCTCGGAGCAGGTTGGCGCCGCGTGATGCAGCAGATGCTCTCCGAGACGCTGCTTCTAGCAGTGACTGGCGGCGCGCTCGGATTGCTGGTGGCGCACGGAGGAATTAGGCTGATCGTTGCATTCTTTGGAGACAAGCTTCCACAAACCGGTGCCGTTGGTCTGGACACCAAGGTGTTGGGATTCACGCTCGGGATTTCAATTCTCTCCGGGGTGATCGCAGGGCTCGCCCCCGCATGGCGGCTGGCTCGCACCAACGTGAATGAAGCATTGAAGCAGGGCACCGGTCGCACGGACGCAGATTCCGGTGGGCGCGTCACGCGCAATATTCTGGTTGTTTGCGAGGTGGGGATGTCGCTGGTGCTGCTGGTCGGCGCCGGGTTGATGATTCGAACTCTGTGGGCGCTCCACAACGTTAAGCCAGGAGTTGATCCACACAATGTGCTCACATTTCGCGTGACCCTGCCGCGCGAAAAATATCCCAAGCCCGAACAGCAATTAAATTTCTACAAACAGCTCGTCGAACGGACTCGTTCGCTACCGGGCGTGGAATCTGTGGGCACGATCGATGCGCTGCCTTTTACAAATGACGGCTCCACGCAACCGATTGCCATCGAAGGGCGTCCCGCTGTTGGGTTCGCGATGCAACCGGAAGTCGCAGTGCGAACGATTTCACCCGGGTACCTGGGCACCTTGCGCATTCCGCTTCTCGCTGGCCGAGATTTTTCTGAAGCGGATTCGCTCGACAGGCCCGCTGCGGTAATCATCAGCGAATCCATGGCCCGCGAATTCTGGCCGAATGAGAATCCGATTGGAAAGCGTCTGACTCTCTCGTTTTACCCAGGAAAGGTTCGCGAGGTCATAGGCGTCGTGGGTGATGTGAAGTTTCGAGGCCTGGACTCGCGCAAATCGCTTGCAGCTGTGTATGTTCCGCTGGCCCAAATCACCTTCTGGAATCAAGCGATGGTCGTACGGACGTCCGGAGACCCAGCGAGTGCGGCATCCGCGATGGCTGCTGCTGTTCATCAACAGGATCCCGACCAACCATTGCGCGACGTGCGCACGATGGACGATATCCTCGCCGATTCGCTCTCGCAGCAGCGCTTCAGCATGTTGTTGCTAGCGTCGTTCGCTGGCCTCGCGCTGGTCCTCGCGGCTGTGGGAATCTACAGCGTTCTGGCATATGCAGTGAGACAGCGCCAGCGCGAAATCGGAATCCGCATGGCGCTTGGCGCTCAGCTTGATGACGTGCTGTGCATGGTCACCGCCGAAGGAATGCGGCCTGCGCTTCTCGGATTAATTTTCGGTCTCGCAGGAGCGTTCGCGCTAAAGCGCGCCATATCCAGCCTGATATTCGGCGTCAGCGAATCCGACCCGCTCACGTTCCTTAGCGTCTCGGTTCTCCTGGCAATGGTCGCGCTCGTCGCGAGCATCCTCCCCGCCTACCGTGCAACAAAAGTCGATCCGATGCGAGCGTTGCGCGAAGAGTAGCGCAACAGCTGTCGCTTCCACCGCGTTATCGTTGTGGCTTACGCTTCCGTTGGGGATAAGTCGACTGCCATTTCGTGAACGCGGCGAAGATCCAGCTTGCCGCTCCCGAGATGTGGCAGCTCCTCGACGTGGAAGAATTGATTCGCGCGCGGCGTCCACAGATTAGGCAAGCCGGCTTCGGGCATGCGATCGAGGAGGGCTTTCAACTCGTCCGGCGGTATCGTGTGCAACACCACCAGCCGCTCGCCCTTCTTCCCATCCGGAACCCCGGTCACGACGAACTTCTGTTCGGTTGCGTTGGCAAGTTCCTGAAGCTTTTCCTCGATTTTGATATGCGGCACCATTTCCCCGCCAATTTTGCTGAAGCGGCTGAGCCGGTCGGTAATTGTGAGGAAGCCGTCTTCATCTTCCGCCGCAATATCTCCGGTCACGTACCAGCCATCCTGCAAAACCTCCGCCGTTTTTTCCGGCTTTCCGAGATAGCCCTTCATCACATTGGGTCCGCGCACCAGTAAAAGACCCGCCGTGCCAACGGGCAACCGCTCGCGCGTTTCCGCATCGACAATCCGCACGCTGATTCCCGGTAGGGGGTGGCCAATGTGCCCGCGCTTCGCTCCCACCTGCCGGAAACCGGGCGCGCGAAAATCCCGCGTGTTCACCGCAATTACCGGTGAGCATTCCGTCGCGCCATACCCTTCGAGCGGCCGTATGCCGAAGCGATCCTCAAAAGCCAGCGCCAGCCGCTCCGGCAGTTTCTCCGCGCCCACAACCACAAACTGCAAACTCCCGAAATCCTCCGGCGAGCAGCGGCGAAGGTACGCTTGGAGAAATGTCGGAGTCGCAAGCAGGAAAGTTACCCGATAGTCGCGCACCAGTTCGCTTACCGCCGTCAGATCCAGCGGACTCGGATGATACGCAACGCCGCAACCGAGAACGGCGGGCAGCCAGAGCGTCACTGTGAATCCGAAGGAGTGGAAAAACGGCAGCACGCCCAGCAGAACGTCCTTGTGCTCCAATGCGAACGTCTGGCCCATCTGCTCGATGTTCGACGCGATGTTGTAATGCGTCAGCATCACGCCTTTCGGTTCGCCCGTGCTGCCGCTCGAAAAAATCACGGTCGCAAGATCGTCCAGCGTCTTCGGTTTCGCGCGGCTCAAAATCCGCTCGAGCCAATATCCCGGCAGGAACCACAGCAGCAGCGCCGCCACTTTCTCGCCTAACCGCGGTGCGGCCGCGGCCTCTTCGAGCAATACTGTTTTCGCAGGCACTTTCAACGGGATGCGCTCCAGCAGAAGCTTCGTCGTAATCACCGTTTGAAGGCTGCACTGCTGCGCGCACGATTCGAGCGTCTCGTTCGATGACGTGTAGTTCAAATTTACCGGGATTTTTCCCGACAGCACCGCCGCGAAATTCACCAGCGCTCCCGGCACCGACGGCGGCAGCAAGATCCCAACCATCTCCTGCCCAGCCCACGTGCTGCGCAACCGTCGTGCGAGCAAAGTGGCGCTCAGCAGCGCCATGCCCCAACTCATTCGCGCCCGCCGCTTGTCGCCCATCGCGAAGCGAAAAGGCGAACCATGCGCGGTGCGAACAAACGCGCGCGGCAACGTGCGCATCCGTTTCTTGTGATGCCGGTACGCATCGGTCTGCAGTTGCTGCACAGCTTCGCGCACTTCGAACGGCGTCGAACTTGCCGGCATCGGCTTTCCGAAACTCACCGTCACCGGATAGGGAATCGATCGCGGCATCTTCCACAAGAATCGTCCGCGCTCGAAGCTGAAAATACTGCCCCACACGCCGTCGAGATTCACCGGCACGATCGGCGCATCCACGCCCTTCATGATGCGTTCCATCCCGCGCCGGAAGGGAAGCAGCTGTCCGATGCGCGTAATCTGCCCCTCGGCAAAAATGCAAACCACTTCGCCGGCCCGAATCGCGTTACTCGCTTCGCGCAACGATTGCAGCATCTCGCGCGGCCGCAGCTCCGACGAAATCGGAATCGCCCGAATCATCTTCGCGCCCGGCTTGACAAACGGCAGATCGTAAATCCCCTTGTACATCAAAAATCGAATCGGCCGGTCCGTCGACGCCAGCAGCAGCAGCGCATCCACCAGCGACATATGATTCGCCACAAACAACGCTCCGCCCGTCTCCGGAATGTTCTCGCGCCCCTCCACGCGAATCCGGTAAATCGAATGCGTCACCATCCACAGCACCAGCCGCAGAAGCGAATCCGGCAGCAAGTAGACGGCATAAATCGTCATCACTGCCGTAAGGATCGCTCCGTCAAGAAAAATGCCCCGCGCGGTTTGGTGCAGCCCGCTTGCGAACAGGTAATATGCCCCCGCCGCCAAAAACACTCCGACGAACGAAAGCAAATTGGCCGCCGCAATCACGCCGCCTTTTTCCTCGCGCCGCGGCCGATGCTGAATCAGCGCGTTCAAAGGCACGGCGAAGAACCCGCCAAAGAATCCAAGCAGCCCCAGATGCCACGCAGCGGATTGCAGCGAGTGGCCGGGGTTGTAAAGCAGCGCGCCGAAAACCGTCATACCAAGTGCACCGATCGGAATCAGGCCATACTCGATCTTTCCGCCCGAAAGATAACCGGCCGCAAAACTTCCCACACCGATGCCGATTCCAACAGCCGCTTGCAGCAGGCTGATATGCGCTTCATCTACGTGGAGCACATCGTGCCCATAAATCACGATCGTGAATTGCAAGAGAGCTGCGAGAAACCACAAGTAGGTGTTGCCCACCACAGCCCAGCTGAGAACGCGATCGGCGCGGATAATCTTGAGGTTTGAAAAAAGATCGCCAAGAGGATTCCAGCGAAAACGCTTCGTTGGATCGGCCGCAGGCACGCGCGAGATTGCAAAACTCGTACCCAGCCCAATGAGCGTGCATCCCAGAAGAATCACGCCCGACATCTCTGGCCGTCCGCGATAATGCGCCGCCAGGAATCCAGCGGCCATCACAGCCGAAATGCTGCCGAGAAATGTTCCAAGCTCGATGATTCCGTTGCCCCAGGATAGTCTCTGTTCCGGCAGCAACTCGGGAAGCAATCCGTACTTCGAAGGACCAAAAAGTGCCGACTGCGTGCTGATCAAAAACACAGCGGCGCATTCCATCGGAAGACTCCGCATCGCGAGTCCCGCAATCGCGACGGCCATCACCAGGATTTCCATCAGCTTCGTGCCAACCACGACGCTGCGCTTGCTGTAACGGTCAGCGAAATACCCTCCCGTCATCGAGAAGAAAATAAACGGCAGCGCGAACAGCGCGCCCACCACGAGCACCAGGAAATCGCGCTGACCCTCCGGGAAATTCATCGCCACGATGATGTAAATAACGAGGAATTTAATCGCGTTGTCGTTAAACGCGTTCTGGAACTGAGTGACGATCAGCGCCCAAAACCCGCGCTGCCAATTCGGAGGGGGAGAGGAAGAATGTATATCACGGAGCTGCGGCGAAACAGCCGACTCGACCGTCGCCTTCGCCACAGCATCAGTCATAGCAGGGAAAGCTTCTAATTTGTTTTTCAGGCAATCACGCGAAGCGCAGGCGGCTTTCGCAAATCGCCCATGCCCGCCGCCACAGGCAGCGGCGTCTCGCGCCTGCGATACTTCGTCGAAACATAATCATCCACCAGCGCCTGAAACGCATTCGACAGCTCGTCGTAAGTTCCCTCAAGCGTCGTGAAATGCTGCCCATCAATATAAACGGGACATCGCGGCGCCTCGCCCGTTCCCGGCAAACTAATTCCGATATTCGACGCCTTCGATTCACCCGGCCCATTCACAATGCAGCCCATCACCGCGAGCTTCAATTCCTCCACGCCCTCAAACTCGCGCTTCCACTCCGGCATCTTGTCGCGAATGTAGCCCTGAATACTTTCCGCCAACTCCTGAAAAGTCGTGCTCGTCGTCCGCCCGCACCCAGGACAAGCCGTCACGCTCGGCGCAAACGTCCGCAGCCCCAGCGACTGCAGCAGTTCGCACGCCGCATACACTTCCTCGCGACGGTCGCCGCCCGGCCGAGGCGTCAGCGAAATGCGCACCGTGTCGCCAATTCCTTCGGCCAGCAAAATTCCCATCGACGCCGCCGACCACACAAGCCCCTTCGCCCCCATCCCCGCTTCCGTCAATCCCAGATGCAGCGGCTGCTCTGTCTTCCGCGCCAAGTCGCGATAAATTTCGATCAAATCATGCGGTCGCGAAACCTTGCACGAAATAATAATCTGATCCTTGCGCAACCCGCATTCGAGCGCGAGCTCCGTCGACTGCAACCCAGAAAGCACCATGCACTCGTTGATGATTTCTTCGGACGTCTTGCCGAGATCGTCGTCCGTATTCTCCTGCATCTTCTGCATCACAAGTTCTTGATTCAGCGACCCGCCATTCACGCCGATGCGTACCGGCTTGTTGTGATCGCGCGCCACTTTGCAAATCGTCGCAAACTGCTCGTCGCGCCTCTGCCCATGCCCCACATTGCCTGGATTGATCCGATATTTGTCGAGCGCCGCCGCACAATCGGGGAACTTCGTCAGCAGCACATGCCCGTTGTAATGAAAATCGCCAATAATTGGCACATTGCAACCGGCATCCAGCAGCCGCTTCTTGATCTCGCCCACCGCCGCAGCCGCTTCCGGCACGTTCACGGTGATTCGCACCAGCTCCGACCCCGCCTGCGCCAATTCAAAGCACTGCTGCGCCGTCGAAGCAATGTCAGCCGTATCGGTATTCGTCATTGACTGCACGACGATCGGCGCGCCCCCGCCCACCTGGACGTTGCCCACCTTCACGCCCACAGTCTTGTGCCGCTTCTGTGTCATATTCTTCTATTGTAGCCAATCGCCAGCCGCACGCGCCACTCGCCATTCCTAATCGAGTGCCATGCCCGGTGACGACTGGAAAGAGCGAAAAATTTCGAGCCTACGGCCTTGATTTGGCATTCTTCGCTGCGTCGACTTGCCGGTGCGCAACGACCATAATTTGTCTGAAGTGGGGATCATCGTAGATCGGCTTAAGTTCCGAGTCTGTCTCTAACGCCACAGATTGTTGGGGCGTAAATCCGTGTTCTACGGCGCTCCGAAACAAATCGATTGCTTCATCGCGCTGGCCGCGGTGAAGCGCGATGCATCCAAGACTATAGTGAATACTCGCAAGCTCGGGATGGTCGGGTCCAAACACCCTCAGCACCGTTGCAAGGTTGCCGCGAAGAATTTGTTCGGCCTCTTCGTCATGCCGCTCGTAGACAAGTGTTTCGGCAAGATTGTCCGACGCAACTACGGTTTTCAGGTTCTCCGGCCCCAGCAAGCGCCGTTCAAGCTCAGACGTCTCTCGCTGCAGTTTCTCGGCTTCCGCAAACTTGCCCTGATTGCCCAACATGGCGGCGAGATTGTCCATATTCGCAAGCGTCCCGGTGTCTTCAGGCCCTAGCACGCGCCGTTGTGTATCAAGAGTTTCGCGAGCCAGTTTTTCGGCTTCCTCGTGCCGGCCCGCCTGATCGAGAGTCACTGCCAGTCCCATTTTTGTTCCCAGTGTGGTCGGATCGTCCGCGCCTAATTTCTGTTGTTCGATTTGCAGCGCTTCTCGCTGTAATTTCTCTGCTTCTGGGATTCTGCCTTCTTGATTTAGGGTCCATGCCAGATCGGTCATCGCGGCAAGCGTCTCCGCATTGGTTGCCCCAAAACTTCGACGGTCCACTTGCACAGCCTGCACAAGCAGCGACTCCGCTCGATCGTTCACTCCCAAATTCTTGTATGCGTTTCCCATAACGCGCATCAGTTGCCCTTGCATCTCTGGATCGCCCGAAAGGCTCGTCTCGATATCCTTCGACGCTTGGTCCAGAACGTCTCGTGTCGAAACATTGCTCGCGTGCACTTCGGTTGGGTCCGAAAGCTTGAACATGTTGGTCATAAACGCCGAAATACGATTCGCGCGATCGCGCTCCCGCGTGATGCGCCGCAATTGCATTGCTTGAACCACGCCAAACGACACTAGCAGTGCTCCAACGATGATCACAAAAGCCACCGCCACACGATGTCTCCGCACGTATTTTTGAAGCCGGTAACCCGCGCTGGCGGGTCGCGCCACCACTGGTTCATTCTCCAGGTATCGCCGAAGATCAGCGGCCAGCTCGGTGGGAGTGCCGTACCGGCGGTTTCGATCCTTCTCCACCGCTTTCATCGCGATCCAGTCGAGATCGCCTTGCAGCTGATTCACGAGCTGCCGCGGCTCAGTGCCCCGAGCGCTTGCGGCAGGTCCCGATACCTCGTGCGCCGAACTCACTCTCGTGCTCGGCGTTGGCGCGTCTTCTTCACGCAGCCGTCGTAGCACTTCATGGAACGGCAGCTTCTTCCACGACGCTGTGTCAAACGGTTCACATCCAGTGAGCAATACATAGAGCACCACGCCGAGCGAATAAACATCCGTTCGCGTGTCAATGTCCTGCACTCCGGGATCAGCCTGTTCAGGGCTCATGTAACCCGGGGTCCCTAGAAAAGCGCCGGCTTGCGTGAAGAGAGTTTCTCCGGATACCTGCGAAGTGACGGCTTTGGCTAAGCCAAAGTCGATGATGCTGGGTCTCGGCTTGCCGTCTACTTCGACAACGAGAATGTTTGCGGGCTTGATATCGCGGTGAATGATCGCCTTCTGATGCGCGTGCTGCACTCCCTCGCACACCTGAATGAAGAGCTCGATGCGCTGCCGGATGCTCAATTTCTTGCTATCGCAATATTCGGTAATCGGTAGACCGGGGACATATTCCATTACGAAGTAAGGCTGGCCCGCTTCTGTCGTGCCGGCGTCAAACACTTTCGCGATCGCAGGGTGATCCATGATCGCCAGAGACTGCCGCTCGGCCTGGAATCGCTGCAGCAAAGCGTTGTCGTAGATCCCGGTGCGAACTAATTTCAGCGCCACGCGGCGGCGCACTGGCGCGCTCTGCTCGGCAAGCCACACCTGACCCATCCCGCCTTCACCCAGTTTTTCGAGCAGATGATAGGGACCAACCCACTGCGGTGTCACCGCTTCCGTCGCCTCGACCAGCCACGGGGATTGAGAAAGTTCGGATGAGTTTTCGTAAGCCGAAAGCAGGGACTCAATCTCGGAGCGCAGCTCCTTGTCGGAACCGCAAGCCCGTTGCAAAAATTCGCCTCGCCGCTCCGGCTCGCATTCGAGAACCGCTCCAAAGAGCTCCTTAAGGTTCTTCCATTGCTCGCGGTTTTCCCGATTCTCCACGGACGCCTCTCTGCATCTCTCGCGCTAGCCACGCTCTGGCCATGCTCCAGTCGCGTTTCACGGTTGCCGGAGAAATCTTCAGCACTTCTGCGGTTTCCTCGATCGTCAGGCCGCCGAAATAGCGCATCTCGACGATCTGTGCCTGTTGCTCGTCTCGTTCTGAAAGATTTTTCAGCGCATCGTCGAGTGCGACGATATCCGCTCCCTGCTTCTGCGGCATCGTGACAGGTTCATCTCCCTGTTCCCACTCGACGCGCAGACTCCCCCCACGTTTTTGCGCGTCGCGTGAACGCGCGTAGTCGATCAGAATCTGCCGCATCAGTCGCGCCGCCACCGCCACAAAATGGGCGCGATTCTCTGTTTCGGGGGCGCCCTGATCCATCAGGCGCAGATACGCCTCGTGAACCAACGCCGTGCTTTGTAGGGTGTGGCCGGAACGCTCGCGCCGAAGTTGGCGATGCGCGATATCGCGAAGTTCCCGATAAACCAGGGGCAGGAGCGCCTGCAGCGCTGCCTGGTCTCCGCCTCTCCACTTGACCAGTAGCTCAGTCACCGGCTGTGATGGAAGTTGGACCACGCCCAGGGCCTCAACATCGATCTCAATCTCAACACTGAACTCAACGTCAAAACAGCGACACCAAATTTCCCAGCAGGATAAGCCGTTCCGCGATTTAGAGTCAATGTAACTATCAGATATTCACAAAATATCGAGGCACGCCGCTACGATTTTCTTGAGCCGATTCGGCGGCGATTTCCGCATCTCCCATTAGAAGCATTGTGCGGGCCAATTTCGAGTCAGGCCCGCGCCGAATCTCGTCCCCGGGTGAACAAAACATGACCGCATTGAAGCTTTCCCGCATTTCGATCGTCATGTTCGGTCTCGGCCTCGCGTGCCTCACCGCGCGACCATGCCGGGCCCAGGCGGAAATTAATCCTGACCACTACGACGAAGCTCCGTCCTCCTCCTCGACAGTCCGTCCTGCAACAGCTACCCAACCCGTCGCCGCCAACCGAAGCGGCGCCGCCGTAAAAGCGAGCACGTGCCCTCAAGTTCAACCCGCAGCAGAAGCCAGGCGAAGCGGTTGCAATGCTCCAGTTCACACGTCCCGCGCAGTTCTTCCAGCACGTGTCGTCGCGTTACCGGCAAAACAGAAAGACAAATCAGTCCGGCAACTGGCAGCCGCTCGCGACTCCGGATGACGGCAAGCTCACAGCTGAACGCAGCACACAGGCAGCGTGGTTCAGGCACCCTCAAAAATGCGTGAGCCACTCTGCGTGTGCTTTCCGCATTAACAGGTAAGCGGAAGCTCTCGGTGTGGGTTTCCAATCGGCTCTCCAAAATTCGCCGCAATAGAGATGCCGCGTAGTTTATGCGATGAGAGGTGCCCTGTGAATCCCAGTCCCGTCTTGAAGTTTGCTGCGAAAATCGGTACGAGAAAGTGGCTTGTGATTGCTGTATTTCTCTCGCTCGCCGGCGCTCTTTCCGCCACCGTGATTCCGAATCTCTTCCCGTTCTTCGATCCCACCGGCGTCGTCTCCACCTACAACGTCAACGGCCCGATCCGCGAAGACGGCCCCTTCTTCCAAAGCCTCGGCACCAACGGCCGCTCCTGCGGCACCTGCCACCAGGCAAGCGACGCCATGGGCCTCGGCGTTCACAACATCCGCACCCGCTTCGCCCTCACCCATGGTAAAGACCCGCTGTTCGCCGCCATCGACGGCGCGAATTGCCCCACCGGCTCCCCCAGTAATCCCGCCGACCACAGCCTGCTCCTCAAGAACGGCCTGATTCGCGTCTTCCTCAAACTTCCGCCCACCGCGCAGTTCACCATCAAAGCCGTTCGCGACCCCTACGGCTGCGCCATCGTCACTGACCCTACCACGGGCCAGCAAACCGTCTCCGTCTACCGTCGCCCGCTACCCAGCACCAACCTGCGCTTCCTCAGCACCATCATGTTCGATGGCCGCGAATCCATCACCAACCCGCTCAACAACGAATCCACCTTCATGGCCAACCTCACCGCCGATCTGATGCAGCAGTCCATCGACGCCACCACCGGTCATGCGCAAGCCTCCGAGCCGCCCACGCTCGCGCAGCAGCAGGGAATCGTGAATTTTGAACTCGGCCTTTTCAGCGCCCAGTTCGCCGATTTTCAAGCCGGCCTGCTCAACGCGGACGACGCGCAAGGCGGCGCCTACAACCTCTCGCAGCAAGCCTATTACCCCGGCACCAACGATTCGCTCGGCAAAGATCCCGACGGCAACGCATTCAATTCCACCGCCCTCACCATGTTCCAAGCCTGGGCCAATTTGCAGCCGTCCTACAATCCCTTCGAGCAATTCCGCATCGCAGCCCGCAAAAAAATCGCCGCCGGCGAAACGCTCTTCAACACCCGCGCGCTCACCATCTCCAATGTTCGCGGCCTCAACGACAATTCCGCTCTAGGCGCCGTCCCCATCGCCCCGTTCCAGGGCACCTGCACCACCTGTCATGACGCGCCCAACGTCGGCGATCACTCTCTCCCGCTGCCACTCGATATCGGCACCGGTCACGACGCCACCAACGAAACCGATCCGCTCATCGCCAACGCTCTCTCGCAGCTCGATTTCCCCGACGTGCCCGTCTATGAAATCACCGGCTGCCCAAATCCATTCGCCACCTCGCCCTCATCAACGCCCTACGTTTTCTACACGACCGATCCCGGCAAAGGCCTCGTCACCGGCCTCTGCACCGACATGAACCGCGGCAAAGGCCCCATCCTCCGAGGCCTCGCCGCACGCGCCCCCTATTTTCACAATGGCGCCGCGCAGAACCTCACCGAGCTCCTGAATTTTTACAATCAGCGTTTCCAGATGAACCTGACCCAAGAAGAAATGTCCGACCTGATCGCATTCCTGAACTCGCTGTAGGAGGCAGCTGTCATCCCGCTTGCCCTGAGAAACGAAGGGAGCGCAGTCGAGGGACCTCTCTTCGCCTTTTGTACCGCTGGCCTCTGGCCGGCGCCGTTGATTTTGTCTCCGCCGTTTCTCTTGTAGCGCCGGCATCCTGCCGGCTCTTTTGAATTTTTCACTTTCTTCACGCCTTCCAACCGTTGTCATCCCGAGCGCAGCGAGGGATCCGCAGTGGCGTTGCTGTTCGTTCCCCCTCTTCGCCTTTCGTACCGCTGGCCTCTGGCCGGCGCCGTTGATTTTGTCTCCGCCGTTTCTCTTGTAGCGCCGGCATCCTGCCGGCTCTTTTGAATTTTTCACTTTCTTCACGCCTTCCAACCGTTGTCATCCCGAGCGCAGCGAGGGATCTGCAGTGGCGTTGCTGTTCGTTCCCCCCTCTTTGCCTCCCGTACTGCCGGCTCGTCCTGAGGTACGAAGGGCCTCCGGCGCGCTGTCCGCGTCCCGACGAAATTCGCGGGGCCGGCTCTTTTAAATTTTGGCTCTTCATCTTAGGCCCCGTTTAGCGCCTATTAGAAATCTGCAAATCATTGTTTTCAAATGGCTTGCGCCGAGATTTAATCGCGGAACCGTAGATTAAAGTGCAGTGACCCTTCGTCGGCGGTGATCCTCCTCTGGGCAAGTAAGTGGCGATTGACGAGTCACCAGCGGCGGGTGGGTAGTGGTTAGAAAAGGATTGTGCGGGTGAATCAGTGCCCTTCGTGCCTCAGGGTAAACAAGAGGTTGAGGCTGGAGGCTGGAATTCCGGGCGGACTCGTCCCTTTGGGCCCTGGTGGCCGCCGATAGTAACGTTCGCGTCATCATATAAAAACGGGCAATGGTAGCACGGATTTGGGCGCGTGTAAATCGTAGATTACGCAGGAGGGTGGGGACTTCAGCGCCGTAGGTGCGGCAGAAGTTAGCCCACTCCGCAAGGAGTGGGTCCGTAATATATGAACTCCCCCAAGCGCCGTAGGCGCGGCACATATCCTTTCATTTCCGTCTTCACCACCTTGGCGTGCTCGACGGACGCCAGCAGGTAGTGCTCAGCCGCATGTGCGTCAAGCTGGGCGAAGGCGACGCCGTAAAGTTCCTGAAGGAGCTGATGATCCTACGCGGCGAAAATCAGGAGGACTGACCGTGTCGGTGAGCGAGTACGAATGCGGAGCACAAGACAACGCGGCTACTTGCTCGGCAGAAAGAAGAACGGCTGACCGACCGAACATCTCTCAAAGAGAAGCGAGTATCGCGATCAAAACGCCCAAACCAACGAAAGCGTTCCGCGTTGGACTGCCGTTACGCCCTGTAAGAGCGCGACTAACTAAATCCTGACAGTTGTCACCAGGCATCCAGCGCACACCGCGCAACACATCGTTCACACCACTCTGCCAGATTCGGTTTGCGTCCGCAGATGTGGCAGGACGTGACGTCAGCCGTATGGGAATGCGACCGCCGTTGAAGTCCTCGGGCAGGGTTAAGACTGCTCGCCCATGCTGCTTCGAGTTGTGCGCGACTACCTGCTGCCTTGTTTCCAGGTAGCCGACTATCCCCGCGTGCGGAGAATGCGGAATGAAAACTCAGCCCACTAAGAATTTCTAATCGCAAATTTTCGCCGTTTTTTGATTCTTGTTCGGCTCTAGATTTCTGCTTGCTCGTCACCCGTCACTCATCACTCGACACTGGGTTTCTAATCCACGGTTCCGCGATTAAAACTCAGTGCAAGCCACTTCAATACAATAATTTGCAAATTTCTAATAGGCTGCAAACGGGGCCTACGAACGCGCGAACCACGGGTCAGCTTCCGATTAAGGTCAAGCCCAATCGCATTCCGGCTGCGCCAGCTACTGCACGGTGACGGCGATTGGAACGGACTTGCTGATGGAGCCAGACACGGCGGTAACGGTGACCGTGTAGTTCTTTACCTGCGGACCACCGCGATTAACGTTGCTACCGCTGCCGCCGCAGCCCGCCTGCAGGAAAATTGCGGCCAACAGGAATCCTGAGAGCAGGCAGAGGCCTCGCTTTTGAGGCAAAGCGCGTGCTGGAAGCAAAATAAAGCTGACAAGGATGACCGCGAGCGTGAGCCACGGCGCCAAGAGAAGAAAATCGAACGAGT
>Ga0210394_10004275_pt1 | contig 16852 bp, 14 predicted proteins | sample IncBWC12MmetaG_FD_160121 | JGI IMG/M metagenome (GOLD analysis project Ga0210394, IMG submission 160121) | Forest soil microbial communities from Barre Woods Harvard Forest LTER site, Petersham, Massachusetts, United States - Inc-BW-C-12-M | ecosystem: Environmental > Terrestrial > Soil >... | reverse complement strand
GAGGAACCGCTGACGACGTTGTTGCGCTACAACCTCGAGGCCGAAGGCTACGAGGTCGACGCGGTCGCCCGCGGTGACGACGCCGATACGCGCTTGCGGGAGACCGCACCCGACCTGGTGGTGCTGGACTGGATGCTGCCGGGCCTCTCCGGCATCGAATTGTGCCGGCGACTGCGGGCGCGGCCGCAGACCCAGGGCCTGCCGATCATCATGCTCACCGCGCGCGGCGAGGAAAGCGAGCGCGTGCGCGGGCTGGCGACCGGCGCCGACGATTATATCGTCAAGCCGTTTTCGGTGCCGGAACTGCTCGCGCGCATTCGCGCTTTGCTGCGGCGGGCGAGTCCCGAGCGCGTCGCCATGGTGCTGGCCATAGGCGATCTCGAGCTCGATCGCGAAAAGAAGCGCGTCTCGCGCGGCGCCCGCCCGCTCGACCTCGGCCCGACCGAATTCCGCCTGCTGGAATTCCTGATGGAACGCCCGGGCCGGGTGTTCTCGCGCGAGCAATTGCTCGACGGCGTCTGGGGCAGCGACGTCTATATCGACGAGCGCACCGTCGACGTCCATGTCGGCCGCCTGCGCAAGGCGCTCAACCGCGGCCACGGCAGCGATCCGATCCGCACGGTGCGCGGCGCCGGCTACGCGCTCGACGATCGTTTCGGCAAGGCGAGCTGACGAAAATTCAGCGCAGCGGCCGCCGGTCCCGGCGGCGATCGCCGGCCGGTTGATAGGCGACGCGCGAGTGGTAGGCGCAATAGGGCAGGCCGCCGATCGTATTACCGCCGCAGAAGAAGAATTCCGTGCTGCCGGGATCCCCGATCGGCCAACGGCAAGTCTGCTCAGTCAGCTCGAGAATGGTGCGCCGCTGGCCGATCGGAGTGATGTTCTCCATCAGCTCCGGCGTCGCCTCCGCCTCGATCTCGTAGGCGTGCGCTAGCGCGGTGTTGCCGCGGACCGAAGCGCGCGTCATGCGTAGCATGTGCGAGGACGAACGCGTCTTACGTTGGCGCGGCGCCGTCGAGGAAGCGCTCTTGGCGCGGCCGGAGAGCCCGAGCCGGTGCACCTTGCCGATCACCGCGTTACGGGTGATGCCGCCGAGCTCGGCTGCGATCTGGCTCGCCGAAAGACCATCGGACCACAGCTTCTTCAACAGCTCGACCCGCTCATCAGTCCACGACATGCCCGATCCTCCTCAAAGCTGCGCGCGGGGCCTTTTGACGGAATCGCCAAACGAGCCAGGAAGCGCGCAGCCGCCCAACACGCAACGCTTGACCAACACTGTAGAAGACTGTCCGCCGCAACGAGATGTCGTACTCGACGATCAAAAGGCTACAATATGGCGGGAGTCGGGCGCAAGAGTCCCGCGTCGCGCGTCCACACATTCCCTGACCGGATGTGGATGAGTTGGGGGCAACCCGGTTTTCCGCGCCCGTTTCGCGTGTTGACAGAGGACGGCACGGAACTAAAATACCTTATTCGTGCCGCCCGGAGAGGCGGCACATTTTGTTTGACCGCGCGCTTTCGTGCTGCGCGGCGCAAGCGAGCCCGACCGTGACATCGCATCTGTTGCCGACCTATGCGCGCGTCAATCTTGCTTTTGAGCGGGGCGAGGGCGCGTGGCTCGTCGCTACCGACGGTGAGCGCTACCTCGATTTCAGCTCCGGCGTTGCCGTCAACGCGCTGGGGCACGCGCATCCGCGGCTCGTCGCCGCCGTCACCGAGCAGGCGCAGAAGGTCTGGCACGTCTCCAACCTCTACCAGGTTCCCGAGGCTGAGCGGGTCGCCGCGCGGCTATGCGAAGCGAGCTTCGCCGACGTTGTCTTCTTCTGCAATTCCGGCGCCGAGGCGATGGAATGCTCGATCAAGATGGCGCGCAAATACCATTCCGTGAGCGGCGCGCCGGAACGCTATCGCACCATCACTTTCGAGGGCGCTTTTCACGGCCGCACGCTGGCGACGCTCGCTGCCGGCGGGCAGAAGAAATATCTCGACGGGTTCGGTCCCGTCGTCGAGGGCTTCGATCAGGTGCCGTTCGCCGATCTCGATGCGGTCAAGCGCGCGATCGGCCCGGCGACGGCGGCGATCCTGATCGAGCCGATCATGGGCGAGGGCGGCGTGCGCGTCGTCGAGCCCTCGTTCCTGCGTGCGCTTCGCGAGCTCTGCGACCAGCACGGCCTGTTGCTCGTTTTCGATGAGGTTCAGACCGGTATGGGGCGTACCGGCGAGCTGTTCGCCTATCAGCGCACCGGCGCCACGCCGGACATCATGGCGCTTGCCAAGGCGCTTGGCGGCGGCTTTCCGGTCGGCGCCTGCCTGGCGACGAGCGAAGCGGCCAAGGGGATGACCACCGGGACGCACGGCTCGACCTTCGGCGGCAATCCGCTGGCCATGAGCGCCGCCAACGCCGTGCTCGACGTGATGTTGGAGCCCGGGTTCCTCGACCGGGTGCGCCATACCGCGCTGTTGTTCAAGCAACGGCTCGCGCAGATCAAGGACCGCTATCCTTCGGTGATCGCCGAAGTCCGCGGGGAAGGGCTCCTCGTCGGCGTGCGCGCCGTCGTTCCGGCGGCGGCATTGGTCGATGCGCTGCGCGCCGAGAGAATGGTCGCGGTCCCCTCCGGAGACAATGTGGTGAGGTTGCTGCCGCCGCTCATCGTCAGCGAGCAGGAGATCGCCGAGGGTGTCGCGCGTCTTGATCGCGCCTGTGCGCAGCTCAACCGCCAGCACGGTGCGCCGGCGAAGCACGGAGCGGCCGGATGAGTGCGGCCCGCCACTTCCTCGACCTGATCGATGTTCCGGCCGCCGATTTGCGGCAGATGATCGAGGCGGCGCGGGCGATGAAAGCCAAGGGCCCGCGCGGCGACCGGCCGCTCACCGGCAAGACGCTGGCGATGATCTTCGAGCGCCCCTCGACGCGCACCCGCGTTTCCTTCGAGGTTGGCATGCGCCAGCTCGGCGGTGACGCCATCATGCTGACCGCGGAGGAGATGCAGCTCGGTCGCGGCGAGACGCTCGGCGACACCGCGCGCGTGCTGTCGCGCTATGTCGACGCCATCATGGCGCGCACGCTCGATCCCGCGGCGCTCGCCGAGCTCGCCCGCTACGCCACAGTGCCGGTGATCAACGGCCTGACGCGGCGCTCGCATCCGTGCCAGGTCATGGCCGACGTGATGACGTTCGAGGAGCATCGCGGCCCGATCCGCGGCCGCACCGTCGCCTGGACCGGCGATGCCAACAACGTGCTCGCCTCATGGATGCACGCCGCCGACCGCTTCGACTTCTGCCTGCGCGTCGCCACGCCGCCGGAACTCGCGCCGAAGAAGCCGCTGACCGACTGGCTCAAATCCTCCGGCGCCACGATCAGCATCGGCACCGACCCGGACGAGGCGGTGAAGGGCGCCGACTGCGTCATCACCGATACCTGGGTCTCCATGGGCGACCGCAACGGCGCCCGCCGCCACAACCTGCTGCGGCGCTATCAGGTCAATGCCCGGCTCATGGCGCGCGCCAAACCCGACGCGATCTTCATGCATTGCCTGCCCGCCCATCGCGGCGAAGAGGTCACCGACGAGGTGCTGGACGGACCGCATTCCGTGGTGCTCGACGAGGCGGAGAACCGGCTGCATGCGCAAAAGGGAATCCTCACCTGGTGCCTGGCGCCGAACGGGCGCTGATGCGCGCGCAGTGAAACGCGAGGGGCCTCAAAAGTTCAGCCCTCATCGCCTATATTGCCGGCAATGAACAATCCCAAGATCGCCATCCCGGTCCGCGAGCCGGCGCAAACCGGCCTCGACGACACCATCCTGCCGTTCGAAGTGGCGTCGCTCGACCTGCGCGGGCGCATCGTGCGGCTCGGGCCGGCGGTCGATGCCGTGCTGACCAGCCATGATTACCCGTTGCCGGTCGCCAAGCTCCTCGGCGAAGCGATCGTGCTCACGGTCATGCTCGGCTCGGCGCTCAAATTCGACGGCCGCTTCATCCTGCAGACGCAGAGCGATGGCCCGGTGCGCATGCTCGTGGTCGACTTCACTTCGCCCAGCAAAGTGCGGGCCTGCGCGCGGTTCGACGCCGGGCGCGTCGCCGCCGCGATCGCGGCGAACGAAGCCGCGCCCGGCAAACTCCTCGGCCACGGGCATCTGGCGATGACCATCGATCAGGGACCAGACATGAGCCGCTACCAAGGCCTCGTGCCGCTCGAGGGCGGCGACCTCGAGCAGGCGGCGCACGAGTATTTTTCGCGCTCGGAGCAGATACCCACGCGGGTGCGGCTCGCGGTCGCCGAGGAATTCCGCGCCGGCGAAAATGGCGCGCGCCGCCGCTGGCGCGCCGGCGGAATTCTGCTGCAGTTCCTGCCCAAATCTTTCGAGCGGGCGCGTCAGGCGGACCTCGATCCCGGCGACGCGCCGCCCGGCACCGCGCCGCACGCATTGCCGGAGGACGACGCTTGGGTCGAGGGCCGCTCGCTTGTCGCCACCGTCGACGATGTCGAGCTGATCGATCCGGCGCTGTCGAGCGAGCGTCTGGCCTACAATCTGTTCCACGAGCACGGCGTTCGTGTGTTTCGCCCCGCCCCAGTCGAGGCGCAGTGCTCGTGCTCGCGGCAAAACGTCGAGGCCATGCTGCGCAGTTTCTCGCAAGACGACCGCGACGGCATGGTTGAAAACGGCAAGATCACCGTGACCTGCGAGTTCTGCAGCTCGACTTACGCATTCGCGCCTGATGAGGTCGGGGCGAGCGAGCAGACGTCGCCCCGCGGTGTCGATTCATAAGACGCAAGGGCGAGGGCGCATGAAGGTCGCGATCATGGCGACGGGCGGCGTGGGCGGCTATTTCGGCGCGCGTCTCGCCGCGGCCGGCCAGGAGGTTCATTTCATCGCCCGCGGCGCGCATTTGGCGGCGTTGCGGGCGAACGGCCTCAGATTGAAAAGCGCAAACGGCGACCTGCATCTGCAAAGCGTCTCCGCGACCGACAATCCGGCGACCGTCGGTGCGGTCGACATCGTGATCTTTGCGGTCAAGCAATACGACAGCGAAACGGCGGCAAGGGCGATCAAGCCGCTCATCGGCCCGAGCACAGGCGTGATCTCGCTGCAGAACGGGATGGACCGGCAGGATCCGCTCCGCGCGATCCTCGGCCGCGATCACGTCATGGGCGGGGTGGCCTACATCACCGCTGCGGAAGTCACGTCTCCCGGGGTCATCGCTCATGTCGGTCCTTTGGCCCGCATCATCTTCGGCGAACTGGACGGTGGAGTCTGCCCGCGCGGCGAGGGTTTCCTCGCCGCCTGCAAAGGCGCCGGCATCGACGCTGTTCTCTCGACCAACATCGCCAAGGAGATGTGGGCAAAATTTGCGCTGCTGTCCGCGTTCAGCGGCGTCAGCAGCGTGTTGCGCAAGCCGATCGGCGCGATCTTGGGCGATCCGGATACGCGCAAGCTTCTCACCGAGGCCATCGCCGAGACTGTCGCCGTCGCCAAGGCAAGCGGAGCCGATCTGGGCGGCGACTTTCTCGGCCGGCAAGTGGGCCTCCTCGACAAGATGTTGCCCGAGACCAAATCGTCGATGCTGATCGATCTCGAGCACCGCCGCCGGCTCGAGCTGGCCTGGCTGTCGGGCGCCGTGGCGCGCTTCGGCGATGAAGCGGACGTGCCGACGCCCACGCATCATTTCATCTATGCCGCGTTGAAACTGGACGCCAACGGCCAAAGCGGCTGATTGAGATCGCGTTCTCGCGCCTGCCGGCGGTTGTCAAAACCATCGTCAACGCCGTCTTGCCGGACAAGCTTCCGGTCCTTCATAGATTTGAATTCCACTAATTTAAATCGGATGAAACAAAAATATCGCGCGGTGTTGCGCGAATGTGATTGTTGGCGGACCGTCGAAACGATACGAAGTTCAAGTGAAGCGGCCGCATATACTTCAAAACAGTTCTAAAATATTTGAGGCGTGCGAATGTCGGGCCTAGCTGCGCGCGGATTATGCCCGCTATTGCTTCGCGCGCGATTTCTGAGCGGCGTGGCGATTTCGCTTCTCGGCACCACGCTCGGCGCCCACGCGCAGCAACCGTCCGGATCGCAGGAACAAAAAACCGGGACCGAGCAGGGGCAAACCCTGCAGACGCAAAAGTCCGCGGAGACGCAGCAGACCGCCCCGGAAGCCCCGGCGAATACTCCGGCTGCGAACCAGACCCACCTTCCGCAAATCGTCGTGACCGCGCCGAAGTCAAAGCCAAGATCCAAACCGAAGCCGAGCCACGAAGCCCTGCAGGCCACTGCGCAGAACGCGCCGACGCCGGCGCAGGCGGCTTTGGACGCCAAGATGCAGGGGTTCGATCAGGCGCGGGACAATCTGCTGCCGAAGATCGGCGCCTCGACCTACACCATCAATCGCGAAGCGATCGAGGCCATGCCGCAAGGCGACAATGCGCCGATCGACAAGGTCATCCTGCAAATGCCCGGCGTGTCGTACGACTCCGCCGCTTCCAATCCGAATTTCCACGTCCGCGGCGAATACGCCAACGTCCAGACCAGGATCAACGGCGTCGTGCTTCCCGAAGGGGTCTCTGCCCTCGGGCCAGTGCTCGACACCAACTTCATCGGCAGCATGTCGCTCCTCACCGGCACGCTGCCGGCGCAATACGGCCTGCGCACGGCCGGAGTTCTCGATATCACCAGCAGAAGCTTTGCCGTGCCGGCCGGCGAGGTCAGTCTCTACGGCGGCAGCCGTCAGACGTTCACGCCGAGCTTCGACTATGGCGGCAGCGTCGGCAATACGGAATATTTCGTCACCGCGCGCGGCAATTGGAATGCGCTGGGAATCGAGAATCCGACATCGAGCCCCGATGCCATTCACGACCGCACCGAGCAGGGCAAGTTCTTCGGTTACGCCTCGACCTTGCTCGATGAATCGACGCGCTTCAGTGTGATCTCGGCGGCGTCCTACAGCGCCTTCCAGATACCCAACAACCCCAATCAGGTCCCGCTCGGAGATTTCGGTCCGGCAAACTTCAATTCCGCCTTGCTCAACGAGAACGAATACGACACCTACATCGCCAATATCGCGGCGTGGCAAAAGAAGGGCACCGACGGCGACGCCCAATTCGCGCTCTACTCGCGCTACGCCAAGATCAACTTCGTTCCCGATGTCTTCGGCGACCTGGTGTTCAACGACGTGGCATCGAACGTGACGCGCGAGAGCCTGCTCAACGGCACGCAGTTCGATACGTCCTACATCGTCAACGACCGGCACACGCTGCGCGCCGGCTTCGCGGTCAGCGAAGAGCAAACCAACGTCAGCAACGTCTCGACGGTCCTGCCCGTCGATCCGGTCACCGGCATCATTTCGCCGACGCCGTTCGCGATCGCCGACCTGAATTCGAAGCTCGGCTGGAACATCGGCACTTACATTCAAGACGAATGGAAGATAGCCGATCAGCTTACGCTGAACATGGGTCTGCGTTTCGACCAGCTGTATCAGTTCGTCGATGCCAACCAGCTCAGCCCGCGCGTCGCCTTGGTCTACAAGCCGTTCGCCGGCACCACGGTGCACGCCGGTTACGCGCGCTATTTCACGCCTCCCTATCAGGCGCAGGCGGTGCAATCCAACATCGCCCTGTTCACCAACACCACCAATCAGCCGGAGGTGCCGTTGGCCGATCCGGTGAAGCCCGAACGTTCCAACTACTACGACGTTGGCGTCGACCAGACGATATTTCCGGGCCTCACTGTCGGAGTGGACGCCTACTACAAGGATGCGCGCGACCTGATCGATGACGGCCAGTTCGGCCAGGCCGTGGTGCTGACGCAGTTCAATTGGGCGCGCGGCTACAGCGAGGGCGGCGAATTCAAGCTCAAATATGCCAGCGGCAACTTCAAGGCTTACGCGAACTTCGCCTACAACATAACCAAGGCCATCGGTCCGGAATCGAACCAGTATCTTCTCGACGCCGATGAATACGCCTTTCTCCTCACTCATTGGCACTACACCGACGACATGCAGCTCATGACCGCCTCGGCCGGCGCCTCGTATCGCTGGGAGGGCAACCTGTTCACGACGAATTTGATTTACGGGAGCGGGCTGCGCTCGGGCTTTGCTAACGAAGATCACAACCCGCCTTACGTGGTCGTCAATGCCGGAGTATCGCGGGAATTCCAATGGTCGCCGGACGCCAAGCCGGTGACCGTGCGCTTCGATATCGTCAACCTGTTCGACAAGATTTACGAGCTTCGCGACGGCACCGGTATCGGGGTTTTTGCTCCGCAGTTCGGCGCGCGCCGCGGCTTCTACGCCGGCATTTCGCAGAAGCTGTGACCGCCGCGCTCGGCCGCCCGGCGCAAGCAGTCGGCGCAAATTTTGGCCGATAGCGAAGCCCACCGCAGCCCCGGTTGGCGCGACACTCGCGGAGACCTGAGGCAGTCAATTGATCGTCGGCTTGCTGTCGCCCCGGTCCAGCGAAAAGGCCGGAATGTCGATGTCGAAATGCTCGCCATTCGCGCTGACCATGCCGTAGGTGCCGACCATGAAGCCCGACGGCGTCTGCAGCGGCACGCCGCTGGTATATTCGAACGACTCGCCGGCCTTGAGCACCGGCTCCTCGCCGACGACGCCGGGACCGCGCACCTCCTGGCGGCGGCCGCCGGCGTCGGTGATGCGCCAATGCCGGGTCTTCAATTGCACCGTATCCGGGCCATTGTTGGTAATGGCGATGGTGTAGGCCCAAAAGAAATAATTATTTTCCGGCGACGATTTGTCGGCGATGAACCGCGGCGTGACCACGACTTCGATGTTGCGGGTGACGGCACGATACATGGCGTAATCCTATGTTCGTTCCGCTAGGGTTCGCGCCTCGGCGATAGCCTCGTCCAGGTCTACGGATAAGTGAATAGTGTCGAGAGCCCGCGGTTGCAATAACGGTGTGGACGCGCTTTCTCAAGCCACGGGCGAGGGTCTAGACTTATGAAGCGGCCTCGGGGAATCCGGGGGTAGTGGGGCGGCCGCAGCGGACCATGTTGCAAACCCGATGACGAAGGCCTCTCCGCCTCCGGCGACCAGCAGCGAGCGCGATCTGCGGCTTGATCTGTTCCGCGGCCTGGCGCTGTGGCTCATCTTTCTCGACCATATCCCGCAGAACATCGTGAACTGGTTCACGATCCGCAATTACGGGTTCAGCGACGCCACCGAGATCTTCATCTTCATTTCCGGGTACACCGGCGCCTTCGTCTACGGCCGGACCATGCGCGAACGCGGCTTCTTGCTTTCCAGCGCCCGGATCCTCCGCCGCGCCTGGCAAATCTACGTGGCGCATATTTTCCTGTTCACGATCTTCATGGCCGAGATCGCCTATGTCGCGGCCACCTTCGACAACCCGCTCTACGCCGAGGAAATGAAGATCCTCGATTTCCTCAAGCAACCGGATGTTACGATCTTTCAGGCGCTGTTGCTGAAGTTCAAGCCGGTGAACATGGACGTGCTGCCGCTCTACATCGTTCTCCTGCTGCTGTTTCCGCCGATGCTCTATGTGCTGCTGCGGCGGCCGAACCTGGCGCTGGCCGGCTCGGCGCTGCTCTATGCGCTGGTCTGGAAGCTCGATTTCAACCTGCCCGCCTATCCGAATGGAGTCTGGTTCTTCAATCCCTTCGCCTGGCAATTATTGTTCGTGTTCGGCGCCTGGTGCGCGCTCGGCGGCGCCGAGCGTCTCGCCGAGGTGCTGCGCTCGCGCATTGTGCTGGCGGTCGCCATCGCCTACCTGATCTTTGCCTTCGCGATCACCCTGACCTGGCACTTCGAGTCGCTCGAGCGGTTCGTGCCGGCGTGGCTGTCGGACTGGATGTATCCGATCGACAAGACCAATCTCGACGTGCTGCGTTTTGCCCATTTCCTCGCGCTGGCGGCGGTGGCGATCTATTTCCTGCCGAGCGACTGGCCGGGACTCAAATCGCCGATCCTGCGGCCGGCCATCGTTTGCGGCCAGCATTCGCTGGAAATCTTCTGCCTCGGCGTGTTCCTCGCCTTCGCCGGACAATTCATCATCGCCGAATCCTCGGGCGGGCCGCTGCTGCAGGCGGCAATCAGCCTGTTAGGCATCTTGCTCATGATTGCGACAGCGAAGCTGATCTCGTGGTACAAGGCCATAGAAGGGCGAAGCACCCCCACGCGCGTCAAACAACGTGACGCCGACCTCGCGGGAGGCGAGGCATGACGCTCATTGTTCCGGTCCTGACGATGATTGCGTTGCTGATCGGCGCCGCCGCGGCCGAGCCGACCCCGGCGACGCCGGATTGCGACGTTGCGGAATCGCTGTTGTCCAGCGAGATCGATCTCGCGCGCGTCACCAATGAGATCAAGGACCGGCACCGCCTGGATATCAGCGTCGTCGGCTCGGGATCCTCGACGCTGCCCGGGCCCGACGGCGCGCGCTTTGCCTATCCGGCGCGGCTGGAGGCGGTGCTCCGCGAGCGGCTGCCGGGAAATGAAATCAAGGTTACCGCGCACGTCCAATTGCGGCAGACCACGGCGGAGATGGCTTCCGGAATGCAGGCGATGCTCGCCGAAGACAAGCCGGCGCTGGTGATCTGGCAGGCCGGAACGGTCGACGCTCTGCGCGGGATCGAGCTGGACGATTTTCGCGCCAGCCTGGAGACCGGCATCGAGGCTGTCGGAGCGGGCAGCGCTGACGCGATCGTCATGAACATGCAATACAGCCCGCGCACCGAGTCCATGCTCGGCGTCGAGGCTTATGCCGACGTCATGCACTGGGCGGCGCAGCAGCGCGGCGTCGTGCTGTTCGATCGGCTGGCGATCATGCGCTCCTGGTCCGATTCAGGAACGTTCGACCTCTATGCGGCGACCAAAGACTATGCTATGGCGCGCCGTGTTCACGAATGCATTGGCCGGGCCCTGGCGTCGCAGATCATCAACGCCGCTCATCTCGACGCCGGGAAAATGCAGACAACGCGTTGATGTTATCGATCCCTAGAACAATGCTCAGTCGCGCCGTGGGTGTGGCCCTTGCGGCCGCGGCGCTCGCCGTGCCGGCGCCGGCGCCGGCGCAGATGTCCGCCGCGCGCGGGATTGCACCGGCATTTGCGCCGCCGGTTGCCGCACCGCAGCAAAATGCGCCATTCGCCTGCATCGCCCCGGTCGACGTGGCGCGGTTCAACTATCCGCTCCGGAATACCGCGCGCCGCCTGACGAGCGCGGCGCCGCTCACCATCGTCGCCATCGGTTCTTCCTCGACCGCTGGCGCCGGCGCGAGCTCGCCCGCCGCCAGCTATCCGAGCCGCCTTGCGGTCGAGCTCAATCAGCGGCTTCCGACGCACAACATCACCGTGCTCAATCGCGGCGTCAACGGCGAGGAAACCGAGGACATGATGGCGCGGTTCGCCACCGACGTCGTCGCCGCGCATCCCGATCTCGTGCTCTGGCAGGTCGGCACCAATTCGGTGCTGCGCGATCATCCGCTCAAGCCGCACTCGGTCCTCCTGCATGAAGGCATTGAAGAGCTCAAGGCGGCCGGCGCCGACGTGGTGATCATCGACATGCAGTTTGCGCCGCGCGTGATCGCCAAGCCGGAGACGCAGGGCATGGAAGACCAGATTGCGCTTGCCGCCAAGGAGGAAAGCGTCGATCTGTTCCGCCGCTTCGAGCTGATGCGCAACTGGCACGACGTCCAGCATATTCCGTTCGACGCTTTCGTCTCGCCGGACGAGCTGCACATGAACGACTGGAGCTATGCCTGCGTGGCCAAGCTCCTCGCCGCCGCGATCACCGAGGCGGCAACGCGTCCGGCCGCGTCGGCCGCGATCCCGTCGCTGCGCTGACGGCTCCCCGGCTCAGACCGTTTCCAGCGCCGCAAGCACGTCCTCGATGATGTCGTCGGGATGTTCGAGCCCGACCGACATGCGCACCAAGCCGTCGCTGATGCCGAGCTCGGCGCGTTGCGCCGGCGTGAGCCTTTGGTGCGTCGTCGTTGCCGGATGGGTGATCAGGCTCTTGGCATCGCCGAGATTGTTGCTGATACGGATGAGCTTGAGCGCGTCCTGGAAGCGGAACGCGGCTTTCTTGCCCCCCTCGATGTCGAAGGCGACGAGCGTCGAGCCGCCGCGCATCTGTTTCTGCGCCACCTTGGCCTGCGGATGGTCGGGCCGGCCGGGATAGATCAGCCGCGCGATCTTTGCATGTTCAGCGAGCGCCACCGCCAGCGTCGCCGCGCTGTCGGTCTGCCGGCGCACGCGCACCGGCAGCGTCTCCAGCCCCTTGAGCATCACCCAGGCATTGAACGGCGACAGCGACGGGCCGGTCTGGCGCAGCAGCGTGTGGACGTGCTTCTGGATGAACTCTTCCGCGGCAAGGATGATGCCGCCGAGGCAGCGGCCCTGTCCGTCGATGTGTTTGGTCGCCGAGTAGACGACGCAGTCGGCGCCGAGCGCGAGCGGGCTCTGGAACAGCGGCGTGGCGAACACGTTGTCGACGACGAGCGTCGCGCCGGCGGCATGCGCGATCTCCGCCACCGCGGCGATGTCGATCACTTCGAGCGTCGGGTTGGTGGGCGTTTCCAGGAAAAAGGTCTTGGTGTTCGGCCGCACGGCCGCGCGCCACGCGTCGAGGTCGGTCCCGTCGACCAGCGTCGAGGCGACACCGTAGCGCGGCAGATAATCCTCGACGATGTAGCGGCAGGACCCGAACAGCGCCTTCGCCGCGACCACGTGGTCGCCGGCCTTGAGCTGGCCGACGAGCGCGAGCGTCACCGCCGCCATGCCGGTTGCCGTCGCGCGCGCGGCTTCCGCCCCCTCGAAGGCCGCCATCCGCTCCTCGAACATCGCCACCGTCGGATTGGCGAAACGGGAATATTGGAAGCCCGGTTCTTCGTTCTTGAAACGGCGTTCGGCCTGAGCGGAGTTGTCGTAGACGTAGCCCTGGGTCAGGAACAGCGCCTCGGAAGTCTCGCCGAATTGCGAGCGCAGCGTGCCGGAATGGACCAGACGAGTTTCGGGACGGAAATGACGGTGTGCGGACGCGGACATGCGGCCCTCCCTGGCCAGCAAAACAAAAACCCGGCCGGGAGGAAAAATCCTCAGGCCGGGCTCACGCGTCCCCGGCCTTTTAGCAACTTGTTTTACGTGGCTGCAAGCCGGCCGGCTCAAATGACCACGGGATAAAATAGCTCTTACGCCGCGGCCGTCTTTCCGTCAAGCCGGGCATCGGGTTAGATCGCGCGCCATGGCGCTCGCCTTCGCCGCTTCCGACAACGGAATCCTCCCCGACCGCATGATCGCGGCGCTGGCGGACGAAGGGCGGATTCGCACCACGCTGGCTTTCGCTCCCGGCCAGATCCAGCCGGCGAGCCTCGATCTGCGTCTCGGCGCCATCGCCTATCGCGTGCGCGCGAGTTTTTTGCCGGGGCCCGGTATCGCCGTCGCGCGCCGCATCGCCGAGCTCAAGCTGCACGAATTCGCGCTGAGCAGCGGCGCTGTGCTGGAGACGGGTTGCGTCTACATCGTGCCGCTGATCGAGGCGCTGGCGTTGCCGGCGGACATCGCCGCCGCGACCAATCCGAAAAGCTCGACCGGGCGCCTCGATGTATTCACGCGCGTCATCGCCGACGAGACGCGCGGCTTCGACCGTGTCGCGCCCGGCTATCACGGGCCGCTCTATGCCGAGATCAGTCCGAAGACTTTTCCCGTGCTGGTGCGGGAGGGCTCGCGGCTGTCGCAACTGCGCCTGCGCCGCGGCGACGCCATCCTCAATGCCGAGGCGCTGCGATCTCTGCATGCGCGCGAGCGCCTGGTCGACCGCGCCGAGGCGGTGATGGGGGAGGCGGTCGCGGTCAGCGTCGATTTGTCCGGCTCCGCCGCCGGTATCGTCGGCTATCGCGCCAAACGCCACACCGCGGTGATCGACATCGAGCGTCGCGCCGCCTACGAAATTGCCGATTTCTGGGAGCCGATCGCCGCGCGCGCCGACCAGAGCCTGATCCTCGATCCCGACGAGTTTTATATCCTCGCCTCGACCGAAGCCGTGCAGGTGCCGCCCGATTATGCGGCGGAGATGGTGCCGTTCGATCCGCTGGTCGGCGAATTTCGCGTGCACTATGCCGGCTTCTTCGATCCGGGTTTCGGCTATGCCGGCTCCGGCGGGCGCGGCTCGCGCGCGGTGCTGGAAGTGCGCTCGCGCGAAGTGCCGTTTATTCTCGAACACGGCCAGATTGTCGGCCGGCTCGTCTATGAAAAAATGCTGACGCGGCCCGACCAGCTTTACGGCAGCGGCATCGGCTCGAACTATCAGGCGCAGGGCCTGAAGCTGTCGAAGCACTTCCGCGGTTGAGCGCGCGGCAGGCGTCCACGATCCGAGCCCAAGGTCTAAGAGAGATTACAAAATACTTGTGGCATTTCGGTCGGGAAGGGCGTTCTCCTGTCCTGGGGCGCAGCAGGCATCGCGGGGCGACGCGAGGACCGGCGCATGCGGGCGTTTGTTTGGGGCTCTGCCGGCGTCGTTTTCGCGGCGGCCGTGGTCGCGGCCTGTGTCGGGCCGGCCTGCGCGCAATCTGGATACGATCGGCCGGGCGGCGATTACGCCAGCGCTACGGTCGCGAATGGCGATCCGGCGGTGTGCGCGGCGCGCTGCGAGCGCGACAAGGCCTGCAAGTCCTGGAGTTTTTCTTATCCGCCGGCCGGCGGCGGAGCCGCCATGTGCTCGCTCAAGCATGAGATCGTGCCGCGTGTCGCCGCGAGCTGTTGCGTGTCGGGGGTGCGCGGCGCCGGCGTGATCGAGCCGCGGCTCGGCGAGATCGAATATTCGATCGAACGTATCGGCGGCGATTACCGCTCCTTGGAGGCCGCGGCCGATTCCGCGGGCAAACCCTGCGCCGACGCGTGCAAGGCGGACTCGCGCTGTCGCGCCTGGACCTATCGCCGGCCGGGTTACGGCGCGACGGCGGCGCGCTGCTATCTCAAGGACAGCATCAAGCCGCCGCGCCATCGGCCCTGCTGCATCTCGGGCGTGGTGCGCTAGCCGGTCCCGCCGACCGTGATGCGGTCCATGCGCAGCGTCGGCTGGCCGACGCCCACCGCCACCCCTTGGCCGTTCTTGCCGCAAGTGCCGATGCCCTCATCGAGCGCGAGATCATTGCCGATCATCGAGATGCGGTTGAGGTCGGTCGGTCCGTTGCCGATGAGCATGGCGCCTTTGATCGGCGCGCCGACCTTGCCGTTCTCGATGCGGTAGGCCTCGGTGCATTCGAACACGTATTTGCCCGAGGTGATCTCGACTTGGCCACCGCCGAAATGCACGGCGTAGATGCCGTCCTTCACCGCAGCGATGATCTCTTGCGGATCGCGCGCGCCGGCCAGCATGTAGGTGTTGGTCATGCGCGGCATCGGTACATGGGCGAAGCTCTCGCGCCGGCCGTTGCCGGTCGGCTCCATGCCCATCAGCCGCGCGTTCTGCCGGTCCTGCATGTAACCGACGAGGATGCCGTCCTCGATGAGGACGGTGCGGTTCGTCGGCGTGCCTTCGTCGTCGATCGAGAGCGAGCCGCGGCGCAGCGCGATGGTGCCGTCGTCGACGACAGTGACGCCCTTGGCGGCAACGCGTTGCCCGAGCAGCCCGGCGAATGCCGACGTGTTCTTGCGATTGAAGTCGCCTTCAAGCCCGTGGCCGACGGCCTCGTGCAGCATGACCCCCGGCCAACCGGGGCCGAGCACCACGTCCATCTCGCCGGCTGGAGCCGGCACGGCCGCGAGATTGGTGAGCGCCTGGCGTACGGCGTTGTCGACCGCGCCTTGCCAGTTATCGGCGGTAATGAAGCGCTCGTAGCCCTCGCGGCCGCCATAACCGGCGCTGCCCACTTCCTGGCGGTCGCCGTCACCGACCACGACCGAGACATTGACGCGCACCAGCGGGCGGATGTCGCGATAGGTTTCGCCGTCGCCGCGCACGATCTCGATCGCCTGCCAGCTGGCGCCGAGGCTGACCGAGACCTGGCGCACCCGCGGATCCTTGGCGCGCGCGTAAGCGTCGATGGTTTCGAGAAGCCGCGCCTTGGCCTCGAAAGCGGGACTCGCGAGCGGGCTCTCCTCGCTATAGAGCTTGACGTTGCTGCGCGGCGGCGGGCCGGCGTAGTGGCCGGAATAGCCGCCCTTGACCGCGCGCACGGCGTCGGCCGCCCGCGCGATCGCCGCCTCCGACACGTCGGAGGCATGCGCGTAGCCGACCGCCTCGTCCTTCACCGCGCGCAGCCCGAAGCCCTGTGAGGTGTCGTAGGTCGCCTGCTTGAGCCGGCCATTGTCGAACAGCAGCATTTCGGCCTGGCGATATTCGAGAAAGAGCTCGCCGTCGTCGGCGCCCTCGAGGCCCCGCGAGATGATCTTGGCAAGGCGGGTGCGATCGAGCCCGGCACGATCGACGAGGGAGGAAGTCGAGTTCATCATTGGGTTCCTTCAATGCGGCCTTTCGCAAAGATAGGTAATGGCGGCCCGATCCGCGAGCGGGGTCGCCAAATCACGTTTTCGCCCCGAGGCCGGCATGGGGTCAATTTGGGCGCGCCAACCGGCGGAGTTTCAGACGCTGACGCCCGTTCGCCGCGACGGACGGGCTATCCCGACAGCCGCTCGATGTCGGCGCCACAGCGCGCGAGCTTGTCTTCCAGCCGCTCGAAACCGCGGTCGAGATGATAGACGCGGTTGACGATGGTCTCGCCTTCGGCGGCGAGCGCGGCAATGACCAGCGACACCGAGGCGCGCAGATCGGTCGCCATCACCGGCGCGCCGGTGAGCCGCTCGACGCCCTCGATCGTCGCCCGCTCGCCGTCAAGCTGGATGCGGGCGCCGAGCCGCACCAGCTCCTGCACGTGCATGAA